>Ga0194113_10002705_pt1 | contig 24086 bp, 20 predicted proteins | sample TA2MahC200mmetaG_FD_146193 | JGI IMG/M metagenome (GOLD analysis project Ga0194113, IMG submission 146193) | Freshwater microbial communities from Lake Tanganyika, Tanzania - TA2015017 Mahale Deep Cast 200m | ecosystem: Environmental > Aquatic > Freshwater > Lake | place: Tanzania: Lake... | reverse complement strand
CCATCCTCGCCGACAAGGCCGGCGCACTGCCCGACGAGGCCGAGCCGGAGATCTACGTCACGACCGCCGACGGCCAGCGCCGGGTGGCGGAGGTCGACGTCCCCGTGGCCGAGGCCACGCCGGTCGCGCCGGCCGCGGCGCAGGCGCCCGGGCCACCCGCCGGGCCGCCCGGGAGGAAAGAGGGGCAGTGAGATGCCCGGCTTAAAAAGGTTAAATATGGAAAGTGCCCTAGGGGTGGACACATGAAACTGCAAAGGATATTGGCCCTGGTCCTGCTCGTCGGACTCCTCCTCGGATACATTGTCGGACCCCTTTTCTCGTTCGGCAAGGAACCGACGGTACGGCTCAACGCGTTCCCCGCCGAGGACCAGAAGAACTGGGAGCAGCTCGACCAGTACCAGCAGCTCGTTGGCGGGATGAACGACATCGAGGTCCTCAGCATCGTCGGGAGCCCGACGATACTTAGGGACGTCAAGGAGCCGTCGGGGACGCTCTACATCGCCGTGGGGATCGAGAAGAAGTACCGCGCCGCCGAGGTGTCGATAATACAGGACTTCGTGAAGAAGGGCGGCAAGGTCATCGTCGCCGACGACGGGGGCTACGCCGACGACCTCTCCAACAAGTACGGCGTCACGTTCTACGGCGGCACGATGTGGGACAAGAACTACTACCTCAACAACGCGAGCTTCCCGATGGCGCCCGCAACGCTCTTCCTCAACAAGTACTGGCTCGTCATGAGCGAGCCCACGGGCCTTGCCAACCAGTCCTACGAGGACCCGGAAAAGGGCGAGTTCCAGTACCTGATGATCTCCAACGGGAGCGTGGACAGCTATGTCGACCGCAACAATAACAAGGAGGTCGACCCCGCCGACGCCCACGAGAACATCCCACTGATACTCCAGGTCAGCTACAACACCAAGGTCGTCAAGGACGCCGTGACGGGCGGGAAGATCATCTTCATCGCCGACACCTCGATATTCACCGACGACATGCTCATCTCGATAGACCAGCTCGAGCAGATGGGCTTCACCCCGCTCCTCGACAACAACAAGAACATCAACCTGACGGAGGCTCGCGGCGGTAGCAACCGGCAGTTCGTGGTCGCCCTCATCAACTACCTGCTCCCCACGGGCGGCACGGTGGTCTTCGACGAGAGCCGCCACCCCCAGTCGAAGTACACGGCGGCCGTCTACGACTCGCTCACCACCCTGACCATCCTCACCTCGAACCCCCTGGAGGCCTCGCTCCTTTCGGTGGGCATCCTGCTCATCCTGGGCGTCGTGGTGCTCCGGGCCCGGGACAAGGAGAGCTGGATACACCGCTTCGACATCTCCTCCGTCCACAGGAGGGCCTTCCTGCCCGACACCCGGGCGGTCCAGGTGGACCACCTTCGCCGGGCCCTTCTCCAGAAGCTGCGGATGCTCAACAGCCTCTCGGTGGAGGAGCTCAACGCGCTCTCTCCCGCCCAGAAGACCAACATGATAAAGGACGTCGCACTCAACGAACTGCTCATGAGCACCGACAGGGTGTACACACCGGAGGAAGTGAGGGTCTTGACCCAGAAGCTCCGAGCCTGGGGCAAGGCATAAGGTAGATATACGAGGAATCCATGTCCCGAAATCAAGGGATTGCTGACGGAAGAAACAGGTAGGATGTGAGAAAGATGATGAACCCGCAAGGCCAGAACCCGGCTACCGCGCAGGGCCCTGCGCCGGCACCAGGACCGGCGCCAGGCGCACCCAGACCGATGCCCGTCCCGGGCGCTCCACCGCCGAGGCCAGCCGCCCCGGCGCCCCCCGGCGCGCCGCGACCCCCCGCTCCAATGCCCGGCCGGATGCCGGGACCCGCGCGCGGCGGGGCGACAATGGCGGAGATCCAGGAGGTCGCCAACACCTCCCGGGCCCTCATGGGGGAGGTCGCCAAGGCCATCATCGGCAAGCACGAGGTGCTGCTCAAGGTCGCCGTGACCATCCTCGCCAACGGCCACATGCTGTTCGAGGACTTCCCCGGACTGGCCAAGACCCTCATGGCCAACTGCTTCGCCCAGGCGCTCGGGTGCACGTTCAAGCGCATCCAGTTCACGCCCGACCTCCTGCCGGCGGACATCACCGGGACCTACGTCTACGACGAGAAGGACAACGAGTTCAAGTTCCGGCCCGGCCCGATATTCACGAACATCCTGCTCGCCGACGAGATCAACCGGGCGCCCCCCAAGACGCAGGCGGCCCTTCTGGAGGCCATGCAGGAGAAGCAGGTCACCATCGAGGGAGTCACGCACAAGCTGCCCCGGCCGTTCATCGTCATGGCGACCCAAAACCCCATCGAGCAGGAAGGGACCTATCCCCTCCCCGAGGCCCAGATCGACCGGTTCATGATCAAGATGTCGGTCGGCTACCCCAACCGCGAGGAGGAAAAGGAGATACTGATACGCCGGGAGCTCCGGCGCAAGGACGACGTCGACCTCGAGGTCATCACGAACCCCAAGAAGGTCATCGAGATGCAGCAGGTCGTCGAGAAGGTCCACGTGGACCCTGCGCTCCTGACCTACATCGTGGAGATCGTGACCCGGACCCGCGAGGACCCGCGTGTCCTGGTCGGCTCGAGCCCCCGCGGCTCGCTGGCCCTTTTCAAGATGGGCCGTGCCCACGCCGTCATAAACGGCCGCGACTACATCACCCCCGATGACGTGAAGTTCATCTCGGTGGTGTCGTTGCAGCACCGGCTCATCCTGAAGCCCGAGCCGCGCATCCGCGGCGTGCTGCCCGAGGACATCCTCAAAAAGATCCTCGCCGAAGTACCCGTTCCGGCGGTGTAGGCCGGAGAACGTCAGCCGGGGACGGGGGCGCCACCGCGCCGCAAGCCGGGCGGCGGGGCGCCCCCGTCCCAAAAAGGACAGGGCCGCAAGGCCGAAAGAGAAAGACGGAAACGGATGTGAAGTTCGATGTGGACGAAGAAGAGCGTGCTGGTGCTGGGACTGGGGGTCTCGCTCGCTTTCCTGGGGCTGGTGTTCCGCAGCCTGCCACTCATGATGACCAGCGTGATGCTGCTTTCGTACCTGCTGGTCAGCATGTTCCTCGTGCGGGTCTCCAGGGTGGTCCCGGCGCGCAAGATCTCCAGCGAGAAGCTTTTCGAGGACGGCGACGTCTCTGTCCAGCTCATGCTGCACAACAAGCGCCTCACCCGGACCGGCTTCCTCGAGGTCAGGGACAAGCTGCCCAAGCAGCTGGACGTGCGGGAGGGCTCCAACTACCTCATCCTGGACATGCGCGGAGGGGAGAAGGCCACGATCAACTACCGATTCGTCGCCCCCCTGCGGGGCATATACAACATCGGCCCCGTTTCCATGCGCTCCCAAGACGTCTACGCGCTCTTCTACGAGGAGGCCAACGTGGAGGACCTCCAGTCCGTGACGGTCTTCCCGAGGGTGGAGGACGTGAAGGACATCACGATCAAGGCCCGCTCGCTCAAGCTCTACCCGGGCGCCACGCCGGTCAAGCGTCCCGGCCCGGGCTCCGAGTTCTTCCTCGTGCGCGACTACCTTCCGGGCGATCCGTTCAAGAACATCAACTGGAAGCAGTACGCGAGCAAGGGCAAGCTCCTGGTCAACGAGCACGAGGTCGAGGCGGTCTCCGACGTGGTAATAATACTCGATGCCCGCGAGTACAGCCGCTACGGGACCGAGGCCCAGAACCCGATAATGTTCGGCGCCCGCGCCGCCGCCACCATGACCAACTTCTTCCTCAAGCGGCGCGACAGCGTGGGCCTCATAGTCTACGGGGACAAGCTGCTCACCATCAAGCAGGGCAGCGGCCAGAAGCAGCTCTTCGAGGTGCTGACGGCGCTCGCGGGGGCCCGCTCCGAGGGAAATCTGCCGTTCAAGGGCGTGGTTGACTACACGGCGCCGTTTCTGCCCAAGCGCTCGCCGATCATGCTGATATCCAGCCTGGACGGCGACGACACAATCGCCGAGGGCGTGAGCACCCTGCGGGTGCTCGAGTACCCCGTCATCATCATCTGCCCCTCATCCATCGAGTTCGAGCTGCAGGCTCGGGCCAAGACCCGCCAGGGCATAGGGGACCCGCTCCCGTACGAGATCCTCAAGCTGGAGCGCGACATCCTCCTTTCCGACCTGCGCGGCTACGGAGCTAACGTCATCGACTGGGACCCCAAGACCCCGCTTCTGGCGGTGCTCAGGGAGACCAAGAGGATCTGAGGTGAGCTCGCATGGCACAGTCACAACCCCCCATGGCCGGAAGGGTCGACGCACCGCCGCAGGCCCCGCCAGCGCCGCCCCCAGCCGCCCCACCGATGGCCCCGCCAGCGCCGCCGGCGATGCCCGTGCGGGCGCCCCCCGCAGGGGCGGTCCCGGCTCCGGCGGCACCGGCCGCCCCGGCCGGTTTCGAACCACCGGCGCCCCCGCCCCGGCCCCAGATAAACGTCGCCGAGCGCTACGGGGAGATAGCCACCATCCGCATCCTGGCGATGATATTCATGTTCATCGCGGCCTCCCTGAGCATTCTGCACTCCATCCTGAGCGTCGGAGGCGTGCAGGCGCTCTCCATCGTCGGGATCGTCCTGACCGTCCTGGGCATAGTCTGCGGGTTCTTGGCCATCATCAACCAGAAGAACCGCAAGATGAACAACCTGACCACCATCGGCGCGGTGGCCTTCCTTATCGCCGGCGCCGCCGCCCGCCCGCCGCTGCTCGCGCTGGGCACGCTCTCGCTGGGCTCCGCCGACTTCATCCTGGCGCTCATGTTTGCGATATTCTTCCTGCTCTTCCTGGAGTACACCCACGGCGTCCGCCGGTTCTGGGAGATCGGCGAGATGGCCATCGAGAAGAACCTCAGGGAGTTCGACTTCGGCCACGTGCTCCGGCAGTACATCGTGATGGGCTTCGTGTGGCTCGGGGTCATAATCGGTATAACGATGGCCGTGGTGGCCATCCAGTATGGCTTCGTGTCCCTGCTCCCGGATCAGCTGGGCCGGAGCGCCGAGATGAACTCCGTATACGGTTTGGCCATCGCCGAGGGGCTGATGTTCGCCATAGTCGCCGTTGTGGTCATTATAATCATGAGCGTCCTGCGCGGGGACTTCACCTCCATGAAGGCCCCAGTGAGGGCCGCCGCCCCGACCGGACCGGCCATGCCCGGTGCCCAGGTCTACGTCCCGGGCCGGTCCCCCCAGCAGACCGGGCTTTCGTCCACGGCCCCGCCGCCCAGGGCGCAGTGATCAAGGCGGTGCAATTGGAGAGGGGGAGTGGGCAGCGGGCAGCAGGGAGCGGTGGACGACGGGCGTCGTTTCGTCACCGCTCCCCGCTGCCCGCTCCCCGCTGCCCATTCTTATATGTCCTTGAGCTCCTTCCCGTCGGCGACGACCCGCTCATGCATCGCCCGGCGGCGCTGGAGCAGCCTCTCCCCGAGCGCAGGGTCCCTGAGGGCCAGGATCTCCGCCGCCAGCATGGCGGCGTTGGCTCCCCCGTCCAGCCCCACGGCGGCCACTGGTATCCCGGGGGGCATCTGCACTATCGAGAGGATTGCGTCCAGGTTGACCTTGCCGCTGACCGGGACGCCGATGACGGGCCGGGTGGTGTGCGAGGCGATGGCCCCCGGGAGGGCGGCGCTGAGCCCGGCAATCCCGATGAAGACCTCGGCGGGGCTCTTCCCGGCCAGCTCGGCGAGAAGGTGCGGCGTCCGGTGGGCGGAGGCTATGTGGACCGAGTAGGCGATGCCGAGCTCCCTCAACACCTCGACGGCCATCTTGGCCACAGGCAGGTCGGACTTGCTCCCGAGAATGATAGCGACGCTCAACCGGTCATCCTCCAGCCGATGCTCTCTGGAAGGGGCTTAAAAACATATAATACTTGTTAGGGGCAGCGGGCAGCAGGCGGCGGGGAGCAGTGGGGCAGGAGGCAACGGGCATCGGGAAGCGGGGAACGAACAGACGAGTTCGCTGTTGCCCGCTGCCGGCCGCCCGCTGCCCCCCCGCTGCCCGCTGCCGGCTGCCCGCTGCCCTTCGCCGTATGCCCGAGTTCAGCTCTTCATTATGGCGACCAGAAAGATCGCCAGCGCGACCAGGGCGCCCACGAGGGCCCCGATGACCGCCACGAAACCGGCAAGGATCATTCCCTGGTCCCACGGGAGGGGCCGGCTCACCGAGGCGCCGAAGAGCCCGGCGAACCAAAGCAGTATTATGAAAGCGATTATGCCCAGGAGGATGAGCGCCCCGCCGATTGAGCGCGAGCGCCCGGTCCCGAAATAGGCCGTGAACGAGCCGGCCGCTATAGAGAATATGCCGAACGCCAGCACCAGTATGCTCAGGAACATGTCCAGCAGGTTGATATCAGCCATTGGTAACACCCTTTCAGAACTTGATCCCCGTCAGTGTCTTGGTGTCGATGACGCCCGGGATGGAGCGTATCTTGTCGACCACGATCTGGCCCAGCCGGTTGAAATCCTCGGCCTCGACCTTCGCAATCAGGTCATACTCGCCGAACAGCGGGTGGAGCTCGACGACCTCCTTGACCTTGGAGAGCTCGCTGTAGACGTCATGCTCCTTCGCCGGGGCGGTGCTTATGAGAACGAACCCTATGGCCATCTCTGGACACCAGCATCCATGAAACATATCGTTGGTTATAAATGTTTCTTATGGGGAAGGGCGGCAAGGCAGAATGGCAGAAAGGGGGGCAGCAAGGCAGCAAGGCAGGAAGGCATCAGGGGGTACGGAACGACCCGTCGTCCCCTTGTTGCCTTGCTGCCTTGCTGCCTTGCTGCCTTCCCTTGCTGCCTTCCTGCCTTGCTGCCTTCCCTTGCTGCCTTCCTGCCTTGCTGCCTTGCTGCCTTGCTGCCCTGCTGCCTTCCCCCGCCGCCCGCTGCCCCTTCTCACTTCGTGCGCTCCCTGCGCCTCTGCTCGAGGAGCCTTTGGAGCGAGCCCTCCCTCCGGCGGAGGGCCCGGCGGCGGAGCGACGACAGGTAACCCATGCCGCACAGAAGGCCCCCTATCGCCAGGAGGGGGCCCGCTACCAGCACCCGCTGCACCAGTGCGAGCGGGGCGGTGATGACCAGCACGATGACCACCCAGACCGTGTACATCGAGAGCAGCAGCATCATGGCCCCGGAAGGCCCCCGCCCGGTCCCGCCGCCCGTCGCCACCCGCCCTCACCCTGCGCCCTGCGCCCCGCACCCCGCACCCTGCGCCCCGCTCCCCGCACCCTCTCCTTTCTTCCAGAGCGCCAGCACCTGGCCGCAGTTGCTGCCCAGCTCGTCCTCCTCCGGCTCGCCGACGCTCACGACCACCTCGAATCCGGCCCCCCGCAATGACCGGACCAGCGGGTGGGTCCCTTCCTCGAAGTCGGGCGCGAGGGGCGACACCAGGTTGCGGCTGCGGGCGTTCTGGGTCGGGTTGACCGGCGTGAGCTTGACCATGAAATTCTCCGGCGGGAAGTGACCGGAAAGCACCTCCGGGTCGACGGGGGCGTTGGGGGAGAGGGCGAAGTTCAGGGCCACCTTCCGGCCCCGGCCGCCGTGGAAGCGCGCCCCGTACTCGGACATCTTCCCGAGGTCCCACTTGCGGCAGGGCACCAGGAAGTCCCGAAGCTTCCCGTCGGTGGTGTGGAGCGAGAACTGGAGCTGGAAGCTCTCGTCATAAAGCTCCCGCTTGACGGAAAGCAGCCTCTCGAAGAACTCCCCCGAGGCCTCAGGCGCGACGGTCGACACGCAGGGCATGAGGCCGGGGGCGTCGTACCTCGTCCTCATCTCCCGTATCGCGTCGACCACGGCCGGGTTGAGGGCCGGCTCGCCCATCCGGGCGAACTGGACCTTGAACTTGCGCGTCGGGACCCTCCGGTCCGGATAGCGCCGGTCCACGAGCCAGTCCAGTTGGGCCAAAAGCTCCTCGCGCGTGAGGTTCCCGTGGAAGTGGTCCCCGGCGTCGCAGAACCGGCACCCCACGGGGCAGCCGTACTGGGAGGACAGTATCGCCACCCACTTCTCGTCGGGAGAGGGGCTTCCCGAGAGGGAGCCCACGAACTCCGCAAGGTAGCGGTCGTCTCCGCGGAAACGGGCGACATGGACCGTCGCGAGGTCCCCCCGGCCGCTGGAATGCATCACCTCCACGGGCCCGACCCCCCGACCCCAACGCGTTTCCCCCTATTGAACCATTCCCCGATGGCCCGGGCCGCGGCGATCCCCATCCCGGTCGCGATGGAGAGGTACCGGCCCCGGCCGGACACCATGTCCCCCACGAGGTAGAGGCCGGTAACGGTCGTCCGGCCGTCCGGAAGGGCCGGCGCGAGCCTTTCCAGCGAGAGCGGCAGCCCGGGGGGCGCGGGCAGCTTGCCGATGCTGGCCAGGAGCCTTTCAGCCCGGAACGTGCCCTTGCGCGTCCGGACCTCGAACCGGCCGCCGACCAATTTGACGGCCGGCTCCCCCGCCCCGACGGTCGCCGCGATGCCCGCCCGTATGCAGCGCGAGACCAGAAGAGGCAGGGCCGATGGGGCGCCCCTGCATATCACCCTCACTGAGGTCGCCACTGGCCGTATCCGGAGCGCCCGGTCGAACGCGGCGTCGCCGGAGCCCAGGACGATGACGTCCTTCCCGCGGAAGACCTCCAGGTCGGCGGTGTCGTATTGCACATCGCCGCCGTCCCCACCCAGCTTCCGGGGGACCGCTCCGGTCGCCACCACCACGGCCCGGGAGCGCCACATCCCCTTCGTGGTGTGGACAGTGAACGGCCCCCGGCCGGCGACCCTCCTGGCCTCCGCACGGACGATCCTCACGCCGGCGTTCATCGCGTGGCGGACGAAGAGCCGGGCGACATCGGCCCCGGGCAGCCCGAAGAGGCCCAGGTAGTTCTCCACCAGGTTGGCCGTGGCGATCTGCCCGCCGGGCCTGTCCTTCTCGAGGACCACGGTCCGGATGCCCTGCCTTTCGAGCTGGACGGCCGCGGCCAGGCCGGCCGGGCCGGCGCCGATCACGACGACGTCGGAATGGCGAAGGCGCACGGCGCAAGGCGCAGGGCGCAAGGGACGGAGGCGCATGGCGCGGGGCGCAGGGCGCAAGGGGGGATGGGAGGGATTCTCCGCCCCTTCCCTGCCCCTTGCGCCTCGCGCCTTGCGCCCTGCGCCTTGCGCCTTCATTTGTCCCATCCCAGCCTCCCTTTGAGCTCCTTGCAGGTCAGCACCTCGGCGAACCCGTCGGCCAGGGTCCGGAGCGACGAGAGGTGCAACGTCTCGTCCTCGGAGGCCGTGGCGTCCATCAGCACGACCGGCTGGAGGTCGCGCATGAATGCGTCCCGGGCGGTGGTCTCGCAGCAGAGGTGGGTCATGACCCCGGCGATGACCGGGACCCGGACGCCCAGCCGCCAGAGGCGGGCGTGAAGGTCCGTCCCGAAGAACGCCGAGTAGCGCGTCTTGCGGATGACCGGGCAGCCGGTGGTGTCCAGGCGCGGGTCGAGCCAGCTCTGGGCGGCCGCGTCCCGGATCGTGTCCTTCCACCACAAGCCCAGCACTCCCTCCTCCCCGTGGCGGTGGGAGTGGCGGGTGAATATGACCGGTCTTCCCTTCCTGCGGAAGTCGGCCAGAAGGTCCTGGATGCGCGGCAGGATGGCCTCCACGGCCGGCAGGAAGGCGTGAGACGCCCGCTCGGTGAAGTAGCGCTGCATGTCCACGACCAGCAGGGCCGCCCTCTCGGGGTTGATGTCGAAGGGGTGCCGCTCGTAGGGGGCCAGCGCCCGTTTCCAGGCCGCCTGCCTGCGGTCGATGTTCCCCGCTGTTACATACGGCTTGCCGGACATGGCCTTGACACCCTCCAGGACCGATATTACTCGGGCAGATAAAAATTCCGGTCCGGCCGGGGGGACGGAGAAATGAGAGGAAGGGGCACGGAGGACAGGGAGGCTTTGGACGAAAAATGGGGGGATGGTGAAGAATCCCTCGTGCCCACTCTCTTGTGTCCTCTGCCCTCTGTCCTCTCGTCCTGGAAGCCACTGTTAGCCGAAAATACCCAGGAGCGCCGTCCCCTGGATGCTCATGACGTAGACCAGCTGCCCGGTCTCAACGTCCAGCGCCGCCCCGAACGTGGAGCCGGACTCGTACACGGTCTGGGTCTGGACCCCCCAGGCGAAGTCCACCGACGGGAACGTCAGCCCGGTCAGGGTCTGGAGCATCGAGAGCCCCGGGGTGGCGCTCCCCATGCCCGCGGCGCCGAGGAAGTAGGTGGACTCCTTCCAGTCGATGTCCCCGGTGCGCGGGTTGGTCACGCCGTCCTTGACCCGCTGGTTGAGAAGCAGTATCTGCTCGCTTGAGGCGAGCGTCACGCCCTCCGCCGCCAAGAACTCCCGGTTGAATGTGCCGTAGCCCCGCTGGAGGCCCCAGTCGTTCTCGATGTAGACGCGGTGCCTGTAGACCTTCTGGAGGCGCTCCACCGACCAGGTCACGTTGTCCACCACGACGATGCTGTAGCGGAAGTCCCACTGGTTGCTCTGGCGCGCCGCGTCCTGTTCGGCCCGGTCGGGCATCACCGCGAAGCTGAGGTTCCATCGGTACACGCCCGCCTGACCGGCGATGTCGGTCGGGTCGGGAGTGAAGTTGTAGCCGGCGCCGTCGACCACGCAGTTGCGGCCCGGGCGGTTGTAGCTGTTGACGAAGCCCTGGAGCCCCGTCGAGTTCCGGAGCGCCTCCGCCACGGCCTCCTCGACGCCGAAGGTGAAGCTCGAGCCCTGGACGCCCGCGCCGTTGGTGGGAGCGTACTGCCAGCCGGTGAACTCGCCCATCGGGTGACGCTCTTCGAAGACCGTGGCGGAGGGGTCCCCCCAGGGGATGGCCCCGGTGCCCCTCGTGAAGCCGCCCTTCTTGAGGGTGTTCGTTATCTCAAAGACGGTGCGGGAGACGTGGGTGTTGTTCTGGCGGTCCTGGTCCTCCGAGTAGATGTCGGTGAGGCTGTAGCGCTTCACCGGGAAGGAGCAGTCTTTGGATATCCACACTGTCTCGTTGAACGTGAACCAGTCCTCGTTCTGCTCGCCCGCGCCGGCCCCGAAGAGGGTGCCGGTGATGTTGATGCGCAGGGCCTTGAGGTCGGCGACCCTCTGGGCGGCCGAGGCGGTCCAGTTGTACCGGGTGCCCATCGTGAAGCCGTAGTTGCCGTAGTCCTGGCTGATGACGAACGTGCCGTTTTGGCCGCGCTGTATGGTCTGCCCCTCGCCGAAGATGTTCTCGTCGACGGTATCGACCGGCTCCCGGTTGGGGTCGGCGAAGGCGTCTATCCAGCCCTCGAAGTTGAGCGGGACGTTGTACCTGGGGAGCCGGTCTATCCCCACGCTGGCCTCGGTGTAGGCGTCGATTAGCCGGCGCGTGTTGAGCTCGATGTACTCCTTGCGCTTGGCCTCGAGGTTGCCGCCGATCTGCAGCGGCTCGGCGTCGCTCGCGTTGACGTAGATTGTGAAGGTGGCGGTGGTGTCGGTGTCGAACTCCACGCAGGCGTGGGGCACGTTGAAGCCGTCCAGCGCGTCCACGAGGGCCGGGTAGGAGCGCCTCATCTGCCCGTCGATTATCAGCGTGTAGTCCTCCCACTCGCCGGAGCTCAGGTTCTTGCCGTAGAGCTCGGCGAAGACGTGGTAGTCGTAGGTGATGAGGTCGTAGAGCCTGGACTCGGGGACCTTCACGGTCAGGTCTCCCAGGTCGTCCTCGCCCACGCCGTTGGAGCCGCCCAGCCACCCGCCGGCCGCGCCGTTGCCGCCCAGCACGACGTAGGCGTAGTAGCTGTTGAACACCAGGGCGCTCAGCGCCAGGGCGCCCACGACCGTCCTTATCCCGACCCCCGCCATGGACCTCGACCTTTGATTATATTCTATTATTTCTTAACTTTATCGGTCGACGGGGGCTCCCCCTCCGACACCTTGCCCGACAATCCTCCCGCGGAGCCCTCCGATTTCCCACCCGATGTCGCACCCACGGACGGGCCGGCCTTCCCGGGGCCCTTGCCCGCTGCCTTCCGGGGCGCCGGGAGCGGCCTCACCATGAAAAGGAGGGCGGCCGGGACCGTCGAGAGGCAGGCGCCCGCCACGGCCAGTATGAATTGAGGGTTGAAGCTGAACCAGTCGTCGTAGCCCGTGAGCTCGATGAGGGCGGCTATGCCGAGGACATAGAACACGACCGCCAGTAGGGCGAGCACCGAGCCGGCCACGCACAGCCTCCAGGCCCATCTTGCGGCCCTGGGCCGGGTGCCGGAAAGCACGCCCGAGATCGCCCCGAGGGCGAGCAGCGCCGCCGCTGTGAGGCTCATCGGGAACGCCGCCATCATCAGGCCGATGCGGACCGTCTTGTCGCCGCCCATGGTCCAGAGCTTCACCTCGCTGGGCGGCGGGACGAGCTCGTAGTAGGTGCCGTCCTGGCGCTTGTTGGTGTTGCCGAATGTGTCCTTGAGCTCGAGCTGTACCTTGCCGACCAATGTGAAGTTCCCGAAGTCCTCGTCTATCGTGATCTTGCCCCAGACAGACCTCTTGTCGCCGACCTTCTGGAGGACAGTGCCGGGCGATGCCTCGTAGGCGACCTTGTAGCGGTCCTCCATCACCGTCCGGTCGCCCTGCTTGACAGGGACGAGCCGGTGGACCTCGAACGATACCTTGACAATCCTGAGCTCGGAGACGTTGACCGCCCCGGTCAGCTCCACGGAGAAGCCGGCCTCCTGGGCTATCCCCGCAGGCCACCAGGGGATGGTCCGAAGCATCATCGTTATCTTCGTGTCGGCCGTGCCGTTGCGCGGCGGGGGCCAGGTGTAGGAGGTGGCGTACACCACCTTCTCCTTGGCGCTGCCCTTGACGAAGCCGATGGTCTCCTGGAAGCCCCCAAGGCCCGTCAGGAAGACCTTCCTGTCGGCTATCTTCGACGGGATGTTGGCGCCCGAGAACAGCCCCGCCCCGGAGAGGTTGGCCTCGTAGTCGATGCCGTACTCGTAGACGCCGGCCCGGAGGGTCACGGGGAATGTGCCGATCTTCGTCTCGACGTCGAGCTTCCCCCAGGGGAGGGCCGAGGCGAAAAGCACCATCAGGAGGGCGACGAGCGCGGTCACGGCGCCGAGAACGCGCAAAAGCCGGTCCTTCCCCGCGGCCGAGTTCAACTCCCTGTCCCCCCTCAAGACGGGCGCACCCGGCTTTCGGAAGGAACCGCGGCTATTTGACCGTTATGGTGGATGGGATGTGGAGCGGGCAACGGGCGGCGAGGGAGGAAGGCGGGAAGGCAGGAAGGCAACAAGGCAGAAAGGCAGCAAGGGACACGGTCGATAGCCCCTTGCTGCCTTTCTGCCTTGTTGCTTTGCTGCCTTGTTGCCTTCCTGCCTTGTTGCCTTCCTGCCTTGTTGCTTTGCTGCCTGCTGCCCCCCCGCTCCCCGCTGCCTGCTGCCCGCTGCCGTTACCCGACCATAAAGTTCATATTTCCCCAGCCTTTCCCTTTTCCCGTGCTCTGGGACAACGCCACGAGGTTCGTTTTCACCCTGGCCGCGGCCATCCTGGGGCTTGTGGCGTATTTCCTTTTCCCCAGCCGGGCGCAGCTCGAGCAGAAGCTCACCTCGTCTTACGAGAAGAAGGGGAAATGGCTCCTGTTCGTCTTCGGCTTCCTGACGCTCGGGCTGGCTGGGGTCCTGGGCTGGGAGTTCTTCCGGTACAGGGTCCAGAACGGCTGGGTGGGCGTCAATCTGGCCATCTATGCCGTCATGGGCTGCGCCATACTTGCGGGCAACATCCGCACCATGAGGGCGGTCAGGCACTCCGCCGAGCACGTCGAGATAGTCGAGGCCGAGGTAGTGGAGCTCTCCTCGGGGAACGGGGGCCAGCCGGGCCTGCTCGCCGAGGGCGCAGTCCTGGAGCCTCTTCCGGGGCCGCTCCCGCCGCCCGATGTCTCCGGGCCGGAAGAGCCGCGCGAGCCGAAGGAGTAGCCCCGCGAAAAGGCTATCTGCCAGTTCGCGGATGGGCCACCGGGGGCTGAGACATGGCATCCTTCCGGGCCGAGGCGGACGCCCTTTTGGCCATCCTGTTCGAGCTGCGCAAGAACATCCTCTCCTACGAGCTGCGCTCTGCCTTCCTCCACCGGCTGAGGGAGCGCTCCGAGGGCATGCTCGTGGAGATGCGGTCGCGACCGGACGCCGACCCGCACAAGGCGCTGGTCACGATGCTGCTTACGGCCGCCATCGGGACGGGCGAGGACGAGTTCACCACGCCCAAGCTGGAGGCCCTCCAGGGCGCGCTCGTCGTGCTGGGGGCGACCGCGATAGGCCCCAGCGACCTCGAGAGGGTCCGCTCGGCGATGCTCTGGGCGGGCCTGCTGGGCCGGGGCTACTCTGGCGGCAAGAGGGCGACGGTCGACGGCAAGTACTGAACCCGGGGGCCGGGGGCCGGGGGCCGGGACGAACGCGTCGTCTCCCGGTTCCCGGATCCCTGCACCCTGCACCCGGATTCGTTCCTGCACCCGGGCCCCGGCCCCCGGCACCCGGCACCCGGCACCCGGATGTACCAATCGTGCCTAGTGCACTGTCGGCCCCGTCGGGACGCCGTTCACCTCGTGAGCCGGGACCACCCAGATGTATTCCACTTGTAGCCGTGCCGGTTGAACACTTCCGGGTTGGAAATGGGGCGCTTTGCGCCGCCCTGCATCACGTAGACGGTGTCGTCGTTGGGCGCCTTGATGAGCATCCCGTCGGGGAGCCGGCCGGCGAAGGCTCCGGACCAGAGCGGCGGGCCGGGCGGCATTTCCGCGGAAGGCGGGGCCTCCGCCCTTGCCCGGGCCTTCTTTCTTGCGGCGAGGGCTATCCCGGCCGCGCCGGCGGCTATCAGGACGATTCCCAGCACGAGCCCGATGTTGAAAAACATCGGCCACCAGGGGCGCTCCACCTGGGCGGTCTGGACGCTCCCGGCGAGCATGCTCCAGGAAGAACTCCCGATGACGATGTTCGAGCCGGAGTAGCCGTAGACGTATCCGGTGACGATGAGCTTCTCTCCCGCCTTGTAGTTGTCGTTGCGGCAGATGACCAAACCGTCGAGGCCGTCCATCTCCATGGCGCAGTAGCCGAACATCTCGCCGCCGGTGCTCTTCACCGTCCCTATGAAAGAGACCTTCGTTCCGGCGTTCACTCCCCAGATGGAGGAAGAGGGGACATTCGACTGGGCCTCGGAGGCGCTGTCGTACATGACCGTCTCGAGTATGGGCGGCCCGACGAAGAACGCCACCAGTCCGAGCACCCCGGGCACGAGGACTCCGTGACCCCATCGCATGTTGCATCACCCGGTGTTTTGGGCCTTCCCCGCGGAAAATTCCCTGGGATGTCTTAATGACTTCGCTCTCTTCGCGCTCACTGGGGGGGGGAGCGTCGATCGTGGCGCGCAGGTGACATCCCCGTGTCCCGGTGGCGATTCCCGCCGGTGGCGGCCGCGGGAACGGCCCGGGATGCCGGGAATCGTGACTATGTCATTCGTTGTGGACGACCATTATCACGATACCGTTCACGCTGTACGAGACCTGGATGGATTGAGCATCCCTCTTTCCGATGAACTCGTTCACATCGTCTTCCATCTTCTTGATGCGCATGCGCGCCTCGAAGATTCTTATCTTGGTTGCCATGTCGGGTTCCCCGTCTCTATCGGATGGATGAGGGGAAATAATTGTCTTGCGTTCGATTCAGACTTTACGGTACTGAGCCGCGAGCAAGAAAATGGGAGCGAAAATCCGATCCTAATTCATGTACCATGGCGGTGATGCTTCCTGGAGGGCGTGAGCCGATTCCTCTCAGAGGGTGAGGCCGGGATCGTTCTTCTTGTGCTCGGATCGCCAGAGGATTGATGAAGCGGACCGGAAAGGTTTACCGGAACCGGATGAAACAGTGATGGCCTGTGGATGGCAGGCCGGGGAGCTCCGAGATATCCGCGAACAGTACATATATATATGTACCAATCCAATGAACCGCCGAACAAGCCCATGAAACGTCCAACAAATACGATAATACTGACTATACTTGCCCTCCTGTGCCTGCCGGCCCCGTCCGTCCCGTCAGACTGGGCGCCGGTCGACATCACTCCCTCCGCCACGCTCCATTTTCCCCCGGGCGGGGGGACCTGCACCACAACGCTGAAGCTCCCGAGGAACGGCATGGTCAAGGCCTTTTCGCTCAACATCACCGGGATTCCGGCGGAGACGAACTTGACCTTCGACGCAAAGGCGCAGGAACTCTGGGACCGGTCATCGGAGCGGAGGAACGTCACGCTCGGGCCATGTGGGATCGGATTGGGCGACTACGGGAGCTGGTGGGAGGAAAATGCCGTCATTTCGGGAGAGAGGGCGCGTGCCATTGAGCAAGGAGGCCTCGATCCTATTCTTCACAACATGACCTATGACGCCGGGAACGCTGGATTGGTGCTGGACAAACCATATTGCGCACCATACCTCGCGGACGAGTATACGATCGGTCTGTGGCACTTCGACGAAGGGCGAGGTCAACAAACAAACGATAGTTCGAAGAACCTCTTGTGCTGCACCCTGGGCCTCACGAGCGCCATCGAAAAGGAGGATCCGGCATGGGGCCAAGGACGATTCAACGGAGGCTTGCTGTTTGACGGCCAGGACGATCAGGTGGCCGGCCCTGACACTGCCCTCCTGAACATGAGGAACCAATGGACCGTCGAGGCATGGTTAAGGCCCGAATGTGATATTTCTGCATCCGATAGTGTCAACATAGCATCGAAGGTGGAATCCGGGGATGGCTGGGCATTCCAGATCTATCAGGGGAAACTCAGCTACGACGGTCCAGGAACCGCGCTCTTGGACGCTGAAGGTCCTGCCCACACCTGGACGGCGGGCCAATGGTACCATGTTGCAGCGACCTACGATGGCAATACCTCTCGCGTTTTCGAAAACGGGATTCTGGTTGGCAGCATTTCGTACAGTGGAGGCGCAGGCCAGATGGACGGTCCGTTCAGAATCGGAGGCTCGCCGGACGTTTCGGGGAGTTATTTTCCGGGTACCATCGACGAGGTCCGGATCTCGAGCATCGCCCGACAATTCGACGCATTCATCAATGGCTCGATTTTGTCCCCCGTTTTGAATATATCAATGTATTCCCGTGTCCAGGTCCAGGGAAGATTTCCCAAATCGACCGGATATTCCATTGATGTCCTCGACCCTGCCATGGACAATACGACCATCCAAGAAGGACTGCGAAACGGGGACGAACTGGCACCGGCACTGTGGGACGGGCTGGGGAGCCCTTGCCGAGAGCTGGTGCTTCGGCTGAACGTCAACACCTCGAATCCCAATTCGACGCCGATTCTGGGCAAATGGGGCATCGGAACCAGGTGGCTGGCCGGACCGGAAATGGACGGCCTGCCTTATGACGGAGATGCTAGGGTCAGGGGGGGACAGGCCGCCTTGTCCACGGAATACGCCTGGAACCAAGCCTTCCCGGTCGGCCAGCCGAAAGGGCGTCAGGGGTCGCAGATGGTCCACCTGATGGGCACCGGTGCCGAGATCCTGTGGGGCGGTCAGAGTAGCTCCTCCTGGGTCTATCCGAGCGAGATGTATTCTTATTACCCCGATGAGAACGCATGGATCAATCCGATCCCGGCCAACACCCCACCACCCAGACACTGTCCTTCGATGGTGTTTGATGGTAATAGAAATAGGGCATACATGTACGGGGGGGTTACCGGTCTTGCATCCTCGGTCCGGTCCGACCTGTGGTCGTACGATCCGATCTTGAACTCCTGGAGCGAAATCACTCCGGCAAGCTCTCCTCCACCCCGGTACGGTCCGGTGATGGCATACGATTCTGAAAACGACCTTGTTGTCATGTTTGGAGGGTTCGGGTCGTCCGGCACGGTCATAGGCGATTGTTGGGTGTATTCGCCAGCCAGAGGGACCTGGACCCAGAGGAACTCCAATACCGTGCCGGATCCCCGCGGGCACTCCACGATGGTCTACGATGAGAGGGAGAAGCTCTTGGTCCTGTTCGGAGGCCTGAACGCCGGCAACGTCCTCGGCGATACCTGGACCTACGACACCGTCGCGGACGCTTGGGCCAACATGAAACCTGCGAATGGGCCTCCGGCCAGGTACGGGGCCGCAATGGCCTACGATAGTATTGATAGTAAAATCATACTCTTCGGAGGTTCAAACGCGGTCAATGATGTCTCCGACACCTGGACCTATGTCACGAGGACAAACAGCTGGACGGCGCAGAATCTCCCGTCCTCCCCTTCGGCGAGACAGATGGCGGCCATGGTCTACGATCCGGAGGCGGATCTTTCCGTCCTCTATTCCGGGATAACCGCGGGAGACACAATTCCGGACACTTGGCACATGAGCAAGGAATATGCTAAAACATCATATATCATCACCCCGGGGCTCTCGCCGATCTGGCGCACCTACGGGAATGTTTTCGTCAATGCCACGACACCCCTTGAAACAGGCTACTGGGTGAATGTGACCGACGAGAATGGCACCGCGATTCTATCCGGCCTGAAGAACGGCGACCCCCTCCCGGTCAACATTGACGAACATCCAATGATACGGCTGAACCTGACTTTATGGACGGATGAGGTGACCGTTTCGCCGACGGTCCATGATTGGGGATATGGCCTGGTATCGAACGTGCATTTCGATGAAAAGGGAGACAACATCACGAGCGATATGGAGGGACGGCATCTGGAACTGGCCCGAAGTGAGATCGTAGGTCAGCCGGACACCGGTGCATGCATGAATGGAGGAAACCAAAACAACCCGTCCGTTGCAATCGACCCAATGGGCAATTCGATGATAACTTGGCAGGACGGCCGCAGCGGATCCGACGGAATCTATGCACGTTGCTTTGATTCTTCCGATAATCCGATCGGGCCGGATTTTGCGGTTGTTTCACCCCCCAATTGGGAGCGCAGACCTTCGATTGCAGTCAATTCCAGGGGAGCGTTCCTCCTGGCCTGGGATGGCGCCGGGAATGGGGTTGACATATTTGCCCAGCTTTTCAATGCGACAGGGGCCAGAATCGGCAGCCAACTGACAATCTGCTCGGCACCGGCAAACCAGGAGTGCGCCCGGGTCGCGGCGGATGCATCGGGCGGCTTCGTAATCACCTGGTTGGATCAGCGGGATGGAACCCGGGACGTTTATGCGCGAAAGATAAACACCAATGGTGCCTGCATAGGGAGCGACTTTGCCGTCCATTCGGGATCGGGGAACCAGCAATCACCGGCCGTGGCGGCAGATTCCAGAAATGGTTTCGCGATTGCCTGGATGGACGACCGCAATGGCGATTTTGATATCTATGCACGGGTATTCGACTCTACCGGATCTCCAACCGGCAATGAGATATGTGTTTGCGGGGCCGCCGGCTTCCAAGGCGTTCCCGCGGTGGCTTTCACCTCGAATGACACTCTCGCAATCGCCTGGGAAGACGGGCGAAGCGGAGGCTCCGGAGATATCTTCGCAAAGATATTCGACCCGAAAACAGGGGTTCAGATCGGCACCGAGATCACGGTCTGTTCTGCCCCGGATGACCAGAAGAATCCAGCGGCCACGGCTTTTTCCCAAAACGATGTGATCATTGCATGGCAAGACGCCAGAAACGGCCCGTATGACGTATTTGCCAGGGCATTCAACTCCACGAACACCTCAGCGGTCGGGCCCGAGTTTCTGGTCATAAATGCGGCAAATGACCAGAGCATGCCCGCAATCGCCATGGACCCGGATTATGGATATGTCTTTGTCTGGCAGGACATGCGGAATGGCAACTGGGATATCTATTCACGTCGTTTCATTCGCCCGTATCTCTCCACCGGGACGTGTACCGGTGAGCTCCGTCTGGCCTCGGTCCCCGCTCGGCTTGAACCGTTTTTTTACTCCTCCACGCCACCCAACACCTCCATCCTGGTCCGGATAGGCACCTCTCAGGATGAAATAAACTGGTCTCCGTGGATCGGTATTGAAAACGCAGTGCCTGTTCCCCGGCCGCAAGCCGTTTCTTGGGGGCCTTATGTCAGGTATGAAATAGCGCTCAATTCAACTGATTCGAATGTCACCCCGACCGTCCAGGACTTCAGGCTCGGATATGATCCATATTTGCTCAACGCCAGCATCTGCTCGGAATCGATTCTGCCAGCTTCCCAAGGAACAGTTGCGGGCGCCCGGCCGCTTCTGGATTGTGACCAGCCGGCCGGGACATCGTTGGATATCTTCCTATCCACCGACAATGGCACAAGCTGGCAAAAGCTCGAAAATGGCCTTTGGTCCGACTTCGGGTCGAAAGGAAGAGATCTCCGGTGGAAGATCGATTTTTCGGGCGATGGCAACTCCACCCCGTTGCTGCGCAACATGTCTATCGATTACATGGTCGAGGAGTACCCCTCGGACATCGCGTTGGACGTGGGAAATGACGGACTGGTCGAATGGCGGTTCAGGGGCGCTCTCAATTTGACGGCACATGAAAGGAACCTGGCGACGGTCCTCAATGACTATGTCCAGTCCTATTGGAGCAGGGCGGATGCCCAGGGCCTCGTGTCCGTTCCGGTCAAGATCTCGAGCGCCACGGGCGGGATGCTGGTCCTGTCCGCCGATGCGGACATATTGCCGCTCGTCCCGAGAATATTGGACTTTGGCCCCGTCGGAATCGAAGTCCCGGTCGACGCCCCCGTCACGCTCTCGTTCTGCGAGCCGATGAACGCCCGCACGGTGAGAATCTCCATCTCGCCCGTCCTCGAGCTTGCCCCATCGTGGGATGCGGCCGGGAAGAACCTGACCATGTCCCATCCACCTTTCGGCGGCCTGACGACCTACAACGTCACGGTCCACGCCGGGGCGCTTTCCACGGCCGGCATGGCCTTTGAGGTCGACTTCTCCTGGAAGTTCACGACGATGCTCCTGCCCGTGGTCGTGGAGCACTCGCCGACGGGCGACGGGGTCGCCCTCTCCAGCCCCATCAGGATAAGGTTCAACGGCCCGATGAACACCAGCACCGTCGATATAACCGTGACGCCCGATCTCAACCTGTTCCCGTCCTGGATCGGCGACATGGACACGCTCTCCCTGGGCCATCAGGGCCTCCAGCCCGACACGGGCTACAATGTGACGCTCGCGCCGGGGGCGAGGTTCGTCGGCGGCGCGGCCATGGCCGGGGGCCTCTCCTGGGAGTTCCGGACGGCCCCGCGTCCGGCGGTGTTGTCCGTGTCCCCCACCGGGACGAACGTCCGGCTCGATTCGCCAATCAGGATAGCCTTCTCGCATAAGATGAACCCGGGCAGGGTCTCGGTCCAGATATCGCCCGGTATCCCCCTCAACACTGTCTGGTCCGCGGACGGGCTCAACCTGACGCTGGGCCATGACGACTTTCCCGAGGACACGACGTTCAACCTTACCATCCCGGCGGGGGCTATCTCTTCGGACGGGGCCCGCATGGAGGTCGGGTTCTCGTGGGAGTTCACCACGATGCTGGTTCCTCGGGTGATATCGTTCTCGCCCACCGGGGTGAACGTGCCCCTGTCGACATCCTTCTCGCTGGAGTTCAACAAGCCCATGAACCTGAGCGCATTTATCGGTGCCATCTCGATAGACCCGCCAACGGATGGAGAATGGAGGGCACTCGCCGGAGGCAGGATATTCGGCTTCACGCCGAACAAGAGGCTCCAGCCGAAGACGGACTATACGATAGCATTGCCGGGCAATGTTACCGACCTTGAAGGGAACCCGCTCGGAAAATTTTCGGACTGGGCATTCACGACCGGTGAGGCTACCGTACCTCCCCAGACGGGGTCCCCGTGGTGGATTCTATTGGTCATTGTCATTGCCATTGTGGCCATTGGCGCGATATATGCCGGGAGAAGGAGGCCCGGAGGATCCAAGGCGGAAATCCAACCCGCGCAATCAGAGGTCGAGGCGACACCGCCACCGGCGCCGGTCGAGGCGACGATACCGCCGCCGGAGGCCACGCCTTTCGAGGAATCCGCGGTTTCGGTCGCTCCGGACCTTCAATTCGGCCCGGACCTGGTCATGTTGGGACTTTCCGTCTCGAACAAGTCGGGTCTGGATATCGAACGGGCCGTCGTGAAGCTCCTCTATGATGATAATGTGGTCGAAATCATCGGCGCCCGTCCTTCGTATCCTTTGAAAGGGGATGACATCCAGATAGGCACGGTCAAGGCCTGCGGCAAGACGGACCTCACGGTGGAGTTCAAGCCCGCTGCCATCGCCCGGACGGAGATCGCGGGCGTGCTGGGTTTCAAGGATTCGGAAGGCCATCTGAAGACGGTCCAGATACCGCCGGTGACCGTTGCCATCGACCGCCCGGAGTTCCTGACGGAGTCCAACATCACCACGACCAAGATGATGCAAAGGATGGCTGAAGGACTCGAGCATACCGCTGCGCGCCTGTTCGCCATGCCGCCGGAGCTTTCTCCCCAGGAGGCGTTCGAGATCGGGAAGGCGGCGATACAGCGCCACGACCTCCGGCTGGTCAACCAAGCCTCGGAAAAGGACCCATATGTCGGAGAGGCCTGGTACTTTGGCCAGGTGAAGGGACGCCGGGAGCAGGTCGTGGTCAGGACCCGGTACTTCGAGGACCGCAACGTCTTGGAGTTCTTCATATTGAGCAGCTCGGCCAGGCTCCTTGCCGGACTTTCGCTATCCCTGAAGGAGGACCTTGTGAGGGAGCTCATCGCCGGCGGCCACCGGCCCGGCATCAGGGGAATCACCGAGCCGGCGAAGATACAGGAAATCTTATCGACCCGGACGCTGCTGGACAAGGAGTCGGCCGGTGGGCGATTCAGACTTTGATTCGCCACAAAGAACCTCCAGTGCATCCAGCCTTCCGTGATTCCTCCACCCGCTGATTCGGAAGACCTTCGGTCTTCCTCTCCCCGATTTGCCCTGCGGGGCAAATGCGGGGAAGCGGGTGGCGTCTCAGAAGGCGAGCAGGGCTCGCCGAGGCGAGTGCGACCGAAGGTCGCGCGGTCACGAAGTTCGCTCCATCCCTTTCATTTACGGTTTGCATGACGGAGCGTTCCAGCGAACTTCGTGAAGGCGCTCATCATGGACTACGACCCGGTGACGGACAGCTTCCTGTGCCATTACACGCGGAAGAGGCTGGAGGAGGACGACACGAAGAGCCCGAAGTGCCTGACACTCGACCACATGACGCCCGGGGTGGAGACGGACGACAATGTCGTGTTACGATAGTAGTGGTGTATCTGACCAAAGATTATGATATTAGTTTATATTTGGTTAATTTTCCGTCATGTTCTAAAGTAATTTTTCCTTCGCATGCCAGCCAGCCCAAACCGGTAAACATGGCCTCCATGCATAATTTTGTTTCATTGCGAAGCATGAGAGGAGTCGCAACACCCACTTTTAAAAGAGCATCGAGAATCTTGTATGCGTTTTTACCAGCAAATTCATCCAAAGATATTTTTTCAGGAGGAGTGTTCATTGAATCGGATATACTGAACATTATTAATTTTCCAGCTCTATGAATATAGATTTTTCCTTCACACGCCAGCCAGCCTAGACCACCATACACTTCTTCCGAAGATAACTTAACATCATTCCGGATCATTAATTGGGTCGCCATTCCTAGTTTGTCAAGAGCGACTTGAATCTTTTTTCCGTAATCTCCGAATGGAGTTTTTCTCTTCATCTCTTCTCGTTTTATTGCATTTATCTGCTCTTCCTTCTTTTCCCGTTCTTGGATTCTCCGCTCTTCTTCTTTCCATTCTTTGTAACAATTTTTACATAAAACGGGTTCTCCGGGTTGTCTGACAATTCCTCTTCTGAAGGAGTGTTCACAAAATTGGCATAGCTTGGAATCGCATTCCTCGCACATGAGCGAAATGTTATCTTTAGAGATGGAAAGGGGAACCCTTAGAAATCCTTTTCTGAGAGCTCCCCTGATGCCGATGTATGCCACTACACGACATCAGTCCGATAATAGTCCTCGTAGTCCTTATCCTTTTCCATGACCGCGTTTTCCATGACAAGGCCCTCCTAGACCATATCCGGTTCAGCTACGAATGCTTCGACAGGGTCATAACCAACTGCATTGCCAGGGAGCTCCAATACGAGGGGGGCC
>Ga0194113_10002703_pt1 | contig 24097 bp, 21 predicted proteins | sample TA2MahC200mmetaG_FD_146193 | JGI IMG/M metagenome (GOLD analysis project Ga0194113, IMG submission 146193) | Freshwater microbial communities from Lake Tanganyika, Tanzania - TA2015017 Mahale Deep Cast 200m | ecosystem: Environmental > Aquatic > Freshwater > Lake | place: Tanzania: Lake... | reverse complement strand
CAGATCGATTACGCTCGCGAACTGAACCCGCAGCAGTACGCCGCCGTCACCGCCGACCCCGGGCCGGCTCTGGTGATCGCCGGGGCTGGCGCCGGCAAGACTCGCACCCTCACCTACCGCGTGGCCTGCACTTCGGCGGCATTCCACATTCACGGCAGTTGACCCGCGGCGTCGGCTGCCTAACTGGATTCCTGCCCTCGCCCCTGCGTTTGTCTTCATCGCTTCCTTCACGGCTTCCGCCCAGGTGGACCGCGTCACCGGTCGCTCATTTGCCACCCGCTCCGAGGTGCTGGCGCAGCACGGCATGGTTTGCACCAGCCACCCACTCGCCACACAAATCGGCGTGGACGTGCTCAAGGCGGGAGGGTCGGCGGTGGATGCGGCCATCGCAGTCAATGCCGCGCTCGGGTTGATGGAACCCATGAGTTGCGGCATCGGCGGCGACCTGTTCGCCATTGTCTGGAGCGCATTCCTCGAGACCTTTGCTCCGGGCGGCCACGCGCCGGCGCACGGGGAAATCTTCCGGAACCCACACCTCGCCAGCACGCTTTCGCTGGTCGCCGATAAAGGCCGCGACGCCTTCTACCACGGCGAAATCACCGAGAATATTGACGCTTTCATGCGCGCCAACGGGGGTTGGTTGCGCAAGGAAGACTTCGCGAAGCACACTTCCACCTGGGTTGAGCCCGTGTCCGTCAACTACCGAGGCTACGACGTTTTTGAACTGCCGCCGAACGGCCAGGGCATCGCCGCGCTTCAGATGTTGAACATCCTCGAGGGCATTGATCTGCGGAAGATGGGTTTCCAAAGCGCCGACGCCTTTCACGTGATGGTCGAGGCCAAGAAGCTGGCATTCGAGGATCGCGCGAAGTTCTACGCCGACCCAGCCTTCGCGAAGATTCCGCTCAAGGGATTGCTCTCAAAGGAGTATGCCGCGGAGCGCCGGAAGCTGATCCGCATGGACCGCGCGGGCAAAACCTACGACGCCGGCAACCCCGCCTTGCACGAGGGCGACACGATCTATCTCACCACCGCCGACAGCGAGGGGAACATGGTGTCGTTCATTCAGAGCAACTACCGCGGTTTCGGCAGCGGCATTGTGGTGCCGGGATTGGGTTTCGGTTTTCAAGATCGGGGAGAGATGTTCGTCATGGAGCCCGGCCACGCGAACGTCTATGCGCCGGGCAAACGCCCCTTTCACACGATCATCCCGGCGTTCATCATGAAGGACGGCCTGCCGTTCATGAGTTTTAGCGTGATGGGTGGAGCGATGCAGCCGCAAGGGCACGTGCAGATCGTGGTGAACATGGCGGACTTCGGCCTGGGCGTGCAAGAGGCCGGAGACGCGGCGCGCTGGCAACACGAAGGCTCGACCGACTACGACCTGCCGAAGATGACGAGCGGCGGCTGGGTGAATCTGGAGAGCGGCATCCCGTGGAACGTGGTGGCCGAACTCAAGCGCCGCGGGCATGACATCCGCGACGACCTTGGCGGCTACGGCGGCTATCAGGCGATCCTTTGGAACGCGACGAACAAAGTCTATCACGGCGCCAGCGAGAGCCGCAAAGACGGCTGCGCGATGGGCTATTGAATGAGACCCAAGATCCGAGGTCCGAAGTCCGAACAACACACGACAGGATGGGATAAGAGCGGAGGAAGCACTCGCCGCTGGACGGATGGTCACCGCGCCGTCATAAGGCCTCAGGCCTTTATGGCAGTCCGGGCCGCTTGGCGGGCGGTTGGTAGTTTTTGTGCCAGTAGAGTTGCCAGAGGCGGTCCAGCTTCACCAGTTCGCCGTGGCCGTCGAAGAAGGTGACGTTCACGGCACCCGGCAGCGGTCGGTCTTGAGGCCATTCGGTTGGCGGCGGGTTCGGTCGGTTGCCGTGGCGAGGAATGGCCACCGCCGCCATGTCCCTGATCCCGGCACAAAACGAACAGAGCCCTCCTACGTGAAAGAAGGGAACCGGTAGGTCCGAAGCCTGGGGCCAGACCATTTCGTTCATACTGTCTGCCAGGACCGGTGCGACCGATGGGTGGAGGACTTCGCTCTCGGTGCGGTAGAACCGCCGGAGCTTGTCTTCGGAGACCGACCAGCCCGAATCCACAGCCCACCAGGCGTGAAACCAGCGGTTGACCGCATAGCTCCCGGCACGCCATCCGCTCGGTTGCGGGTTGGCCACATCCCCCGCTGGGTCCCAACCATAGCTGCACCAGGCCGAACTCACCGAGCCGGCGCCGGAGAACACCAACCCGCGCAGACCATTCGTGTCCACCGGCGCACTCGGGCAAATCCAGCCCAACTCCTTGCGGCCGCGTTCCCGAACATACCAATCTTCGGCCTCGCGCCCATCCAAGCGGTCGCCGGCCTCCAAGGAAAGCCGGTAACTCAGCCCGATCTGGCGCTGGTTGCTCAGGCAAACAGCAGTGTGGGCCTTCTGTTTGGCGCGCGACAGCGCCGGCAGGAACATGCCCGCCAGAAGGGCGAGGACCGCGATCACCACGAGCAACTCGATTAGGGTGAAAGCGGGGCCGCGACCAAGATGCCCGTGGCGCTTCATTGGCCCAGATGAACGATGCGCATGAACTCGTGTGCTTTTGCCGGCACCCACCATACGGTCGTCCAAAACCAGGAGAAACTCGACTGCCAGAGGCCCTGCTGGAGGTCCTCGCAGTATTGAACACAAAACGGTGGGCTGCCCCCTTGCCACTGCAACTGCACCACGTCACCCGAGGGCTCGGGGGAGCGAGCGATCAGGGTAATCCGCAGCGGTGGGGTTAGGCAGCGGTAGCATTCCTCACTGACGAGCCGATGCACCGCCAAGGTCGTATGCATGCCATCGCACCAGAAATCGGTGGCCGGCGGGTTCTTGAAACCGTAGGCCGTCGGATTGCCATAGATGGCGGTGAAAAGGGCGAACATGTCAGGCCGGAACACCGTGAGTCCATACTCAGCCCGCAGCGGCTCGAGGCCCTGGTCTAGCAGCACGTCGTAGCGGAGCGCCAACTCGTTCGTGGGATATCCAAGGTTGCGGAAATATGGCATCAGCTCGGGCGGATAGAAGCGCAAGATGAGGAACTGCCTGGCCCCCGCCGCCGCCAAGAGGCGGACGTTGCCCACGCGGTTCGAGGCTGCCAGTTCAGGGGGCTCTTTCCCGAGCATGTCGTTGCCGGGACCTCCGGTCCAGAAAGCGACCAGCGTATTGCTGTTCGGCGTGTAGCTGCGCAAATACGTCGCGATCTGGGAAGCGACGCCAGCGCTGTTCGCGAGGCCTGAGGCGTAGTTTCGGAGCGTCACTCCCAATCGCCTGGCCAGATGATCGTTCCACGGGCCGCCACCGCACTTATCCATCCCTTCGCTGGAGCCGAAATAAACCAACTCGGTCCAGCGGTTGGCCAGCAAGAGCCAAGCGGGAGCGCTGGTGATTTCGCCCGCGCTGTTGCTGACCGTGACGTCGTAGCAACCGAGTTGCCACAGTTCGACATTGGCCAGGGACAGGCTGTTGGTGGTTGCTCCCTCCAGTGGCGTTCCATTGAATCGCCACTGATAGGCCAAGGGAGCAACACCGGTGGCGGATACGCGGAACTGAGCGTCCTGACCGGCTGGGACCGCGACATTGCGCGGCTGGGTGAGGATTCGGGGTTGGGCCAGCGCGAACGCGCTGGCGCTGAACCAGACCAATGTCAGCGCCAGAGCGCGGTGGAAGCGAAAAGGTCTTCGCCAGTTGGTTGAGACAGCGAGGTTCGGGTTCATGGCTTCGTGTGAACGAGAGTCCGTGGCCGCCCAGCAGGACGAACACCGCGCAACTCTGCTTTCACCCTGTTCAACGGGAAAACGGGTGAAAGGTTACACGAAGAATCTTACGGGGACGCAGCTCTGGTCCTGGCTTTTTCGACCGCTTCGATTCCGGTCAGCGGCGGCGCCTCCCACCTGCGCACGGTTCGCACGGCTTCCTCGCCTGCGGAAAGCAGGACCCGGCCATCCTGCGAAAAAGCCAGTTGACCCACCGACTCGCGGTGGCCCTTGAGCGCGGCCACTTCCTGCCCCAAGTCGAGATCCCAAAGCCGGATGACGCCTTCGCCCGTTCCGGCCGCCAACGTGCGGTCGTCGGGCGAGGCCGCCAAGCTGTTCACCCCGCGCAACGAACCGCGAAAGGCTCCCTCGCACCGTAGGGTCCGCAGGTCCCAGGCCTTGATCGTTCCATCCCAGCTCCCGGTGATGAGGTGTGGGGAACGACGGCGGAAAGCGATTTCGTGGCCCATTTTGTGTTGGACAAACCGTGCTCGCCGCCAGCCGGTGACGCGCTCCCAGATCTCCGATTCACTGTCGTTGAATGCTACGCCGATCAGCGTGCCGTCGACCGACAGCGCTACACGGGTCACCCGTTCGTGCTTCTGGGGGAACTGGGCCACTTGCTGACGAGTCCTGATCTGCCAGACACGGAGCGTATGATCGGTTCCGGCGCTAGCCAGCCACCGTCCGTCCCCCGAAATCGCCAGCGCCTCCACGCGCCCCTGATGGCCCACAAAGGACTCCTCCTCGCTGACGTCGGGCAGTCGCCAGCTCCGGAGCGGGCCCGCCTCGGTGGTGGCCACGAGGAGCGTGGCTCGAGCATCCATCGCGATCCGGAGCGTATTGGTCCACGGGGTCAACATCGGTCGGGCGGCCTGCTCCTGCCACGTCGCGGTGTCCAGCAAACCGAAGGAGCCGTCAGCCCGCAGCAGCCCTACCGCGCCCGCATCAGCCGCGAGGACAATGAGGCGGACTTCGACGGGCACCGGCCAGGAGAATTGCCGTTCGGGCGGGGTACGCGCGTCCCACAGTTTGACCGTCTCATCCTTGCTAGCCGTGACAAGCGTATCGCCATTGGCAGAGAAGGCGACATCCCAAACTTCGTCCAAATGCCCACGGAAGACGGTGCGGACCTTCCAAGTGGCCACGTCCCATAGTCGGAGCGTCTGATCGCATCCCCCCGTGGCCAAGGTGGTGCCGTCGGGCGATAAGGCTAGCGCGGTGACCACGTCGACATGGCCGGCGAGCCGAAGCCGCTCTCGTCGGGAACTCAGTTCCCAAAGGCGCACGGTTCGATCCGATCCAGCGCACAGGAGTTGGGCATCGTCCGGGGTAAATGCCAGGTCTTGGACCGCGGCTTGCCAGGGCGGCGTGCGCGTGGGGCCGCCCAGTTCGACCAGGGTTTCGCCACGCCTCCAGTCCCATACGCTGACACGTCCCTCGTAGTCGCTGAAGGCTACATACCTACCGTCGCGCGAAACGGCCACCCGACCAAAGCGCAGGTCGCGTTCGGCGGCGAGGTCCGCCAAGAGGCGTCGCTCACGTGCGTCCCAGACTTTCACGCCGCGCGAGTCCACCGCCGCCAGGATCAGGCCATCCGCCGAAAGCGCAATCCAGTTCACGGGCCGTTCGTGCCGGAGCTCTCCGATCAGTTGCAGCGAGGGCACACTCCAGACCTTGACACTGGCGGTCTCATGACTGCCCGCGAACAAGTGGGAGCCATCCACCGCAAACAGAATCGCATCCCGGTAGAAGCTGACCTCCGGCCGGCTCGCGACACACTTCTGGCTGGTTAAATCCCAGAGGCGGAGCGCGTCCCGAGAACTGAGCGCCGCGAGCCAGCGCCCATCCGAGGAAACGGCCACACTGTGGACGAGATTCGATGCCCCAGTGAGGGTGGTGCGTTCGTGCGTCTGGCTGCACTGCCAGAGCCAGCGCCATTCCCAGCCGCGCAGGTCGTTTTCGGATTTCCTAGTCGGGTAGTAGCGATTGAGCAGGGCCCGAGCCCGCCCAAGATTGCTTTCTTCGAGGGCCTGTCGGGCGAGGTTCATGTCGGCCACGTAGGCGTTCTTTCGGGCTGCCCACTCGGCCAAATGGGCCCGGTGCAACTGGCCCAGCACCGCCGCGAACCCGCCGATGATCGTCACCATGAGCGCAACGATCAGGCTGGCCAAAGCCGGGTTTCGTCGGCACCAACGACAAGTCCTGGCCATCCGGTCGACGGGCCGCGCCAAGACCGGCTTGCCTTCGAGAAACCGGTCTAACTCCTCCGCTAGCGTCCGCGCCGTCGCGTAGCGTTTGCCGGGTTCTTTCTCCAAGCACTTCAGACAAACTGTCTCCAGATCGGCGGGCACACTGGGGTTGAGCCTGCGCGGTGACACCGGTTCCACGTTCAGCACTTGCTGCACGGTCTCGGCCAGGCCTTCGCCCACAAACGGCGGACGGCCGGTCAACGCGTGATACAGGATCGCGCCCAGCGCATACACGTCGCTGCGCCGACTCAGCGTGCCGCGCTTGCCGGTCGCCTGCTCGGGCGGCATGTAGTTGGGCGAACCCAGCAACTGGCCGCTGACCGTCAAGTCTTGAGTCGGGAGTCCGGAGTCCGAAGTCGCAGAGAGCCGTTTGGCCAGGCCGAAGTCCGTGACGCGCGGTTGATCGTTCGCGTCAATCAGCACGTTCGCCGGTTTAAGGTCGCGATGGAGGATGCCGCGCTCGTGGGCATAGTGGATGGCCTCGGCGATGGCCTTCACGTAAAGGGCCGCTCGCCGGGCGGGCAACGGATTCCCACGGATCAGCGACGACAGCGGCTGTCCCTCGATGAAAGCCATTGCGATGAAATGCTGGCCCTCGCGGAAACCGACCTCGTGAATTGCGACGATGTTGGGGTGCTGGAGCGCGGCGGTGGCCACCGCCTCGGCCCGGAAGCGTTTGACGGATTCCGCCGACGCGTGGGGGCCGAACAGCAGGACCTTGAGCGCAACGATGCGGTCCAGGCTCTTCTGGCGAGCCCGGTAAACCACCCCCATGCCACCGTGCCCAATCTCCTCCAGCAATTCGTAGTCGCCGAAGTCGCGCGCCGTCGGAAGAGTCGAATCGCCGCCTGATTCCGCTGGCAGCGCTTCATCCAGGCCCGCACGGTAGAGACACCGGGGACAGAATCCCCTCGGGGCGTCAGGCGGAAGGGCCGCGCCGCAGGTCGGACATGTGCTGGCGTCTGACATCGCTTGCTTGCTATTCGTTACAACGGGAATCAAGCCCGGTGGTTACATGCATGACCGACCTCTCGCCATTCACAGCACCAACACCGAATTTCCAGTCAGCCCGCGCGCCGGTTGGAAAACCGGCGCTACGGCTCGGGTCTTTCACCGGCTGACGATCGCGAACAAGTAACGCAACTCGTCGTCCACTTCCTCCGGGCGGGTCACCGTGTGCGCCACCTCCTCGCGCAGCAATTCCCGATAGCGCTGCCGCAGGCGATGGACGGTCACTTTCACCGCCGTTTCACTCAGGCCCAGCCGGGAGCCCAATTGGGCGTACGTTTCGGCCGGCCGGTCGCCCAGCAGGCAGCATTCGAGTTCAGCGAACACGGCCGTCCGACCCGAACCCGCCGCCTCGTGCCGCAGCCGATCCAGAACGCGTTCGAGGAGGTCCAACGCCCAGCGCCGCTCAAACAGGCTCTCCGGGTCCGCTTCGACTCGCGCCTCAAGCTGGTAGCGTTCCTCCGCCTTTTCCATGTCGAGCGAGAGTGCCGGGCAGTTGCCACCCCGCTTCGCCGTGCGGGCTTTCTCCCATTCATCCACCAGGAAGTGTTTCAAACACGCCAAGAGGAACGAGCGAAACCGGCCCTTCTCCGGCCCGACGCCGCCCAGGAAGTCCTTGCGCAGAAGGTGGGCGAAAAAGGCTTGAGTGAGGTCTTGGGCGTCCTCGTGACGGAACCCGCGTCGTCGCACGTAGGCGTAGAGGGGATACCAGTAGGTGCGGCACAACTGTTCCAAGGCCGCCGACGCCTGGGCATCGGCGCTTTGGCCTGCCGCCAGCACCACGCTCCAGTGCGTGGTGGCGAAAACGGCCGCTGTGGAGTTCATGAGCCCGCTCCTGAACCGGGTTCGCCTTGGAGCGTGCGCTTCGGGCGAAAGGAGTCAAGCGCGGTCTTGCACAACGTGGAGACGATCTCAACCTGCGATCACGACATCCGCGCGGATCTTGGCGGCGACGGCGGTTCTCAGGCGCTCCTGTGGGACAGGACAAACACGGTCTGTCACGAGGCGAGCGAGAGCCGGAAGGACGGGGGCGCGATACGATAATGAGGAATCCGAAGTCCGAAACAAGCCTGAAGCCCGAATGGCGAAAACGGGCGGAAGAGTGCGGACACGCCGCTACGACTTGAATGCTGAAAGCCGCCCCTGCCAGCCGCTCCTCATCAGGGCTAAGTTCATCGTGTTATGACCGCCGTCGAAACCAAGCCCAGTGTGACCGGGAGGACTCCCAGCCGCCCGTTGCCTTTGGAGAACGGCGAGTGTATGCACTCACGGGAGTTCCTGCGGCGCTATGATCGGATGCCCCAGGTCAAGAAAACCGAGTTGATTGAAGGAATCGTCTATATGGGTTCACCCGTCAGTGTTCACTACGCAAAACCGGATGGCGTGATTCAACTTTGGCTTGGCGCTTATGCCAGCCGCCACACAGAGACCGAAGCCCTCCCCAACGCCACCGTCATCCTCGACGCTGAGAACACGGTGCAGCCCGATGCCCTCCTGCGCCGCTTGCCTGAACACGGCGGGGTCACGCGCGTGAACGAGGACGGTTATCTCACCGGTCCACCGGAACTCATCGTGGAAATCGCGGTCAGTTCCACCTCGATTGACCTGCGGGACAAGCGCCGAGCCTCTTGCCGCAACCGGGTGCGCGAATACCTGGTTTGGGTCGTGGCTGAGCAGCGGGTGGAGTGGTCTGTCCTCGAAGACGACGAATACGCGCCGCAGCAACCGGATGTGCAGGGCGTGTTGCACAGTCGGGTGTTTCCCGGTCTCCGGCTTCCGGTTGCCGACTTGTTGGCTTGCGACTCGGCAAAGGTGCTGGCGGCATCGGCGCTGCCGTAAGGTTGATCCGGCTGATCTGACGGTGAGGGGCAACCTGCTCACGCAAGTCCGCGCCACCGGCGAACTCGCCTCGCTCGCCGACATGCGCGCCATCATCGGCAAATCCAGCGACGTGGGCCGCTTCGAGGCGAGGGAATCGGTGACGTGACAGGAAGGGGTGGAGAGGTTTGGGAAGCCCCGTAATCGCGTCTCGAACTGAAAAGCACGAAACCATTGGGTGACCCCTGACGGACGCCTTTGGTTCCTCATTTCCGGAACTGGGATTCATCCAACCCGCTGAGGGCAATGATGGACTTGAGCGTGCCCACCGGAATCTCGCGCCGGTTGGGAACGGGGACAGTCGCACTGTCACCCGCCGGCAGAGATCTCCGGTAGATGAGATGGCTGCCTCGCTGATGCACGAATAGGAAACCGTGCGCCCGCAGGAGTCGGCCCACTTCGGTGGCGGAGAGTGGCCGCAATTTAAGCATGGGCCAGTTGGAGGGGTTGCACGGTGCCACCCAACTTCAATCGTCGCCTGATCTCCTTGGCCGTGGCCGCTTCCAACCAGAGCTCCACGGCTTCCGCCAGCATGGCATGCGCCTCCTTGGCGGTCTTGCCCTGGCTGGCAACGCCCAACTCCGGGCAGGTGGAAACATACCAGCCCTCTTCCTTCTGGATGACCGCCGTAAGGGACGGCAGTTCGATCACCCCGCCGTCTTTGTAAATCCAACCGATGTTCATACGCGTGACTTTCTTTGAATTCCTGTCTGGCCGCAAGTTCCAACCGACTTGCAGAAGGTGAAGAATAGGACTTTGCTTTTTCGACGTTGCTGGGGTTTGCCCGGAGAGGCGGGCCTGTGCAAGGCGTAAAGGGGGGGAATTGTCCTCTGCAAGTGCTTGGCCGGCCTTCGGGGGCTGATGGGCCGCCACCCACCAGCGCCGAAGGCTGTCGTGGTCTCCAGGAAGGCCGGTCAGGGGGCCACTGCGGCTGGAAACGGCGGTCGCGCCGGCCATCGAGGGCGCAGTTCACCGCCGAGCGGATGCTCCGCCTCGCGCGCGACGCCACCGCTCCACAGGTTCTCCTCGTCCTGCGCCTCAGCCCGTAACCGGGACCTTCGCCGAGGGCGGGGCACGGGCCGAGGCCTCGTCCCACAGTCCGGCGTGCCGGAGAATCTTCTCGATCACCTCGGTCTGATGCCGCTCGATGAACGCGATGATTTTCATCTCCGCGCCACACTTGGGACAGCAAATGGGGTTGGATCAGGCGCTGCACCCCCTCCTGATCGGCGGCCTCCAGCCGTACGCTCTGGTCCACACTGAATGTTGAGCTCAACATTTCACGCTGAACCCGGAGTGCTTCCAAGATCGGATGTTCGCCACGACCTCCTCGGTGATCTTGCCCTCGGCCAGGAGCAGGGCGAAGACCTCCTGCTCCCAGAGCTTGAGGAACGGTTCGATCGCCAGCTTGGGCAGCGCCAGGAAGGTGCCGTCCGGAAGCAACACCCCTTCGCTGACCAGCGCATGGATGTGCGGGTGAAAATGAATCAATTGCCCAAAGGTCTGGATGGCCCCCACCATCCCCGGCACCGCGTCCGGTCGGCCGCTGGCGGCCCGGTACACGGTGATCACCGCGCGGGCCGCGGCCCGGCACAGCTCGCCCAGGAGCCGGCGCTCGAACCTGAAGTAGATGCGCAGGCGCTTGGGAATCGTGAACACGAATTGCCGGTGCGACACCTCGGCGCAGATGTGTTCGGCCACCCAACCCGCCTTCTCCAGCGCCCGTTTCTCGTGGCAGCTCGGGCAGAAACATCGAACCCGGCAGGAAGACGGCACGAAAAGCTCCTCGCGGCACCGAGGGCAGCGGACGCGGGCAAAGCCGTGCTTGAGGTCGCCGCACTCGAAGAACTTGCGCACGACTGTCCCGATGATCGGCCGCCAGAAACCATACCGCTCCTGATAGCGCTCCTCGTAGACGGCCTCGAACTCCGGATAGAAGCGCTCGACCAACTTGTAGAATGTAGAATGGCGACTGTTGCGGGTACCGGGGGCGATAGACGCCGCCGACCTCCTTGACCCCGCAGGGCATAACCTGACCTCCTTGCGGAGGCAGGCTACGCCCGGGAGCTCAGCACCGCAACCGGTCAGAAGGCTCGACGACTGAGCGCATGGCGTCGGCCCTGCTTGAGCCTCGCCTCAGAAGGCCCTGGTTGCTGCGCTAGAGTACGAGTAGTCAAGACCGGTCTCAGTGCGGGCGCCAACGCCGGACTGGGCTTTGGCCGGGCCTTGCAATGGTTGGAAGATCACTTTGGTCCTGGGCCCTCAGTCCAACCCGCCTTCAGCCCGGCACCCCGGGCGCTGACGCTTCCACCTCCATCCCTGCACCAGGGTCCCGCGTTGAACGTTACCTCATCGAACAACGGCAACTCCCGCGTCCCTTGCTCACCCCACTCATTGACTTCATCAATACCGCCCGCGGCGCGCTGGTGGACGAAGATGCCCTGGTCCAGGCGTTGCGTGAAGGGTGGATTGCCGGGGCGGCCCTGGACACCTTTGCCGTCGAGCCGTTGCCGGCGGACCATCCGCTGCGGCAAAGCCCGAATGTGCTGCTGACGCCGCACCAGGCTTCGTTCACGCGGGAGACCGGCGAGCAGATCGGCTTGGCAGCGGCGCAGGCGATCGTGGAGGCGCTGGGCGGCCGGCGCCCAAAGATGGTGGTGAACCCGGACGTGTTCGAGTCCGGGACGTTGCGGCTTCCCGCGTTGGCGCAGCCGGCTCCAGATCGGTTATGAAGACCAATCTCGTTCGGGCGAAACTCAAACGCGGCGAGTTCACCCTCGGTACCTGGCTGACCATCCCCGATCCGCTGACGGCGCGGCTCATGGCTCGAGTCGGGTTCGATTGGCTCACGGTGGAATTGGAGCATGCGCCGGTGACCATCGAGGTCGCGGCGCAGAGTTGTGCCCTGATCGCCGGCGCGGGGGTGGTGCCCCTGGTGCGAGTGCCCTGGAACACGGGGGAGAACATCAAGCGCGTCCTGGATACCGGGGCCTGGGGTGTGGTCGTTCCGCTCGTTAACTCGCGCGCGGACGCTGAGGCGGCGGTGGCGGCCGCCCGGTACGCGCCGGCGGGTGCGCGCACCATCGGGGGCCAATTGCACGCGGCGAATTTCGACACCGCCCCGGCCACGTACTACGAGCGGGCGAACGACGAAATCCTGGTGGTGGTCATGATCGAACAAGCCCCGGCGATCGCCGCACTCGACGAGATCCTGAGTGTGCCGGGCATCGACGTCGCCTTTATCGGTCCGAACGATCTGCATCACTCCTTGGGTTACCGCCCCATGTTCGAGAGCCAAGAGCCCGCGTTCGTGGCCGCTGTGCGGCGTCTGCTCGAGGCCTGCAAACGCCACGGCGTCGCGCCCGGCATCCACGTGGCCGATGCGGCTGCAGCCCAACGGCGACGCGCCGGGGGATTCCAGTTCATCGCGGTAGCGAGCGAGTTGGGCTTGATGCTCGGCAAGGCTCGGGAAGTGCTCGACCTGATGGGGAGCGCGGCCACGGGCGAGGTGGCCAAGTACTGATGAAGATCGTCGTCTTGGATGGGCACACGTTGAACCCTGGCGACCTGTCCTGGGATGGGCTGCAGGCCCTCGGGCTGTGCGAAGTGTTCGATCGCACCGCGCCCGCCGAGGTGTTGTTGCGGGCGCGGCAGGCTGCGGCCGTGCTCACCAACAAGACCGTCCTGACCCGCGAGCACATCGCTAACCTGCCCGAACTCGCCTACGTGGGCGTGTTGGCCACCGGCTATAACAACGTCGATGTCGCCGCCGCGCGCGAGCGGGGTATACCGGTGACCAACGTGCCCGCCTACGGGACCGCGTCGGTGGCGCAGATGACGATGGCGTTGCTGCTCGAGTTGGCCTTGGGCGTGGGCCGGCATGCGCAATCGGTGCGGGCCGGGCAGTGGACGCGCTGTCCGGATTTCTGCTACTGGCAACAACCCTTGCTTGAACTGGACGGGCTCACGCTCGGGATCGTCGGGTACGGCCGCATCGGTGAGGCGGTGGCCCGATGGGCCCTGGCGTTGGGCATGCGCGTCTTGGTGCATGAAGTCCGACCGCTGCCCGAGTTGCCCCAGGGCTTGCAGCCGGTCGACCTCGATCGCCTGTTCTCGGCCAGCGATGTGGTCAGCCTGCACTGCCCGCTGACCGAACAGACGCGTCACCTGGTCAACGCGGCACGCCTCGCGCGCATGAAACCCTCCGCGTTCCTAATCAATACCAGTCGCGGGCCGCTCGTGGATGAATCCGCCCTCGCCGAGGCGCTCGACGGCGGGCGCCTGGCCGGCGCCGCCCTCGACGTGCTTTCGGTCGAGCCGCCCCCGGGCGATCACCCGCTCCTGCAAGCTCGCAACTGCCTGATCACGCCGCACCTCGCCTGGGCTACGCGCGCGGCGCGCGCGCGGTTGATGCGGATCGCGGTCGCGAACCTCGAGGCCTTTCGGGCCGGGCACCCGCAGAACGTGGTTAACGCCTAGCCGTTGCCCTTTTTCCTTTTGCCGCGCGCCCTTTGGCCGTTGAATTGCGCCGATGTCTCGCGAGTACGTGCTGAAACCATTCCGGGAGCCGGTCAATCTCCAGATCGATTACGCTCGCGAACTGAACCCGCAGCAGTACGCCGCCGTCACCGCCGACCCCGGGCCGGCTCTGGTGATCGCCGGGGCTGGCGCCGGCAAGACTCGCACCCTCACCTACCGCGTGGCCTACCTGCTCGAGCAGGGCGTCCCGCCGGAGAACATCCTGCTGCTGACCTTCACCAATAAGGCCGCCGGCGAGATGATGCGCCGAGTCGCCCAGTTGGTCGCCCGCAACCTGGCGGGGCTGTGGGGAGGCACCTTCCATGCGGTGGGCAATCGCGTCTTGCGCCGCCATGCCGAGCGGCTCGGCTACCGCCCCGATTTCACCATCCTCGATCGCGAGGATGCCGAGGACCTCCTTGGCGTTTGCCTTGCGGAAAGCCAGATCGACGTCAAAGCCACCCGCTTCCCGAAGCCGGAGGTCTTGGCCGACCTGTACTCGTTCGCCGCCAATACCTGCCAACCCATTCCCCAAGTCCTCGAACGCAGGTTCCCCCATGTCGCCCACCTGCGGCCCCAGCTCGAAAGCCTGCACACCAGCTACTCGGAGCGGAAGCGCATCGATGGCGTCATGGATTTCGACGACCTGCTCTGCCTCTGGCTCCAGTTGCTCACCCAGGCGCCGGACGTGTGCGAGCACTACCAGCGGCGGTTCCAGTTCCTTTTGGTGGACGAATACCAGGATACGAACCGACTCCAAAGCGACCTCATCGATCGCCTTGCCGCCCGGCACCACAACGTCATGGCCGTCGGGGACGACTCGCAGAGCATCTACGCTTGGCGTGGCGCCAACTTCCGCAACATCCTACGGTTCCCCGAACGCCACCCCGGCGCGCGCGTCTTCAAAATCGAGACCAACTACCGTAGCACTCCCGAAATCCTGAGGCTCGCCAACGCGGCGATCGCCCCCAACATCCACCAGCACCGTAAAGAACTGGTGCCCGTTCGGGGCTCCGGCCAGAAGCCGGCGTTGGCGGTTTGCGATGACGGGGGGTTCCAGGCCGCGTTTGTGACGCAGCGCGTGCTCGAACTGCAGGAGGGGGGCATGAACCTGCGCAACATGGCCGTCCTGTACCGCTCTCACTTCCACGCCCTTGAACTCCAGCTCGAACTGAGCCGGCGTAACATATCGTTCGCCATCACCAGCGGCATTCGCTTCTTCGAGCAGGCCCACATCAAGGACGTCGCGGCGTACTTGCGGTTCGTGTGCAATCCCCAGGACGAGCTCGCCTTCAAACGCCTGGTGCGGCTGTTGCCCGGCATCGGCGCCAAGGCCGCCGACAAACTCTGGCGCGAATGGGTGGGCCAACTCGCGACGGTGCGGCGCGCCAGTGCCTCGCGTGCGGTTGCCTTCCAAGCCCTCTCCCGGGCTGTGCCCAAGAAATCCCAGGTGAGCTGGGCCGAGTTGGCCACCACCCTCGCCCAACTCGACACCCCCGAGACGCGCAATTGCCCATCCGAAATGATCCGGCTCGTCCTCGAGGCCGGTTACCAAGAGTATCTCCAGCAGCACTTCGCCAACTATCGGGCCCGCCTCGACGACCTCGAACAATTGGCCGCCTACGCCGCGCCGTTCGAGAAGACCGACGAGTTCCTCAGCCAATTGGCCTTGCTCACGAACGTCGAGGCCGAGGCTGAGACCGCCGGAAAGACCAACGCCGAGGATCGCCTCCGCCTCTCGACCATTCACCAGGCCAAAGGCCTCGAATTCGATGTGGTGTTCGTCATTATGCTTTGCGAGGGACTCTTCCCCTCACAACGCGCGCTCGACAACGAGGAAGGCGAAGAAGAAGAACGGCGGCTGTTCTACGTGGCCCTAACTCGCGCCCGCAACGAGCTATACCTCTGCTACCCGCTCGAACGAGCCAGCTACCGCGCCGGGCCGGACCTCTTCCAGCAGCCCTCACGTTTCCTCGCCCAGTTGCCCTGCGAACTCGTCGAAGAATGGAACCTGCGTTCCTACAGCCCGCCGGCCCACTGAACGGTCAGTTGCCTCCCTATCGTTCCCGCCCTGCAAACGGCTGGACCCGCGCGTCTAGGGTCACACCTCGACCCCTGCCGCCGCCAGCGTAACCTTCTTTGACCAACCGGTGCAGCTCCGGCGCGCGCGCCTGGAGTTCCTGCTCCGTCAACTCGACGTGCAGCACGCGCCCCGTTCGGTCCTCGACCCGGTACCGCGGACCAGCCGGCCCCAAGAGCACGGTCACTCGCCGATCGCGCGTCTCAAGATGACCCAGCATAGTTCTGTTCCGGGTCGGGTCCGGCCGGTTCTTCGGACGTGCCTGGGCTGCCCGTCTCCGATCCGTCTCTGCCAGGGCGCGAGCCTCGGCAGTTTCGACCGCACCCACCCCCTCTCGTGGGGTGCCCGGCGCAGGCCGTGCTGCAGCAGGTACACAGGCGCGGTCGGAGGGCGATGGCGAGGGCGACGGCGATAGCTCACTGCGGGTTGCGAGGGCGGCGGCTAAGCCGGTTGCGAGGGCTAAGCCGGACCGGACAAGACCGGCCCGCTTGAGGACCTGTTTCATAGGCGATTCGGTTTCGGTGCGCGACTGGAACAAACCGTTCGACACGTCCTGCCGCGTCTGCATTCAGCCGCGCTCCCCCTTGTTTTCATGCTATGCAAGGCACCCGCAACGCAATGCCGAAGCCGAGCACCTACATCCCACACATCCAGCCCCTTTCCTTCCGTTCAACATCCACATCCACACGGGACCGCCTCGTCCGCAGCTCTTTGGACCTATCCGATCCGCGTCAGCGCCATCGGCCGTCGGCCGTGGTCTAGCCGGCCTGAGGGCCATGCCTGGGCCCTGGTGCTTTGGCTCGTCGGCGATGGCCTGGAGATTCAGATTTTGAAATGCCTTTGTGACCAGGCAGTTGGACCTCGTGGCTCCGCTTCACCTCGGCGTACGGTACAGCGAGACCACGGTCCTGCCGCCGCCGCCGCCGCTGCCGGCGCCATCCCAAGAGCTATTATACAAATCCACTGGCATAAAGACGTTGACAAGCAGCGGTGGCATCCGGCCGGTCTAGACGGAGGTGGCGGTTGTTCGGGGAGGAAGCAAAGGAAGTAAAGGCGAGCCAAGAGCGGGGGGGCCGGCGGCCGGAGCTAGCCCCAGACGTCACGTGTTTGGCCTTGGGTGACTTGCCCCACGACGCTCTTGGGTATCGCACGCGGGGCACTGGTAGCGACGCGAGTTCCGGCCTGGTGCGCCGCGGCGAGTTGTGGCTCAATCCGGGGGGTGCGGGTCTACACGAGATATCGGCGCTCCGCAGGCCGCGAGCGGGCCGTCAACGGCCTGTACTGGGCGTTGGCGTTGGCCGGTATGGTGTTTGTGGGCTGGATCTTCTGGCGGGCATGGCGGGACGCCCATCGCCCTGTCGCCCCAGCGGGGACCCCGCCGGCGCTCGGAGTCAACCCCTATGCGGCCCGGAGCTCCACGCCGACAAACGCGGTGGCTGGACCCACTCTTGCGCTCGCGCCGCCAGCACCGCCACCAGAGTCAGTGGCACCGGTCACCTCTGCGCCTTACGCGCTGACGGGGGCAGGGGAGGCGATGCTGGTCGGGCCCGCTGCGCAACTTACGCTTTCGCCGGGTGAGGTGCTCGAGGCCCAGATTGCCTTGGCGCGCCGAGGGATCTCGAGCGGTTCCTTGGATGGTGTGATGGGCGGGCAGACGCGCGCGGCGATACGCGCGTTTCAGAGCCAGGCGGGCTTGCGGGTGACCGGGGCACTCGATGCGGCGACCCGCGCGCGCCTGGTGCCGGATGCGCCGCCCCTGGTCGCTTATGTGATCACGGCGGACGATTGGGCGCGCCTGCGGCCGGTGAGCGCGACGTGGCTGGGGAAGTCGCAGCAGGACCGGCTCGATTACGAGAGCGTCCTGGAGTTGGTGGCGGAGAAACATCACTCGCACCCGGGCCTGATTCGTCGGTTGAACCCGACAATCGACTGGGAGCAGGTGCGTGTGGGTACCGTGGCGCAGGTGCCCAACGCGGTGTACCCGGCGCCGCGCGCGCGCGCGGCGTTGATCCGGATCTATTTGGCCGAACGCCTGCTCGAGGCGGTTGACGCGCAGGGCCGGTTACTGAGCCAGTTCCCGTGCAGCATCGCGCGCTACGTGACCAAGCGCCCGGTTGGGCGGCTCTATGTCAGTGTGGTGGTTGCCCATCCGGACTACACGTTCGATCCGGCGGTCTTTCCGGAGTCCGTCGAGGGTCGCCAACTCGGGCGCAAGCTGCGACTGCCGCCGGGCCCCAACAACCCCGTCGGCACGGCTTGGATCGGTCTGGATCGGCCGCGCTACGGCATCCACGGGACGCCCGAGCCGGAGGCGGTGGGCCGCACGGAATCGCACGGTTGCTTTCGCCTGGCCAACTGGAACGCGGAGTACTTGGCCCAGCTTGTGAGCCCGGGCACACCGGTTCACGTTCAGCCCTAGGCCAGCGAAGGCTGGACGGGGCAAGGAGCTTGCGGGAAGATCGCGACATGACAACAACCTGGTGGGGCGGGGTGCTCGGTTTGGGTCTTGTGGGAGGCACTCTGCTCGGTGCCGGGACGATCACGGTCACGCCGCTGGGCACAGCCCGGTCGTGGGCGCCCGTGGAATTCAGACTCAGCGGTTTGCCCACGGTCGGCAATCCCTTCGACCCCGAGCTGATGGCGGTGGATGGGGCCGTGACGGCACCTACGGGCGGGGCGGTGACGGTGCCTGCTTTTTGGTATCAGGACTACGACCGGGCGCTGGCCGGCGGGCGAGAGGTCCTTGCTCAGCGGGGAGATCCGGAATGGCGGCTCCGGTTTTTCCCGGTCGAATCGGGTCCGCACCGGCTGGAGCTGGCGGTGCGTCTCGACAGCCAACCCGCCGGCGCACCATTCAGCTACAGTTTCGAGGTTGAGCCGGCGCCGGACTCGACTGGGCCGCGCGGGATGGTGCGTCGCGCAGCCAATGGTCGCTTTTTCGAGACGACGGCTGGCGACGCGTTGCCGTTGCTGGGCTCGTGCGTGTGTTGGCACGGCGCGCGTGGGACCTATGACTACGATGCTTGGTTTGGCGGGATGCAAGTGGCCGGCGAGAACTACGCGCGCTTGTGGATGGCGCCCTGGGCCTTCGGGTTCGAGACCGAGCCGGGCTCGCTGACGCGCTACCGGCTGGATCGGGCCTGGCAACTGGACTACGTCTTTGAGGCGGCGGCGCAGCGGGGGATTTATCTGATGCTCTGTTTCGATTACCACGGCATGTTCGAGGTCCAGCCGGACTACTGGGGCGGGAACAACTACTGGCCGGCCAACCCCTACAACGTGGCCCAAGGCGGTCCCTGTGCCGACCAAGCCTCTTTCTTCACACAGGCTCAGGCCAAGCGCACGTACCAGAAGCGACTGCGCTATTTGATCGCGCGTTACGGTTCGAGTCCGAACTTATTGGCCTGGCAGTTTTTCAACGAGATCGACAACGTCTATCGCTACCTCGACCCGAGCCAGGTCGCGGCGTGGCATGGCGAGATGGGGGCCTGGCTCAAGGCGCATGACCCCTGGCAACACCTGGTCACCACGAGCCTGACGGGCAGCAGCGACCGCCCCGAGATCTGGCAGTTGGAAGCGCTCGATTTCGCCATGTACCATTCCTATGGCCAGCACCATGCCGCCCAAGCGTTCCCCGAGCTGATCGCGTCCTTCTACCGGCGCTACCAGAAACCCGTGATGATCGGCGAATTCGGGACCGACTGGCGCGGTTGGCGACGCGAGCAAGATCCACATCTACGTGGCTGGCGGCAGGGCTTGTGGGGAGGGGTGTTGGGTGGGTCGGTGGGGACGGCGATGTCGTGGTGGTGGGAGAACATTCACAGTGAGAACCTCTACAGCGTCTATCGGGCGATGGCGGATGTCCTGGGCTCGACCACCTGGGGTCGCGGCGCATGGAGCGCGGTCGACCTGGCGACGCCCGGGCCGCCGCCGACGAGAGTGGGCGAGGTCGAGCCGGGCGGTGTGCCGTTCGCGGCGACCTTGATGTTGAACACCGGGTGGGGGAGCAGACTGGGCGGCGAGATGGCGTTGCCGACCCCCCTCAGCGCTACGCTGGCCGGAAACTACTTGAACAGTTTCGTCCACGGCACCAGCCACAGCGACTTGCGCATTTCGTTCCGGGTCGAGGCTTGGCTCGGCGATGCGGCCCGGTTGATCTTGCACCTCAATTCGGTCTCGTCGGGCGCCATCCTCACGGTGCGCGTGAACCAGAGCGAAGTTTTCCGGCGGAGCCTACCGAACAAGGATGGCGGGTGGCAGGTGAACAACGAATACAACGAAGACATCAGTGTCCCGCTACCGGTGGGGCGAGCCCTGATCGAGATTCGGAACGCCGGCGCGGATTGGTTTTATCTGGATTGGGTGCGGATCGAGGGCGTGCGGCCGGCCGAGTATGCGAACGGTTGGCAGCCGGCGCCGGATGTGGCCGGGCTGCGGGGTGAGACCGAGACGTTGCTCTATGTGGTGAGTCCGCACGCGAGTTTTCCTGCCAACGCCACGGCCGACCTCATCGAGCCGTATCGGCAGGGGCGGGTCACCCTGCGCCGGATGCCCCCTGGCGCGTACCGAGCGGTGTGGCACGATCCCCAATCCGCGGCGCGCGTGGGCGAGACCACCGCCACGGCCAGCGGCGACACTCTGGTGGTGCCGCTGCCCGAGTTCAGCGAGGACCTGGCTGGCATTCTGACGAGGATGCGGGATGTCAGTCTCGAGGCGCCGCGTTGGTCGCCGGGAGCGGGTTTCGAGTGCGAGTTGCGGAGTGCGGACGCTGGGCATTACACGGTGGAAGCGAGCTCGGACTTCGAGCGGTGGCTCAGCCTCGAGGCGGTGCACACGGCGGACGGGGCGGCGTTGTACCGCGACACCGGCGCGGCCACGATGCCGCGGCGGTTTTACCGAGCCAAATGGGGTGACTAGATGAAATCGGCATTGATTGTTGGAGGCGGGTTAGTGGGTTTGGCGACGGCCTACCGGTTGCGAGAGCGTTTTCCCGGGTTGGACCTGACGATTCTCGAGAAGGAATCGCGAGTAGGCGCGCACCAGAGCACCCACAACAGCGGCGTGCTCCATGCGGGTCTCTACTACCGGCCGGGCTCGGCCAAAGCGCGTTTGGCGGTGGAGGGGATTCGGCAGATGGTGGCCTTTTGTCGGGCGGAGAACGTGGCGCACGAAGTCTGCGGCAAACTGGTCGTGGCCACCAACGCCGAGGAGACCGCGCGCTTGGGGGAACTCCTGCGGCGAGGCCAGGCCAACGGCCTTCAGGGCCTGCGCCAAATCGACCGGGAAGAAATGCGGCGCCTCGAACCGCAGGTAGGTGGCGTGGCGGCTGCGCACGTGCCGGAGGAAGGGATCGTCGATTACCAGCAAGTCTGCGACCGCCTTGCCGCGCGCGCGCAGGAACGCGGGGCGCGCCTTGTGACGGGCGCGCGGGTCGTGCGGTTAGGCCGCGCCGCGGGGGTGTGGGTGGCGACGACTGCGACGGGGGAGTATGAGGCGGAGTTTTTGCTCAACTGCGCCGGTCTGCACTGCGATCGCGTCGCGCAGTTGGCGGGCGAGACGCGCGAGGTTCGGATCATTCCGTTTCGTGGCGAGTACTACCAGCTCAAGGCGGACCGGCAAGCGCTCGTGCGCCACTTGATTTACCCGGTGCCTGACCCGCAGTTCCCCTTCTTGGGGGTGCACTTCACGCGCTTGATCCACGGCGGGGTCGAGGCCGGACCCAACGCGGTCCTGGCGTTTGCCCGAGAAGGCTACCGCCTCTCGACGGTCAACCTCCGGGATTTGGCCGACGCGCTGACCTTTCCCGGTCTGTGGCGATTCCTCGGCAAGTATCCGCAGATGGTGAGGACGGAGTTGGTCCAGTCCTTCAGCAAGCGCCGGTTCTGTCGCTCTCTGCAGAAACTGGTGCCTGAGATTCGGCCGGAGGACCTCGATCGCGGCGGCGCCGGCGTACGCGCTCAAGCCATGAGCCCCGCAGGCGACTTGGTGCAGGACTTCCACATCGTGCGACGCGACCACGCCCTGCACGTCCTGAATGCGCCCAGTCCGGCCGCCACGGCAAGCCTTGCCATCGGCGAGCATATCGCGGGCCTGCTGTGAGGAGCGCTTCTTGGGTTTGGGCTGAGACGCTCGGCGACCTGTCCGCCTCTCGAAGGAGCGCGGCCCTCAGGGCTTGAGTTCAACGCCGCGCAGGCTCAGGTACAGCGGCGACCCCGTCAACCGCAGCCTCACGCTCAGCTCACTCCCAACGCCGCCGCCAACCGCTGTTGTGTGCAGCCGCCGAGGGCCTCACCCCGAACGACCACGATCGGCAGAGCCTTGCGCACTGGACCGCGCAGTTCGAGGAAGGCCTTGGGGTGGGTCAAGACGTTGACTTCGGTGAACGAAACGCGGTGCTGCGCCAGGAACGCGCTTGGCCTTCCCGCAAGCGCGGCAACCGGGCACGCCATAAACGGTCACGTGTAACTTCGCCGTTGCCATAAGCGGATTCGCCTAGCCCGGAGTCGGGTCCGTTTGCGGCAAGCGCAGCCGAACCACGCGGTGGGGAGGCTGGTGGAGCCGAGGGGAGTCGAACCCCTGACCTTCTCATTGCGAACGAGACGCTCTGCCAACTGAGCTACGACCCCATGCCAACCTCGCCCCGCTTCCGAGCGCAGGCCAACTCCGAACATTCGTACCCCCGGGCCCTCCGCCCGGCAAGCGAATTTCCAAGCGAATCTCCACGCCCCGAATCCTCAGCGAGGTGATCGAGGGCTGCCATCGAGGGTGAACCCCGACAGGCTCCCCGTGGGGCGTGGGTCGTCAGACCTGCTTGGCGGACTTGACATGACCGTCCGCGCTCCGCCTCGTTAAGGATCCGGATCCCCGCCCCGGTATCCACGCCGGGCGCATTTTTTCCGTGCCGCCGCGGATGCTCGCCGTATGATGCCGGCGCATGGCCGATGTCTATCGACAGTTGCTGGATGCCGCCATCCAGCACCTCGCAGACCTGCAAGCTCACGGGACCCAATTCGTCCCCGTGTCGCCGGAGAGATTGGCGTGGCTCCGGGCCCGACCCGGACCGCGCGCTGCGGCTCCCCGTTCGAGTCGCGCGCCGGTCCCAGCCGCGGGTTTGTCGGGGCGCCCGGCACCGCCTGCCCAGGCTGCGCTGGACCTCGAGCGGCCGCGCCAGGCTTGGTCCCGGGCCGAGAAAGAGAGCGCGATGGCCACGTTGCGTCAGCGCGCCTCGCAGTGTCGCAAGTGCGAGCACTTGGCTGCGGCGCGGCAGACGGTGGTCTTTGGCGTGGGCGACATTCATTCGCCGCTGATGTTCGTGGGGGAAGCGCCTGGGGCGGATGAAGACGCGCAGGGCGAGCCGTTTGTGGGCAAGGCGGGCCAGCTCCTGACGCGGATCATCCAGACCATGGGCCTGGACCGCGACCGGGTCTACATTGCGAACATCCTCAAGTGCCGGCCCGACACGCCCGGTCAGACGGCCGGCAATCGGAAGCCGACGCCGACGGAGATGTCCACGTGCATGCCGTACTTGCTGGAGCAGATCCGAATCATCCAACCCCGGGTGATGGTCGCGTTAGGGGCCACCGCGATCGAGGGGTTGTTCGGGAAGATGGAGGGGATCACTCGGCTGCGCGGCCGGTGGCTCGAGTTCCAAGGCACGCCGGTCATGCCCACCTACCATCCGGCCTACTTGTTGCGCAACCAAGCCCTCGCCGTTAAGCGCCAAGTCTGGGAGGATATGCTTGCGGTGATGGCCAAGCTGGAGTTGCCGATTACCGAGAAGCAACGCGGCTACTTCCTGCGGGCATGAAGCGACTCGCGCGGACGCGAGCCGGCGCAAGCGGTTCCTAAGGGAATTCGAGGAAAGGGCTCCGAAGGCGCACTGCAGACGGCAGGCCAGCGCCCACGGTCGAGCGGGGAGCGACGCTGGCGTTTTGCCGCCGAACCGGTAGGCTGGCGGCGATTAACTGTGGCGTCGGTTCCCTGCATCTTGTTCGAAGACGAGCACCTGTTGGTGGTCAACAAACCCGCCGGCTGGAATACCCATGCACCGAGCGCGACCGCCGGCGAGGGGCTCTACGACTGGTTGCGCCATCGCGAGCCGCGCTGGGCGCAGTTGGCGGTGGTTCATCGCTTGGACAAAGAGACCTCAGGCGTGATGGTCCTATCCAAGTCGACCCTCGCCAACCGGTCGTTGACCGAGCAGTTCTCCCGCCGCACGGTCCGGAAACGGTACCTTTTGTTGACCGATCGCCGCCCGCCGGCGGCGACGCTGGTCCGGCGGTCCGAGTTGGCCCGCGCCGGCGCACGCTACACCAGTCGACCGCCCGGAACCGGGGGGGTGCCGGCGGAAACCCGATTCCGCATCGTGGCCGCCAACGCCTCGCCTTGGCTCATCGAGGCCGAGCCCGTGACGGGTCGCACCCACCAGATCCGCGTGCACGCGGCGGAGGCGGGCTTCCCGATCCTGGGCGATGTCCTGTACGGTGGCAGCCGAGCTCCGCGCCTGTGCTTGCATGCGGCTCAACTCGAGCTGTGCCACCCAGCGACCGGCCACCCGCGCCAATGGACGGT
>Ga0194113_10002694_pt1 | contig 24131 bp, 15 predicted proteins | sample TA2MahC200mmetaG_FD_146193 | JGI IMG/M metagenome (GOLD analysis project Ga0194113, IMG submission 146193) | Freshwater microbial communities from Lake Tanganyika, Tanzania - TA2015017 Mahale Deep Cast 200m | ecosystem: Environmental > Aquatic > Freshwater > Lake | place: Tanzania: Lake... | reverse complement strand
AGCGTTTCCCGCCTATCTTGAAAGCCGCATCGCCGCGTTCTACGAGCGCGCCGCGGCCATCGAACTCCGCGACGGGCGATTCGGCTCGCTCACGATCGGCGGCACCGTGAGCCCGGCGGGCGGCAACTTCGAGGAGCCCGTGACCCAGGGCACGCTCAAAGTCGTCGGCGCGTTCCACGGCCTGTCCCGTGCCCGCAGCGACGCGCGACGCTACCCGGCCATCGACCCGCTCGATTCGTGGAGCAAGTACAACGGGATCATCGAACCGGCAACGGTCCTGCGGCTGCGCCGCCTGCTGCGGCACGGCAGCGACGTCCGGCAGATGATGACGGTGGTCGGCGAGGAAGGCACGTCGATCGGCGACTTCACCGTCGCATTGAAGGCCGACTTCTTCGACAACTGCTACCTGCAGCAGAACGCCTTCGACAAGGTAGACGCCGCGACGCCAGCCGAGCGGCAGCAATTCGTGTTCGCCAAGGTCGTCGAGGTCATCGACACCGATTTCCACTTCTCGGACAAAGCGGAGGCGCGCCGAAGGATGTTCGAGGTGGCCGACCTGTTCCGCAACTGGAACTTCGCGGCCACCGACTCGGACGAGTTCCGCCAGTGGCTTGACAAAATCGACCAGTTTATCGCCCAGGCGCGACAACCCGCGGGCGTGTGAAGGGGCCGAGCTGATGAGGAAGTACTTCGACGAAATCCAGCAGATCGCCGGGAACGTGGTGACCGTCAACGCCTCGGGCGTCGGCTACGACGAGCTGGCCGTGATCCAATCGAAAAACGGTGAATCGCTCGCGCAGGTGATCCGGCTGCAAGGACAGCAGGTCAGCCTGCAGGTGTTTGCCGGCTCGCAAGGCGTCTCGAACCAGGACCGCGTACGGTTCTTCCAGCGGCCGATGCAGGTGCCGTTCTCGGACGACCTGCTCGGCCGAGTCCTCGACGGGTCCGGCCGTCCACGCGACGGGCGGGGCGAGGTGACCGGCAAGATGACCGACATCGGCACGCCGGCGGCCAACCCGGTCCGGCGGCGCATGCCCGATCAGATGGTCCACACCGGCATCCCGATGATCGACGTGTTCAACTCGCTGGTGGAATCGCAGAAGCTGCCGATCTTCTCGGTGGCGGGCGAGCCGTACAACGAGCTGCTGGCGCGCGTCGGGCTGCAAGCCGACGCCGACGTGATCATTCTCGGCGGGATGGGCCTGCGGCACGACGATTACCTGAAGTTTCGCCAGAAGTTCGAGTCGGGCGGCGTGTTGGGCCGCGCCATCATGTTCATCCACACGGCCGCCGACCCGGTCGTCGAGTCCCTTCTGGTGCCGGACCTCTGCCTGGCCGTCGGCGAGCAGTTCGCCCTGCAGGGCAAACGGGTCCTCGTGCTCCTGACCGACATGACCGCCTTCTCCGACGCGTTGAAGGAGATCTCCATCATCATGGAGCAGATCCCTTCCAACCGCGGCTACCCCGGCGACCTGTACACCCAGTTGGCACGCCGCTATGAGAAGGCGATCGATTTCGACGGCGCCGGCTCCATGACCATTCTCGCCTGCGTGACCATGCCGGGCGACGATGTGACCCACCCCGTGCCCGACAACACCGGATACATCACCGAAGGACAGTTCTACCTCCGCGGTGGACGGATCGAGCCGTTCGGATCGCTCTCCCGATTGAAGCAGCAGGTCAACGGCAAGAGCCGGGACGACCATCGCGCGATCATGGACGCCTGCATTCAGCTCTACGCGCTTTGCCGCGAGAGTCGCGAGAAACGCGATATGGGCTTCGAGATGTCCGACTGGGACCGGAAACTGCTCGCCTACGGCGCGTTGTTCGAGGAGCGGATCATGGATCTGTCGGTCAATATCCACCTGTTCGACGCGCTCGATCGCTGCTGGGAGATCCTGGCCGAGTGCTTCGAGCCGGCCGAAACCGGCATCCGCCGCTCAATCCTCGACAAACACTGGCCGAAGAAAGATGGACACGCGGAACGCAAGCCCGAGCCTGTCGGGGCCGAGACTTGAGCGCCCAGATATCCGAACCCTTCATCGTTTGCGATTGAGTTGACTGGTGGCCAAGAAGATCAAACTCACACGCCCCGAACTGAAACGCTATCGCGAGGCGCTGGCTCGCTACGAGCGCTACCTGCCGATGCTGAAGCTCAAACAGCAGCGGCTCCAGGCGATGCTGCAAGAGGTGGTTCGGCAGCGGCGCGAGGCGGAACGAGCGCGCGACGAAACCGAAGCCGCCTTGCGCCGCTATCGCAGCGTGCTGGCCGATCGCGCCGGCGTCCCGCTCCAGGCATGGTCCCGTCCCAGCGAAGTGCGGGTCGACGAAAAGAACGTCGCCGGCGTGGCGGTGCCCGTCTTCCGCGATGTCGTGTTTCCCCAGGCCCACTACAGCCTGTTCGGCACGCCGCCGTGGGTCGACCGGGCCCTGGCCGATTTGCGCGAACGCAGTCGCCGACAGGCGATCGTCGACGTGCTGCTGCGCCAGGGACAACTGCTCAACCGAGAACTCACCCGCATCATCCAACGCGTCAACCTGTTCGAGAAGATCATGATTCCCGAGGCGCGCGAGGCAATCCGCCGCATCCGCATCAAGCTCGGCGATGAAATGACCGATGCCGTCGGCCGCTCCAAAATCGCCAAGAAGAAACTCTCCGAGACGATGGAGCCCCGACCGGTCGGGACCGAAACCGACGAGGCACTTCAGGGCGACCAGCCACACGACGAAGGTGCGTGGCGCGAGGAGGAACGGCCATGATCGTCCCCATGCGCAAAATCTATCTCGTCGCGCGGCAGTCCGATCACGATCCGTTGATCGACATGCTGCGGGACTTGGGCATCGTGCATCTGGTGCCTGTCGATCCCGTGCTGGCCGTGCCCGACGAGGCCACCAGCCGGCAGGTCGATACGGTCAAGCAATCGCTGCAAGTCCTCTCCGGCGTCGCGCCGCAGGGCACCGCGCCGGACATCGCGCCGATCGATGCTGCCCAGGAACTGCTCGAGATCCGCCGGCGAGGGATCGAAGGGCGCAATCAACTGGCGGCGCTGTACCATCAACTGGAAAAGGTTGCCATCTGGGACGACCTGCGACTGGACCACGTGGACGAGTTGCGGCAAGCGGGCGTCCGCGTTCAGTTTCTCGCGGTGCCGGCCGACGCCTTCGGCCGCATCGAGGCCGAATGCGTCGCGGAAGTGGGCGAACTGCCCGACGGCAAGCTGCTGGTCGCGCTGGCCGATCGTACCGGCGATGTCACGGTGCCGGAGGAAGCCACGCCACTGCCGCTGCCACCGCGCGACGCGGCGACGATTCGGGCCGAGGCGAAGCAGATCGACGAGCAGTTGCGACAGGATGTCCAACGGTTGCACAACCTGGCGCACGTGACGCCGGTGTTGCAGGCCGAGTTGCTGCGGCTGGAGCAGCAGGTGGAGCAGATCGTGGCAATTCGCGGCGCCGTGGCGGACGAGGACCTGTTCGCCATGCAGGGCTGGCTGCCCGCCGAGAACGTGTCCACGCTGGACGCGCGGCTCTCGCAGCTGAATCTGCCGGCGGTGATGGAGGTGATGGAACCGGCCGAGGACGAGAAGCCTCCGACACTCGTCCGCCCGCCCGCCTGGGCCCGATCGATCGAGGGGCTGTTCAAGATCCTGGGTACCGTGCCGGGCTACCGCGAATTCGACGTCTCGATCCCCTTCCTGATCGCACTGCCGATCTTCACGGCAATGCTCATCAGCGACGGCGGCTACGGTGCCGTGTTGCTGCTGGGACCGGCACTGGCTTACCGCCGCGTCGCCCGCGCCCTGGGTGCCAGCTTCACGCAACTGCTGATGATCGTCGGCGCGGTCACCGTGGTCTGGGGAACGCTGACCAACTCCTTCTTTGGTTTTCCGGTCCTGCCGGTGACGGCAATCCCCGTCGAACTGAGCGACGCCTCGCGCCTGTTCATGATGTGGTTGAGCTTCGTGATAGGAGCGACGCATCTGAGCCTCGCGCAGCTGTGGCAAGGCGCTCGGCTCTATCCCGACCTGCGTGCCCTGAACAAACTGGGCTGGGCGCTCTTCATCTGGGGCATGTTCGGCGTGGTGAACATGTTCGTGTTGCAGGGGCCCCTGAACTGGAACACTCCGTGGCCATACCTGCTGATCGCCGGCGCGTCGCTGGCGATCCTGTTTGCGAGTCCCAGTCGGAACCCGTTGCGCATGATCGGCGTGGGACTGGCCAGTTTCCCGCTCTCGATGCTCTCCTCATTCTCCGATGTGATCAGCTACGTGCGATTGATGGCCGTGGGATTGGCCGGCAGCGTCCTGGCCGCGAACTTCAATCAAATGGCCTTCGACGCGGGACCCTGGTTGATGCCGGTGGTGTTGGTGCTCGGCCACTCGCTCAACCTGGGACTGGCAATGATCGCGATGTTCGCGCACGGCGTTCGTTTGAACATGCTCGAGTTCAGCAACAATCTGGGCATGGCGTGGGTCGGATACACGTACCGGCCCTTTGCCCACCGCGCACGATGACGTGACCGATTCCGAAACACCCTTTATCCAACGCGTGCCCGAGGAGTCCAATCCATGATGCAAGACGTAGTCGTTCCCTTCGTTGCCAACATGCTGCCGGTCGTCCTGGCCGCCGCCGATACGACCTGGAGGTTTCTTGGCGAGTCAAGCTCCGCGCTGTGCCTGGGCATGGCCGCCCTCGGCAGCTCCATCGGTATCGGCCTCGCCGGGCAGGCGGCGGCCGGCGCGTGGGCGAAGGAAGCCCGAGCCGGCAGGAACCTGAGCTTCACCTACATCATTCTCGTCGGCATGCCGATCAGCCAGACGCTCTACGCCATGATCATCATGATTAACATGCGCGGCGCTTTCGAGAACGAACTGGTCGCCGCCGCCGGCAGCTGCGGCTTGCTGTTTGGCGTCGGCCTGGCGACCGGCTTGGCCGAAATGCTCTCGGCCTGGATGCAGGGAATGATCGGCGCGGCCGGCATTCGCGCGCTGAGCGATAACGAGGGCAAGGGCTTGGCCTTCATCATCATCGCCATGGGCGTCGTCGAGACGGTGGGTATCTTCGGCATGGTCTTCATGCTGGGCATGATCCCGAGCGCGGGATAAGCCGCTCGATCTTAGCCGCGTCACGACAAGGGCGAGCGGGCAGCGTCAGCTGCCCCGGTGAAGCCGATAGCCGCTTCCACCCGCGGGTTCACACCCGCGGCTCGCCGCCGACCATAATCCGGTCGTTAACGAAACCGTTGCTGCAACCCCGTTTCCAGGAGACTTGCGATGAGACAGCTGCTGTTGTGCTCCGCGATGGCCGGCATGGTCCTCTCACTCTCGACGCTGGCGGACCCCGTTCGCTCGGTTTGCACGGCTGCCGAACCCGAGAGCCGGATGCTCTCCCACGACGTCTATTTCACGCTCAAGGACAAATCGGACGATGCGAAGAGAGCACTGGTTGCCGCCTGCAAGAAGTATCTTTCCGATCATCCCGGCACCGTCTGGTTCTCGGCCGGAGTGCTTGCCGGCGAATTCGAGCGTGACGTCAATGATCGCGCGTTTGACGTCGCTCTCCTTATCGTCTTCAAGGACAAGGCCGCCCACGACGCGTACCAGGAGTCGCCCAAGCACGAGAAGTTCATCGAGGAGTTCGGCGATGTCTGGGAGTCCGTTCGCGTCTTCGATTCCTGGCTGGACGCCGTGTCCCACGGTGACATGGACGTGAAGGCAGCCTCGACCGCCAAGGTCCCGATACCACGATTGCCCGACGCGGCGGCCTCTTTCGCCGGGATGATCGAAGGCGAAGTCATTGCCCAAACCGACGGAGGTATCGTGGTTGCCGTGAAGAAAGTCGCCAAGGTGTGGGAGTCCAACAAGGCCGGCGATCCGGAGTCGCTTGTCGGAACACAAGTCCTGGTGGTTGCCCCGACCGACAACAAACGCCACGCGGCCCGCGTCTCGCGTTTCCTCCGTTTGTTGAAAGTGGGCGAAAAGGTCAGCCTGGACGTGGCGCACAAGGGCGAAGGCGAGGCACTGTCGCTGCTGGAACTGACCGAGGAACAGAGAGAGCGGGTCAAGCAGGATTGACCGCCCGTAGGTTCAACGTGAGCCTCCCACCGCCTGATGCCTGATGCCACCTCAGGTCAGATCCTCGCCCACCGGCACCATCACCAACGAGTTGTGTTTCACGCCCTTGGTCGACTTCAGCTGCGTCACCAGTTCGCGTATCTGTGCCGCTTTCCCTTTCACGATGACAATTTCCAGGCAGTGGTGGTGGTCGAGATGCACGTGTTGGGTGGAGACGATCAGCGGGCCGAAGTCGTGCTGGATGTCCATCAGCCTCTTGACGATGCCCGGGCGATGATGGTCGTAGACCAGCGTGACCGAACCGGCCACCAGTCGATTCTGGGTCCACTGTTTCGCCGCGAGGCACTGTCGCATGAGGACCTTGATCGCCTCGGAACGCGTGGGGTACCCCTCGTCGTTGAGATACTGATCAAACTGCTCGAGAAGGCTGTTCTCAAGCGACATGCTGATTCGCGTCAAGTCAGACACAGTTCACCTCCGTAGCGCGACCTGTCCGTTACATCTTACACCGGGAAGGGCTGCGAGTCCTGCCCCGGCTGGTATTTGCAGTTGCGAGTGTGGTACACTTGCCGACGGCGACGGAGGGGGATTGCCGGCGTCCGTCCACGAGTGGAAACGCGTGTTTTGGTTACCGGGGCAGCTTACGCTGCCCGCTCGCCATGGAATCGATGCAGAAAGTCACGGTGGGAAATGAAGAGAGACGCTTCCTTTCAGTGGTTCTCCACCGCCGCGCTCCTTGGGCTGGCGTTGCTCGCAGGCCCCTCGCATGGGCAGCAGCCGGCGGGCAATGCGGATGACGTGGCGGTCGAGCGCGACGAGGAGAACGAGATCGTACGCGTGAAGATTCCGGCCAGGAACGGAAAGGTGGCTTGGAGTGACATTCTCCGGGCACTGATGCAGACCGGAGAGCTGAATGACGAAGCCGTGAAGTCGAAACTGCCCTCGGGCACGCTGGACATCACGGGAAGTTCCAGCCGTTTCGTGCTGTTGGGAGTGAACTCGGTCCTGGGTCCGGACATTCGCATGCAGATCATCTCGGGCCGGGCCGGGGATGCGGGAGCGTATCTGTTGGTGACGATCGATCAAGGCGCTCTGCGTGAGAAGCGACGGCGGGTTAGCAAGCAACTCCGAGAGACGCTCGGCACGGACGGCGACCGTCAGGGCAGAACCGGCGAGACGTTCGGACTGCAGCTGAAGCCGGGCTGGGAGCAGACGGACGAGAGCATGCCGCTGGTGATTGTCGTGCACGGATTCAATTCCTCGCCCATGCGTTTCGACTCGCTGGTGGATGCGTTGGGCAGAGAAGGCTTGGCAGGCGGGACGTTCAGTTACGCTGACGACCAGCCGATTGCCGACTCGGCCGTCCAGCTGTCGACCGAACTGAAAGCTCTTGCTGCAGGGCATCCGGGCCGGAAGATCGCTTTGGTGACGCACTCCATGGGCGGTCTGGTATCTCGCGCGGCGATCGAGGATCCCGCCATGGATCCGGGGAACGTCACGAAGCTGATCATGGTTGCCCCACCCACCCAGGGTTCGCTGCTTGCGCACTTCGCCTTTGGCCTCGACATTCTGGATCATGCGTTCCCGGCGTCCGAGCGGGCTGATGTTTCGCGGTTCTATGCGGCCGTGGCGGACGGGTTGCACGAGGCGGCCATTGATCTGCGACCAGGCTCGCGATTCCTCCGACAGCTCAACGCCCGACCGAGGAACCCCCGCGTCACGTACTCCATCTTCCTGGGCTCGGGCGGGCGGTTCACGCAGGAACGACTGAACGACCTGCGCAAGAAGCTCGAATTGGTCGAGCGCGAGAGTGAGGTGGCCGGGTTGTTCACGATGAAGCTGGACGAGATCCTGGCGGATTTGGATGAAGTCGTCAGGGGCAAGGGCGACGGAGTCGTCGCGATCAAACGCGGCCGGCTTGAGGGCGTCGAGGACACGCAGGTGCTGGGATTCACGCATTTGGAAGCGCTGCAGAAGGTCGACAAGCTCCAGGAACAGCCGCTTTTCGAAGCCGTCCTGGCCCGCCTGCGAAAATGATCGCCGGGGCTAGGCAACGCGGCCATCATCCGCCAAACTGATGTTGTTCGCGGCGACCGCGCTCAAGTTGCTCTGATCTCGCCGTGCCAGGATCGGCTCTGGCCTTCTCGGATTGCCCAAAGCGCGGCGTCGCCACTCCGTGGCCGACTGTCCGGACGCGAAGTGAGGATCCGTGGGCGGTGGGGCGCCCGCACGTTGTAACCGCTGCCAGCCATGCCGCAGGAAGTGGGGGCGGCTGTCGCCAGGAGCGGACGTGCGAAGGCCCGATACTCCCGCGGCCCTGCCGTGATTCGACCGGCCCGCGAGTCTGCTCGCGGCCGGAGCGAGGGCATTCCATCTTTCTCCCCAGGAGCGTCCTATCGTGTCCGACATCCCCAACACGCTATCCGCGGTATGCGGGGCCGGTGAATCCTCTCATCAACTGATCCACAGCGTGATTGTGGAGTGGCTCCGGCGCGAAGTGTCCCCGCTCATTGAACGCGTGGACCACGACGCGTCCCTGTTCGGGCTGGGAATTGACTCGATGGGCGCGGCCAGTATCGGATCGCAGCTGGAGCACGAGACCGGGAAGAAACTCAACCCGGACGTATTGTACGAGCTTGAGACGATCAACGAGCTGGCCGAATATCTGGATGGCATCCAGCTGTCGCGGCGGCCGGTTGTGACGGCCGAGTGTGCCGAGCCGCGCGGCGACGATCACCGCTCGGCCGCGCCGGCGTCGCCGTCATGCGGCAACGGATTGATGGCTCGCTACGAGCGTCTGAACCGGCGCGTGCGATCGCTCAAGGAACGCAAGCTCTATTTCTTTGAACCGGTGATATCCGAACACGACGGCGCCTGGGTGGTGGCCGAGGGGCAACGCATGCTCATGCTCGGCTCCTACGAGTATCTCGGCTTGCTGGGACATCCGCACTTGAAGAAGAGGGCCGTGGAGACGATCGAGCGTTTCGGCACCGGACACCATGGTGTCAGACTCCTGGCGGGCACGACGACCGTTCACCGCAACCTGGAAAAGAAACTGGCCGATTTCGTGGGCGCCGAGGACGCGATCGTGTACAGCAGCGGGTATGTCACGAACCTCGCCACGATTTCCACACTGGTCGGGCCGGGCGACGTCGTGATCGGCGATCGGTGGAACCATGCCAGCATCGTGGACGGCTGCAGGATGTCCGGCGCGGATTTCCTGGAGTTTGCGCACAACGATGTGCAGTCCCTGGCAGAGCAGTTGGAGAAGGCCGACGGCGCAAAGACGCTCGTCGTCGTCGACGCCGTGTTCAGCATGGACGGCGACATCATGGATTTGCCGGCCACCGTGGACTTGTGCAAGAGGTTCGGTGCGCTGCTGATGGTGGACGAGGCGCACAGCCTGGGCGTGCTGGGCAAGACAGGCCGCGGCGTGCAGGAACACTTCGGGTTGCACCCCGACGATATCGACGTCAAGATGGGCACGCTTTCCAAGGCCCTGGCGGGGTGCGGCGGCTTCGTTGCCGGCCGGGAAGAACTGACCACGTACCTGCGCCATCATGCGCGGGGCTACATTTTCAGCGGCGCCCTGCCGGCGGGCCAGGCGAGCGTGGCAATCGCCGCGCTGGAGGTTCTCGAGCGAGAGCCCGAACTGGTGGCTCGGCTGCAACAAAACACCCACCGGTACCTCGCCGGATTGAAATCGCTCGGCTTCGACACGGCTGCCAGCGTGACGCCCATCGTTCCCATCATGACCAGAACCGACGGCATCGCGTTGGAAATGACGCGACTCTGTCGCTCCGAGGGCCTGCTGGTCATTCCCGTGTGCTACCCGGCCGTTCCCATGGACGCTCCACGACTCCGCACGTGCGTGTCGGCGATCCAGACCCCGGACGACATCGACTTCGCACTCGAGGTGCTCACCCGCGCCGGAAAACAGACCGGGCTGATCGCGTGACGGTCGCCCACGCTCGTGGCCTGCCACGGTGTCGACGGAAGTCGTGGTTGGCGAACTGTAGAGGTTCAGCCGTTTCAAGTTCGTCAGCTGGGCCAAGTGTGACACACCTTCGTCATTCAATCCGCCGTTCTCGCTCAAGTCCAACTCTTCAAGTTCCTTGACGCCGGCCAGATGCGCCAATCCGGCACCGGTAATCCGCGTGCCGGAAACGCGGAGTTTCCGCAATTGCGGGAACTGGACCAGCAGGGCCATCGCATCATCCCGCACGGAGGTCTTGGCGAGGTAGAGTTCCCGCAGGTTGGCGAGTTTGTCGAGGCGTGCCAGGCCCGCGGCGCCGACGGGCAAGTAGTCGAGCATGAGGGATTCGAGGCTGGAAAGCCCCGCGATCGCGGCAAGGCCTTCGTCGTCGACGGCCGCGGTTCCCTGCTCGCCGCCCAGCAACGACAGGCAGACCGACAGGCACGTCACCATCAACAGACTCTTCATGAACGCTTCTCCCAAAACACGACACGCGGCGCTGCCGCAAACAGCCGGAGGATTCACCGCAAGGCAACCGGTCCGGACTCGCCGCGCCAGTTGTCCTACAGTCCGGTCGCGGGAACAAGTCGCCAGACACGATGACTCGGCCGCCGTGAACCGCTCGGATATGCTGGCGTCGCCTCCCGGTGACGGATAGAATGCACCGTGCGGCCTGATCGGCTCGTCGTGGCTCGATCGCTTGTCGCCCGTGTTGCGCGCTCGTCTGAGAGAATTGCGCGACGATCCTCTCGGTTGATGGAGACGCACGGCTCGCGACGCGGCGATCGACCGGGACTCCGGATAGGATGATCAAAGAACCGAGTTGGCCACCGAGAGGAGCGATTTCCGTTTCCACACCGAGGTCAGAACAAAGGGCCCTTGCCATGCGGATTAACAGAAGGCGGTTCTTGAGTCGAGCGGCGGCAGCTTCCCTGGTGTTCAGCCTGCCACAGATCGCCGCCGGGCGGCTGCGGGGGGCAAATGACGCGATTCGCGTCGGGGTCGCGGGCCTCGGCGGGCGAGGCGTCGGTGCCCACATCCCCGGCTTCCAGAGCCAGGAAGGCGTGACCGTCGTTGCCGTGAGCGACCCGGATCACGATCGCATGGAGAGCGCCGCGGCAGGCATCAAGGCCAAATACGGGCACGACGTCCAGAAGTTCGCGGACATGCGCGACATGTTCCGCGTCAGCGATATCGATGTCATCGCCAATGCAACTCAGAACTACTGGCACGGTCTGAGCACGATATGGGCGTGCCAGAACAACAAGCACGTCTACGTCGAGAAGCCGCTGGCCCATTACGTCTGGGAGGGGCGTCAGATGGTCAACGCGGCGCGACATCACGATCGCATCGTGCAAGTCGGCACCCAACACCGGTCGGAGCAATTCATTGCGGACCTGATCGGTTGGCTGCACGAAGGGCATCTGGGGAAGATCCTCCACGTCACGGCGTTCGCCAATAAACGCCGCGTATCGTGCGGCAGACGTGACACGCCCTTGCCCATTCCCGACAACATCGACTACGACTTGTGGTGCGGGCCCGCGAAGAAACTGCCGATCTATCGCGACCGGCTGCAGTACGACTGCAGTTTCGACTGGAACACCGGCGACGGCGAGTCCTGCAATCAGGGCGTGCACGAGGTCGACGTCGCGCGCTGGTGCCTCCGCGAACGGCAATTGCCGCGGCGAGTCATGAGCATGGGAGGCCGCTTCCTGTTCAACGACGCGTGCGACACGCCCAACACGCAGATCATCTTCTACGACTTCCCCTCGGCGCCTTTACTCTACGAGGTCCACAACCTGCCGGACGCTCCGGGTTCGCACGCCATGCCGACCTTCCGCGGCGAGCACGTGGGCGTGGTCGTGGCGTGCGAGGGTGGGACGGCGAGCATGTACCAGGGCAAGGCGTGGGACAACGACGGCCAGTTGGTCAAGTCGTTCACGGGCGCGGAAGACCATTTCGTGAACTTCATCAGGGCGGTGCGCAGCGGGCGCCGCGAGGACTTGAGCGCGGAAGTCGAGGAAGGCCATCTCTCCACCGCCGTCTGCCACACGGGCAACATCGCGTACCGTGTGGGCCACCTGGCCTCGGCGAAGGAACAACAGGACGCCGCCTCATCCATTCCGTGCTGGAACGAGATGTATGGTCGTTTCGTGCAACATCTGCGCGCGCACCAGATAGACATTGACAGCGTGACACTGGGACCGTGGCTCGATATCGATCTGCCGAACGAGTGCTTCCAGAACCACGCCGAAGCGAATCAGATTGCTCACGGTTTCTACCGGCCATCGTTCGCGGTGCCCGATCTGTCCGAGGCCGCCGGGCATCAAGGCCGTCCGGACGCATGACGTGGTTCGCCACCAGAACGTGACGAGGCGTTGCCTTCAGCCGATGTGAGCGTGAAAATAGCGGTGCCGCGCATGGGACCGATGGGACCGATGGGACCGATGGGTTTGGTTGGACCGATAGAGTTCCCGAATTTCTTTCCCGCCCCCGATTCAAAAGGAGACCGAACATGACAATGACGCGTCGCAGGTTCCTGGCAGCATCGGCTGCCACGAGCATGGTAGTGTCCGCTCCCGCGGTGTTGGGTGCCACGAGAAACAAGAGGTACCGCACCGCGCTGATCGGGAGCGGCTGGTGGGGGATGAACATCCTCCGGACGGCGATAGAAACGGGCGGCGTCGACGTGGTCGGGCTGTGTGACGTCGACGAGAACCAACTGAGTCCTGCCGCTGTTGACGTGGAGAAGATGACGGGGCAGACTCCCCGCAAGTACAAGGACTTCAACGATCTGCTGGCCGAACAGCGGCCGGAAATCGCGATCGTCGCCACACCGGACCATTGGCATCCGCTGGCCACCATCGCGGCCTGCAAGGCCGGCGCTCACGTCTACGTCGAAAAGCCCATCTCCCACACCATTCACGAAGGCACGGCGATGGTGAAGGTGGCTCGAGATACCAATCGGGTCGTGCAGGTGGGGACCCATCGTCGCGTCTCGCCGCACAACGTCTCCGGCCTGAAGTTCCTCCGGGAAGGCAACGCCGGCCAGATCGGCATGGTGCGCGCGTTTGTGCATTATGGCGGCGGTGCCGGCACCAAGACGCCCGATTCGGATGTTCCTGCCGGATTGGACTGGAACCTCTGGTGCGGACCCGCTCCCAAACGACCGTTCAACAAGGTCATTCATCCCAAGGGATTCCGAAACTTCCTCGACTATGCCAACGGTACGCTCGGCGACTGGGGAATCCACTGGATGGACCAGATCCTCTGGTGGACCGAAGAAACCGGCCCGAAGTCGGTCTCCTCGACCGGCGGTCGCCCCATCTGCCGCGACAGCACGGACGCGCCCGATACGCAGGTCGCGACCTTCGAGTTCGACTCGTTCACGGCAACGTGGGAACATCGTCGCTATGCCGCCAACCACGCGGAGAAACACAACATCGGTTGCTACTTCTACGGCACGAAAGGCACGTTCCACATGGGTTGGATGGATGGCTGGACCTTCTATCCGGTCGGCGGCGGCGAGCCGATCCACGAGAAGCCGCAGTTGAACGAGCCCGATGGCCAGAACATCCGCGAACTCTGGCACGATTTCGTCCAGTGCATCGAGTCGGGCGGCCGGCCGGTTTGCGACATCGAAATCGGTTACCGGTCCACGGTGATGAGCCTGCTGGGCATGCTCTCGCTGAAAGTGGGCCGCAGCGTGCGCTGGGATGGCGAGAAGCACCAGATACTCGACGATCCGGAGGCCAACAAGCTTCTGCGCCGCGAGTACCGCGAACCGTGGCAGTACCCCGAATTTGCGTGATGCTGGCCGCGGGGACAGGCGAGCGGCGGGCGTCCGCCCGCCCGGTGGAAGCCGACGCGAGCCACAACCCGGGCAGCTGACGCTGCCGGCTCGCCCTGTGCCGTACCGCGCCTGGCGCGCGGAATCTGGTGTAAGATAAGCAGTTGAGCATTTCGTGCAGGACGCGTGGATGGCGTCCGTTGGGTCGGATCGAACGTATCGCGCACCCATTCACGGGGCGCGCCAGTTGCTGGAGGCATCGAGTCGCATGAACGGTGGCAGGTCGACAACGCGACCCAGGGGCGTGCGTGGCTGTGCCCTGAAGCTGGGTTGCCGATTCATCGGGTTGAGTCTGTTGGCTCTTGTGGTCCATGCGCCGGCCGTGTCCGCACAGGACGCCGAATTCGTCAGCGACGGGATCGACGGGATGTCGATGCGGCACGAGCAAGAGTGGGGCGATTTCGGCCTCAATACGGCGGCGGCGGCCCCCGGCCGGCCAGGGGCTCCCCTGCGCATCGGGGACCAGACCTATGGCAAGGGTTTGGGCCATCATGCCAACGGCGAGATCACCATCGACCTAGGCAACCAATACGGCGAGTTCATGGCGCTGGCGGGCGTGCAGTGGCAAGGTGGGGGGAAGGGCAGCGTCGTGTTCCGCGTGCTGGTGGACGGCCGGACGGCTTTTGAATGCGGCCCGATGTCCGACAGCGACCCGCCGCGAGAAATCCACCTGTCCGTGGCAGGCGCGCGGGAACTTCGGCTCGTGGCCCTGGACGGCGGGGACGGGATCGCGTGCGACATGGCCAACTGGGCGGAAGCGAGGGTCGTCCGGGATCCGAGCGTGCCGCGGTTTGGAACGGCTCGCATCGATCTCCACGGCCAACCCGCGCCGCCCTTCACCGCCGGACCGACAGGTTTCGCAATCACGGCCGAAGGGTCGGGCCCTCAGGTCGCGACCATGGCATCGGCCGGCATGTTCACGGTTGCCGTGTGCGGCAGCGAGGAAGTGCGACTCGTTGTTCCGCTGGACAGCGTGACGCGGCCGGATTCCGTCGCGGCGGACGTGTCGGTCATCCAAGGCGGTGGCGCCGAGGTCATCCTGGCGGTTGGCGAGGAGCGTGTGGCCCGGCGGGTATGCGAGGGCGAGGCCGTGCAACTTGTGCTCACCGTGCCCTTGTCGCAAGGTGACTCCAGCATCACGCTCACCACGCGCGGCATCGACGGCGAGGCCGGCGTGCGGTGGCGACACGTGCGCTGCACGACCGGAGGCCGGACATTCCCTGTTCCAGTGGTCGCCCAGCAGCGTCCGGAGGAATTTCCTCCACCTTCGTTGCCCGAGGCGCGAGCGGCCATTGAGCAGGAGTTGATCGAGTGGGATTGGCGGATGCAGGACGGTATCGGCACGAATCGCGAATCGCGATCGTGGGACGAGGCGATCGAGCAGACGTTGTGCCGCGGCGACGGGCTGATTCAGGACCTGAAGTCCGCGGCGGCACCCATTGACGAACTGGCAAGCAGGTGGGAGTTGCTGCGGGCAGCGTGGAGTTCCTTGAGGGGAAACCCGGCGGCGAGCGAGGTGGATTGGGAGAATTTGTGGCGAGAGGTCCATCGACTGCGGCGTCGGATCGTGCTGGCGAACCCGCTGGCGGATTTCGGACCTCTTCTGTTCGTCAAACAAGTGCCGGCGTCGTTCAGTCATCAGATCACGCAGTACTACGGCATGTGTGCCCGGCCAGGCGGCGGCGTCTTCGTCTTGGAGAATCCCGGCAGCTCGCTGCGGTGCCGGCAGCTCACGGCGCTGCCGACCGGGAGTTGCCAGCATCCCGAAATCTCGTTTGACGCGCGGCGGATCCTGTTCTCGTTCTGCGAAGCGGCCACCGTTCCACCGGACCGCGCGTCGGCCACCGATCGCGTCTACCATCTGTACGAAATGGCGGCCGACGGCTCCGACCTCCGACAGTTGACGGACGGCCCGTACGATGACTTTTCTCCGCGGTACCTGCCGGACGGCAGGATCCTGTTTCTTTCCACGCGGCGAGGCGGTTATCACCGGTGCGGGCAAGGTCCCTGTCCCGTCTACACACTGGCCGTGGCCAACGCGGACGGTTCGGACCCAACGGTCATCTCGTTTCACGAAACGCACGAGTGGGACCCGGCAGTGCTCAACGACGGCCGCATCATCTACACGCGGTGGGATTACGTCGACCGTCACGCGGTCTACTATCAGCAGCTTTGGACCGCCCGGCCCGACGGCAGCAACGCGGCCGCCTACTACGGCAACAACACGCTGAACCCGGTCGGCGTCTGGGAGGCGCGGCCCGTCCCCGATTCCACGCTCGTTATGGCCACGGCAGGCGCTCATCATGCCATGACCGCAGGTTCCATCATCCTCCTGGATGTGGACCGGGGCATCGATGGCCTGGGCCCCGTGACGCGTATCACGCCGGACGTGTTGTTTCCGGAGAGCGAATCGCCGGTGAAACAATGGCACGCGCCCGCCGGTGTCACGTCCTCACCGGTCGTTCCCGCCGAACAGCAGCGTTGGCCGGGCCACTGCTATCGTTCGCCCTACCCGCTCTCCAAAGACTACTTCCTGGCCGCCTACAGCTTCGACGCGCTGATCGGCGAACCGTTCGCGAACACGACGAACATGTTTGGCATCTACCTGGTCGACCGGTTCGGCAACAAGGAACTCCTCTATCGCGACCTCAACATCAGCAGTCTGTGGCCGACTCCGCTTCGACCGCGCCGGCGCCCGCCGGTGATCCCGTCCCTGGCCGAAAGCACGGAGGGAAACGGGGGGATCTTTTTCGTCCAGAACGTCTATGACAGCTGGCCCGCGCTCCCGCGAGGGGCGGAGAACGTGATCGAGAAACTGAGGATCGTTCAGGTGCTGCCCAAGTCGACGCCCCATGCCAACAATCCAAGGGTCGGCCTGGCCAACGCTTCGCCGGGCAAACAGGTGCTGGGCACGGTGCCGGTCGAACGTGACGGCTCGGCCTACTTCCGCGCGCCGGCACGTGTGCCGCTGGCGTTCCAGGCACTGGACCGGCATGGCATGGCGGTTCAGACGATGCGCAGTCTCACGTATCTGCAGCCGGGCGAGCGAGCCAGTTGCATCGGGTGCCACGAGCACCGCGGGAGCACGCCGAGCCCCCAGGCGCCGGTGCTGGCCAGTCAACGACCGCCGTCCTCCATCACGCCGGCGCCGGAGGGATCGCGACCGTTGAGCTATCCCATCCTGGTCCAGCCGGTCCTCGACCGGCACTGCGTTCGCTGCCACGGTGAGACCGCACCGGAGGGAGGAATCAACTTGACCGGCAGCCCGGCCGGCGCTTTCTCGGCCTCCTACAACGCCTTGGCGCCCCTGGTGCCCTTCTCCGAATGGAAATCGACTCCGCAGGCGAACGCCGAGCCGCTGACCCAGCCCAACCTGTTCGGCGCCCGAGCGAGCAAACTGACAAGCCTGCTCGTCGGCGGCCATGAGGGTGTTGTGCTGAGCGCCGACGAGATGGAGCGGCTGGTCACCTGGATGGATGCCAACGCGCTGTTCTACGGCTCGTTCGACCCGCACGACCAGCAGCGTCAGCAACGCGGTGAACGCATCCTGGGACCGCCCCTGGAGTGAACCCGCCCCTTTCCTCGCCCCCACCACGAGTTCACCTCGACCTCGTGGGGACGAAAAGTCTCGCCAGCCACATCTCGTGCACTGCCGCGACAGATCACTGCATTCGATGCGGGGCTTCCCACCACCGGCGAGGCCATTTCCTGTCGGGTGGGACCGCCGTTCGGCCGCGTGGGCGGACACCGGGGCCCATCGATGGGCAGCGGCATGGCATCCGCACGTCGGCGGGGAGAGGGCTTGACATGTGTTTCCGCTCCTCTGCCATAATGCCTGTGTGTGATGGGCGGCGTTTTTTGTGTCCCAGCGGTTTGTCTCCGCGCGGCGGGCACGCGGCGTGCGCATTATGCACGACGGTCGCTCTTGCTCGTCCACGCGGTTCGGGGTGGGCAGGAGAGCACGTCTTCCGTTGGTTGCGGCCGACGGCCGCGTGAGTGTCTTTTTTGTTGTGGGCAAGACCTGCATCGGGAGCCGGGATTCGTGAAACCGATTTATGCGAGCGTTGATCTGGGCGGTACGAATATCAAGGCCGTGTTGGCCGACGAGGACGGGAGCGTCCGGGTATCCCGTGACGTGCCCACGCATTCTCACGAGGGTCCGGAGCGGGTACTGGACCGCATCGCGGAGTTGGTGAACGAGTTGAACACGGAGGGGAAGTGCCGTGCGGCGGCGGTCGGCATGGCGGTGCCGGGTCTGGCCGATTTGGCTCGGGGCGTGACGAAGTTCTTGCCCAACTTGCCGACGCAGTGGCGTGACGTTCCCGTGCGTCAGTTGTTGGAGCCGAAGCTGGGGTGTCCGATCTATCTGCTCAACGATGTCCGGATGGCGACGTTGGGCGAGCTCTGCTACGGCCACGGCCGGTCGGCCGACACGATGGCGTTTTTCGCGGTGGGGACGGGGATTGGCGGCGGCATTGTCGTGGACGGGAAGCTGCGGCTGGGTCCGTTGGGGGCGGCGGGCGAACTGGGGCACCAGACGATCCTGCCGAATGGTCCGCGGTGCGGGTGCGGCAGTCGCGGCTGCATGGAGACGTTGGCCAGCGGCCCCGCGATGGTGGCCGAGGCGGTGCGGTTGTTGCAGTGCGGAATGGCTCCGGAGTTGTATCGGCTTGTCGACGGTGATGCGTCGCGGGTCACGACGAAGGAGATGGCGGAGGCGGCGGAAGCCGGTGACAAGAACGTGGAGGAGGCGATCGTGCGGGCCGGGGAGTATCTGGGCATCGGGATCTCGAACGTCGTCGTCACGCTGCATCCGGATCTGGTTGTGATTGGCGGGGGCGTTGCCCAGATTGGCCCCCTGCTCATCGATTCCGTTCGGAGGACACTCCGCGAACGTGTGCACATGATCCCGCCGGAAAGCGTGGCCGTGAAGACGTCGGAACTGGGCACCCTGGCTGGAGCGTTGGGCGGAATCGCCCTGGCCGCCCAGGGCGGGTTGGTCGAACGGTAACGCCGCATCCGGAGTTTCCTTTGATTTTTTTCCAGGCTTTGCCGGTCAGATGGTCAACCGACGAGCGGTTTTCGCTATATTAGTGTCGGGCGCCGCGACGACCGCGCGTGCCGCGACGCTGTTTGATGTGCGAGGCGTGAGAACCGAACCAGCTACCACGATCTTGAAAACGGAAATGCACGTGTGAGGAGACCGCCATGAATGGGAAGCCGAGTGATGCGAAGAGTCCGAAGAAACCGGTGAGTCGGAGCGAACCTCTGTGGTCGGTGGCGTTGAGGATCATCGCCTGGCCGTTCGTGGCGACCGGGCGGTTTCTGTACAAGCACTGGCTCTCGTACCTGATCGGGCACGTGCTTCGCGATCGCGATCGCGTCTACAGCATCAAGTTCATCTGGTATGGCGATTCCGTTTACCTTCACCCCATGATCTGGGGAAGTCTGATCCTATATCTTGTCGTCCGCAGCGGCATTTTTGGCGTGGACGCCAACGGCGCTCCGATGGGAAGCGGGTGGCCGCTGCTCAGCTGGTACATCCTGCTCGCCGTGTGTTTCTTCACGGTCATGTACAATTTCGACATCATCAAGATGACGGTTCTTGTCGTTGCCGTGATTGCGGTGGTCGCTCTTTCGTACATCGCCATTCAGCGGTGGGCGTGGAACCCTTTCACGGTGGTCCACGACCACATCGTGGGCCTCGACCTGACGGTAAGCGCGGGGTTTTACGTCGTGTCCGCCTACGTCTTCGCGCTGCTGATCGTGAACGAAGTGGTTTGGGCGTGGCTGTTCCACAGGGTCGAGATCGACGAGTCGTACGTTTACGAGCGTCGGTTTCTGCAAGGGACGACGCGCGAACCGATCTTCGCGCGCGGCTTGAAGCGTGAGACGAAGGACTTGCTGGAGCTGCTGATTCTCGGCGCGGCCGACATTCAGCACCAGACGAAGACGGGCTACAAACGATACAAGAACGTGCCCGGCGCTTCGTTGGGACTCGGCGCCGCGATGGACGCCATGCTCGACTACCGGCGTCGCGACGAAATCGAGTTCGAGCGCAAACGTGCCGCGGAGGGTTTGGAGACCGTCGAGCACGCGACGCACGAGGAGGCCGACGCCAACGACGTTTCGCCAAACGACGGCGCGCACGGGTAGCCGCGCGCACGGCGAACGGGCCGGCGCGGCGACGTGGCCCGAACGTCGCGATGCATGGAACGCGCCCCCGCGCCGCGTGCCGGTGAGTGTTCGGCGGCTCCGCCGCGTTGATCCTCCGAGATGCCACGGACGGACGTGGCCGCCGCGCGCCTTCTCGCGTGCGGGCCGCGCCTCGAACGCGGCGACTACCGACTCAAGAGGGGAAACTACCGGGGCAACGCGCGTCCCGCCGTCGCGGCCATCTCGCGGATCTTGGCGACCACCACGGTTTCGACTTCGGGAGTGAAGAAGCCGGGCGCCGTGTAGAGGCAGCGGGCCTCGTACCCGCCCTCGGCCAGCACTCTCGCGGTCGGCAGGTATCCGTAGCAGTCGTTGGAGTAGGCGGCGATCCACAGTTTGTGAGGCCCCAGCGCGGACTCCAGCAACGGCACGTACTCGTTGACGACTTCACCCGACAAGGCGACCAGGGTCAGGTCGTCGCCGAACTGCCAGACGGCGAACGGGGCGGGGTAGTGGTCGGGGAGTGAGTCGCCCTTATCGATCGCCTGGAGCATCTGTTGGGCGGTGAGAGCGATGTAGTTGGAACCTTTGGCCGTTTTCTCGAGTTGCTCGCGCGGCGGCACGGGCTGAAGCGGCAGCTCGGCGCATTCGAATTCCACCCGCAGCGGGCCGCGCACCGGCGCGAGCGTGCCGGTCGCGACGCGGCACACTTCCGCGCCCAGGCTCTGTCCGTTCTGCTGAGCCGCTTCCACCGTGCCGCGGGGATACGGGTTCGCGCTGCCGCCGCAACCGATCATGAACATTGCCTGCACCCCGGGCTGCTGCTGTTCGACGTATTGCTGGGCGAATCCCGCGTAGTCGCCGGACAGCTGATAGTGCTCGCCGCTCAGCGTCGTATTGTGGCACGCGCAGCCGAACAGAATGGCCCTCGGCTCGCCGTCCGGGGAATCGACGCGCACCACGGGCACGCTCCGGTCCACGTAACCGCGCGGGTTGAAGCCGAGTCGCACGCCGCGCTCGGTGAACTCGCGCCGGTTCATCACGATGTTGGTCACGCCGACGCCCCAGGAGACTTTCGCCGGTTTCAAGTCGGCCAGCGCCGCAGCAGCCAATTCGGCCAGTTGGTCCGCAAGACGCACGGTGAACCGGTGCACGCACGCGGCCTCCTCGTCGGCAAGATCGTACCCTGTCGCGCCCGGGAGGCCGATCACCGGCCCAGTGTGCGTGTGCGACGGGTTCAGCTGGATCTGCCGTCGCTGGAGCGATGTCTTCTTCATGATTCCGTCGCAGATGAGATCGGCCACTTTGGCGTTAAAGCCGATCACGTCCGCCGTGATCAGCACCGCGCGCTCGCCCCGACCGTCCTCGAACGCCATCGCCTTGGCGTACAACTCCGCCAATACACCCTCGGACGGCCTGGTGCGCGAGGCATAACCGGCCATGCGGATCGGCTCGTCGGGCGTGATCTTCGCGCGCGCCAGCCCGATTCGCAATTCCGCATCGTCGGCATAGGTGGTTTCCACCACGCAAATGGCCGCAACGAACATCGTGAGCGCTGTGAGGGCCCATTGTTGTCTCATGCCACAGTCTCCTGTCAGACAAGGAATGCTTCAAGGAAGCGGATGCGTGACGTCCGTTTCTTACCGGTTGGAGGTTTCCCTTATTGAGCCAGCTAATTTCCCTGGATTCCGCGGAAGCCGGTGGTCGGAATCCGAGGTGCGGCGTTCTCCATGCCTTGGGCGAGCGGCAGATCCGATTGTAACCTCTCTTCCGCCCTCGCTGTGCGACAGCGGGGGAGAGGGAAGGGTCACTGGGGTGGTCAATACGTGTCTGCCGCTCGCCTCGCGACCGTCGCGCGACCGTCGCGCGATCGGACCCGCGAGTGACACTGGCAACAGCGGGCACGGCTCACGGAGGAAGCGGCGCGAGGCGACAGCGCGCGGGCGACCCACGACTCATGAGTATACGCGAGAAAGCCCGACGTGACAGTGAGGTTTCACCCAGCCCCGTGGAACGAGAGGCGGATGGGGGGGCGAAAGAGTCTTGGGACACCCCACCGGCTCAGGCCGGAGTGCCGTGCTTTACGTTCCAACTAGCGATCACGCGTGCTGCCGAGCGCGCCGGCCTGCCAGCAACTGGTTGACGGAGCGGCCGCGCACCCTTCTTGGCGCACGGTCCGAAAGAGGCAAGCGTCGTCGAGTTCCGCCGTCCGGTCATTTCGACCGGGCGGCGTGTTGCTGCGTGAACGCGCGGCGGGCCACGTCCAGGGCCGTCTGCAACGCCAGATCCTCGTCAGGATGGGTGAGGACCTCGTCGTCGTCGCCGGCCGGTCTGGCCACGGTGTGCCTCGCGGGCTGCTGCACGGTGATATCGGGCGTCACGCCGAAGTTGCTGATCGCCTGCCCGCTGGGCGTGTAGAACTTCGCGGTCGTGAGCCTGACGCCGGACTTGTAGCGGCTGAGCGGGAAGATGCCCTGGACGCTGCCCTTGCCGTAGCTGCGCTGCCCGATCACGGTCCCGCGGCGATGGTCGTGGATGGCCCCCGCCAGGATCTCGCTGGCGCTGGCCGATTCGCCGTCGATCAGCACGATGAGTGGCACGAGCCACGTGCCGACGGAGTTCGCCTTGTAGTCGAAGTCCTCGCGGACACTCCGCCCTCGCGTGGATACGATGGTCCCCGCCTGCAGGAACTTGTCGGCGACCTCCACGGCGGCGTTGAGCAAACCGCCCGGATTCCCTCGCAGGTCCACGATCAAGGTGCGCATCCCTTTCCCGTGCAAGTCCCACAGCGCCCTGTCCATGTCCTGGCTGGTCGTCTTCTGGAAACTCACCAGCTTCAGGTAGGCCGTCCCGGTGGCGGGATCGAGGATCTGCGCGTCCGAGACGCTGGGCACTTCCACGCAGCGGCGCTGAATGCGATAGTCGCGCAGCGTGCCGTCGGGCCGTTCAATCCGCACCTCAACGAAACTCAACTCCGGACCCTTGAGCATGTCCGCGGCGACATCCGTGGAGATCACGCGCATGGACTTGCCGTCCACCTCCAGGATTCGATCGTTCGGCTGGACGCCTGCCAGGTCGGCCGGGCCGCCGGGAATGACGTTGACGATCAGCAACGACTGCTGCTCGGGCTTCAATTCGATTCCCAGGCCCACGAAGTTACCTTCGATTTGCGAGAACACATCGTCCAACTGATCGCCGGTGAGGTACGCCGAGTAGTTGTCCAGTGTGGCGACGGCGGCACAAGTGAACTCCATAATCGTCGCTTGCGGCGCCACGCCCAAGTACCGGTCCGCCAGGCGCGCGACCGTGGCCGTCGCTTCCCGCGCCTGGTGGCGGCTGCGGATCTGGGCCGGAGCCACCGTGTTGGCCAACTGCTTCGAAAACACTTGCACCTGTTCCTCGGCCGCAGGCCACCGAGCCTTATCCACGAAAGCCGGTTCGTGGACGGCGATGTTCAGCCCCTGCATGCCTTGCCGCAGCACCTGCTGCCAGTCGGGGTCGCTCACATGGTAGGTCTCGATCTTCAACAGCACTTCCGAAAACAGATCGAGCGCCTGCTGTTCGTTAAGTCGTTGCAGCGAGTTGAGAAAACTGCGGTCGCTGTAGCGGCGAGCCACATCGAGGTGGACGCGGGCCGTGGCCATGCGCTGCAGCAACTCCGACCGGTCCGGGAAGTCGCGCAGCGCGCCCTCATAATACCGCAGCGCGTCGCTCCAGCGACGTTCCTGCTCCAGAAGCTCGCCCTGCCGTATGACCTCGTCCAACCGGCTCATGTCGGCGATTGCCGCGGGCGGAATGCGGACTTGCGCGAACGCCGGCGAGACCAACAGCAGGGCCGCGCCAAGCAGCAGGAGCATCCTCCAAGCTTGCATCGTCGACACGTGTCTGCGCATGGTGCAATTCACTTTGGCTGGGCGGGCGGGCACGAGAAATGTGTCGGTGGCATGCGGGCCGGTCACGAGACACTCGCGCCGACGGCCCGTTGGACAACTGCTCGCGCCCGCTCGAGATATTCCGGCCGATCAAAGAGAGACGGAGCGTCGGCCAGTAGGAATATAGAACACGCCTTGCCCGC
>Ga0194113_10002684_pt1 | contig 24174 bp, 22 predicted proteins | sample TA2MahC200mmetaG_FD_146193 | JGI IMG/M metagenome (GOLD analysis project Ga0194113, IMG submission 146193) | Freshwater microbial communities from Lake Tanganyika, Tanzania - TA2015017 Mahale Deep Cast 200m | ecosystem: Environmental > Aquatic > Freshwater > Lake | place: Tanzania: Lake... | reverse complement strand
TAGAAGCTATACCTACTCAGGCGGCCAGGGCGTGTACCTCCGCTACCTGAGCCGCGCCTTCAGAGACATGGGACACCAGGTTGACATCGTCTCCGGCCCGCCATACCCGGAACTGGATGAGGGCGTTAAGCTAATCAAGTTGCCCAGTCTCGACCTTTACACCATGTCCTCGGTAAGACGGCTGTTCATTAACCCGCGGAAGCTAGATTCCCGGCCCGATGTTGTGGAATGGTTGGGCACTATGACTGGCTATTTCTCTGAGCCAATGGCTTTCGGCATGAGAGCTTACGATTTGCTGCGCCATAGCCAGCAGAAATACGACATCATCCACGATAACCAGACAATGTCCTACGGCGTGCTCAAACTGCGGGAGCTAGGCTATCCAGTCGTCGAGACCATTCACCACCCCGTGACCATCGACCGTGACCTGGCCATGAAATCGGCCTCCCTCAAGAACAAGCTGGGCTACATGCGATGGTACTCCTTTGTAGATATGCAGATGAAAGTAGCACGCCAGTTATCCCACGTAATCACCGTATCGGAGATGGCTAAAGAACACATCGCTGACGTTTTCAAAATTCCGCCGGAAAGGCTACATGTCATCTACAACGGCATCGACACCGCGGAGTTCAGCCCTTCGGATAAAGTCACTCGCCAGGAAAACAGGCTGCTGGCGGTTATCAGCCGTGACACGGCAGTCAAAGGATTGAAATACCTGCTGGAAGCGCTCGCTATCCTGCGCCAGAAGCACCTCCTAAAATTGGTAGTGGTGGGAAGTACCATGGGAGACGGCGTCACCGAGAAGAGGATTCACAACCTGGGACTTGACCACCATGTCAGCTTCACAGACCAGATAGACACCCAAGAGCTTGTCAACCAGTATCGTCAAGCCACCATCACCGTTGTCCCATCGATTTATGAAGGTTTTGGCCTGCCCGCCGCCGAAGCCATGGCCTGCGGCTGCCCGGTAGTCTGCACCACCGCCGGCGCCTTACCCGAGGTAGTCGGCGATGCCGGCATCACGGTGCCGCCTGCTGATGTCCAGGCCCTGGCAAATGCTATTGACTCACTGATTGAAAACCCCGACCGGCGCAAGCGCCTCGCCCACATGGGACGCCAGAGAATAGCAGAAAAATTCAACTGGCAGACCACCGCCAAACAAACCCTCACCATCTACAACGCAGCCATCGAACTGCAGAAACAAACCCACAAAGCAACGTCCGGCTATTGATATACGTTGCGAACCTATGTAAAATGATGCGGGCGTTTTTCTTGTTCGATTACACATATTCGATGGTTGGGCGGTTTATCAAGTGCGCATTTGCTTGCTTAGCTATAGAAGTTACTGCTATTCCGGCGGACAGGGCATCTATGTCCGCTACCTGAGCCGTTGCCTGCGTAACCTAGGCCACGAAGTGGACGTGGTCTCAGGCACCCCCTACCCCATACTTGACGATGGCATCAACCTCATCAAACTCCCCAGCCTCGACCTCTACGCACGACCAGAACATACGCGATACCTCATCAACCCCATAAAACTGACCAACGCTCCCAACATCGTAGAATGGATGGGCGAATGCTGCGGCTTCTTCACCGAACCGCTTACCTTCGGTATGCGCGCCTACAAATATTTACGAGAAAACGATAGATACAAGCAATACGATGTAATCCATGATAACCAGAGCCTGTCCAATGGCATCCTCAGAATAAGTAAGCTGGGCACTCCCCTGATAGCCACCATACACCATCCCATCGCCATCGACCGCGAACTGGCGCTGAAGGCATCAAAGTCGCTGTGGCAATCAATGGGCATAAGCAGATGGTATTACTTCTGCAACATGCAGCACCGCGTGGCCAGGAAGCTTTCCCACTTCATCACCGGCTCTGAGAACTCATACCGCGAAATCATGGAAGTCTTTCGGCTGCCCAAAGACAGCCTGCGCGTAATTTACGACGGCGTGGACAACTCCATCTTCAACAGGCCTCCCGGGATAGAGAATCAGGAGAACCGTCTGCTGACTGTGAACAGCGGTGACACGCCGCTGAAAGGATTGAAGTTCCTGCTCGAAGCTGTAGCTGAGCTGCGCAAAGAACGCAACATACAACTCTTAATTGTGGGGAAGCCGTTGCAGAACGGCTATACCGAGGGACTGCTGGAAAGCCTGGGAATCTCAGACTGCGTCACCTATACCGGGCAGATAGACACCCCCGAGCTTGTCCGCCAATACTCTATGGCCACCATGCTGGTAGTGCCCTCTGTCTATGAGGGCTTCGGCTTGCCCGCAGCAGAAGCCATGTCTTGTGGCACACCCGTGGTTTCAACCACTGCTGGAGCTTTGCCCGAGGTAGTGGGAGACGCAGGTATGCTGGTGCCACCGGCCAATACAGGGGCACTCATCGAAGCCATCACAGCCCTCCTCGATAACCCTGCTAAGCGAAAGCATCTGGCGGAGATGGGCCACAAGAGAGTGACGCAGATGTTCAACTGGCAAAGCACGGCGAAATATACCGCCGACCTCTATAAGGAAGCCATACGTGACCAGAAACGCTTTATCGCAGCCTGAGAGTACATTACCAAGGAGTTATCGGAAGATGAAATCGCAGACACATGACCTCCTCGCCCAGGACTACCTGGATCCTACAGTCGACTCCATCGTTGCCTTACAGAAGCCAGATGGCTCGATTCCCTGGCTGGAAAACGGCATAACCGACCCCTGGACACATGTGGAAAACGCCATGGCTATCGATATCGGCAGCTACCACGCTGAAGCTGAGAAAGCCTACGAATGGCTACTGAATACCCAACTTCCCGACGGAAGCTGGTATGCCTCTTATCAAGACGGCAAGCCACACGAAACCCACAAGACTTCACACGTGGTAGCTTATATTGCCGTGGGAGTATGGCACCACTATCTGATAACCGGCGACGCTTCTTTTCTCAAGAAAATGTGGCCCCCAGTCAAGAATGCCATCGATTTTGTGCTGAATATGAGAGGGCCTTGCGGTGAGATCTACTGGGCCAGAGACAGCGCTGACGTCATCTACCCCAACGCACTGATTGCCGGCTGCAGCTCCATTTTCTTGAGTATCAAGTGCGCCATCTCCATAGCTTCCGCACTGGGAGAAGAGAAACCGCAGTGGCAAGAGGCAAACGCCTCCCTGGCTAGGGCAATCCAGAACATGCCATTCCTCTTCGATTCCCCGGAGAAGCAGGAGGTATTCGCCATGGACTGGTACTATCCAGCCCTGTGCTCAGTGATAAACGGTGACGATGCCAGAGAACGCATCTTCGACAATTGGCATAAGTTCGTTATCCACGGTCTGGGTTCCCTTTGCAGCCTGGACAAGGGATGGGTCACTGCCGCAGAGACCAGCGAGCTGGCTATGGCTTTGGCTGTCCACGGCGAATACGAACATTCAGCCACCGTGCTCAACTGGCTGCACCAGATGAGAGACGAAGACGGCGCCTTCTGGTACGGACTAACATTGCCCCACAAAGAGATTTGGCCAACTGAGAAACCCACCTGGACCTCTGCAGCCGTGGTCATGGCAGCGGATATGCTGCGCCCTATGTCACCGACGAACCTGCTTCTTGACCACCACGGGCCGGCGACGCTGTAGCACACCAAGGCTATCAGTCATCGGCATCTCCTCAAACAGCCCCGACGCTAGCGCCTGCTTGTAGACTTCATACGGAGCCTGCCCGCCTTTCGATGGGTCTGGATAGATATCATGGAAAGCCAGATATCCGCCGGGCAGCAGATGGGGATACCAGCACTGGTAATCAGTCAGCACCGTCTCATAGCTATGTCCGCCATCAATGAACACCATCCCCAGCGGCGTGGCCCAATCTCTTGCCGCAGCCTCTGAAGTGGTGACCATGGGCACAACTACATCATCCAACTCAGCTCTTTGTATAGTAGCCCTCAAGTATGGGAAGCTGTCCAGCGTTCCGGTACTGGCGTCTAGTAGCTCGGCATCGAAGTACGGTTGTCCCGGCTGCTGCTCCTCGTTTCCCCGGTGATGGTCGATGGTGAACAGCGTCCGCCCCTGCATCTTGCAGGCTGTCCCAAGGTAAACCGTGGACTTACCACAGAAGCTGCCTATCTCCAGGCAAGGCCCAAGAGCACACGCCTCCAGAGCCAGCTCGAACAGCCTCAACCCCTCATCTGCGGCCAAAAATCCTTTGATTCCAGAGGCAAAAGCTGGAATTGAAACAGATTTCCTATCACTCATTTCGCGATAGAATACTCCCGCAACATGGCATCCGCACGAACTAGGGTTGCCGAAACGGCGGTATCAGTAATATTAAGGGAACGGAGAGATAGAACCACAGGCTCCACTCCGGTATAAAAAAAGAAAGCACAATCACGACTGCCGATACAATCGGCGTGACCATGCCTCTCCTCAATCCATTAGTAACTATCTCCTCATCCAGGTCAGAATCCACCAGCCGATGGTTCCGGGTGGCATAAGCCCAGTTGGCTACGAACAGCAGCCCCAACACCAGTAGATTGGTGGCAAATAAAACCTCGGCCGTATTGCTACTGCCAAAATCGCCCACCACATCCGTGGAAAAGGGCATCAGGGCTACGAACAGCAGGATAAAGACATTAATCCAGATCAGACTGGAATCAGTCTTTTTTATCCAGTGGAACTGCCAGTGATGCCTCATCCAGAATATGGCCAGGAGCATGAAGCCAAGAAAATAATTGAAGAACTTGTGCGCCTGCCCCGCAAGCAACTCATGCAACTTCACGTTGACAAGCTCGGCCATAGCATCTGGCAGAGTCAACGTCAGGACAAGTAAGGTCATTGCGAAGGCGAATATACAGTCAGAAAGCGCCTCGAGGCGGTGCGTAGTTAAATGAAATTCAAACTTCTTTTGTTCCCTTCTGGCCATCACATCGTAACCTGGCACCCCGCAGAATCAACTCCTATTCTATAAGAAAGCCTGCCAGATTGAAAGCGCACACCAAGGTTGACAGTGGCAATATCCTCGGCTAATATAATCTTAACATTTATCACTTCGAACAGAGCCAGCAAGGAGGTGCTGATATGAAGAAGTGGCTCTTACCCTTGGTAGCGATTCTGGTATTGGCTTCAGGATGTGTATATGTCACCGCCCCCGGAGGACAAGGAACCCAGGGCACCACACAGACCAGAGGTCAATTGCCCACAGCGTACATAGACTCAATTGCTCCAACCACAGCTTTACCCGGGGAGTCTGTTGCTTTTACGGGCCACGGGACCGACCCCGATGGCAACGTGGTTGGCTTCAAGTGGCGCTCTAGCCTCAGCGGCGACCTGAGCAATCTGGCAAGCTTCAAGACATCTTCGTTGGCTCCCGGCACACACACCGTCTATTTCAGCGTGCAGGATAACCAGGGCAACTGGTCAAACGAGGTCACCAGCACTCTGACCGTTGCCGCAGCCGCTCCCCCCCCACCTCCACCTACTACTCTGCCACCAATAGTTAACTCCTTCTATACATCGCCTGGCACAATGCCGTTAGGCAGCACTGCCACATTGCACTGGAACGTTTCCAATGCCACCTCAATCACCATAGACCCAGGAATCGGGCCGGTTTCTTCCGTGGGAAGCATGCCAATCCTTCCTGTAACCTCCACAATCTATACCATTACAGCTACCAATAGCCTGGGCAGTGTGATGGCAGCAACGCAGATCATCGTCATCTCATCTATGCCTCCGGATATGCCGGTCATCAACTCTTTCTTCGCCAGCCCGGCGATAGTCGTCAAGGGCAATTCCACTACGCTGAGTTGGAGCGTATCCAATGCTGCAACTGTGCAAATCAACCAGGGCATCGGCACTGTAGCTGCCAATGGCATCAAGACTGTAGCACCGACCACATCTACAGCCTACACTCTCACTGCCACCAACCCTTCAGGATGGGTATCCCAGACAATAACAGTGAGCGTATTTACATACATCCCTGGCTTTAAGCTAGATCCGGGAATAATGAAGATAGACCCGGATATATTCAAACTACCACCATCAGGGCCATAACTGAATCATCAGTCACTAGCTCAGGAATCAGAAACTCAAAGCTAACTTGACTGCTCCCAGGAGAGCGAATAGAATAGTCTTGTACCATTTAGACGGTCAGGGCAAATCTTTCCTGTTGGGATAGGAAGAGGAGTACGTCCGGTGTGGGAGAGTGAGGTAGAAAGACACCTAGAATCGCTCAATAACGCGAGCGAGCATGTGCGCCATACAATTCCCTTTAGCGCGCAACCGGATGAAGTTGCAATCGACGGGGCTGAAGGCGGCTCAGCCACACCCAGACCTACCCTGCACATCGAAGATATCCTCAAGGAAAGACAACCCACCGTACTCCCCTGGCATCATCGCACCGCTGCAGAGCCCTTCGGCATCACCAGCCTACAAATCAACCCTACACAAGCCCTCCCCGGACAAGTAGTTACTATCGGCTTCCGAGCGACTAATAATAGCGACGCTTATTGTGTCTACCCGATCAACCTGAAGATAAACGGCGAGGTAGTGACCGCCGAGATAGCCAGTCTCCCTCCAAGAACTTCACTGCCCATGAGCTTTAACGTGGCCAAGACCACGGTTGGTGACTACAAGGTACAGGTCAATGACTTGATTTCCAAATTTACAGTAGTTGCCTCTGAGCCAGCACGGAAAGAGGCGACGAAGGTCATCGAGCCAGAGCCTACCGTAAGGTTGGGACTGCTGGAAGACCAGGCAACGCCAAAACAGAAAGAGGTATCCACACAAGCATCCACCTCAGCAGCCAGCGGACTTCAATCAGCCATCAACAAAGCAGCAGACTCAATCGAACACGGGTTGGACAAGCTCGGCGATGCTATGACTTTCCCTCTGTCAAAGCTGGCCAACGCCATTTCCAAACTTTCAGACAAGAAGACCAGGAAACAGACCTGAACCTACCCAGCCGCCGCTCAGGCACTCCCGCAATTGCGCCGCTTCTCAAGCGCACCTGACGCCCTGGAAAATGCTGGCTTTTCATCAGGACAGTTAGGCACGTCCCAGGGAAACCTCTCACCTCTCATCCACCTTCGCCAGCGCCCCAGGTCTTCCTGTGTCATCGTCTCCACCAATTGCTCAAACCCTGTCTCAGGTTGCCAGTCCAGCCTATCTCTGGACTTGGAATAATCCCCCTGGCAGCAACCGGCCTCGCTTGACCTGAGCAGCTTGCCATCCGTCCTGACATATTCCCGCAAATCCAACCCCACCACCTGAAATGCCTTCTGGGCGAATTCACCAACGCTATGCGCATCATTGGTAGCGATAATATAATCATCCGGCTCATCCTGCTGCAGCATGAGCCACATTGCCTTTACATACTCGGGCGCATAGCCCCAATCCCTCCTGGCATTCAAGTCTCCCAGAGTTAGCTCGTTTTCCAATCCTAAAGCTATCTTGGCTACGGCGTTGGTGATTTTACGGGTGACGAACTCCAGACCTCGCAACGGCGATTCATGGTTGAACATGATGCCGTTACAGGCATACGCTCCGTAGTGTTCCCGATATATCCTCACAGACCAATAGGCGTATAGCTTGGCAACACCGTAGGGATTTGTCGGCTTCAATGGACCACTTTCCGTGAGCGGCTTGCCATCGCCGTCTCCAAAAAGCGCCATTGTGGAAGCCTGGAACAGCTTAATGTTTGGATTAATACGCCTGACGGCCTCAAGCAACCTGGTCACTGCCAAGCCATCGATGTCTCCATAGGCTATCGGGTCGTCAAAAGCGCCTCCAGCAAAGCTCAAGGCTGCCAGATGATATAGCTCTGAAGGTTTACTGCGCTGTATAGCATCAGATATCGAACCGAAATCGGACAAATCGAGAGGGAGAAGGATAATTTTATCCTGGATATCTAGATACTGAAGCCTCCAGAAATCATCCTTGAACGAGGCCGCGTATGTGCCGCATACCTCATAGCCCTTATCCAGTAGCAATCTGGCCAGATAAGCCCCATCCTGCCCCGTCACCCCGGTGATTAGCGCCCGCTTTGCCATCTCCAATCAGCCCTGCCTCATGCGATAAGAACTACAACTCAATCCACGCATTCTCCGTTCCTGGGCCTACAGCGCAATATGACCACATCGCTCAGCGACGGAAAACGTCGAGCCACCTTATCCAGCATACCTAGCAGCGTTGAATAAACCTTTCTGGGACACCTGGCTAGAAACACCCCCCACCAGGGAAACCCAAACAGAAAAGATACGCCAACCTCTTCCTCAACTTCGAGGTGTGCATCCACCATCCGCCTGAGCAGGAAATAATCGAACTTGCAGGTATGGTCTGGAGGCGGTTCCCACGGCATCCTCGTCTTCCCATCCTTGAAGCCCAGTGCTAACTTCAGAGAATAGACCCGTCTCCCCAGCTTAAATCCCAAACTCTCGAAGTTGGCCAGGGCTATAATCGCCTGTCCCTCCGGCTTTAGCGCTCTGGCAATCTGGCCTATCACCACCTCAGGCTCGGCAAAGTGGTCCAGCGCGCCCTTGCACAGGACTTTATCCACAGACTGATGCCTGACCGGCAGGCACTCCCCTACGCCATGAACTAGCGTTACATGCGCTCCATTACCATTAACATGCTCCCTGGCATGTGCCAGCATTACCCTGGAAGCTTCAATCCCAACCACCGTGGCACCTCGTTTCGCCAGCTCTACGCCATCCCCAGCCCTGCCACACCCGATATCCAGTATCATTTCCCCATCTCGCGCAGCAACCGTCTCAAGAGTAGCCTCAGTCATCCTGTTGAACAAGAATTCAACATCTGGATTGACTACTTCCGGCAGCACTTCATCGTCGTCCCACTCCAGGTCTATCCGAGCTTTTATTCTATCTCTATCCACTGGCTTCTCAGAAAATAATAGCTCACTTGGCTCCCAGGCTTTTCGACTTCTCGTAGGCAGCGATTACCGCCCGCAATAGCAGCGAGCGCAGCCCGCCAGATTCAAGCTGCAGCAGACCTTCTGCGGTAGTGCCCCCAGGCGATGTCACCCTGTTCTTTAACTCAGCCGGGTGCTTGCCGGTGGCTTTAACAGAGCGCGCTGAGCCCAGCACCGTTTGTATTACCATCTTCTCGGCCATGTCCCGGGGCAAACCGATATGTACGCCGGCATCAGTAAGCGCCTCAATGATAAGGAAAACATAAGCCGGACCGCTGCCGCTAACCGCCGTGGCCATGTCAATATATTTCTCAGCGCTGACGTAAAGCTCTCCGCCCAGAGCAGCCAGAATCGACTGCGCCATTCCCTTCTGGCTCTCGCTTACTTCAGGAGTAGCCGTCCACACCGTCATGCCTTCGCCAATCTGCGCTGGCATGTTGGGCATGGTGCGCACAACATATTCGCCGCCTAACCCCTGACACAACGTATCCAGCGTAGCGCCGGCTACAATTGATATTATCAATTGTTTGGCAGTCAGCCCCTTCAACTCTCCAAGGACTTTGTGCAACTCCTGCGGCTTAATAGCCAGCACCACAACCTCAGCACCATCCACAGCCTGCCGGTTATCAGTAACTGCTTTCACGCCATACTGCTTGTTCAGCAAATCACGTCTTGCCTTGCTGATATCACTCACCACGATGTCAACAGGTCTAGCAACCCCCTTGGCCAACACGCCCTTGATGATAGCCTCGCCCATGACGCCACCGCCGACGAAACCTATTTTCATGAATACCTCCTTTGCCCGAATATGGCACGCCCTATCCTGATGATAGTTGCCCCTTCTTCTATGGCTACCTCAAAATCATCGGTCATGCCCATAGACAGATGCTCCAACCCCAGCGAATCCCGCAGTTGACGCAACTTCCGGAACACCGGGCGCACTTCCTCGGGATTATCAACCAGTGGAGCTATGGTCATCAGCCCCTTAACTTGCAGATTTGGCAGCTTCATCATTTCCTCTGCCGCAGCAGCTATCTCCTCCACAACGAAGCCACTCCTCGGCTCTTCGCCAGCCACATTTACCTGCAGCAAAACAGGTAATAACTTCTGCGCCCGTCCATTTAGGATACAGGCTAATCTTGCTGAATCCACGCTGTGGATTATGTCAAATCGCTGTACGGCTATCTTGGCTTTATTGCTTTGCAGATGCCCTACCATGTGCCAGGTGATTGAAGTTCTGAGGTCACAGAGCTGCTCTATCTTCACATCGGCTTCTTGAACCCGGTTCTCGCCAAAATGGCGTAGGCCGCAATCAAACGCCTCTCTAATCGCCTGAGCGTCAAACCCTTTGCTGACCGCTACCAGAATTATCTCTTCGGGAGTCCTATGGCTTCGTTCGCAAGTCCTGGCGATGCGCCCGCTAACTTCCCTGAGATTTGCCTCAATTTCCACGCCATCTATTGTAGCACGCCAATGCGCAGCCTACGATTCCCCAAACGTAGGGACAGACCTTCAGGTCTGTCCGAAGAGCGAACAAACCCGCCAGTTTCAAGCTCTCTCACCTCTTGCAACTTGCAACCTGCAACTTGCCTCTCGGTGCAAACACCTACTCGTATATCTTCTCGTCCTCAGCCCGGGACTCTGGGGCATCATCTTCCACATCCCTGACGTTCTTGCGCTGCTTCAACGCCTCTCTATAATACTCATGCTGGATAATCAGGTTCATTATCTCGTTCGTGCCTGTCCATATCATAGTGAGCCGGCAATCGCGCAGCATCCTCTCAATGGGATAGACATTGGTGTACCCGATGCCTCCCATAATCTGCATAGCATCGTTAATCACCTCCCAGGCTGCCTGTGTGGCGAACTTCTTGGCTTCAGAGACCAACCGCCGCGTGTAACCAGTGCTCCCCAGCTTGTCCACAGCAGTAGCCGCTCCGTATGTCAGGCACCTGGCTGCATCCAGCTTGGTGATGCTATCCGCCACCTTGAAGCTCACAGCCTCAAAGTTGCGTATCGTCGTGCCAAAAGCCTTTCTCTTGTCGCTATACCGTGCAGCAATCTCCAGTGCCTCTCTAGCCCCACCCAGTGAACCGGCTGCTGACGTCATCCTTTCCGGTATCATCATTTGGTTGAACACCTCTCCACCTTTATTCTCGCCCAGGACCAGGTTCTCCGCCGGCACCTTGGTATCTCTGAAAATCAACCTTCCAGCCCCACCACCCCTGGTGCCCAATAGTCCATAGAGATACTTAGCCTCTACAGTCTTATCCCTCTCCACAATGAAGCCACTTATCGACTGGCGCGGATCACCAGAACCCGTCCTGGCATAAACAAAGAAGATGTCCGCCCCTTCAGCGCCAACCACAAACCGCTTCTGCCCGTTCAAAATGTAATAGTCCCCTTGCTTCTTAGCCACCGTGGTAGCGCCGAAGAAATCGGACCCGCCACGTGGCTCGGTAAGCGCCTCAGCACAGAATTTATTCCCCTTGAGCAAAGGCGCCAGGTACTTCTTCTTCTGTTCCTCTGCTCCAAAGACATTAAGCGCTTCACCGACGATGCTAACCAGCGCAAACAGGCACCCAAAGGATGCAGGAAGCACGCTGATTTCTTCCAGGGCAGCCATCTCGTCAACCCATTTCAAGCCCCTGCCGCCATACTTCTGGGGGAACCGCAAGCCCAGCAGGTTCTGCTCGGCCAGGTCGACAACATACTGCTTGGGATAACGAACCCTGTCCGCATCCATATCCAGCAGCAACTGCCGTGGCACCTTCTTCACAAATTCCCTCACCTCGTCCTTCAATTTCTGCTGTTGCTCTGTCAATAATGCGTCAATCATGGCTTCACCTCCAGATTAGAGTATATCAAAATCAGGTTGCCTTTTGCGCCCAAACATCCAAGCCGTCATTGCGAGGAGTCCTTCAGTGGAAGGACGACGAAGCAATCCCATAGCCTACCCTCAACTATGAGCCTCAAGTTTTCTCATCTCTTGCATCTTGCAACTTGCCTCTCTGCTTATGAAACCTCACCGTATTCCCCTAGGTGTCACCTGCCCACAGGTGACCCTGCCTTTCATGATTTTTGCATTCGTATCTGTTATTGCGAGCGAAGCGTGGCAATCTCACAGCCACCCTATAGCTTCTTAAACCTCACCGTATAATTGAAAAAATTCCCCGATGTCTTGTCCACCACAAAACCATTCTCTGTCCCCAGCTTTATGGTGGTGGACTTCCAGGGATAATCGGGGTCGGGGAACAGCTCGGTCACCGCCAGAATGCCACCCTTCTTCAGCACTCTCCCCACCTCTTGCAGAGCACGTTTCCTATCCGGTATCTCCTGGAGCACCGTCACCATGTAAACCAAATCAAAAAAGCCATCGTCGAAGGGCAACTCGTAGGCGTTAGCCCTGACCAGCTTCACATTCTTTATGTCCCTGTTTTCCGGCTTAGCCAGTTTCCTTTCCAGTTGTGCCAGCATATCCGCCTGTATATCAAGGGCATACACCTTGCCCTTCTCGCCAACTGTGCGAGCAATAAAGGGAGTGAAGGCGCCGCTGCCACAGCCCAAATCCAGGACTTTCATCCCCTCCCTGATACCGCTCCTCTCTATCAGTTGGCTCGGCAGCTGAATTCTCCTGCGGTAGCCGCTATCCAGAAACCGCCCGATAATCGCCGGCGCCGGAAACGGATACAACTTCCGTATCAACTTGACCACGGAGATCCATAAAATAGGAAACGCCAGGATGCACAGTATGACTATTAATGCAGTTTTCAGTGCCATGTCTACACCGCCATTATCGTAGCAAAGCCATACAGGTAGAATGACCCAAATATTCATCATCTCTGCAATTCTTTCAGAATGAAGTCGACCCAATTTTGATACCAATACCATGTCCCACAGACTTCAACGCCAAACCCTCTGGCAGGATTTTTCCCATCGTGTTTCTTCCAGAATTCAGTATGCTAAGAAGATCCAAAACCGACATAGCCCGCAGACTGTACTTTTTGTAAGACATCCTTTCTTAAGAACTTAGGCTTCTCTCTATCCTCCCTCACCCAATATTCTTTTGATATATTTTTAGCCAGCGGTGAGTCAGGATCAATGAATTCAATCACTCTATCTGCCTGCCCCTGTCTTTTTGCAACAACTTTTGAAAACAAAAGCCGATAGGCAAATCTATCACTCTTTAGTTCATCATCGGTAAGAGAATTATCAAAGGTTGCGATGTAAGAATGAATCTCTTTTGGAATCATTCCTTCCCTGTCCTTAATCACCTGTGCTTGCATGTAATCTAATTCCGCAAACTGCAGACTCAGAGCCAAATTCCTATCAAGCGAGTATCTTTGACCAAATAATTCCTTTAAATAGTAATTGAAATTCAAAGCACAAGCCTGATAACGTGCTGACAAGTAAGAGTCGAGACCACTAGCCTTCCTATGCTCAATTTGATTCCGCAATCCTATAAGAAATCTAAGGTTATTTGAAGTGTTTTTATCGAGGGGACATTCTAGCTTCAAAATACACTCCGTAAGGTTCCAATGCCGAATACTGCCATCAGGATTTCTTGTGAATCGCTTTCGTTTCTTGGGAATTGTATAGCAACGGTAATCGATTCCTTCCGACCTGTAATACGCATGAAGAAGATACGTCCAAGCAATAATAAAAAGAACAATGAATGCCTCTGTTTTGAAAGTTGCGAGAGGATTATTATATATCTGAACAGCAGCAAGAGCTGTCTCTCTAGATTTGAGGATTAAATCCACTTTTTCAGAAAAGAGCCGTCTATACACGCCCTCAATTCCTTCTGCCTTTCCCTACCTCACCACTATTGTTGACTAGCAACTATATGACATAGGCAGGTCTGACAAGGAGAGACAAATCTTTTCTGGTTTACTTATTTGTTAAATATTCCCGCTGCTCTTCGAGAAGTGTAAGTTGACACTCAATATTTTTCATCTCGTATCTTTTCAAATTTAATTTGTATTTTTCTTCAATACGTCCTTTACTCAACCTATCAAGAATCATTTTATAATATTTCTCATCTATCTCAGCTGAAATATATTGCCGATTGAGGACTTTGCAAACTTCTATCTCAGAACCACTCCCACCAAAAAGAATTAAAACAACATCATTAGGCATCGTACAGGACTTGACTAACAGTTCAGAAAGTTTTTGGGGAATCTGGCAAGCATGAAATGTCTTCTCTCTACTTACATTCTTAACTAAGTCAAAATAGAGCCAATCGTATGGCATTCTTCCTTTCGAACCATTAGCCAAGTTTCTTAAAATTCGTTTGTCTGTCGGATTCTTATAAGGGACTGCAACCTCATCTTTATAAAATTTATTGTACTTTGTCTTTAGACAATGCAGGATGCTTCTATGGGCTGTTGTAAAGCGCTTTGGGGTGTGTCCTACATTTGTATTGTATACCCAAGCATAATCGTAAACTTGATAACATGCTTCATCTAAATATCTAACCCTTAAATAAGCATTTTGTTTTGGATAATTTATCAAAAACATATTTCCTGGGTCTTTTAAAACCCTCAAAGATTCCCTTGCCAATCCAATATACCACTGAATATATTCATCAAAGGTCTTGGTATAAGACCTATCTCCGTAATTCACGCCCACATTATAATCAGGATCCCCGTAAACCATATCAACGCTTCCATCGGGTAATTCTTTCAAAAGATCCATTATGTCTTTTAGAAACACCTTATTTAAATAATCCTCGATATTGCTTGCAACTCGCATCTATACTTCCTTTAATGCATTATACAACATCGATCGACCCTGGTAATTCCAATAAACAATATCTTCCATGATGAACATCCACTTTATCACTTTCAGGATAATCTCAACGTTTGCACCTGTCTGAAATGATACCTTTAAGTCAGGATAACTTCTCAATAGACTATCAATATCATTCTCCGAACTTTCATAAATCTCAGCGAGTGCCCGCAAAAGCACATTGAATTTGTGCATATTTTCATGTTTCTTATTCCGGAAATCTAGCACAATTTCATCGTGCGAGCCTTTCCCAAGTCCTAATTCCTCTGTCACTTCCACCTTGAAATCAAAATTCCACTTATTTAGACCCCCTGGTCTAAAAATAAAAAGCTGCTTACCATCAGGCAAGTTCTCCACTGGGTAACGAAATTTTATCCCTTTCCCCCGTACTTGACTTTCGGAATCAATAAATGTGTTTACCACTTTTCTGACTATATCGTGTCGAGCTAAACAGCCCTTAATTCCAATCATTTCCCCCACGATAACGGTTGTACCTTTTTTCGCCATATGTTTACCTCATCTGCTGTATTATACCCTATACATGACCAAAGCTAATTATTCATTTATACCATCTTAGTCACCCTACCCCACCACTATACTCACCAACTTTTGTGGAACATAGATAACCTTGCTGATTTTCTTGCCCTCGACGTAAGCCCTCACCCGCTCCCTGCCCAGCGCCAGCTCTTTGGCTTCGGCTTCAGTGATGGATACCGGCACCGTGAGCTTGTCCCTGAGCTTGCCGTTGACCTGGATGACCAGCGTGACCTCTTCCTCTTTAGCCAGAGCCTCGTCCCACTTGGGCCAGGGCTGGTTGTGGATGCTGTAAGCATGTCCCGTCTTTGCCCAAAGCTCCTCAGCCAGGTGCGGCGCTGTCGGCGCCAGCAGCAGCAGCAACTTTGCAATGGCCTCTTTCCACAATGAAACAGAAACAGTGCCTTGCTCCTGCACCTTCCCCAAAAAGTTTGTAAATTCCATCAATGCCGCCAGCATGGTGTTGAAACGGAAGCGGTCCATGTCTATGGTAGCCTTTCGTATCGTCTGGTGGATAAGGCGGGTCAGCTCTTTCTCCGCCTCGGAGTCAACAGCTTTCGCCGCATAATCGGCGGTCACCAGGTTCCAGGCTCGGTTCAGCCAGCGGCTCATGCCCACGATGCCGTTGTCGTTCCACTCCCCACCCAACTCCCAAGGCCCCACGAACATAATATAAGCCCGCACAGCATCAGCCCCCAGCGTGGAAACATAGTCATCAGGAGTCACCACGTTGCCCTTGGACTTGCTCATCTTGTCGCCCTGGTAGATTATCGTCCCCTGATTGAACAGCTTAATGAATGGCTCATCGAAATCCACAATCCCGCAATCCCGAATCGCCTTTACGAAGAACCTGGCATAAAGCAAGTGCATGGTGGCATGTTCCGCCCCACCGGTGTACAAATCCACCGGCATCCAGTACTTCAGCTTTTTCTTGTCGAAGGGATAATCATCCACCCCCGGGCTGGTATAGCGTAGGAAATACCATGAGGAGCACATGAAGGTGTCCATGGTGTCGGTCTCCCGCTTTGCCGGCGCCTTGCACTTTGGACAGGTGGCATTGACAAAAGACTCGCAGTATTTCAGCGGCGACTCCCCGGTAGGCTTAAACTCGGCATCCTGCGGCAGCAGGACGGGCAAGTCCTTTTCCGGCACCGGCACGATACCGCACTTGTCACAATAGACCATAGGGATAGGCGCACCCCAGTAGCGCTGGCGGGAAATAAGCCAATCGCGAATCCGATAAGTCACGGCGCGCTTGCCATAGCCCTTCGATTCCATGTAGTCGCAAATAGCCTCAAAGCCCTTATCTCCGGGCATGCCATCGAACTGCGCCGAATTCACCATGGTGCCATCATCGATGTAGGCAGCCTCCAGTTCCTCACCCTTCCAACCCGGTGGCGCTATAACCACCCTGATAGGCAATCCGTACTTCTTGGCAAACTCAAAATCGCGCTGGTCATGCGCCGGTACGCCCATGACCGCCCCGGTGCCATAGCTCAACAGTACATAGTCAGCTATGAATATCGGCACCTTCTCACCGGTGAGCTTATTGATAACATAGCTCCCCAGGAAGACGCCGTGCTTTTCCTTTTCGGTGGACGTCCTTTCAATCTCCGTCTGCCTCAATGTCTGGCTAATGTACTTCTCCACCTCAGCCCTACGCTCCGGCGTGGTCAGCCTGGGAACCAGCGGATGCTCCGGCGCCATGACAAAGAAGGTCACGCCATAGATAGTATCGGGGCGGGTGGTAAACACCCTTATCTCTTTGGCATCAACGCCCGGATGCTCCAGCCCAAAGGAAATCTCCGCCCCCTGGCTCTTGCCTATCCAGTTTCTCTGCATTATCTGGATGCGCTCCGGCCAGTCGATTTTGCTGTGGTCCATCAGCTCTTCGGCATACTTGGTGATCCGGAAAAACCACTGCTCCAGTTGTCTCCTGATGACCGGCGTGCCACAGCGTTCGCATTCACCTTCACCAACCACCTGCTCATTAGCCAGCACCGTCTGGCATCTAGAACACCAGTTCACCGGCGCCTCGCCACGGTAAGCCAGCCCGGCCTCGTAGAGCTTAAGGAAAAACCACTGCGTCCACTTATAGTATTCTGGCAGGCAGGTAACCACCTCGCGGTTCCAATCGTAGATAGCACCGATGCTCCTCAACTGGCGACGCATGTTCTCCACGTTATCCATCGTCCAGGTATAAGGATGGATACCGCGGCTGATGGCTGCATTTTCCGCCGGCAGGCCAAAGGCATCAAAACCCATAGGATGAAGCACGTTGTAGCCCCGCATCCTCATAAACCTGGCATGAACATCAGAAGGCGACATGGCATACCAGTGCCCGATGTGAAGATCGCCAGAGGTATAAGGAAACATGGTCAGGGCATAGAACTTGGGACGGGGGTCGTCTTCCTTGACTTCGTAAAGGTGGTCTGCCGCCCACTTCTCCTGCCACTTCTTTTCGATTTCTTGTGGATTGTACTTGGCTGAAGCAGTCATAACAGGCTGATTTTATATGGTTGATGTTGCATCGTCAACCACAACCACCTTCCCGAATTCCAAGCACCAAATCCAAAATCCCAAACAAAGCCAAAACCGACAGCGATTTGCGTAGGATGGGTTCACAAACCCACCAGACCTTCCTATGAAGGCCAGCCTTTCCTACGAACTGGCTCAGCCAGCGTCAGGGTAAACCATGTATAATATCCCACAGAATGGAACGCCAAAGGTTTGAAGAGCTGGTAATCAGGGCCATAGAGCAACTGCCGCCTGAATTCCAGGACAAACTAGAAAACGTCGACGTGCTGGTAGAAGACTGGCCTAGCAGAGCACAACTGGGACGGATGCGCCCCAGAGACAGGGGGCAGTTGCTCGGACTTTACGAAGGGATACCCCACACAGAGCGCGGGAACAGCTATAACCTTGTCCTGCCAGACAAGATAACCATCTTCCAGAAGCCTATCGAGGCTATCTGCCACACCGAAAGCGAAATCGAAGCCGAAATAGGCAGCGTGGTGCGCCACGAAATCGCTCACCACTTCGGCACCGACGAAAAGACGCTGCGGAAGCTAGAAAGCCAAAAACGCCGGCGGACTAAACGCTCCCAAGGATAATAGCCTACTTCCCGGTGTACTTCGGCGCTCTCTTTTCCAGGAAAGCCTTGGCACCTTCCTTCTGGTCCTGCGTGCCAAAGCAAAGGCCGAAGAACTCACCCTCGCTCTGCATTCCCATCGACAGCGGCACTTCCAGCGACCTGTTAATCGCCAGCTTCGCCAGCTTCATTATGACCGTGCTCTTACTGACAATCTTGGCTATAACTTCCAGCACGGCTTCCTTGAGCTTGTCGGCAGGCACAACCTTGTTCACCAGTCCGCGTTCACAGGCCTCTTTGGCTGAGATGCGGTCACAGGTAAAAATAAGCTCCTTAGCTTTCTTCTCGCCAACCAGCCTGGACAAAATCTGCGTGCCACCGGCGCCCGGAATCACGCCCACATTGACCTCGGGCTGACCGAAACTGGCATTTTCCGAGGCGATGATAATATCGCAGGCCATAGCCACCTCGCAGCCGCCACCAAGTGCCAGCCCGTTGACCATGGCAATCACCGGCTTGGGGATTTCCCTGATAAACTCGTAGGGTCTCTTAGTCGTCTTAGACCATAGCATGGCATCAACGGGCGACCAGGCTAAGAACATGTTTATATCGGCGCCTGCACTGAAGGCTTTCTCGCCAGCTCCGGTGATGACGATAACTCGAACCTCGTCATCGGCGCTGGCCTCTTCCAAGGCTGAGGTAAGCTCGTTCATCAAGGCAAAGTTCTGGGAGTTGAGCACCTGGGGTCGATTCAGGGTAATCCAGGCAACATTGTCCTTCTTCTCGTAGAGAATGTTTTCGTATGTCATCGGTTCCTCCTTCTATCGCTAGATTCCTGGAAGCTGCACGTCACATTCCGCTAAACGCCTCTACCTCTCTCCCGGCTTGACGCCGAACCTATCAAAGGAATACTTATCTTTTACCTTGATGCCGGATAGACGCTTGGCGATATTCTTGGTCTTCTCCACATCATAGCTTCCCATAATAGCTATCTGCTCCATTCTGGGAGAGCCGCCGCCATGGACGCCAGCATATTGCATGACGCCAGCAAGCTCCGAGCAGGATATCGCCTGCACCCAGCGGAAGGCACGGTGAATATCCTCGATCGGCATGTTGGGATTCCGCTTCATGTATTTGGCGATAAGCGGCCCGATTTCGGGATGATTCCAGTCGCCTTCGCGGGGTAAAGTAGCCGGCATGCCACCGGCGATATCGGCCAGCGCATCAAACTCATGATAGATATTGACACCGGCATGCCTGCGGCTGACGTTACAATAAAGCATATCGGGGACGTAAGTCCCTGAACCGGACTTCTGTCCGTTGATAGCAGCCGCTATACCTGCGCCATAGCAAAGCTCTGATGTGCTAATCATTTCCACCAATCTATCCCGAACATGGTGCTCCTTCTCTATGCCGTTGCACTCCGCCATCAAGGCAATGGCACCGGTTAGCACATCAGTCATAGCCGGTTTGCAACCTGTATAGCTATGCCTGTGGTATAAGGCAAACATCAACGCTAGCTGACCGCCAAACTCATACTCGCCACACAGGAATACCCGCTCCCAGGGCACAAAAACATTGTCGAAAATGACCATAGCATCCGCAGAACCGAAGGGACCAGGAGCGCCCATCAGATCAGAGGTCTCATAGTTAGCAGCGCTGACAACAAGCTTCACGCCGTCGTCGTCGGCAGGAACAGCACAGGCAACCGCCCAGTCACCCTCCTCCTTCGTCAGACGCCTGGTAGGCAGCACCATCATCCATTCCTCAATAGGAGAATAGGAAATATGAACCTTGGCGCCTTTGATGACTATGCCATCGCTCTTCTTTTCCACAATCCGCAAATAGAGGTCCGGGTCTGGTTGCTCATGAGGCCTCAGAGGCCGGTGACCCTTGACATCTGTTTGGGCACATGCCGCCGTGCAATCATTATCCTGGAATTCCTTGAGCCACTTCTCAAACCTCTTGTGATATTCAGTGCCGTAAGCCTTGTCCGCCTCATAAGAGATGACGGAAATTGCATTCGATGAGTCGATTCCCATACAGCGAGCGATACAGCCACCTACTTGATGACAGGTCAACCTGGTCATTTTCTGCTTAGCCATCAAATCAGCCATGCTGCGATGGATATTGCAGAATCGGTTTATCTTCTTGCCGGTGAGGTGGGATGTGGCAGTAAGCACATCCTCGTATTCCTTGAATTCTGGGTCGTTGATAATGTCATAGGTCTTGGCAATCACATTAACAGCGCCTTCCAGCCGTGGATGGTCACGGTCGATAAGCTTGCCGTCCATATAGACATTCCGGCGCAGCCTGCTCAGCCTCTTCTTGTACTCGCTCGAGGTAATCATCGTAGACTCTTTTGATTTCGATGTAACCATTTCAACCTCCTGCTTTGATTCATTAATACATCGAACCTATACTACTTCATCCGCCTGTGAAAAACTGGCTTAAGAAATATCTTGCCCGCCGCTAGATTGTAGAACCTCCATCCACGCATAGTACCTGTCCGGTGATATAGCTGGCAGCATCAGAACACAGGAATATGACCGCCCCCACCATTTCCTCTGGCTGGGCTATCCTGCCCATAGGTGCCCTGCTTACAGCAACCTGCAAAATTTGTTCACTCCCCCACAGGAATTCGCTGAACTGGGTCTTGGTAAGGCCTGGGGCTACCACATTCGCCCTGATGCCAAAAGGCGCCCACTGCTGCGCCATAATCTTGGTGGCCATGATAGCACCGGCTTTGCTCACAGAGTAGGCTGCCAGTATGTCAGGATGAATGCCAGCAACAGACGCTATGGTAACTATGTTACCACCACCCTGCTCCTTCATCACCCTGGCAACCGCCTGGCTAAGGAAGAACAAACCCTTCAAATTCAAGTTCATCACCGAGTCCCAGGCACGTTCCGATATGTCAATCGCCTGCTCCACGGCTGGGTTGGTGGCAGCGTTGTTCACCAGGATATCTATCCGGCCGAACTCGCCCTTGACCTTAGTCACCAAGTTTTGTATGTCCTCCATCCGGCCCACGTGTGCCTCCACCGGTAAAGCTTTCCGTCCCAGCGCTCTTATCTCCTCGGCTACCTTCTCTAGGTTCGGCACTTTACGGCTGGCGATGGCCACGTCGGCTCCCGCTTCGGCCAGGCCCAATGCTATAGCCCTGCCAATACCACGGCCACCGCCGGTCACCAGAGCCTTCTTGCCTTCGAGGGAAAAATCCATTTGCATCACCTCCTGAAGCAGTATTCTCCTCGTTTATCTGAAACGCCTGCAAAAGCGGGCACCAACAGACATTCCAAAAAGCAAGGGCGTGCTGCAAAATTATAGTTCAAATCATTACGCAATAACAACAATGCTATTCCTCATCCTGAACACTTTAAGGTCAGACCAGGCAAACCCATAGAGAATGCCTTCGCTGAAAGCTTTACTGGTAGACTCAGAGACGAATGCTTGAAGGAGAACTGGTTCATAAATCTTAACCATGCACGGACTATCATTGAAGCATGGCGAAAGGACTACAACGAAGTCAGACCACACAGCTCGTTGAAAGGCACTACCCCGGTGGAGTATGCTGAAATGGTGGTGGGATTCTAATTGACAGTTATACTAAAATCGGGGCAAGGTCACACTAAATAGACGGAGGATTTATGATGATCGTTCTTGTGTATATTGGAATCATTCTGGCTGCAATCGTAGTAACTTTCGTAGCCGAGTTATTGATAGTGGGCTTATTTCCTGGTGTATCTGTGCCTAAACAATATCCCGAAAGAAAATCCAGGTTACTACAAGATAAGACTATTACTAGGACAGGATATAGGAAGGACATTAGGTTCGATGTAAAAGGAACAACAGTAAGCGCATGGCTATTTCTGCCTGAGGCAGCATCCTCTCCTGTACCATGTATTGTTATGGCTCATGGTTTAGGCGGCACCAAAAATATGGGACTTGATGCTTATGCGGTCCGTTTTCAGAAAGCTGGGATTGCTACTCTGGCATTTGATTATAGATACAATGGTGAAAGTGATGGAGATCCGAGGCAATTAATATGGATTCCTTACCAGCTTGAAGATTATGCTGCTGCTATTGATTACGCTCGCAACCTTAAGGAAATTGATCGTACAAAAATTGCACTTTGGGGAACTTCTCTAAGTGGTGGCCATACCCTCGTAGCTGCCGCAAGAGATAGAAAAGATAATAAAATAGCTTGTATTGCTGCTCAATGTCCATTGCTTGATGGAACTGAAACAGCTGAAGAGCATGTAAAACACATGGGCATTAAACATATACTTCGGATGACAGGTCATGGCCAGAGAGATATCATTAGATCATGGTTGAGATTATCTCCCCACAAGATACCAATCGTTGGTAAACCAGGTACTATCGCTTTAATGGCCAATACGGATGCATGGAATACATTTTTAGAAATTGCACCAGATGATTTTGTTAATGAAGCATGTGCACGAATTGCCATCCGGATGGACAAATACAGGCCAATTAATCAGCTTAGTCAAATAAATTGCCCTGTCCTTCTGCAAGTTGGCGATAACGATATGGCAGTTCCAGCCAGAGTCGTTAACAAAGCTCAGAAACTATTGGGGCAACATGGAGAAGTAATACATTATCCTATTGACCACTTCGACATTTACCTTGGAGATAATTTTGAGAAAGCTGTTAATGACCAAGTCGCATTTTTCCGGAAGCACCTGATGCCAATCACCGCCTAAATGATAGCTACTATTAGTATTAAACTGAAAAAATTCTGAATATGTACTGCGAGCTGGTTCTTTGTTCGGTACAGTATGTGATCTGTTTTTGAAGCTAAGTGGAGCTTACTGGACGGAAAGAAGAACTTTTGCCCTGGTATTTAGCCTCTCAACAAATTGATAAATCCTTCCTTCGTTAATCCAGCATCACGAATTAATTTGGTTAATAGCCCGGGTCCCAGTTCTCTATGCCTTGGTACTGATAGCCTGCGCCTGTTCGGATTCAGGAGAATCATATGACTTCCCTCTGTGTGATCCCAAACAAAGCCGATTTTACGAACTGCTTTAACAAATTCATCGCCAGATACGACGGGCAAACGAGGCACTAAGCAGTAACCTCCACCTCTTCCACATCCATTTTGGGTATAGGCTCTCCGTGTTTGCGGAGGCTTTCGATGTAGCCTTGTATAGCTTCAGTAATATTAGCTACAGCCTCCTCTTTAGTTCTCCCCTGGGAATGGCATCCAGGAAGAGTGGGGCAACTAGCAACTATATAGCCTTCTTTATCTTGTTCAAGAACAACTGCAAAACGCATTACTACTCCGAATTCTATACTCTTTCACTAGCTTGAATTATAGCAGAAATCGCTATGTGGAATGCAAGCAGTTGCGACCTTCTGAAAGCAACTGGTGGGCCATTGGGGACAGTTCCCGAACTTTTCTTCGAGAAGAAACAGCTAGTTCCGGCCTTGCAGCAGTTGCATGATAGACAATCACAGGCAAAAGAGCCTCTGAAGTGTAGGGGGTTCTTTTGCCTTTTTTTGTGCCTTTTTCACACAGGGTAGTCGGAAATCTCCGACTCCCCTTTTTTGTGCTTAAAATCTACGCTCTTCCCCTCAAACGTCTCCAGAAACCCCAGGAAAGCCCCTCAGAACCACCGGGCATATCAATCCTACCTCAAACCGCGAAAGACCGCATTTCCCAGCCTTAAGATACAGCCCTTCCATCAAACCCCAAAGCTCTGCCCAAAACGATACAGGCAAGTGTGCATAAGTCTTTTCTAATCCAAGAATGAGCCTGAAGGAATGAGTCTAGGCACCTCGGTTAGGAAGTCGAGAGATGTATTGGAAGAGATCGGAGCGTGCTTTC
>Ga0194113_10002683_pt1 | contig 24178 bp, 22 predicted proteins | sample TA2MahC200mmetaG_FD_146193 | JGI IMG/M metagenome (GOLD analysis project Ga0194113, IMG submission 146193) | Freshwater microbial communities from Lake Tanganyika, Tanzania - TA2015017 Mahale Deep Cast 200m | ecosystem: Environmental > Aquatic > Freshwater > Lake | place: Tanzania: Lake... | reverse complement strand
CTCTTGAAGGTGATGCGCGGATCAATCAGCGGGTAGAGGAGATCCAACAATAGCACGCTGGTGGCGGTGATGATGATCATCATGTTGCAAATGGTTTGCATCACCGCGTAGTCTTGTTGGATGATGGACTGGAATAGAGTGTAGCCGGTCCCGGGGTAGGCGAAAATGTATTCCACCAATGTCGAGCCGCTGATCAGGCCGGCCATGCCCAACGCCAACGAGGTAAGCGCCGGCAAGATGCTGTTGCGGATGCCGTAGCGGAAGAAGACGCGCGCCGGCGACAACCCCTTGGCTTGCGCCAGCAAGAAGTAGTCCTCATTGTTGACGCCGATCATCAAGCCGCGCATGCCCAACGCCCAATGGCCCATGGAAGTCAGAACGATAGAGATCAGCGGCAGGAGTCCGTGTTTGATCACGCTGACGATGAATGGCAGGTTCAGCCCAGGATCCACATCGCGAGAATAGCCGCCAGACACCGGCAACCAGTGCAACTGAAAGGCCACCAGATAGATCAGCAGGATCCCAAACATGAAGTAAGGGATTGAGGTGAAGGTCAGGCTAAGGGGAAGGATATTCTGGAGCCATTGGGGCGTCTTGCGCCAACCCATCAGCGCGCCGATGGTGATGCCGATGCTGAATGAAAAGGCCAATGCAGTCGAGAGCAGCCCCAACGACCAGGGCAATGCTCGACTGACCATCTCCCAAGCGGTGACGGGGAAGCGCGCGAGCGAATAGCCGAAGTCAAAACGTGCCAGGTTGCCCAGATAGCGGATATATTGGATGTAGAGGGGCTTGTCAAGGCCAAACCGCTCTTTCCAGGCCGCGATCAATTCCTGGGCGTTTTCCACGCGGCCCTCCCGCTCCGCAATGCGCATGACCATCCCGGTGACGGGGTCGCCGGGCGCAAGGCGTGGGATAATGAAGACTGCCGAGGAGCCGATCAAGATGGTCAGAAGCCACATGAAGAGCCGGGTCAACACGTACTGCCTGGTAAGTCCGCCCATAAGCCCTCTCTTGTCACCGAACAAAGTCATTGCGAGGCCCGTTGTCTGGCCCGCAGCAATCTCCTGCTTGACGGCGGGGATTGCTTCGGGCTACCAACCAGCCCTCGCAATGACACGAATGAATGACTACTTCGCTGGCTTGATCTCGGTGAGCACAGCCAGGAAGCTGCCGCACCAGGAGACCGGCCGCGTATAGTGGTTCTTGATGTCCGGCCAGTTGGTCCAGTAGGTGAAGTTGTTCGGGATCAACTTGCGGGACTGCGCGGTCGGGACAACCGGCAGGTCGTCGTAGAGGATTTCGATGGCCTGCTTGGCGAGCACGTCCAACTGTGGGTCATCAAGCGGCAAGAGAGCGATCTTGTCAACGATCTCGTTGTACTTGGGGTTGTTGTAGCGGAACGCGCTCTGGCGGCCCACCGGGCGCTCGCCGATCTTGGCCGTGCCATCGGTGCTGAGCAGCGTGCGCAGGGTGTTGTACGGCTCCATGATCGAGCCGCAGGTCTGCCAGCCGCTCATGGTCTCGAATTTGCCCAGGTTGTAGTTGTCGCCCCAGGTGCCGCCGGTCAGCTTCGCCTTCTTGGCGTCAATGCCGAACTTCTGCAATTGCTCGACATACACGTCAGCGATGCGCTCCAGCTCGGAGTACGCCTCATGGACCTGGATCTCCAGCGCCAGGGTCTTGCCGTCCTTCGCCCAGTACTTGCCGCTCTTGGCGTAGCCCTTGGCCTTCAGCGTCTTTTCGGCCTCGTCCAGGTGGGGCACCCGCATCCACGCTTCCTTGTCCTTGGGAACCATGTCGGTGTACTTCTGCATCGAGGGGTAGAGCGGCCAGAAGTAGGCGCCGGGGATCGTGCTGCCTTCGTAGGCTACGTCAACGATCTGTCGCCGATCCATCACGTTGCTCAACACCCACCGCATGTCCTTGTCATCCCAGGGCGGGACGGCGTTGTTGATCGAGAGGGTGCGGGCGCAGGGATCGGGCCAGACGTAGGGCAGGTTCTCCTGGAACGGTTTCCAGTTCTTGTTCTTGGCGATCAGCGCCTCGAAGGAGCTGAGGGTGATGTCTTCCATGATGTCGAACTTGTTGTCGGCCGCGGTGGCGACGCGCACTTCCTCGGCGCCCGCGAAGGTTTTGATGATCCGCTTGGGGGCCGGCAACTGCTTGAGGCCGATCTTGGCGGCCCACCAGTTGTCGTTGCGCACCCAGATCGCCTCGTTGGTGGTGATCTTGTAGAGCACATACGGCCCGGTGCTGAGCGGCCAGCCCTGCTTCAGGTCGAAGTTCTTGAAGGTCAACGGATCGCCCGCCTTCTCCCAGACGTGCTTGGCGACAAAGGTGTCATAGCCGCACAGCATGTCGGAGAAGCGCTCCAATGGGAAGCGCGGGTTGGGCTTGTTCAGCACGAACTCCATCGTGAAGTCATCAATCTTCTTGACCTCTTTGATCCACTCCTGGTAGGTGCCGTAGGCGCCGAGACCCTTGGTGGCCTTCTGGATCTCGACCGAGAAGATGATGTCATCCACGTTGAACGCGTCGCCGTCGCTCCAGGTGATGCCCTTGCGCAGCTTGAGCGTCCAGATCGTGGAATCCTTGTTGCCGGTGAACGACTCGGCCATGTACATCTCGACCTTGCCGGTGCCGTAGCTCAGCAGTTGCAGTGGCGTGCGGCCCCACTGTGCCAGGCCGAAGCCACCCATGTTGCCGGGCACATACGGGTTCCAGTTGTCGGAGCCCTCAAAGCGGTTCGGCACATCCACCATCAGCGTCTCTTCGCGCTTTGCGGTGGCATAGGCTTCCATGTTGGGGATGGAATAGCCGCCGGCTGCGGGCGCAGCCGCCGCGGGGGCTTTGGTGGGTTCAGCCGCCGGCGCCTTGGTCGGTTCGGGCGCTTTGGCGGGTTCAGGCGCCTTGGTCGCCGCGGGCGCAGCCGCTGGCGCCTTGGTCGGCGCGGGGGCCGGAGTCGGCGCAGGCTGGGCGCACGCGGTCAGGATCATCGCCAGGACCGCGACGATCGCGAGACAGCGGAACAGTGAGGGTTTCATGGCGTTTGCTCCTTTGGGTGTGAAGACAGAGAGATGACTGCCACATCCGATTCTGTACAGGGAACGCGTCGGTGTACTAGGCTGTGCCAGGTCCTCCTTCCGGGCATTGAGGCGGCCAGGTCGCCTGTCAAGAAGCTGCGGGTTGCTTTTCCATAGTTCGTGCTGGGCAGGGGAATCGAGACGGTAGGATAGCACAGCTAACAGGGGTTGTCAAACGCAGAATGTAAGAAACCAGCCAATCTCCTCAAGTCCTATGGTTGATTTTGCACAGGACTTGGGCTATAATGCACGGTGTAGGATGTAACCATCGGCGCTACGGGAGGCAGACATGAAAAGCGCGGAACGCCAGGAGCACATCGCAGCGCTGATCGAGGAGCGCGGATTTCTGTCCGTTGGTGAACTGGGTGAGTTGTGTCATGTCTCCGAAATGACGATCCGCCGCGATCTGGAAAGATTGAGCGCGCTCAAGCGCGTCCAGCGCACCCATGGCGGCGCGGTTGCGCTCCGGTCAGCCTCATCTGGCGACGGCAACGCCAGACAATTTGCTCGCGTCGCAGGTCTGCTTCACGAACGACTGGATGTCCTGATCACCACGACGCAAGACCCCCGGTACGATGTCCTGACGCCAGAGCTGGCCGGCAGGTCGGCGCCGCTGATCGCTGAATCGTTGCCGATCCAGGGCGCGGAAACGCTGGTGGCTGTGGACGACTATCAGGCCGGGCTGAGTCTGGGCGTCTCGGCCGGGCGCTACGTGCAGGACCATTTCGGCGGTCACGCATGTGTGCTCGACCTGACGTATCACCTATCCAATACGCAAGCGCGCAGCCGGGGCTTTCTCGATGGGGTGCGCCAGACCGTGTCGGAGCTCGATGATGTGCTGTCGCTGAATCCCCAGTCGCGCGGGGACATGGCCTATCAACTCACGCGCGACGCGCTCAGCGTGCACCCCGATACCAACGTGATCTTCGCCATCAACGACACGCAGGCCTGGGGCGCCATCCGCGCCTGCAAGGACCTGGGCCTCGCTCCCGAAGGAACCATCGTCTGCACCTTCGGGCTGGAAGGGGCTACGCTGCGGGATGAACTGATGGATGGCGAGTACTGCCGATTCGGGCTGGCCATGTTTCCCGAGATCATGGGCCAGACCCTCGTGGAAGCGGCCATTGCAGCGTACAACCGTCGGCCGCTGCCGCTGCGGCTGTCCACGCCTTTCGCCGTTCTGACCAAGGAGACCTTGCCCCGGTTTTACGCGCGCACGGAGGACGGTTGGCAGTTGCGGCCCGAGGCGGTTCGCGGGCGGCTGACGCTGCCCGCGAATCCGGATGGAAGCGCACAGGAGCCGGATGCAGTACGACCGAGTCGAATCGGCATCATGATCCGCTTCATGGAGCATGAATGGTATCGGAATATCGTGACGGCCATGCGCACCCATGCGAGCCCCTTGGGTATCGAGATTGTGGTGCTCGATCTGGAGCAGACTCTGAAGGAAGAGCTGGAGCTGCGCCGGCGAGAGATCGCGCGCTGCGCGGCCCAGGAAGTCGCCGCCGGCGATGTCATTCTGATGGATGGCGGCCCGACGGCTGGCTACCTGGCCGAGGAATTGCGGAGTCGCCGCGACATCACCGTCATCAGCAACGCCGTGCGCGCCCTGGATGCCCTGGCGGATGTCCCGGACATCACTTTGATCTCCACCGGCGGCGTGCTGCGACGGACCACGGGGGTGCTGGTCGGCCCGACCGCGGAGAGCGCGCTGCGTACGTTGCGCGGCGATAAGCTCTTCCTGATGGTCGCCGGCATCACACTGGATTTCGGACTTTCACACACGGACATCGGCGAAGTCACGATCAAGCAGGCCATGATCCGCTCTGCGCGCGAGGTCATCTTGCTGGCCGATCACACCTGCTTTGGCCACGAGTCCATGATCCAGGTGGCGCCCCCGACCGTGGTTCACAAATTGGTGACCGATAACGCCCTGCCCGCGAGTTGGCGTCTTGATCTCAGCAAGTTGGGCATCCAGGTGGCGCTGGCGTGCGCCTGAGTCGCGACCATCCCAAGTTGACTGGCCGTGCCGCCGCCGTCACCAGGCATAGGCCTCGGGCGCTTCGCCGCCCGGCCCCGGCCAGATCGCATCGAGCCGGCCAAGCACGTCGGCCGTGAGCTTGAGCTCCAGCGCGGCCAGGCTGCCTTCGAGTTGCGCGACGGTGCGCGGGCCGATGATGGGCGCGGTGAGCGCCGGGTTGTGCAACAGCCAGGCCAACGCGACATCGGCCGGGCTTTCGCCCAGTTCGGCGCACAGCGCTTCGTAGGCTGTCAGCGACGCGCGGTGCGCCTCGATCTGGCGTTGCAGCCCCTCGTCTGCGCGACGCCCCTCGCTCACCTTCCGCAATGCGCCTGCCAGCAGCCCGCCGCTCAGCGGGCTCCAGGCGATCAGCCCCAGGCCATACGCCCGGCACGCAGGAACCACTTCCAGCTCCACCGTGCGAGTCTTCAAGTTGTAAATGCTTTGCTCTGACACCAACCCCATGAAGCGCCGGTCGCGAGCCGCCTCTTGGGCCTGGGCCAGGTGCCAGCCGGCGAAGTTGCTGCTGCCGACGTAGCTGATCTTTCCCTGGCGCACCAGCAGCTCCATCGCCTGCCAGATCTCCTCCCACGGCGTGCTCCGCTCGATGTGGTGCATCTGGTAGAGGTCAATGTGGTCGGTGCGCAGGCGGCGCAGGCTGTCATCGCACGCGCGGCGGATGTGATAGGCCGACAGGCCCTGGTCGTTCGGGCCTGGCCCCATCGGGTTGCGCAGCTTGGTCGCCAGCACGATCTGTTCGCGGCGGCCGCCCCCCTGCGCCAGCCACCGGCCGATCAGTTCTTCGGTGATCCCCTCTCCTTTTGGCTGGCCATAGCGATTGGCCGTGTCGAAGAAGTTGATCCCCAGCTCCAACGCGCGATCCATGATGGCCCGACTGGTCGGCTCGTCGGTGACGTCGCCGAGATTCATGGTGCCCAGGCAAAGCCGGCTGACCTTCAGACCGCTGCGGCCCAGATGTGTGTATTGCATCGTCTTCTCCTTGTCTTGTTTTTCGATTCACCGGTTCATCTCATAGATGATCCGCAGACCATCGAGCGTTAGCCACGTGTCCACGTGTTGGATCACCTGCGTCTCGCGCGCGACCCTTTCAGCCAGCCCGCCGGTGGCGATCACCTTCATCTGCGGTCCTGCGTCGCGGCCAGCATCGCCCTCCAGCTCTCTGCGGAACCGCGCGACCATCCCTTCAACCAGGCCCACGTAGCCGTAGAAGATGCCCGACTGCATGGCCATGGCGGTGTTCGTGCCGATGGCTTTCGCAGGCGGCGCGATCTCCACACGGTAGAGCTTTGACGCGCGGGAAAAGAGCGCCTCGGCCGCGATGCCGATGCCGGGCGCGATGGCGCCGCCCAGGTAGTCGCCGTCAGCCGTGATCGCGTCGAACGTCGTGGCGGTGCCGAAGTCCACCACGCACGCGGGGCCGCCGTATTTGACCTTTACGGCCGCGCAATCCACCACCCGATCGGCGCCGACCTCCCGCGGATTCTCGTAGCGGATGCGCACACCGGTCTTGACGCCGGTGTCCACCACGAGCGACTCCTGGTTCAGATAGGCCCGACTGACCTCGCGGAAGATGCCGGTCAGAGTCGGCACCACGCTGGCGATCGCCACGCCGGTGATGGCGGCCGGCGCGATGCCCCGATGGGCGAGCAGTTGAGCCAGCAGGATGCCGTATTCATCCGGCATCCGATCATGAACCGTCGCCACGCGCCAGGTGGCGCACAGACGCTCGCCTTCGTAGGCGCCCATCGTGACATTAGTATTGCCGATGTCAATCGTAAATAGCACAGGACCTTCTCTTCCCCCCAATTTACCAAGTCCCAATCTACCAGGTACCAATCTACCAAGCACCAATCTACCATCCCACCAACACATTGTCAATCAAGCGAGCGCGGCCGATGCGCACGGCCAGCGAGAGCAGCGCGCCTGCCGCGGCATCCTCCAACTCGACGAGGGTGATCGGGTCGGCCGCGCTGACGTACTCGACCTCGGCCAGCGTCTCGGCAGCCAGGATGCCTGCCATGATCTGGCGTAGGCGGCCGGCGTCGTGTTCGCCGGAGCGCCAGGCATCGCGCGCCGCGCACAGCGCACGGTAGAGCGCCGGCGCGGCCGCGCGTTGTTCTGGCGTCAGATAGATGTTGCGGGAGGACATCGCCAGGCCGTCCGGCTCACGCACGATGGGGCAAACGACGATCTCGATGGGGAAGTCCAGGTCGCGGGCCATCTGCCGGATCACTACGACCTGCTGCGCATCTTTCTGGCCGAAGTACGCGCGATCGGGCTGGAAGACGTTGAACAGCTTGGCGACGACGGTGGCGACCCCGCGGAAGTGCGTCGGCCGGGCCGCGCCCTCCAGCGGCTTCGTCACCTCCTCGACCGCGACATACGTCTGATAGCCAGGCGGATAGACCTCGTCCACTGGCGGCGTCCATACCAGATCGGCGCCGGCCTCTCTCAGCAGCTCGAGGTCGCGACCGATGTCGCGCGGATACGCCGTCAAATCCTCGGCCGGCCCGAACTGCGTCGGATTGACGAAGATCGAGACGCCGACGTGGTCGTTCTCCGCGGCCGCGCGCTCGACCAGCGCCAGATGCCCCGCGTGCAAAAACCCCATCGTGGGCACCAGGCCCCATGAGCCAGCCAGCTCACGCCGGATGCGACGGACATCGGCGACGCTAGAAACAACATGCATGGTTCACCTCAACTTAAACCGCTCGGTCAGGAGACCTCGCTGAACTACTATGCCTCAGCCTCAACCTCAACCTTAGCCGCAACTTCAGCCTCAGCCTCCCCGCGCAGTCCTCTGATCAGCCGCCACACCGTCGTGTTGACCGGTGTGGGTATGTTCAGCCGGCGGCCCGTGGCGACGATGACGCCGTTGATGCTGTCGATCTCGGTCGGCCGGCCGCGCTCGATGTCCTGGAGCATCGAGGAGCGGTTGGCGGCCGTCGCGCGACAGACCTCCTCGACGTAGGCGCGAGGATCCTCAAACGGCAGTGTCACCCCGCGTGCTGTCGCGACCGCCGCGGCCTCGTGCGCCAGGGCGTGCAGCAGCGCGCGGCGGTCCGTATTGACCAGCAGCTCACCGTTCGGCACGCGCCAGAGCGCGGTCAGCGGGTTGATGGCTGCGTTCGCCGTCGCCTTGCCCCACAGCCGTCCCGCGATGTCGGCATCCACGTGCGCTGGCAGACCTGCCTCCTGCAACAGCGCGACGAATGCGGCCGCCCGATCGGCGGCTGGCGCTGGCGCGGCGATGTAGGTGGGCAGCAGCGCGACGTGTCGCGCCTCGCCGGGGCCGCGCAGCGTGGCGCCGTTGTAGGTCACGCCCACAGCGACAGCCCTGGCCGGGATGCGTGTGGGAGACTGCTCTGAAAATCGCCCGCCGTCCCGGTCTCGAGGCTGTGCGAAGCCTCCTGTTAGGATTAGCCGGTCACTCTCGCCAACCATGTAACCGGCTGAAGCCTCCAAACCGGGACATTTTTCCACGGGCCGTCCCACGGGGAGCCTTCGCACTGGCATCGCGTCCGGCACAGGAAGGCTGCGCGCCGGCGACGCATTCGAGAGGGACATCCAGCCTGGCGGGTTCTCCGCGAGGCCGGCCTCCAGCCGTGGGCCATTGTCCAGCCCATTCTGCAGGGTGACAGCCAATCCGCCGGCCGCCAGGATGTGGCCGGCCCAGGCCGCCGCGCGCTCGGTCTGGTAGCTCTTGACCAGCACCACGGCTACATCGCAGACCGGAAGGTCGCGGGGATCATTGGTGGCGCGCACCTGGGCCTGCCGGAGGCGGCCGTCGGGCTCGTGCACCGTCACCCCGCGGCGCTGGACCGCCGCCACGCCTTCGGACCAGGCGCCGAGCATCCACACTTCCGCGACCGGCGCCAGCCGGGCCGCAAACGTGCAGCCGAGAGCCCCCGTGCCCAGCAGCCCAATACGCACAGCAAGCCTCCCAGCGATTCAGCGGACCGGGGTGGGGCCCTCGATCTTGCCGGAAGCCATCCATTCAGCCCAGGCCGCATCGTCCATCGCGAACGCGTGCTCCTGGCCTGGAAAGCGCCGGCCTGCGACGTCATCGCGATAGGACGCCAGGGCCCGCTCCATCTCGCCGAAGAGTTCAGCATAGCGTTTGACAAAGCGCGGGATGAAGCGGTCAAACATCCCCAGCAGGTCGTGCAGCACGAGCACCTGACCATCGCAGCCCGGTCCAGCGCCGATGCCGATGATCGGCACGCGCACGCGGCCAGAGATCACCTCGGCCACCCGATCAGGCGCCATCTCCAGGACGATCATGACCGCGCCGGCTGCTTCCAGCGCCTGGGCGTCCTCCAGCAGGCGCTGCGCATCGGCCGCTGTGCGGCCCTGAACCCGATAGCCGCCGAGCTTGCTGGCGGATTGGGGCGTCAGGCCGATGTGGCCGATGACCGCGATGCCCGCGGCGGTGATCGCGGCCACCGTGCCGGCCATCTCGCGACCCCCTTCGAGTTTGACCGCATCCATGCCGGCCTCCTTTAGGAAGCGGCCCGCGTTGCGGATGGCTTCGCTGCGATCGGCCTGGTAGGACATGAAAGGCATATCGCCGATCGTATACGCGTACTGCGCGCCGCGGCGGACGGCCCGGCAGTGGTGCAGCATCTCTTCCATCGTCACGGGCACGGTCGAGTCGTACCCGAGCACCACCATGCCCATTGAATCGCCGACCAGCAGGCAGTCAATGGCGGCCCTATCGGCCGCCTGTGCGCCAGGATAGTCGTAGGCCGTCACCATGGTGATCGGCTCCCCGCGCGCCTTCTTTTGGTGGAGCGCCAGGATGGTCATCTTTTTGCGGGTCATCGTAGCCTCCGGCCAACAAAAAACCCCTCGCTGAACCGAGGGGCAAGGCCGACGAGATCACACGGCGCGGGATGCCGGGGGCGATCGCGATCAGAGTATGCTGCCGTCTCGGTCGCTGCTGCGATCCAAGCGACTGGGTTGTTGGTTGGAACTGGCTCGCCGCCCATGCGGGTCGGCGGCAGAAACAGTGTACCATGACCGGTGCAAAGTCGGCAAATCGAAACCTCGCCAAGCGCCGGCGCTTGGCGAGGCGATTTTCAGGCCAGAAAACCGCCGACCCCTTCGAGGATCTCACTGAACACGGTCGTTCCCGGATCAACCCACCGGATGGCCGGATCATCGCCGCGAAACCAGGTGCACTGCTGGCGCACGAAGCGTCGCGTCTGGCGTTTGATGAGCGCGATGGCCTGGCTCAGTGCGAGCTCCCCACGCAGGTATTGGCCGATCTGCCGGTAGCCGAGCCCGGTCATGGCCGGCAGGTCCCAGGCGTAGCCGGCCGCGACCAGACGTTGCACCTCGTCCACCAGCCCTTCGGCAATCATCTGGTCCACACGGGCGTCTATACGATCGTACAACTCGGGGCGGGGTCGCGTGACGCCGATCTGCAGGATGCGATAAGGGGGTGAGGTCTTGCGCTGGAGCTCGGAAATCGGTTGGCCGGTCGCCAGGTGCACCTCGAGGGCGCGGATCACCCGGCGGACATTGCGGTAGTCAATGCGGCCGGCCGCGACCGGATCGAGCTCGGCCAGGCGAGCGTGCAGGCCGGCCGCGCCGATCCGTTCGGCTTCGGCCGCCAGCTCAGCGCGCAGCCCGGGGCGAGGGGCCACGGCCGGGATGCGCCACCCCTCCACAACCGCACGGATGTACTGTCCCGTGCCCCCCACCAGGAAGGGCAGCCGGCCGCGAGCCACGATGTCAGCGAGCGCGGCGTAGGCCATGCGCTGATACTCGGCCAGGGTGAGCGCCTGGTCGGGGTTGACGATGTCGAGCAGATGGTGAGGCACGCAACCGCGCTCGGCCGGCGTGGCTTTGGCCGTGCCGATGTCCATGCCGCGGTAGATCTGCCGTGAATCGGCCGAGACGATCTCGCCGTCGAGCGCCTCGGCCAACGCGATGCTCAGCGCAGTCTTGCCTGCGGCGGTCGGGCCGACGATGACAATCAGGGGCTTCGATCGGGAGACCTCTGCCGGCGGAGGGGGCGGCCTGCCATCGGCGGTCATGCGACCCCTCCCACTGCATCCTGCAGATGATTCAGCCGGGCCACCGAGCCGTCGCCGCGCACCTCCAGGGCGATCACATCAATGCGCCAGGGGCCATCCCACGGCAGCTCGAACAGATAGGCTTCGGCCATCGCGATGAGTTGCAGTTGCTTGCGGGGCGTCACTGACTCCTCGGGCGCGCCGAGCAGCGGCGTCGTCGCGCCGAGACTTGCGCGCCGCGTCCGCACCTCGACGAAGACCAGCCATTCTCCCGATCGGGCGATGATGTCAATCTCACCGGTGCGCGTGCGCCAGTTGCGGGCCAACACGGAGTAGCCGTGGCCGGCCAGGTAGCCGGCAGCGATCTCTTCTCCCTGTCGGCCGAGGCTCTGACGTGCGTGCGATCGGCTGGCAACAGCATCAGCAGACATAAGCCCTCAGCGGTCCGAAACTCAGGCGGTGCAAGGGGCACGGCCCCAGGCGACGTAGAGCGGCGCGGTGCGCGGCCGTGCCGTATCCCTTGTGCTGAGCAAAGCCATAATCAGGATAGATCGCTTCCTGCTGCGCCATCCACCGGTCACGCGTCACCTTGGCGATGATCGAGGCTGCGGCGATAGTGAGCGAGAGCGCGTCGCCGTGGGCTATGCCGCGCTGCGGAATCGCACAGCCCGGCAGGGTCAGGAAGTCAACCAGGAGAAAGTCCGGTGGGGCGGCCAGACCGGTCGCAGCCGAGACTATTGCCAGCCGGTTGGCGGCCAGGATGCCGATGCGGTCAATCTCGTCCGCAGACACGAGAGTCACGGCGACGGCCACTGCGCATTGATGGATTGCGTCGTATAGCTCGCTCCTGCGGGCCGGGGTCAGGCGTTTGGAGTCATCCACGCGGCTCAGCAAGGGGGCGAGCGCCTGGCCGTCGGCCGGCAAGATGACCGCGGCCGCCACGAGCGGGCCCGCCCACGCGCCGCGGCCCGCCTCGTCGGCGCCGGCAACAAGCCTGTAGCCGGCCTGCCAAAGCTCTGCCTCGAGCGCCAATCCTGCGCGGCTGCCCGCGGAGCGGTCGGCGCGGGATGCGAGAGTGGATGCCATGATTGCAGCCTGATCGTTAACACAAAATGCCCCTGCCCCGTGTAGATCGGCCACAGGAGCAGGGGCAGCGTGCGCGCCCTCGTGGATGGTCAGCCGCGTCAGATCGTCGGAGAGCTGACAGACCTGCGCAGTGGTCGGCGGCGGATTCAGGCCTGGCGTTCGCGCAGACGCGCCGCCTTGCCCGTGCGACCGCGCAGGAAGTAGAGCCGCGCCCGGCGTACCTTCGAATGGCGCAGGATTTCGACTTTCTCCACGCGCGGGGAACTAAAAAGGAAGGTGCGTTCGACGCCGATGCCGTGCGAGGCGATGCGGCGCACGGTGAAGTTCGCATTCAGACCCTTGCGCACACGGATCACAACACCCTGGAAGACTTGCACACGCTCCTTCTCGCCTTCGACGATCAGAGAATGCACGCGCACGGAGTCACCCGCCTCGACCATGGGGACATCGGGATTCGGTTCACGTTGATGCAAAGAGAGCAACAGGTTATGCATAAGCCATCGTCCTTCAAGTATGCTTGTATTCTGCCTGTAACTGCCGGCGCCGGCGGCCGTGATCGGGCCTGCCTGGAGCGCGGCTGCTGAATCATGTTACGATGTGACATTGTACCATAGCCGCACCTCGTCGCCAAATCAGGGAGCGATGTTCTATTCACGTTGAGGCTGCGGCCAGCCCCGCCAGGAACGTGCGATCGGCGTCGCTGAGGGGCGCAGAGCGCAACAGGTCGGGCCGGCGCTGCCAAGTGCGAAGCAGCGCCTGCTCTCGCCGCCAGCGAGCCACCCGCGCGTGGTCGCCGGAGACCAGCACATCGGGGATGCCCTCCCCGCGAAACACGGCCGGCCGGGTGTACTGCGGATATTCCAGCAGGCCGGCGGCGAAGGAATCCTCGAACGCGGCCATTTCACAGCCGAGCGCGCCTGGCAGCAGCCGGGTCACGGCGTCTACGACGATCGCGGCGGCCAATTCCCCGCCGGAGATCACGAAGTCGCCGATGGAAATCTCGCCGGTCACGAGCTGCGTGCGCACCCGCTCATCCACGCCCTCGTAGCGTCCGCAGATCAGCGCCAGCCGGGCGTGGCCGGCCAACTCGTGGGCCACATCCTGGGTGAAGACACGACCCTGGGGCGAGAGCAAGATGATGGGTGCATCGGCCGGCAGCGCCACGGCCGCCGCCGCCGCGGGCGGCTCCTGGCCTGGCGTCTCCGGCGCGAAGCTCCAGCCCGGCGGATGGCCCAGCACGGTTTCTACGGCGCGGATGATCGGCTCTGGCTTCATCACCATGCCGCCGCCGCCGCCGTAGGGCGCGTCGTCGGTGACGCGGTGGCGGCCCTGGGCATAGTCGCGGATGTTGTGCAGGGCCACCGACATGACGCCGGCCTCTTGCGCCCGCTTGAGGATGCTATCGGTGAACACGCCGGCGAACATGCCAGGAAAGAGGGTAAAGATATCGAAATGTAACACGGCAGCCTCCGAGTTCAGTCGCCCAGCCAGCGCACCCGCAACCGGGCCAGCGTTCCGTCAGCCTGTAGGTCCGCCAACGCCTCATTGACCGCCTGCCGCAGCCGCGGCGCGTCGGCCGGCATGAGGATGACGTAGGGATCGCGGCGGAGCGGCTCGCCCACGGCGGTCAGTCGGCGGCCCGGTCCGTCGAAGAGCGCCAGGCTGATGGCGTCCACGACTGCGGCGTCGGCGTCGCCGGCGAGCACGGCCGCCAGCGCGTCCGCGGCCGTTTCACGCAGCGCCAGCCGCAGCGCGCCATTCAAGCGACGGCCCAACAGCCGGGCCTGGGCGTCTCCTTCGCTGCCCCATTCCACCGCGATCCGTTTGCCGGCCAGGTCTTCGGGCCGGCCGATCGTGCTGCCGGAGGCCGCGACCAGGAAGATGCCAGCCTCGAAATAGGGCGCGGAGAAGGCCACCTCCCTGGCCCGCTGCTCCATCACCGGCAGGGCCGAGACGGCGCTGTCCACGCGGTGAACAGCCACCGCGTCCACCAGTTGGTCGAAGCCGACCGCGACTAGTTCGACCCGCACACCCCACCGCTCGGCGATCGCACGGGCCAGGTCCACGTCGAAGCCCACCGGTTGGCCTGTGGCGGCATCCAACGTCTCGAATGGCGGGAAGCTGGGATCCATTCCCACCCGCCAGACCCCGGTCTGCCGGATGCGCGCCCAGGTCGCATCGCGCTCGGCCAGCAACCGGCCGGCCAAGACCCACAGCAGACCGGCCAGAAGCAGCCCGAACAGCAGCCCGCCCACGATCCGCGGTGAAGGCATGAGGCGGCGACGATCGGCGCGAGTTCGTGGGGTCATCTCGGCCCTTCCTCGTCGCCTCGTCCCGCGGCATAAGCCTGCACAGCCAGGTAGATCGGCTTGGGATGAAAGTCGGCGTCCACAAAGGTGAAATAGTCCTGATAGGTGCCGGCGGGCCGTGGGTAGCGAAACGCCCACAGACAGACCGCCTCGACCCAGGGCCACTCCTCCAACGCCAACCGATAGGCGCGGAGGGTATAGGCCACGCGTTGCGCCGGTCGCACCGCCTTGGTCCAGCGCGGGTGATCGTTCCAGCCGGCCTCGGTGATGATGATTGGCTTGGCGCCGTCGCCGTTGCGCTGCATCACCTGGCGCAGCAGCTCGGTGCGCCGAAAGTTGACTGCGTCGGCTGCGGGCGGCTCGTCGGGATCGAAGGTCCAGCCATAGGCGTGCACTGCCAGCACATCGAAGTGCGCCGCGGCGCCGGCGTCGTACATCGCCTGCAAGTAATCCAGGTCATTCAGCCCCCATTCGCTGCCAGCCGGCGCAAGAGTAGGGGCCAACGCGCCGGCCAGGATGCGGACATCAGGATCCACGGCCTTCGCCGCCAGGTAGGACCGGCGCAATAGCTCGACATAACCGGCCGGGTCCACCGGACGGTAGCCCCATTCCTGGCTCAGATTCGGCTCGTTCCAGATGATCACATGGCGCACGCGGCCGCGGAAATGTCCCACGAACGCGGCCACGAAAGCCGCGAAGTCGTCATAGCCAGACTCATCCAGGTAGAGGTGCGACGTGCGGGGCGGTCGCGCCCATTCCGGTGTATAGCCGAGCCGCGCGACCAGGGCGATCCCCTGGTTGACGGCGTGATCCACCACCAGGTCGGCGTGCGCCCAGTTGTAGACCCCGCGGGCGGGCTCGTGCGCGGCCCACAGAAAGTACTCCACGGCCCACGTCGCGCCCATCTGCCGCGTCATCTCCCAGGTGCGCTGCACCTTCCACGGCTCGACCTCGTCTGTCAGCCGCGTGTGCACGCCGATCTTGGGGTTGACCGAGAGGACGCGCTGCGGCGGGCCGAACTCGACCCAGGGCCGCTGAGAGCGCGCGGGCAGCAGGCCGGCGATCAGCAGCGCGAGCGCGAGCAGTGGATAGCGTCGAAGATCAGAGTACACCCATCCTCCCTTTGCGCGGCTCTGCGTTCTCTGTTACAATGCGCCTGGCTGTCAAACCTGCAAGGAGGCTGCATCCGAGATGACTACCCTGGAAATCCTGCGTGACATTGCGATCGTGCTGCTGGTAATAGAGGCCTTTGTGCTCAGCCTGATACCGGCGGCCATCCTCTTCTTGTGTGTGCGCGGCATGTCTTGGGTGCTGCGCCAGGTTCGCACGAGTGCGCCGGTGGTGCAGGGCTACTTCAGCAAGGCCGCAGGGGTCGCCGATCAGGTCAGCCAACGGATCGCTGGCCCGGTCATCGCCGTCAGCGCGCGCGCTTCACAAGTGAAGCGAATGCGTTCAGCCCTCTTCGCATTCTTTAGAGTCTAGCCAGGAGGTTTAGCAATGTCCCCTCGCAACAAGATGATTCTGATCGGCGGATTGGTCGGCGCGGTGATCGGCGCCACGGCCATGTGGGCCCATGCCAAAGCACAGGAGGGCAAGCTGCCGGCCGGTCAGACGTCGCTTCGTCTACATGCCGGCGCGCCCGAGTACGTCAAGATCGCCTTGTCGGTGCTCTCGCTGGTGCGTCAGGTAGTGGACCTGTTCAAGCCGGTGTGAGCACCAGGGCAGGCGCAAGCCAGGGCAAGCGCAAGCACACCAGGGCAGGCGCAAGCCAGGGCAAGCGCAAGCACACCAGGGCAGGCGCAAGGCCCTGCCCCTACTATATCACAGATTGCTGGACGAGCGCGAATCACCCGGCAGGTTCTACCTCTGAACAAAGGAGCAGGACATGTCTTCCATCGCGGGCTACATTGACTACCAACGCCGCGAGTATTGCAAGGAGATCTCGTGTCCGGTCCAGCTTCTGCTGGACCAGGCCGTCCCCGACTCGGCCGATTACAACCGCATCCGGGGCATCTGTCAGAACTCGTGCATCCATACCACCTACGAATTCCATCATTGGCTGATCAAGCAGGGCTATCTGCTCGTCCGTCCCGCCTGATCTGCTCAACCTCAACCCTAACCTCAACCTTAACCTTAACACAGGGAGGCACAATCATGGACTGGGGAAAGCGCAATCGCCTGGCGCGGTTGCTGGGGCCTGACGGCAAGTGTTTCTTCATGCCGATTGACCACGGCTACTTCCAGGGGCCGACTACGAATCTGGAGCGGCCTGCGGAGACCATCGCGCCGCTCGATCCTTACTACGACGCGCTCTTCTGCACGCGCGGGGTGCTGCGGGCGGTCATCAATCCGGTCGCCAGCAAGCCGATCATCCTGCGCGTGTCTGGCGGCACGAGCATGGTGGGACACGATCTCGCGGATGAGGTGCTGACGACCTCGATCCAGGAGATCGTCCGCGTGAATGCCTCGGCCGTCGGCGTGTCGGTCTTCATCGGCACGCCTTACGAGAAGCAGACGTTACACAACCTGGCCACGCTGGTCAACGATTGCGAGGAGTACGGCATCCCGGTAATGGCTGTGACGGCCGTCGGCCGGGAGATGGAGAAACGGGATGCGCGCTACCTGGCTCTCTGTTGCCGCATCTGCGCCGAACTGGGCGCGACGGTAGTCAAGACCTATTGGTGCGAGCACTTCGAGCGGGTGGTGCAAGGCTGCCCGGTGCCCGTGGTGATCGCGGGCGGGCCGAAGTGCGAGACGGAGCGCGAGGTCTTCAACTTCGTGCACGACGGGATGCAGCGGGGCGCCATTGGCATCAACCTGGGCCGCAACGTCTGGCAAAGCCCGCAGCCGGTGGCCATGGCGGCCGCGCTTCACGCCATCATCCACGAGAGCGCCGACCCCGACCAGGCGCAGGCAGTTTTCAACCAAGTCGTCCACGGCAAGGAGTAACAGGACTTACGCGGTGGAGTCAAGAACCAGCCACGAATGACACGAATTGACACGAAAAGAGTTTTGCCAGGTGTCTGAAAGCGTGCGTCTGGAATACAGGGGGTGAGCCGGATGACGACCGTTTGGGATGAACAGGCGGCGCCTACGCGCCAGAAGCTGGCGCTCCTGCGGCGGGAGCTCGCGGCCAGGGCCGGAGCAAGCATCCCTTCAGCCGCGGGGAAGGCATTGATCTTGACATTTCAGCCCGACCTGCCGCGGCTCCCATTCGCCGTGGAAGCGGTTCCGGCGACCGCGGGGCGGGTCTGCGGCGCGCTCTTCGTGCCCGAGGTCGGCGTCTGCGCCTACGGCCGGTCGGCTGCCGAGGCCGCGTTGGTGGCCGAGGCGTATCGTCGCGCGGCCGCGGAGGGAGACGCGCAAGGCGCGGCGGCCACGGCTGACCTGTTCGAGCGCGAAGTGGCTGCGCAGGCTGCCGCTTCGGCGCCTGCGGGCGTTTTCGCGGGCGAAGTCGCGCTGGTCACCGGCGCGGCCTCTGGCATCGGCAAGGCGTGCGTCGAATCGTTCCTGGTGCGCGGCGCGGCGGTCGTGGGGCTGGACATCAACCCGCGCATCGTCAGCCTGTGCGACCGCCGCGACTACCTGGGCCTGGTCTGCGATGTGACCGATGAGTTGGCTGTCGGCCGCGCCTTGGAGGCGGCTGGACGCGCGTTCGGCGGGCTGGACATGTTGGTGCTCAACGCGGGGGTGTTTCCCGCGGGCTGCACCATCAGCGCGCTCGATCTGACCGAGTGGCGCCGCGTGATGCGGATCAATCTGGATGCCGGGCTGGTGATGCTGCGCGAGGCATATCCGTTGTTGAAGGCGGCGCCGGCCGGCGGCCGCGTGGCGGTGAATGGCTCGCGCAATGTGCTGGCGCCTGGGCCGGGCGCGGCCGCCTATTCCTGTTCCAAGGCTGCGCTTACCCAACTGGCGCGCGTGGCCGCGCTGGAATGGGCCAGAGACGGCATCCGCGTCAACATCTTCCATGCCCATGCGGTCTTCGACACCGGCATCTGGACCGAAGATGTGCTACAGACTCGCGCCCGCCACTATGGGATGACGGTCGAGGAGTACAAGAAGAACAACCTCCTCAAGACCGAGGTTACCAGCCACGACGTTGCCGAGCTGGCCGCGGAGATGTGCGGCCCGTTGTTCGCCAGGACCACCGGCGCGCAGGTCCCGATTGATGGCGGCAGCGATCGCGTGGTCTGAGGTGCGCGCGGCTGGGGAAGCTCCTCGGCCCCGCGCGGCGCGGAGGTCGCGGCGGCCTCGAACAGGCTGTGGGTCTCGATTTGACCCATCGCCCCCCCTTTGGTACAATCGGGTCTGATCGCATCAGACCGCCCCCATCGTCTAGAGGACCAGGACACAGGCCTTTCAAGCCTGGTACAGGGGTTCGAATCCCCTTGGGGGCATATCATGTACCTGGCTTGAGTTGGATCCCGCCGCGAGGGCGGGATTCACTTTTGTCAGGCCGCCGAAGAGCGGTTTGGCCCACGAGCGCGGCTCCAGCCGCACGATCCTCCCCTCGCTGTCCACCTCGACACGGTCGAAAAGTGCCCGCAGCGCATCCTTCTGCTGGGCCGGCGTGCCCCGGGCGATGATGCTGCCGATGCTGGAGAGACGGAGAAGCATGTCTTCCGAGTCCTCGGTGCGGGCGTTGCGCATCCGCTCCAATTGCCGAATCTGCAGGTCGAGCAGGGCCTTCTGTTCGCGGTAGGTCTCCTTGTCCAGCTCATCCTCAAGGTAGAGCGCCAGCAGCTTCTTCAGCTTGGCCTGCACCTCACGGAGCTGCTCACCGGCGCGGTCACTCTCGGCTGACCGCGCACAACGCTGCAGCGCCTCGGCGCGGATTTCCGCCAGCAGCTCATCCGGGATCGCCAGCTCGCCCAGCAGTGCCACCACATGGTCTTCCAGCGCAACGACATCGTAGCTACGGATATTCCCGGCCAGACAGCGTTTCGCATGCTTGTAGGTGTAACGGTCGTTGCTGTTGCTGCCGCGGAGCGGCTGGCCGCAGTGGGCACAGTAGAGCAGCGGGGTCAGGGCGTAGGTGTATGCGGCCCGCTTGGTGTGCAGCCGCTTGGTGCGATGGGAAAAGAGCACCCGTTCCAGAAGATCCTCAGAGATCATCGGCGCATGCGCCGCTTTCCGCATGGGTGCATCCGGGTCCAAATCCTTGCCGCGACCATCCACCAGATGACCGGCATAGACGGGCGCCAGGCACACCATCGTCCGAATGTGATGCTTATCAAACGGGATGCGCTCATCCTCACGATTGAGGAAACGGAGACCTAACACATTAAGCGCCTGGGCCACGGACTCGTAACTGCCCCCGTCGGCATACAGTTCGAGCGCCTTCTGGACTGTAGTGATGTCGTCATTGGGAATCAGCACGCCGCCGGGCAGGCGACCACAGCCAAATGGCGTGTAGCCCCAATGCACGCCTTGGGCTTTCTTGTGGGCAATCGTCGCGCTCACCCGGTCGCTGGCCACATCGGCCTCAAAGGCGGCAAAGGTCACCGTGATCGCCAGCATCAGCTTGCCTCCGGCCGTGGACGAGTCGATCTGCTGAGCGGTGGCGACAAACGTGACCCCGAACTTCTCGCAGTTGTCAAAGAACTGGTAGAAGTCCTTGATGCTGCGTGAGGCGCGATCAATCGTATTGACGACCACGGCCGCCACATCGGGTTCATCAAGTCGTTGCAGAACCTGCTGCCAGGCCGGGCGATGGTCAATCGTGCGGCCGCTGTAGTGGACGCCTTCGTCGGCATCCTGGTAGACCTCCGGCTTCCAACCCTGTTGCTGGCAATACGCCCGACAGGCTGCCAGTTGGCGCTCCGGCGACACGGTCTCCTGGCCCTTATGGATGAAGCTCTTGCGGACGTAGACGAGCGCCGTGACGCGCAGTGGATCCAGTGTGCGTTTGGAGAGCAGGGACATGAGCTTCTACCTCTCGATCATGAGAAACCGGAGCTTCGTGGCTGTTGACCTGCCGAGGGAGGAGCGCCTGGTGTTCCGGCCGGTTCACTCCGCTCCCTGACACTTGGTGACGTCGGGCAGACGCGCACTCTGATCCCGTACAGATAATCTCAGCCATCAGGCGCACGAACTGCCGTCGTGCGAAGTCGGTCGTTGACATGGGGCACACTCCAGGGGTCGGTGTGCGTCGAACTCGCTGGAGTTGCCGAAGGCGGACACGTGGGCGGCCACTCCAAGCCAACCGGCCCGCGACGCCTTGGGCCAGTCGGGGAAGCGTTCCAGCGTCTGTGTTGCTGCGCGCTCCCTGGTTGTGCGGCTCCGTGTCAAGTACCAATTGTTTTCGACGGCTCTTGCTTTCGACAAGCACTGCAAGGGCCAGCCTGCCGGTTTCGGTCAGGCAACTGCGTGTGTTAGGAAACGGGGTTAGTGATAGGGAGTATAGCACGGTTGTTCCAAATCAGCAAGCGTTCGCTTGACAGCAACACGATCTTGCAGTAGATTGGGCTACGGATCGCAGGGTCCGATGCCGGACAAGACCAAGTCTGTTGGTATTCAGACTGTGTTGAGCTGATAGCGACTCCGGGGTATCCTGGCGGCCACTTGGGCGGTCAGGATGCTGGACAAAGCCGGGTTGTGGTCCGAGAGCAGGCCATCTGCCTCTCAGGGAGGTGAGCTGCTCTCGGACCACAACTCACTCATGTCCAGGAGGTCGTCTATGTTCAGCAGCACAGTCTTCTATGCTTGGCTCGCGTGGCTCCTTGCCCTGGCGGTATTCGCCATCATCCGGCATAGGTCCCACCAGCGCGAGGAACAACAGCGCGAGGAGCGCCGCCGGCAACGTGAGGCGGAGCGCGGACAGCACTCCAGCGGCGCAGTGCGTCGTCAGATGCACCGATCTGCGCTGCCACCCGACTACCGCGATCAACTTGTGGCCGCCGGCATCATCCGACCAGCGGCCGAGCCGGACATCACACCTGATCCGCCGACCAGCACGTGACGCGCACCCGCGGTCACACCCTTGGCGAGCTTACCAGCCCGCCGCCTTACGCCCGACATACCCGTCGGGCGTTTCTTTTTTGCCGGCTGTGCGCACATGAGCAGCCCATCCTGTCCCAGATCCCACCCAATGAAAAAGGCCCGACCGGGTGTGGTCGAGCCTCGGAGATCCAGGAGAGCGGATAGCTCTCACGCGACTTGGGTGCGCGGCACCAGCATGGTGAGCACGTTGGCAAGGCCGCGCAGGTCGCTCAACGTCACGACGCGGCCGGCGATCTGCCCCATCAGCGCCGCGTCGCAGTCCGGGGGGATCAGGATGACGGCAGTGCGGGCTTTGTCACCCGGCAGCGCCAGGGGGATCGCCCCGTCGCCGTCCGTGACCAACAAGATGAAGTGCTGCGGCCAGCGCCGCCAGGCGTCGGCCAGAAAGCCGAAGTCGGTGCCCCCATAGCTCAGGGCACCCCGGTCGAAGAAAAGCAGCGCGTCGTCGCCGGTGTCGGCGACCTCTCCTTTGTCATCGAAGAGGATACCGACCACCTCGCCGCCGGCAGCCTTCACCGCCAGGGCGACGGCCTGGGCCGCCACTGCGGCCAGCTCAATCTTGCTGCCTTTCATGGAGCCCGACTTGTCGACACAGATGACCGCTTTGGGCCGGGCGACTTCTTTCCCCGGCAGCGGCAGGCGCAGGGGGACAAGCTCCCCACGGGCCAGCGCCCGGCGATCCAGCCGGCCCGGCGCGACGATCTCCGTCGCGCCGCGGGCCACGTGGAAGTGCGCCCGCAGCCCGAGCGCTGCTTGCGCCGCAGCGGCCAGCGGCGGCCGGCGGTAGTGCCGCACGGGGACCACCGGGGTCACTTCCGGCGGCGGATGGGCGCCGACGTTGCCGCACGCCTCGCCCTGCGCGGCCCGGCCGGCTGCACCCTGGACTGCTACGCTGCCGCCCGGCGCCGAGAAGGTTTCGGGGGCAGTGCGCAGCTCCGGGAATTGCCCGATGGTCTCCTCGACGAAGGCCGGGACCTCGGCGGGCGGAATATCGGTTGCGCTCGCGAGCCGCCAGGCGAACTGCAACGCCCGATCGGCCACCGTCTGGCTGGGGATGGCGCGCAGGGCTGCAAAGAGCACCTGGCTGTCCCCGCGTGAACTGATGTCGAAGGGCAACTCCGGGTTGCCGAACCGGCCGGCTAGCGCTACGGAACAGGCGTAGGCCGGGAAGGTGCGGCCTTCCGCGAGGCTCTTGCGGTAACCAGGCAGGCGCGCCTGCTTCACGACCGCCCGCACGGCCTTGAGCGTGGCGGCCAGCGGCGGGAAGAGGCCGGCCATCATGGCCTCCAACTCGATGTCGGCAATCACGTTGCCGAGCCAGTGCGGCGCGCCGGTGCGCTGCTCGACCTCTTCGAGCGCCTTGAGCGGCTGCAGGAAGTGGCCCAGCTCGTGCACCAGCAGGCCGATGGCCACCGGCGTGTCTTGAGTGACGTCCACGCCCTCGAAAACCGGGGGCACCCAGATCCGGATGCCGTCAGTCGCGGCCGTATCGGCCGTCTCGTCGAGCGTGACGTAGGCCCGGACCAGGCGCGCGGTCAGCGGTGCGACCACGGCCAGGATCTGGTTGGCCGCGGCGTCCAGGATGCTGCGAACGTCGGCGGCGCTCATGGCTGGCCTCCCAGCTTGAGCCCCATCCCCTCCAGGACCTTGCGGAATCCTTCAGCGGCGGGGCGGTCCACCGCACGCAATTGCGCGAAGTAGACGTCCAGGAACGCCAGGTCAGCCGGGTCGTCGGCGCCGCATAACAGCGTGTAGCTGATAGGCAGCGGCAACTGGCCCTCCGTCACTAGCTTCCACGACGTCTCGATGGCGGCGCGCGCCGGGTTCTGGAAGAGCGCAGCGACCGCGCTGTCAAAGGTCACTTCGACCGGCACGACGCGGCGCACCAGAGCCGGGTCCAGCGCCGCGCCCCAGGGGTTGCAGGCCAGCGCCAGCTTGCAGCGGCTCACCGGCGCCCAGTCCACGCCCCACAGCGGGGCCTCGACCATCCGCACCGGCTGGCCGTCGTCGGCCGGGATGCGCTGCGCCCAAGCCACTTCGGGCGGGATGGGTAGCAGCGGTCGCATGAGCACATCGAGCGCACGTTGGTTGAAGCGTGTGCACTCGTCGAACAGGGCCAGCACCGTCTCGCCGGCCCGCGCCCGGCTGAACGCCCGGGCGATGACACCGGGAGCGCAGATGTGGTCGGTGCGGAGGCCGACCAGGTCCGCATCGCTGAAGGACGACATGCCGTCCACCGCCTCGAAGGCCCAGCCGTTGCGCACCGCGACCAGCCGCACGGCCGAGGTCTTGGCGACGTCGGTCGGGCCGATGAGGAACGGGACGCGGTCCTGAGCCAGAATCGCGGCGACCTGGTCGGCCAGCCGCGCGACGGCCCGGCCGATGCTGCGCTGGACCTGGCCGGCAAAGGACAGGCCCGGCTCAGCGGCGGCCGGCGCACTGGGCGGAACCGCCGCTGGCTGCGGTGTGGGGGGTGTGGTCTGCGGACTCACCGGCCACGGTGTGTCCACGGCCGTGCCCAGGATGTGTTTGCAAGGAGTACGAGCCGCCTTGCCGCCCGACTGGAACCAGTCGGGGCAGTCGCAGTCGCACTCCACCTGCGGCTGAAGCTGGATGCGCGTATGGTAG
>Ga0194113_10002677_pt1 | contig 24202 bp, 23 predicted proteins | sample TA2MahC200mmetaG_FD_146193 | JGI IMG/M metagenome (GOLD analysis project Ga0194113, IMG submission 146193) | Freshwater microbial communities from Lake Tanganyika, Tanzania - TA2015017 Mahale Deep Cast 200m | ecosystem: Environmental > Aquatic > Freshwater > Lake | place: Tanzania: Lake... | reverse complement strand
TGCGCCTTTCCGCGCACACGGCTCTTTGTTCCGACCAAGTGGTTAGGCAATCTTCTTTCCTATCTTTAGGAAGTCAGATAGGATAGATGGATTTTTCCTGAAGTGTTCTACGTTGCACAATTTTACGTAGTTGAACTTCAGGTTCATCATTTGAGCCATCTGGCTTCTCGTAAAGACCGAATGAAGTTCTTCATGACAGGATTGATGTAATAGCTTTAGGTTGTTTGGCTCATCAGTTCCTTGCTCTGAACGTGGTCTCATGTGGTGTACCTCAGTTCCACTCATCTCCTCAATTATGCTTCCGCAACAGGCGCATTTTCCTTTCTGCTTTTTGAATAGTTTTTCTACTTTGATTGAGTATATTTGGTTCAGAGCCTTTACCGTTGCCCTTTGTTTCCAGTATTCTTTTGTTTGTTCATCATTTCCGTATACCCTTATCCCTGATTGAATTTTGACGAACCGAGTTATGGGTATATAGGCAATGTTCAGAAGCGTTAGCCCTTTTTTATCCGTGAATGTCCACTGTGCTATCACTAAACCTGTGAGAAAGTGGTCTACATCGGAACGAGAGCCGTCTGGCGAGGGATGAACTACGAATCTATATGTGGCACCTTTTCGGGCACCGAACAGTGGGGCAGAACAAGAGATGCCAACGGCGGAATGGCTTGCAACGTGGGGGTGAGGTGAACATTACAGTAACTTCCCGCTGGAACATCGTAATCCAACCCACGGTGGAGCCGGTGACAGTTGTCGTACTCTCTGAACCGCTCCACTTCTTGTTGTAACGTGCCAACGGCAAGGGTAGAGACAGCAAGATAGGTCAAACATTCCCGTTTGACGGTCTTTATCCGTGCCTCCGCTTTCCCGTTAGACTCCGGGTAGTAGGGGGCAGCCAGGTTGTGGTCGACTGAATGCGATTCACAGAACGGATCGAACTGATGGGATAAATAAGAAAGTAAAAGGTAAGGTCGTAGACATAACTGAAAAATGGCTGAACATAAGAGGCAACTGGCACTCTTGGTTTGTCGTCTTAGATAAGGATATAGGCTTACCTTTAATCTCTTCGCTGTTGGGAAAAAAAGTAAGTGGTCGTTAAGATGGATAGGGGAACAACTTCAGAAGTTAAAAAAGATGCCAAGGATAATAATCACTGATGGTATGCTGGGTTACGATTGTATCGTAAACCTTGACCACAGGATAAAGCCTATCCTCTGTCATTTCCATCACCAGCAAGGTGTCACCCCTTATCTTTTAGAGCACTTTGACGAAGAACAAATGCCACAGCGAAAAAAAGCAATGAAACAAGGGTTACAAACATCAGATAAACGAACGGTCACAAGAAGATTTGCGCTTCTTAAAAAGATGGCACAAAAACTGGGTCTAGAAACATGGGTGTCTCACACAGAACAGAAGTTGCCTGTCCTTCTACCTTCGGTTGGAAGTCAGAAAATTCCCACTACCAACAATGCCATTGAGAGATTTTTCAGGGCTTTTAATCGGTTCTACAAGGTAAGGTGCTCATTTTTCTCCATAATCAGCGCAAAAAGAGAACTTATCTTTTTCATGCTGATGTATCTTTTTATAAAACCACCAGAGACGGGAAAGGCACCAATAGAGACTATTATGCCCCAAGTTATTTCTATGCCGTTTTATCAGTTGGTTAATGACCCTATCAATATTCTTATGAACAATTATAATGTCAACGACAAGGGAAAAATGGCAGATTTTTTAAAAAAGGAGGCATTGTTAGCGTAGGTATAGCTTAACGGCCATGCAACGGTCTCCGCCGTGGAAATGTCAGAAAATAAATTTTTTTCTTGACAAAAATAGAATTATGCTGTATACTTTATAAACACTTTGCAAAAACTGGGCGGGTAGCTCAGTTGGTTAGAGCGACGGCCTTACAAGCCGTAGGTCACAGGTTCAAATCCTGTCTCGCCTACCAGGAAAATGGACCCATGGTGTAGCCTGGTTTAACACATCGGCCTGTCGAGCCGAAGATCGCGGGTTCAAATCCCGTTGGGTCCGCTTGAAAGTGCTAAAAAAACCACAGGTTGTGTTCACTTAGTTCCCTCTTTGCTACTGAAGCGGTGCGTCTGAGACAGGTAGCTGAAGAGTATGTCCGCAATCTCACTGTGGTAGACTTGGAGGATACGAGGACGGTAGATTTGCGCGACATAAAGTAGGTGTGGTCCGAATCATCGAACATCAAGGGCAGGGAGACATTACTCTCTGCCCTTTTTCATGCCTGGTTTTTGTCAATTTGAAATACCGTTGTAGACACACTATCATAGCCGAATTCGCGTAATTTACGAAGTAACAACCCCTTACCCCCTTTGGTAAGGGGGACTACTGAGCGAAGCGAACAAGCGAAGCGAACAGAAGTCGGGATTCGCCAATCCTTCTGTTCTTTCGCTTCGCTCAAGACTCGAGGACAGGTTTTAGAAAGTTGGGCTGCGGTTCTCGTGCTCCTGAACTATCTCAACGAAGACAAGGATGCGCATTAGATACCACGGACTTTATGGACGCACAGCCTGTCCCGAGCATCGGGGCGGAATTTATAGCCGCTTTTCCACTTTGTCCTTGCTCTTTTGACGTGAATTTGTTACAATAATTTCAAGCTAATTCATGAATTTTAGTTTATGATTAAATCTTTCAAGTGCAAGAAAACAGAACAGTTATTTCAACGTAGCCAGCTTGCGCCAGAGTGGCGTCAGATTGCATCAGTGGCGCTGAGGAAATTGAATTATCTTCATGCAGCAAATCGGTTAGCAGACTTGAGAATACCGCCTGCTAATAGACTGGAGAAATTAACGGATGATAGGGAAGGTCAGTACAGTATCCGCATCAATCGACAATGGCGTGTCTTTGGATTGACGCTTGACGATTGATGATTGAAAAAACAGTGAATTTCGAGTGGTCTTTCAATCGACAATCGACAATCGACAATCAAAGAACCCATCCGAAAAATGTAGCGGCGGCTCAGTCCTATCATGTTGTCCGTAGTGTCATCCCTCTGTGGCGACAGCTTCCCCGGAACTCGTTGAGGTATCTATAGAGTTTTCGGACAGGAACTAAGGAGGAGAAAATGTCTGTGATTAAACCCACCCACCCCGGTGAAATCTTACGGGAAGAATTCCTAAAGCCAATGGGAATTACACCCTACCGTTTAGCTAAAGATATTGGCGTGCCAGTGAATCGGATTACAGCCATTATCAAGGAACAACGAGGTATCTCGCCTTCGACAGCTTTACTACTCTCGCGTTATTTTGGCGTTTCCGATTCTTTGTGGTTGAATTTACAGGCGCATTACGAACTCGAGCGCGCGAAGGATGCACTGAGAGAAAAACTCAAAACCATTCCGACTTGCCAGGCAGCGTATCAGGCTTCTTTCTACAGCGGAGATATCCAGAAGGCATCAGGTGTTTTGTAAAATAAGTTTTGATAAAAATGCCGTAGCACGACCAATTAGATTGTGCCAGCAGAATCGCAAACAGTTTGCGTTACATCTTACTAAATTATCGTCCGCGTGCATCAATTAAGCCAGCGGTACAAGGCGGAGGAATAACCCAATGTTGGACTTAAAATTCATTCGGGAAAATCCAGACGCAGTAAGAGAAATGCTCAAGCATCGGAATTGGGATGTTGTAGTATTAGATGAACTCCTGGAATGCGATGAAAAGTGGCGTGGTGTACTGGTAGAGCTGGAGGAACTCAAACATCAGCATAATGTTGTGTCCAAAGAGATTGCGCATCTTAAAAAAGAAAAGAGAGATGCTTCTGCGTTGATTAGTGAAATGCGAGGAGTGTCGCAGAAAATTGGAGAATTGGACAATGAGGCGAAGTCTTATAAAAGCCGACTTGATGAACTTCTCCTGAACATCCCGAATATGCCGCACTTTAGTACCCCTGTGGGCGCCGATGAGTCCGACAACGTGGTTATTAAAAATTGGGGTGAAAAACCGCAATTTGATTTTGAACCAAGACCACATTGGGAAATTGCGGAGATTCATGATATTATTGATTTCCAGCGAGCTTCAAAAATATCCGGCAGCAATTTTGTTTTGTTCAAGGGTTTGGGCGCTAAAGTAGAGCGCGCTCTCATCAATTTTATGCTCGACCTACATACCGAGAAACACTGCTATACAGAAGTTTCCCCGCCTTTTTTGTCGAATCGGGATGCGATGACAGGAACTGGACAACTGCCGAAGCTGGAAGCAGACATGTATCGTTGCGAAATAGATGACCTATTCCTTATCCCCACTGCTGAAGTGCCTGTGACCAATATTTTCAGAGAAGAGATTATTGATGGCGATAAGTTGCCCATCTACTACACCGCATATACGCCTTGTTTCCGACGAGAAGCTGGCACTTACGGACGAGATACTCGCGGCTTGATTCGCGTGCATCAATTTGATAAGGTCGAATTGGTCAAATTTGTCCTGCCAGAAACATCTTACGAAGAACACGAAAAGTTGCTTCAGAATGTTGAAGACGTTTTGCAACTGCTCAACTTGCCGTATCGGGTGCTGACTCTCTGTACCGCTGACATCAGCTTTGCGGCGGCGAAATGCTACGATGTTGAAGTGTGGGCGGCTGGCGTGGAAAGGTATCTGGAAGTCTCTTCGTGCAGTAATTATGAGGATTTCCAGGCGCGCAGAGCCAATATCCGATTTCGACGGGAACGAAGCGCCAAACTTGAATTTGTACATACCCTTAACGCTTCAGGACTTGCCTTGCCTCGAACAGTCATCGCTATCCTGGAAAACTACCAACAAGCCGATGGTAACGTTGTCATACCTGAAGTTCTAAGACCATACATGGGAGGAATAGAAAAAATATCATTATAACGTACCTGCGAAAATCAGAGTTGAAATTAGTATTACAACGGGACTTCGGTAAACGCCTGAATTTTGATTTTTACAAAAAGGTTGACACCAGCCTACGGTGGTGGTAAACTTTTGTCAATCGTTACTATGGCATTTCTTGATTTGTTGGTGAGATGATTGTAAATGACTAAGAAAAAGCAAACTAAGCCAAAAAAGAATAAAACACGACGTTCTGCAAATCGTTGCCTTACTTGTTGATGGCGCCTTCCCCCAAAATCTGGGTCGATTACGATGACGAAGCAGATGTTCTGTATATCAGTTTCCATAAGCCTCAAAGAGCAAATGATAGTATTATGGAAAATAATATCGTTTTTTATATCCAATAACGCAGGAGGTTATTCTATTATGAGTGCTGTTATCAAAGTTGATAAAACAGGAAAACTTGAGATACCATCAGATTTGGTGAAGGAGTTGGGTTTTCAGCAGGGAGAAGAGTTAATGGTTGTCAAAGCTATTGTTGCTGGGCATACGGAAATGGTAATTCTTCCCAAATTTCAACCTTCTCAGCCTTTGGTAAACAAGAAACTAACATTGGAACTGGAATATGACCCTGAAACTCAACAATATGTGGCAACTTGTCCTGATTTGGATTTAGCCACTGCCGGTGATGGAGAAGCGGAGGCTATAGAAGATTTGGTAGAAGCGATGGAAGAGTATGCCCAGGATTACTTAGAACGCTTGGATTTGTTTGCTTTAAGCCCCAACCGAGGAGCGCATTTGCCATTGATTTTATCGATAGCCAGTTGCGCTTCAAAAGCAGATATACGGGGGCTACTTGCGGCGCCACTTAAGAGGATAGGCTAATGTCAACTTATCGAGATTTCCGCAAAGTGTTACAGAAAATAAACTTCGTCATGGTTAGGTCAACTAAACACGAAACATGGGAAAAGATCCTTAAAGACGGTACAATCTTGAGAACGAGAGTAAGCCATCAACATGGAAAGAATATTCCAAAGCCCCTATTCCACAGAATGCTCAAGCAATGCAGATTAACAGAAGCGGAATTTCGCAAGCTACTTAGGGATTGATTATTCATCTAAGAGTCGCTATTTCAGATTCCAGATTAGGGCTATAGTGGAAAACAAAGTCAAATTAGTATTCAGCCTTAACTTAACTAATGTGTATGGGATGAAGGAGGCTATTTCCAATATGTTAGACATAAACCTGATTAGAGAGAAAACTGAAGAAGTCAGAAAAGCGCTTCTTAAACGCATGGACCATGTAGATTTCACTGAATTACTTCAATGGGATAAAGAAAGAAGAGATTTGATTTTTGAGGTTGATGAATTAAGAGCAAAGAGAAATAAAGTATCTGCGCAAATCCCATTGATGAAAAAAGAAGGTAAAGATATACGAGACCTTCTGAACGAAATGAAGTCTGTATCTGATAGAATAAAAGGTCTTGATACCGACCTATCAGAATTAGAGAAAAAAATAAAGTCATTACTTGAGAGTCTTCCGAATATTCCTGCTGATGATGTTCCCGCAGGAGGGAAAGAAAATAATGAACTGATTCGGACATGGGGTAAGAAGCCAGAATTTAATTTTGAACCCAAGGACCATGTTGAGTTAGTTAATAGCTTGAATTTAATTGATTATGAACGCGGCGTAAAAATGGGAGGTAACGGTTTTTGGCTGTATAAGGGCGACGGCGCTATATTAGAATGGGCTATTTTAAATTACTTTGTCAAGGAGCATCTTAAAGATGGATATGAGTTTATTCTGCCACCGCATATTTTAATCTATCAGTGCGGTTATACAGCAGGACAGTTTCCCAAATTTGAAGACGATGTTTTTCAGTTGAACCCACCCCCTACCCCCTCCCAAGAGGGGATGAAACCTGAAGAGGGTAAAGAATTTGAACAATTTCTATTGCCAACAGCAGAGACCGCTCTGATTAACTACCATAGAGATGAAATTCTTCAAGAAGAAGAACTTCCCAAGAAGTATTTTGCTTATACTCCATGTTATAGAAAAGAAGCTGGTAGCTATCGTACTGAAGAAAGAGGGATGATTCGGGGGCATCAATTTAATAAAGTGGAGATGTTTCAATACACTCGCCCAGAGGATTCAGAGCAGGCTCTGGAAGAATTGATTGGAAAAGCGGAGAGACTGGTTCAGGGGCTGGGACTGCATTATCAGGTATCTAAACTCGCGGCTGGAGATGCCAGCCCGTCGATGGCTAAAACGTATGATATCGAAGTTTGGATTCCGAGCATGGGAGAATATAAGGAAGTTAGTTCAGCATCGAATGCTCATGATTATCAGGCTCGAAGAGGCAATATCAGATTCAAACGCAAAGAGACAGGTAAGAATGAATATATACATACTCTTAATGCATCAGGATTAGCAACTAGCCGATTGATTCCTGCTATTGTCGAGCAATTTCAGCAAGAGGATGGTAGTGTAATAATACCTGAAGTTTTAAGGGATTGGGTGGGAAAAGATGTTATTAAACGTTTGGTGTGAGTGGGTAAAGGGGCAAGGGGGCAAATAATAGGCTTGCCCTCTTGCCCTTGTACCACTTTCAATACAAAAGGTTGTTCTTAGGAAACTATTTATGTTGAATGCAGCGAAAAGTCTATAATTATTTGAGGTATGCACAAAAAGGAGGCTAAATATGGCAACTGACATAATCCCTGACTTAATCAAACAGGTTAACCCACAGTGTTTATTGCGCAATTTATTCTATTTGGCAAAGGGCCCGCTTCCCTATCGAAAGCTGAATTATACCCTTCCTGGTCACACCCAAAATACATTATACGAAGCCGACGATTTTATCCAGGCCAATCTGGAATCATGGGGATATTTTGTCGAAAAAGAGGGCGTCCAGGTTCAGGCGTTTGGTTGTGACACTTCCAAGCCTAAGGCGCACCAGTACGCCTCACCGCCGCCCGATTCGTCCTGGTATACCGCCTATAACATTTATGTGAAAAAGCAAGGCACAACTAAGCCCGACGAGATTATCCTCTTCCTTGCGCATAAGGACTCACAAAGCTGGGTTGATTGCCCCGGCGCTTATGATAATGCGGTTGGCACGGTGGCAATAATGGAAATCGCCCGGGTTTTGAAAGACTATCCATCGCAGCGTTCCATCTGGTTCCTCTTCTGCAATGAAGAGCATAAGCCCTGGACCAGCGTGACAGCGGCGCAAAACGCCAAAGCGCGGGGTGATAACCTCGTCGGTATTTTTAATATAGACTCTTTAGGCGGCAAATCGCAGGCGGATATCGACGCAGGACACAAGACAAACGTGACGCTTTATACGAAACCTGAAGGCGAGCGTTTTGTCGACCTGATGGCTGAAGTCAACAGAACCTACGGGATAGGTTTGATTCAACAAAAGTATCTAAGAAAATCGCCCGGAGATGACGATGGGTCCTACATCAACGCCGGCTATCCCATAGCAGTGGCGAATCTCGGTTCTTTTCCTTATGCCGACCCAAACTACCACATTGAAAGCGATATTCCTGAATCCGTCGATATCCCAAATGTGGTAATAGCAACGCAAGCCAGTTTAGCTGCCGGGCTGAGAGTTGATTTAGGGCAAATGTAAGCAGGAATATGCTACGTGTTGCGTATTGCGTGTTGCATAGTTCAAATCACAAAACACTTATTACGCATCACGTATCACGTTCCACGTTTTACGCTTTATATCCCTATTCGCAATTTGCCAGATGAGTTGGAGGTCATAACAATGATGAAAATATCCGTATGGCATGGCGCTCTTTCCGATAGTTACTTGAAACAAGTCACACAATTAGGAGCTGACTGCCTTGACTTTGGTCAGGGAGATTTTTTCCCTGGCGTCAAGGAACAGGGTTATCCAGATTTAGACGAACTTCTCAAAATCAAAAAGAAAATTCGGGCATGGGGGCTTGATATTAACCGTGTAACTCTACCTGATATCACCGAGAAGTTTATGAAAAATCTCCCTGGTGGCGAGAAAGAACTTGAAAACACCCGTAACGCTTTGAGGGTATTTGGTGAAGCTGGTGTACCTATCGCCCGACAGAGATTCGCGGGGGACGTTTTCCCTGGACTTACTACCCATTATCCGGCGGTGCATAGAGGCGGGTATGTGTCGCGCGGAGAGAGTTTGGAACTAACGAAGAAGAAGCCAGAGACGCCGACATTAGAAGAACTTCAGGAATGGTGGAAACGCTTTTGCGATGTCTATTCGCAACTCGTTCCCATCGCCGAAGAGTACGATGTGAAGCTGGCAATCCATCCCTCCGACACTCCCAATCCCGACACTCCTTTAGGTAGCCTGGGATTTCATCGGGTAATTGATGCTTTCCCAGGTAAAAACGTTGGATATCTCTACTGCATCGGCACAAGAGCGGAAGCTGGCGGCACACCGCTTGTTCTTGACGAAATCAATAACTACGGCCGCAAAGGGCGAATTTTCACGGTTCACTTCCGAAATGTCAGGGGTAGTCTCGCCACGGCTTGCGGATTCGAGGAAACTCTCTTAGACGACGGAGACATGAATATGTTCAGAATCCTTTTAGAACTTCATAAAGTTGGATTCGGCGGATGCTTGAACCCTGACCACATCCCTCGCATTGAAGGCGATAGCGGCAATGCCAGTCTCGGATTGGCGTACTCCATTGGGTACATCAAAGCGTTGCTTGCTGCGATTGCAGTATAAAAATGGAGCGAATTAAAGCTAACGAAAAAGAACAGCGCAAGTATGTTGTTCAGTCTGGTGATGAAGAGGAAGGAGTTACAATGATTCACAAAGTAAAAATTCAACCGATTGGCGGAGCACTTGGCGCTATTTTGCCAAAGGATTTGCTGGAGAACATGCACATCGGTCAGGACGATGAACTCCTGGTTGTTCCAGCAAATGGAGGAATCTTGCTGATACCATGTGATGCAAATTTCGAGGAAGCCATGGAAGCGTTTGAGGTCGGAAGGGAGAAATACAATCAGGCGCTACATGAACTTGCTAAGTAGGAAACTTCAATCATGCCAGAACCAATATGGTTGTCACGTATTCTCCTTGACCAGATGCACGCTGAACTGATTAGGGAGTATGGCGGCTCACCCGGAATCCGGGATGCGAACCTAATCGAATCCGCTTTAGCTCGTCCGCGAAACAAGTGGTTATATGGCGAAGAATATATTGCAGAGCTTGCGGCAGCTTATGGTTTTGGGCTTGCGAAAAATCACGGGTATGTCGATGGAAACAAGCGAATCGCGTTCATGGCGATGTTTGTGTTCTTGTACCAAAACGGCTTTTTCCTGGATGCTCCCAATTCTGAAGTAGTTTCGGTAATGCTGGAGGTTACTGCGGGAAACCTATCAGAAGATGCGTTATCCGAATGGATACGGTCAAGGATGCGCTCACGCCATCCATGGTTCTAGAAATTCTAAATACGCCATATTCTTAGAAAAATGGCTATACAAGCCAACTTCCGTAAGAAAATCCTCAAAACCAAGTATCAACGGATGAGTATCTTCGGAAAGCAAGTGTGCTTTCAAATGTAGCGGAGGCGAGATATTGACTCCGTCATGCACCCGAATGGTAACAAGTCCAAACTGCGCCGTAGTTGTTACACCTGCAAGAGAAACTGGGTACTCTGAAAGCGACAAGAAGGAATGGTCAGAATTTTCCCAGTTAGAACGGGGAATAACTGAAATAGGAAAAGATTCCTCTTCTTTTCTTTTTGATTAAACTTTTTCTTTTAGGAAAAGAAAAAGTTTGGTTGGGCTTCCTGTGAGTACAGCGAAGCGAACACAAGGCGAACCAGTATGCCTCTATTGAAATACTCCAAATCAACCCTTGTTACAAATTTAAGATTAACTCGATTAGTACCAACGGATTCTTCCCTCGGCGAGGAGATAGAAGCATTGTCCATCCTTCGCTTTTTCTTCACCCCACTTTTTAACTTCTGCCAAATTCTTACCAGACGCAACCACCTTCCTTTTGTAAACCGCAACCCATAAATCTGGGTATTCCTTGGCTAAATCATTCAGATGCTCATAAGCCCAATCTCTGTCATCGTAGTAACGTTTGGATGGAATTTTGAATCCGGGAATATCTTTTAACAGTTTTACCGATGACATAAAAGTTCACCCCCATGACGACGAAGTCAGCCCCGAATTGAAGAAAAGAGCTTCCTCATTCGATTTCACAATAGTCCATTTGTTAGTTATACAGGTTTCTCCTCTTTTCAGAAAATAGTTTACATTTCGGCAGATGGAAAGGAAGGAAGGGAAGTAAAGAGAGCGCAAGCGCACGGAAAACCCTCCTTTCCCCCCTTTCCACACCCCCCCTGCCCCCTTTGGTAAGAGGAAGTGTCAACTAATTTTTGAGAAATTTGAAACATGCCACATTTTTAACCCTTGATAACTCCCAGCGGCCGCATTCGCGCCGCGCGTTTTGATATTCCTGCGGCATCGGTAACTTTGACCACCTCATCCACATCTTTGTATGCGTCGGGAAATTCTTCCTGCAATGTCGTCTTTCCTTCGTAACGCACGTAAATGCCCTGGTCTTCCATTTCGCGTCCCAATGACCTACCTTTAGTAGCTTTAATAGCCGCAGTGCGCGACATCAAGCGTCCTGCGCCGTGTGCTGTAGTTCCCCAGGTTTCGTCCATAGCGAGTTGTGTGCCGACCAGTATGTGAGATGCTCTGCCCATGTCTCCTGGAATAATCACAGGTTGGCCGATAGAGCGGTATTTTGCTGGCACATCTTTATGCCCTGGTGGAAAGGCGCGGGTAGCGCCTTTGCGATGGACAAATAAGGTGCGTTTTTGTCCGTTGATGATATGTTCCTCGAATTTGCCAATATTGTGCGCGACATCGTAAATCAATTCCAACCCTAATTCCGATTCGCTCATGCCCATAAATTCTGCAAACGCTTCGCGCGTCCAGTGCATGATACATTGACGGTTCGCCCAGGCATAATTCGCCGCGCACGCCATGCTCGCTATATATTGCTTTCCTTCAGGCGAATTGACTGGCGCGCAGACCAATTGACGGTCAGGAATTTCTATTCTGTACTTTTGGGTCACAGAAGCCCAGGTTTTGACAAATTCGTCACATACCTGATGCCCAAATCCACGTGAGCCGGAGTGAATCATTATCACAATCTGACCTTTTTCTAAGCCAAGCACATCAGCCAACGATTGATTGAAAATCCGGTCTACGACCTGAATTTCCAGAAAATGATTTCCAGAACCAAGTGTCCCCAACTGATTCTTGCCCCGTTCTAATGCTCTCTGGCTCGCCGCGTCTGGGTCTGCATTTTTCATCTGTCCTTGTTCTTCAGTGCATTCCAGGTCTTCTTCTCTGCCATAACCATTCTCAACCGCCCACAAAGCGCCTTGCCTGAGCACCTTTTTTTGGTCGGTTGGATTCAATCGAATAGCGCCTCTTGAGCCGACGCCACATGGAACTTTTTTAAACAGGTGATTTACTAATTCCTTCATTTTACCTGTGACGTCTGCCTCATGGAGGTTTGTACGTAGCAGTCGCACGCCGCAGTTGATATCGTAGCCAATTCCTCCAGGTGAGACAACGCCTTCATTCTCAGGGTCAGTCGCCCCTACACCGCCGATTACGAATCCATATCCCTCGTGAAGGTCGGGCATAGCTAACGAATGACTGACAATGCCTGGCAAATGCGCGACATTGGCGACTTGCAGCAAGCTTTCATCTCTTTGTGCATCCTTCAATATTTTTTCGTTTGCATATATGATTCCATCTACGCGCATCTTTGGGTTGTAACTTTTCGGGATGCGCCATCGGTTGTCATCAATCTTTTCAATTGGTATGTCTGTTCTTTTAGCCATTAAATTTCCTCCTGGTATAATATCGGTAGTTTCGCTCATTTTCAATCAGCGGAACTACCGTTTTTGTTTTCTGGTTCTTTTATACCGGCAACACTCAAATTATCAGCGATATCCTCAAGTGCTTTCACAAATAATCTCTCAGAGAAACCGGCAGCGATTCCTACAATAAGAAACATACTGATATTAGAACTAAGCAATTCAGATATCCCCACTTGCAGCCATCCTGCCGCAGTGTAAACAACGAAAGATCCGGCGGCTCCAAGCAACATACGCAAGACAGTATGGACCTTGATTAACTCATAAGATGGGATGTCAATGGCAGATTGGCGTGCTTTTCTGAACGCACTAAGTGCCCCGCCAAAAAAGCCCAGTAGCGCGGTAAACAAAAAAGGATGCGTCATTGGCAGCTTCTGTGGGTTAGATTGAGCGTAAATGTTTAGCTTATTCTCTTCTTTTTTGATAATGTATATCGGTTGTTTACTATCTATCTGCCATTTATTGCCTTCCTCTTTAAGCGAAATGGTGGCATCTTGAGGAAGCGAGATTTTTTTATCTTCAAATTCTTTCCGTAGTCTCACCGAAGGAACGCCTTCGGCTAAGTCGCTCTGGAATTCCAGCCCAATGCTAAACAGTAATGATTGAGTATAGTCTTGCTTAGAATGTATAAATTCGGCAACAGAAATCGCAATTGCCAGTCCCAAAAAAAGCCAACGCCCAACTGAGCGCCATAGAGAGAGCTTAAGAAACTTTACGATTTTGTGAATTCCAGAGTTGCGCCCGAGTTATCTGCTCATCATACAAAATGTTTCTATATTGTTGTTTGTCAGTTAGAACCGCCGCTTTGTTCCTCTCGTCTAAATTGTCTAATAAGAATTTGACTAAGTAATCTTTCGAGGAATCTGGCAAGTATCTATCAAAGGTACGCAATCGTGCGCAACATGCATCACACTCATCGTCGTTTACCACCAGAGGCAAGAGTGCATCCGCCGAGTTGATGTAGGTCCAAGCTTGTGCAAAATCTCTTTCTTTTTTAGCAAGCAGCAGATAGGCTTGGACAGTTGCGAGTGTACGCTTTTTTTTATCGTCAACTGGCCGCATGGAGCTTATTATACACTCAAAAACCCTTTCGGCAAATGAACGGACAATGAGCCAATCATGACAGATTTCAGCCCTCGGACCCAGGAAAAACAATTGACGAATCCATCGCAATGCCCTTCGCACAGGGCCTCCTGTTCCAATCTCCTTGACCATCTGATTAGTTAAATGCCGCATCTCCAGTGTTAATTCCTGTCGCTTAGATGTACTCATCGAAATCCTCCCCATATTCTTTCCCAATCATCATTCTCATACCGATTTTCATTCAGTTTTAATTAACTGATATTACGCAGCATACCAAGAAGCCAATCGCCGTGTGTGGTTGTATAGTGTGAATGATTGTTGACTCGAAGCAAGCCACTATCTTTACTCATAGACTTTTCACGTTTCACGCATCACGTATCACGTTTCAAGATATCTGCAACAAACTCATCCATTCCGCTTTCGTAGATGGGTCATCTCGGAAAACACCTAACACCGAACTGGTAATCGCTTTTGAGTTTTGTTTTTGCACACCTCTTATCATCATACACATGTGTTGCGCTTCCATGACAACTGCTACTCCTAACGGATTTAACGCCTGGTTTAACGCATGAGCAATCTGATGTGTCAACCGTTCCTGCACTTGTAATCGCCGCGCAAACATATCCACAATTCGGGGGATTTTACTTAATCCAATAATTTTTCCATTGGGAATATAACCTACATGGCACTTTCCAAAAAATGGTAAAATATGGTGCTCGCAGAGAGAATAAAACTCAATATCTCGCACAATCACAATATCGTCGGAATCTGAATCGAAAATCGCGCCGTTCAATATACTCTTGAGATTTTGCCTATATCCCTGTGTCATAAACTTCATCGCATCCGCCGCTCTGCGCGGTGTTTTTATTAATCCCTCTCGTTGCACCTCTTCCCCAATGCACTGTAGTATTTGTTCGTAAAGTTTTTCCAAATCTTTTTCTTCAAATAAATCCGCTTTTTCTACGGATTGAGCGTTCATTCTTTCATTCCTTAAAACTGTTATCGTAAAATCTATAAATTATATTATCCTATCACAGTTATGTCAAGGGATTTTTCTGGAAAAGGAGAGTTGGAAGCCCGAACTTGTTCGGGGAAAATTGGCTTCTCCCATTCCCTACAAAAATTTTGATTGATTTATGCGCTTTTTTCTGATATTATAGCAGTTAATGGAATTTATAGAGGAAAGAAACCAAGTCGAAGTTGCGAGCAAAGCGAAGCAATCTCGGAGAAACTCGGTTTCTTCTAAACGAAGATGAACTCAAATGAAATACAGCGAATTCCGCCGCAGCGTATGGGACGTGTGTTGTTGCTCGGCGTCTTTTTGACTATCGCCAATTGCTATTGGATTACCGTCGCGGAGGCGATGTGGTTTGCCATTCATATTACGGTGATGTCCATCTTTTTCAACGCCGTGTTCAGTCTTTTTGTCTTGCTATTATTAAACCTCGGGATTCAAAAATTTGCGCCTAAGGTTGCTCTCAGCACCGCTGAATTTCTGATGATATACATGATGATGTGCATGGGTTCGGCAATATCTGGACACGGCATGATGCAGATTCTCGTGCCGCTTATGGGGCATGCGTTCTGGTATGCGTCAGCGGAAAATGATTGGCAAAATCTCATCTGGCCGAATATTCCTCGCTGCATGGTTGTTACGCAGAAAAGCGCGCTGCAGGCGCATTACATGGGCGAATCTACGTTCTATAATTCAGAATATGTGAAAGCCTGGATTTTGCCTATCCTCGCATGGGCGGGTTTTATCTTCGCGCTGGTGTGGGTGATGCTGTGCATCAATATGCTCGTGCGAAAGCCGTGGGTCGAACAGGAAAAACTCACCTATCCCATCATTCAACTGCCGATGGAAATGATAGACAATTCCAATCAGTTTCTGCGCAACAAACTGCTTTGGATTGGATTTGGCATTGCGGCGGGGCTGGATTTGTGGAACGAATTGCACCATATTTATCCCAATGTGCCTTCAATTCATCTGAAACTGAACAACATCGGACGATATTTTACTGAAAAACCGTGGCATGCCATCGGCTGGCTGCCCATCTCCTTTTATCCGTTTGCTATCGGTTTAGGCTTTTTCATCCCGTTAGATTTACTTTTTTCTTGCTGGTTTTTCTATTTGTTCTGGAAGGGGCAGAATGTGGCGATGAGTGTCTTCGGATTGGCGCGGCGCGGTGGGTCATTTTCTGGGTATCAGGGGATAATCGAACAATCTTCGGGAGCATATCTGGGCTTGTTCTTTCTTGCAGTCTGGCTAACCCGCCGTCATTTGAAAACAGTAATTATGCAGATTTTCGGGCGCGGTCAATTTGATGATTCTAAAGAGGCGATATCTTACCGCGTCACAGTTGTGCTGATGCTGTTAGGCCTTGGATTTCTGTTGGGATTTTGCGTCTATGCGGGGATGTCGTTCTGGGTCGCCGTCGTGTTTTTCCTCATTTACTACATGCTCGACACCGCCATCACACGGATGCGCGCCGAGATGGGAGTGCCAGTCCACGACATGCACAATGGCGGCCCCGACCAACTGCTGCCGCCGATGGTCGGGACGCGAACGCTTGGGTCGCAAAATTTGACCATTATGACGATGTTCTGGTTTTTCAACCGCGCCCACTACACCGATATTATGCCGCACCAATTAGAAGGTTTCAAGATGGCTGAACGCACCGGTACCACCAATAAACGCTTGCTCGTCGCTATGGTAGTTGCTATATTTATCTCCATTTTTGCAACCTTCTGGGCATTTTTGCACAATACATATCATGTCGGAATGGCTGGCAGGTTAGAATGGTTCGGCTGGGAGCCGCTCAACCGTTTATCCAGTTGGCGCCACAATCCTAGCGGCCCGGAATCATCCACGCCGATTTTTCTAAGCATTGGGCTAATATTTGTCATGTTTCTTGCGTTCATGCGCACGCGATTTCTATGGTGGCCATTTCATCCAGCCGGCTACGCAGTATCCAACAGTTGGGGCATGGCAACTGTCTGGTTCCCGCTGTTTTTAGCGTGGATTGCAAAGGGAGTAATTCTACGCTTTTTCGGGTTAAAGGTTCATCAGCAAGTACGGCCGTTCTTCATGGGATTGATGTTGGGCGAATTTGTCGTCGGGAGTTTCCTATCCGTCATGGGCACAGCGTTGGGGAAAACTGTGTATTCATTTTGGGTGTATTAATCGTCAGAAACCCGTTTTCTCGGAGAAAACGGGTTTCTTAACGGAAATCATATCAAATTCGGTGGCACGCCCAGTTTGTTCACTGCTTGAGCGGCAGCGTCAATATGACGCTGGCCGTTTTTGAGCGAAAAGGTCATGTGTCCTGGTAAGAAGACATCAACGGAGAGTTTAGCCAGTTTTTTGATGCTGTTGACGTAATCCTGAAGAATGCAATCGTAGATATTTTGCAGAAGAATTTTACCGCCCCAAAAGATGCAATCTCCATCGAATAAATGCGCTATCAGCGTTGTCTGTAAATCAGCGGCTATAGATTCGAAGTAAAACGCTAAATGGCCCAGACAGTGACCTGGAGTATCCAGCACTTTGATTTTACAATCGCCGACTGAAATTATATCTCCTTCTGCTAATTCCCTGTCAACCCCACACGCCTCAAAACGGTAATCCTCTGGATAAAAACCGGCTTGTTTGCCAAAGGTCAGGTTGATAGCATCTTCATCCCCGTTCCGCAGAAAATCCGCCGAATCCTTTGAGACTAACACATCGCAACCCAGCACTTGTTTCATCCACGCCGCGCCGCCCGCATGGTCAGCGTGGGTATGAGTTAGCAACAGGTATTTGATTTTTTCAAGGCTGAATCCCTCTGCTTTAATATTTTCCAGGATTTCGTCAGTCGATAAACCAATGCCGGCATCAACGAGAGCTAACTCATCGCCGCCGTCGATGAGATACACATGACAATCCAGGTTATGAGTTAAGTCGAACCCAAAAGTGCCACTACCAACAAGATAAATTCTATTTGTCAGTTTCATGATGTTCCCTCACATTTTCATTAGAGCCGCTGATTATCAGATTACGCTGATTATTAGGATTGTCAAAATCAGCGTTCTCTGGAAATCAGCGACTATATTTTAAAACGGTAAATTCATGGTCTGGGAATACACTTTTCTCCCTGACAATGGCAAAAATCTTATTGAAATATGAAATATCAAAAGGTATATTTGAAGTAAAAGAAACACTGAAGAAAAAATTAAATTCAGCACATTATATTTTTGAAGCAAAGGAGAAGGTAAATCATGAATGCAATTTTAAGCCCAATAGGCTTATTAATTCAATTGATGTTTCTGATAGTTATACTCGCAACCATAATTATATCATGGTGGTTATCCCAAAAATATCAGGAACGTTATGCTAAGTTTCCCTGGCAGAAAACGGGAATTATCCTTGCGATAGAAATACTTTCCTGGATAGCTTTTATTATATTCTGGAGTTGGTTTATGAAGCACTTCTGGGTTACCGCTATCATAGCGATTATTATCATAATAATTTTATTAGCGCGTAGAAAAAAGACGATTTATTAGATGATAACAATCTTCATTTTCACAACCCCGCGTGACTGATGCTCTGCGGGGTTGTTCCTTTCTATCCCAAAAAGTTCTTGACATTCTGCGCCATTCAAGATAAAATTAATATGCTCAATTTATGTTAATTAAAGGAGAATCGGGAATGTCAAAAATGCTGAAAGAGTTCAAAGAGTTTGCGATGCGCGGGAGCGTAATCGATCTGGCCATTGGTATCATTATAGGTGCGGCGTTTGGCAAGATTGTCACTTCATTGGTCAACGACATCTTGATGCCGCCTATAGGTTTACTGCTTGGAAAGGTGGATTTTTCCAGCCTGTTTATTAATCTATCGCGTCAGGCCTATCCTACGTTGGCAGAAGCAAAAGCCGCTGGTGCAGCCACCATCAACTATGGGTTATTTATTAACGCTGTAATCGACTTCATCATTGTCGCTTTTGTAATCTTCTTGTTCATCCAGCAAATCAATCGGCTGAAACGCCCGCCGGCAGCAGCACCGGTGACTACCAAGGAATGCCCACACTGCTTGTCTGTTATTAACATTAAAGCTACACGCTGCCCAAACTGCACTTCCGAGCTCAAGGTGTAATGAATTTATAGAGGCTATAAATAAGTTTTCAGAAAAGTCTTCAACCCAAAACCACTGAGGCACGGATACAGCGGTTTACGAAGTAAACTGCCGAACGTATCTCACCGCCAGGGATAACCGTAATGCAAAATGCGTAAGCCCGCATGGTCTATGCTATGCGGGCTTTTTCTTTGAGAGTATGATTTTTTGCTTGACAGATACGCAGATGTTTGGTAAATTTTCTAACAAAATTGGCATGTTTCAAATTTGCTCAAAAATTAGTTGACTATATGGAAGGGAAGGAATTTGGTGTTCCTTCCTTTTCTTCCTTTCCTTCCTTTCCCCCCTTCCTCCGAAATGTAACCTATTTTCTGAAACATGCCCCAAAATTTATCTACGAAAAGGATTCTCAAAAATGAATCTCATTGAACAATTTAAAAACAAAGCTCGAGAAAAGCCGAGAAAGATTGTTTTTCCAGAGGGCGATGAGGTGCGGATTCTCAAAACCGCGGAAATTGCCTTAAAAGAAGGAATTGCTTATCCTGTCATTCTCGGAGACGAAGAAAAGATTCGAGGTAAAGCTAACGAGTTAAATGTTAATCTCAATGGAATAGAAATCATAAATCCTGCTCGTTCGCCCAAAATGGTTGAATATGCGTCGGCTTATTGCAAATCGCGGGATGTTACTGAGGGAGTGGCGAAGCGAATTCTCAGGCGTGAACTCTATTTTGGAGCAATGATGGTAAGTGTCGGTGATTGTGATGGGATGGTAGCCGGCTCAATCAATACCACAGCCAGCGTCGTCACGGCTGGTAATCTGGTAGGGATGAAGGAAGGTTTTACTGCGCCATCCAGCTTTTTCATTATGGTCATACCAAACTGTCCGTATGGCGAGGATGGCGCGCTTATCTATGCAGATGCGGGTGTCAACGAAGAACCAACCGCAACGCAATTGGCGGAGATTGCCCTGGCATCCGCAGATAGCGCGCGCACATTGCTCGGATGGGAACCACGAGTAGCGATGCTCTCATTCTCAACGAAGGGCAGCGCCGCTCACGCGCTGGTGGACAAAGTGATTGAAGCGACGAAAATAGCGAAAGAGAGAGCGCCAGATTTATTAATTGATGGCGAATTGCAAGCGGATACCGCGCTTGTTCCAAAGATAGCTCAAAGAAAAATTAAGGGTGAGAGTGCTGTCGCAGGCAAGGCAAATATTCTGATATTTCCCGACTTGAACGCTGGAAACATCGCCTATAAACTTACTCAATATTTGGCTAATGCTGAAGCTTATGGCCCGATACTTCAGGGCTTCGCCAAGCCTATCAGCGACCTATCCAGAGGAGCAAGTGTGGAAGATATAGTTGGTGTTACTGCAATTACCGTCGTAGAAGCTCAGTAAACGTAATACGTAATGCGTAAAACGTAATTATTGTTATGCTTTACGTTTTACGTTTTACGTTTTATTTATGGAGGAATTAATGAAAATTTGCATTTTTGAAGAAGGTATAGACAAAGTTGAAAATTTGTATCCGTTGACCTTAACACGCCCGGTTTTTGAATTAAAGTGCGGTTATACCACACTGGCGGAACGGATTATGAGAAATTTTGAAGGAACAGAGATATACTTCTTTTTGCGCGATTATCTTGTGCCAACGTTTAAAAATCGGACAGGCGCAAATGTCATAGATGGAAATAGTCTACAATCGGACGATTTTCTCTTTATCAACGGACGTTGGCTGATGAATAAAGGGGAATTAGAACTAAATGGCCCAGAGGAAATTGGCGTCTGTGGTGGAGAAGTAGCTTATATGCGTGCAAAGCGGCAGACAATACAATCATGTCTCGCAGATACTCCCGCGGATTTTTACAGCAATCTGAGAGCTAAACTCCCCAAGAAAGAAATAAAAGCGACGTTGATTTCTTACCCCTGGGACTTGATAAGCAACAATCCCGATGCGATGAGGGCAGACTTTGAGTTCTTAGGAAAGAAAGGCGTTCTGGGTGAATTTTCGGAGCTCTCGACAATTTATGGCTGGTCGAAAGATGATGTCTATGTAGCTGAAAGCGCGGCGGTACAACCACTTGTCGTACTGGATGTCACTCACGGTCCGATATTCATTGATGAAGCAGCCGTCATCTTCCCACATACCCGTATCGAAGGTCCGGCGTATATCGGAAAAGATAGCCGCATTGTAGGCGGTAAAATTCGTGAAGGAACATCAATTGGGCCGGTCTGTCGCGTTGGCGGCGAAGTTGAAGAAGCTATCATTCATGGCTATAGCAACAAATATCATGATGGTTTCCTCGGACATGCTTACGTCGGCGAATGGGTCAACCTCGGCGCGCTGACAACAAATAGCGACCTGAAAAACGATTATACGACTGTAGAAGTCTATGTAAAGGGCAAGTTGATGGATTCTGGCGATACAAAAGTCGGCTGTTTCATCGGCGACCATACGAAGACTGGTCTGGGGACTTTATTCAACACAGGAACCGTCGTCGGCGTTATGAGCAACGTCCTTCCTTCAGGCGGATTGTTGCCGAAATTGATTCCATCATTCTGTATTGCCCACGAAGGGCGATTCCTCAGAGGCAGGCTGAGAGATTTGCTCACAACGGCGAAAACCGCTATGGGACGCAGAGATGTGGAATTAACACAGGAGGATGTCCAACTGTTCGAGAAGTTGTATGAATTGACGAAAGAAGAGCGGGATGAGTGGATAAAGAGAATGAGAAAGTAAACATCGAATGAAGCGTGAAACGTGATTATAATTTTCTCCTCCTCACGTTTCACACTTCAAAGGGATGATATGTTTTACTACAGATTATGTTATTCATTGTTTGGGATACTGGCCTTTGGATTGCTCTTTAGTTTTTATTCTCAAGGACAAACGGAAAATCAGACTGGGCGCATCATCGGTACAGTATACGAACGCGGAGGGCGGTTTGCGAAGCAAACCGCTGAGCAAAGCGAACAGAATAGCGTTAATTCAGAAGCCGTGCCTCTGAGTGGCGTTACTGTGACAATTTCAGAACTTCGCCGTAGTGAATCAACCGATTCCTCCGGTGGCTTCACATTTGAAAACATTCCGCTGGGAAAATATAGTATTACCGCAACTGCTGTCGGATATGACAAATCCGATGGATATGAAGTGACTGTAGAGTCCGGTAGAAGTACGTATATCGCAATTTATTTAAGACGAACCAGCTTTGTATTGGATGAAGTGGTTATCAAAACGCGTCGGATGCCGCAAGTTATTAGCCGGCAAACGATGTTATCCAATGAAATTAAACGCCTTCCAGGCGCCGCCGGCGATGCCCTACGAGCGCTTCAGGCACTCCCAGGCATTGGGGTAATGAACGATTTTAGCGGCCTATTGTATATTCGCGGCGGCGGGCCGGAGGACAATGTATTTTACTTTGATAGGACTTATCTGCTTTATCCTTATCACTTTGGCGGGTTCGTAGCGACAGTTAATTCGGAAATTATCGACAAAGTTGATGTATACGCCGGCGGGTTTGGGGCGGAGTTTGGGACAGGAGCTCAAGCGGTCATCGATATCTACGCCCGCGACGGAAGAGATGATAGAGTTGGCGTTAAAGCTAATGTCAACATGCTGATGTCAGAAGCCTTAGTCGAAGGCCCGATTGGCGAACGCGGTTCATGGTATTTAGCAGGACGGCGGAGTTATATTGACCTATTTCCGATAAAAGTGGAACAAATTACGGCTTTTCCCAGATTTTGGGACTATCAAGCGAAGTTGAGTTATGCTGTGACGAAAAATCATCATCTGAGTTTTGACGCTTTTGGTGCAGATGATTTCATGGAATTGCACATTAAAGATGAGAATGTGAGATACTATTCACAATTCGCCGGCAGATTTCATTACAAAAGCGGATTTCACGCACAAAGTTTGCACTTAAAATCGCGATTATCCTCAAAATTGACTTCTGTTCTTTCATGCGCACATACCCCTTATTTGATGGACTTGGGTTTCGGGGAAGGGTACTTTCTTCGGGTTGAGCCAGATATGTATGGAGTGCGAAATGACCTCGAATATTCTCTGAATCCACGGTCCAAAATTGAAGCGGGGTTTGTTTCAGCTACGGGTATGATAGGAGTTAAAAGCTTTTTCAGCCGTCCACCAGAAGAAGGCCAAGCTGAATATGATTTCCTCGCTGATACCTTCAAATCGGATACGAAGAAGCGATTTACCTATATTGAGGGATATATTCAGGAACGATATGCCCCTGTTAAACCGATTAATCTTATTTTGGGCGCACGGGCGGAGCATTTCAATCTTACAGATGAGATTTCACTTCAAGGGCGTGGAAATATTTCGCTCAACTTGTTTAACAACTTAGATTTGCGTTTTGCCTGGGGCAGATACTTTCAAAGCCCACAAGCCTTGCAGATTCTTCCCGACTGGGGCAATCCCGCTGTTACCGACAGCAAGGCTACGCATTACATCGTAGAAGCTGAACGTCAACTTTATACCCCCCCGTTGACGGGGGGGTTGGGGGGGGATACTATTCTCAAAGTCGCAGGATACTATAAAAAACTTTCCGACCTGATTACAAACGACCCTAAATATATCTATCTCAATCAAGGGGAGGGATTTGCGCGAGGCGTCGAGGTATTTTTGAAGCATAGCATTCCCGATAAATTCTTTGGATGGTTGAGCTATACCTATTCCGTCTCGCGCCGGCGGGATAAACCAGACGAACCCGAACGACTTTACAGCTATGACCAAACCCACGTAATCACGCTGACCGGCAACTACAAACTTACTCCGACCTGGGAAATCGGCGCGAAATGGCATTATTCTACCGGCACGCCCTATACTCCAATTATAGATTCTACCAAAGTCTACGACCCGAAGGCCGGGCGCGTTCGTTATTATGCTATCTACGGCGAGGTTAATTCCGAACGGCTTCTGCCCTATCACAGCCTGAATATTTCAGTTAATAAAACTTTTATATTCAAGCGCTGGCGTCTATCGACTTATCTGGAAATTTTGAATGCCTATAATCGAAAAAATGTATTAAGCATCGAATACAATGATGACTATTCAGAACAAGAGCCGGTATATCAATTGCCGATTATCCCATATTTGGGAGTTAAGATGGAGTTTTAATTTTTTGATAATTACTTCCTATCTTCCGCACCCATAAGTGGTAAATTAGGGCATGTTACAGAAAACAGGTTACAATTTATAATGGAGCCAGGAAGCCAGGAACTTTTTGTAAAAAACTACAATCATGGTCTCCTTGCT
>Ga0194113_10002673_pt1 | contig 24230 bp, 9 predicted proteins | sample TA2MahC200mmetaG_FD_146193 | JGI IMG/M metagenome (GOLD analysis project Ga0194113, IMG submission 146193) | Freshwater microbial communities from Lake Tanganyika, Tanzania - TA2015017 Mahale Deep Cast 200m | ecosystem: Environmental > Aquatic > Freshwater > Lake | place: Tanzania: Lake... | reverse complement strand
GAACCTGCCGAATCCGGACGCGCCCAGCGCCCGGATCCTGCTGGCGACGGACGCGGCGGGTGAGGGCATCAATTTGCAGTTCGCCTGGCTGATGGTGAACTTCGATGTGCCGTGGAATCCGGCGCGGCTGGAACAGCGGATGGGACGACTCCACCGCTTCGGCCAGCGCCATGACGAAGTGCGCATCTTCAACTTCGTGGCGGTGAAGACCCGCGAGGGCGACGTGCTGGCGACGCTCCTCGCCAAGCTGGACGAAGCGCGGCGGGAGCTTTGCACGGACAAGGTGTTCGATGTCGTCGGGCAGCAACTTCAGGAGCTTTCGATCCGTGACCTGCTCCGCGACGCGCTCTTCGAGACGGCACCCTACTCCGCCCAGAAGCAGCTCGATTCCCTCTTCGCGACGCAACGGCTCCGTGCGGCGGTCGAGGAACAGCGCCGCCAGGCCTCGGCTTTTGGCGACGTGGCGAAGCGGTTGGGCCAGCTCAACACGGAGATTGAGGTCGAGCGTTTTAACCGGCTGCTGCCGGCTTACGTCCAGAATTTCGTTGAGAAGGCTGCGCCCCGGCTAGGCTTCGAAATCGAAGGGGACTTAAACGATCGAGCGCGGCTGAACCGTTCGAGTGGCTCCACCTGGATCGAATCCATGGCGAGCCACTGGCGGGGTGGCCTGCCGCCCTACGTGTCCGTGCGGCGCGACGAAGGCCCGGGCAACGGCGCGGCGCCCACGGCCTTCCTGCGACCGGGAGAACCGTTGTTCGACGCCTTCTGCGACGAGACCATTCGGCGGTTTGCCGTCGATGCCCGGCGGGGAGGATTCTTCCTCGATCCGGCGGCGGAGCGCCCCTATTTCGCGGCGGCCTATGTCTGCCAGTTGGGCGAGCGTTCGCTCCGTTCTGGCGACACGAAGCCGCGCCTGATGGAACGCCGGCTTGTGGGCCTGCGCTGGGACGGGAGCGGCGAATTTGCGCCCTGCGCGCCGAACCACTTGCTGGCGCTGGTGGGCGCGCCGCCAGCGCTGGCGTGGAAAGCCGGGTCCTTGCTCCAGGCTCCCATCGAGCAAGTTCAACGGGCCGATGCGCACGCCCGGATGGTGGCGGAAACGAGTTTCTTGCAGCAGGCCAGGGCGGCGGTGCGGGGGGAGTCTTTGACGCGGGTGGAAGATCTGCAGCGCGGTTTTGACTTCTCTGCCGGTGAAATGGCGGAGCGGCGGGTGGAACTGAGTCGCCGGGCACGAGACGGTGACGCCCAGGCGGCACAGCAACTGGAACACATCAAACGTGAGCAAGGCCGGATTGAGCAGGATAAGGCCGAAGCCCTGCTCTATGAGCATCGCCGCGGGGACCTGCTGGACATCATGACCCTCGATCGTATCGCCGTGGCACTGGTCATCCCGGACCAAAGCCCGGAGGCGGTGGAATGCTACGACAAGAACATCGAGGCCATCGCCATGCGAATTGCCGTCAACTACGAGGTGGACCGGCACCGGGCCAGGGTGTTCGACGTGTCGGCTCCGCACCTGGCGCGCGGCTACGACTTGGAGAGCCACCGGGCCAACGGTGAGAAGATCGTCATCGAGGTCAAGGGGCGGTCCGGACGAGGGGTAGTGCATCTGACGGAAAACGAATGGCCAACGGCGGCGAACGTGCGGGACAAGTACTGGCTCTACGTCGTCACCGATTGCGCCACCGAGCCCCGGCTCTACCGGGTGCAAGACCCTGTGCGGCTGGCCTTTCGAACCCGGCAGAGCTTTACGCTGAACATCGGAGACATCATCAAGGAGGCCGAAACCGAATGAACCGCCCGCGAACCACGCGAACGGACGCGAAAGCGGTGGGAAACCCAGCGTTGACGAACCAAGCTGCTGAGGACGCTACTGAACTTACATCCCTTCTGTGCGTTTCGACGACCGGACGCGGGGCAGCTTCTTTGGAGGCTGCCGCTCCATTTCCATGTTGCCTCACTCAAGTAGAATATCATCTGACAGCGTCTGATGAATTTGCCCTCCATCTTCGATGCGCCACTGGCGGTTATCTCCAGCCGCTCCCGAGCGACTTGGAGGAAATTGAGCAGCCGCCGGTGGCTGCAAAATCATCCGCAGCCCAGATTCCACAGCCACTGGCTAGAGAATTGCGACTGGCCTTCCGACCCGAATTCCCTAGAGACTCAGGACCGTTATGAGCGCCACTGCATCCATCTCAGCAGCCCAGAAGCACCTGACGGACTCGTCATTGCTTCTGGAACAGCAGCGCTTCGACAATGCTGCGTATTTGTCAGGCTACGTGGTGGAGTGCTGCCTGAAGGCGTTGTTGGACATAGATGGGATGCCATCCGCCAAGGAACTGGGGCATGAATTACCATTAATGGCTGGCAGCGCGCTCATGCTGGGTTATGCCCTTGCCCCCTCGCGAAGCCGGTACAACCTGGTTCCCACGCCCGACCTGGACCGTTTGATCAACGACTGGAAGCCTGATTCCCGTTATGAAAAGGAGAACACGACGAGCCAGGCGCTCGCGGAGTCACGCCTCAAAGGGGCCCAGGCCGCGTACGAGCAAATCGGGATAGCAATGATTCTGGACGGAACAATCCAGACCCAATATGAAGCACATCATTGAAGCAAGATTAGGTGGGGTGGCGGTGCTACAGAACGCCATCGCGGCTGGCCTCGCAGAAAGGCTTTGCCTGATGATTGACATCGGAGGTCGGTTGCGAGTGCTCGCCCAACTCACCGACCAGAATGATCGCGTAGCCCTCGAAAACAGACTGAGCCAGGAACTGCAGACTGCCTGTGAGGACTATTGGACAAAGGAGATCTGGTTTGACCGCGAAAAGACGCATCCGATGGGCAATGCCAGTCCTGCCGAAGTGGCATTGTTTTCCAAGGTATGGCAGGAAGCCAAGGCAGAACCGGCGGGCCAGAACCACATTCTCACGCTGGACCGGCGGTATTCGAAGGAGGCATGGTTTACCACCGACGTAGAAGCGGTTTGGAAAGCCGAGGGGCAGATGCCACCGATTGTCTCCTTCTACAGCTACAAGGGTGGCGTGGGTAGAACGACGGCTCTTGCGGCACTCGCCATCCAGTGTGCGCGGGCTGGGAAAAGAGTGTTGGTGATGGACTTTGACCTGGAGGCCCCAGGCATTGGCTCGGTGTTTTCCGCGGGGAGTGCGGTGCCGGAAGCTGGGATTCTGGATTTCTTGTTGGAACATCCGGTGGTTGGCAATGCCTTTGATCCAGCAGAGATGGTGTACTCTTTCGACAACCAAGCGGTGATCAAGGACGGAGAGCCCATTTTTGTGGCCGCAGCGGGGACTGTGGACCAGTGGTATCTCGAGAAACTGGGTCGCCTAAACTACCATGTGCTGTTCGAATCGCTTGCGCCCTCGCACTCCCGGGACTCGGCGCTGAGAATCTTGCTCCACAAAGTGAGGGCACGGGCCAAGCCGGATCTGATTCTGATTGATTCCAGGGCTGGACTGAATGATCTGGGAGGGCTCACCCTGTCGGGTCTTGCTCATTGGCATGCTCTGTTTGGCCTTGATTCAGAGCAAAGCTGGCTGGGGCTGCGGGTGGCGGTCGCACGCCTGGGGAAGGACCAGATCTTCAGCGGTCGGACCCAGCGGGATTGCATGGTGGTGCAGAGCATGGTCCCGCCCCAGGAGGGAAAGGAAGGAAGCCTCGAGCGGTTCAGGCAGCAGGCGTTTGATGTCTTCCGGGACGAGTATTACAACGATCCCAACGATCCGAACGCGGAATGGCCGCTGCCCGATGCCAAGGGAACCGAAGAGCCGCACTATAGCATTCCGCTGGTATACGATAATAGGGTGATGGGCTATCGGAGCCTCGAACAAGTGGCTGATTACCTGTGTGAAGGGGATTTTGACGCTTTTGGGAGCGCGGTCATTAAGAAAGTGGGAATGAAAGTATGAACAAAAGCACGGCCACAAAGGCTGATATCCCGGGCCTTCTGGATGCGTTCGTGAACATGAGCAGCGCCGGTGCCGCCGAGAGCGATCCGGACAATTTGTTCCTGAAGCGTTTCCTGCCATTACCAGAGCACGCCCGTGCACTCGAGCCGGACACTTTGCTGATTGTGGGCAACCGCGGCGCAGGCAAGACAGCTCTGTTCCGTGCCATTCAGACCCCAACCGGAGTTCAATCCATTGCCAAAGTGTCGCCTCGCGTTGATCCGCAGCAAATCGAGAACAGCCGTTGGCTGGTGGGCTACTCCAGCGCAGGCACTGATTATCCGGCTGAAATTGTCTTTCGGAAATTCGCTCAAAATCAAGACCCTATTGGCCTCCAGGTTATCTGGCTGGGGTACCTGCTGCGATGTCTGCAGAAGGCGGGTGTTCTTGCTACGGTGGGCCTGCCCTCCGGCCTGCAGGCACTTCTCTCCAACCCCGTGGTTCCCATTGAGGAGTTGTTTGCGGGGGTTCAGGAACACCTCGAGAGCTGCATCGCGGCGTTGGACAGGCTCGACGGTGAGCTCTCAAGCAGCTCGAGATGGGTTTTTATCACTTATGACGAGTTGGACCGCGTCAGTTCGTCCGACTGGATCCAGCTCACGAAGATTGTTCGAGGTCTCATTCAGTTTTGGTCGAGCAACACGCGGCGGTGGCGGCGGTTGCGGCCAAAGATCTTCCTGCGCCGGGACCTTTACGAGCGTTCGGCGATTGTGGGACCTGACGTTTCGAAGATAGCTGCCCAACGCGTCGAACTCAACTGGTCGGTCCGGAACCTCTATGCGCTTCTCGCCAAGCGCTTGGTCAATCAGGATTTCGTCATCTCGCGCTATCTCGGACCGGATTCACCTCCGGTTGAGAACCGTGATGAGCTGGGTTGGTTTCCGCTGGGAACCAAAGACCAGGATTATGCTCCCATGGTGGCCAAGATTTGTGGCGAATTCATGGGAGCCAATGCCCGCAAGGGCTCGACTTTCTCCTGGATTCCGACTCACTTGCAGGACAGTCATGGCCAGGTTTTGCCTCGCTCCATCATACGGCTATTCGAGAAGGCAGCGGACATGGAACGTCGTTCCCGCAGAGCGGAATGGCCGCAGATCATCCATCACACCGCATTGCGGGGATCGCTGGACCTGGTTTCTGTGGATCGGGTCGCGGAGATTAAAGAGACATTCCCTTGGATCGAGAGAGTCCAAGCTGCCCTTCGCAAAGCCAGCATAAAAGTCCCGGCCGAGCGGATGGAGCTGCAAAGAGCCCTCCAGATCGACTGGGCCGGGGAAAACGAACAGCCACCCGAAACTTCGCCCTACGGTCTGCTCCAGTTCATGGGAGAGTTGGGGATATTTTACCATCGTCCGGACGAACGTGTTGATGTTCGGGATATATACCTTGATGGGTTTGGTCTCAAGCGCAAAGGCGGAGTCAAGAAGCCCTTTTGAGTTCGGCCACCCCGGGAGCTGGCAAGCGGAGTATTGGCTCGGTTCTCAGAGATTATGAACGACAAACCCCGCTTGATCGAAGTCGCCTTTCCGCTCCGGCAGGCCTCGCTGGCCAGCGTGCACGAGAAGAACGTGCGGCATGGGCACATCTCCACGTTGCACATCTGGCCAGCGAGACGACCGCTGGCGGCGTGCCGGGCCGCGCTGCTTTGCACACTGCTGCCGGACCCCGGTGACGCGCAGAAGCGACAGGAACTGCTGGACCTGATCGGGGGCACGGTGGTGAAGAAACTGGTGACCTCCGAGGATGATGACGGTAACTCGGTCTCCGAGGAAAAGGAAGTGGTGGAAGGCGGGGTGCTGGCGTGGGGGAACGAGAACGCGGTGGAGATGGACACCCTGCGCGCGGCCATCCGGGAGTTCTACGGTGGCGAGGCGCCGAAGGTACTGGATCCGTTTGCGGGTGGCGGTGCGATTCCACTGGAAGCGATGCGGTTGGGGTGTGAGGTCACGTCGGCGGACCTGAACCCGGTGGCGTGGTTCATCCAGAAATGCACGTTGGATTATCCGCAGCGGTTCGCGGGGAAGAAATGGCCGCTGCCGGACTTCGTGCGTGATTGGCCGGATTTCGTCGAGGACTTCCTGGCCGGCAAGGTGAAGAAGCGCAAGGGCGAGCAGAAGCCGCATTTCACGGACCCGCAGCAACTTTTTCTGAGCAGCCCGCGAAACACGCCAAACACACTAAAAGGGGAACAGGGAGATTCTGTTTCGCGTCCTTTCGCGTGTTTGGCGGGCAATAAGTCGGTCGGGGATTTGCCGGATGCGGATCTGGCGTGGCACGTGCGGGCCTGGGGGCGGTGGGTGCTGGAACGGGCGCGGCAAGAACTGGCTGCCCGCTACCCGACAGCGGATGGCGAGCCGACCGTGGCCTACCTTTGGGCGCGCACAGCGCGGGACCCGCAGACGACCGGTCGTGTACCTCTGCTGAAGACGTTCTGGCTTTGTAAGAAGAAGGGGAAACGCGCAGCGCTTCTTCCTGTCCCACTGACTGACGGCTCTGGTGTAACTTTCAGACTGCTGCGAGAAGTGGATTTGACGCAACCTCAGCGAGTGATCGAGGAACATGATTTCCTGCAACGCTGGGAAGTGACCACCGAGAACTTGGACGACTTCCTCAAGAACGGAACGATGAACCGCGCTGGAGTATGGAGTCCGTGCAGTGGTCGGCCAGGTATCATTGCGCTCACGGCGAAGGATGATCTCCCGCGACAAGGCCAACAACGGCTGATCGGGGCACAAATGGTTGGGGTGGTTATCGAACGGAAGGAGCCACATCGCAAGAAGGCTTCAAAAGTCTACAGGATTCCCAATGAGCCAGAAATCGCAGCGTCCATTGTTGAGGTGGAAGATCTCGCCGCTGCATTTGATGGGTTACCGTATGGCCTGCTGACGGAGCCGATCCACAAGGGCGGAGGAAGTGGTGCATGTCGTGCATTCTCACTCTACCGCTGGGGAATGCGAACCTGGGGTGATGTCTTTACCCCGCGCCAGATGCTCGCGCTTGCTGTTTTTGCGAAACATAGTCGTGCGGCGGTTGAGGCTTTGCGCACGAGCCACGGGGAGCTGGCGGAAGCTGTCGGATCCTACCTTGCGGTGGCGCTCGACCGCCTCGCGGACAGAAGCAGCGGCATTTGCACGTGGACTCTGGACTACGATCAAATTCGGAACACGTTCGCGCGATTTGCTCTCCCGATGACTTGGGACTTGGCGGAGTGCGTGCCTGTCGCCGAGGTGTCGGGTGGCTATCCTGGACAGCTTGAGTTGGTGGCAAAATATGTAGCATTCGCTACTGGAACGACAGGTAATCCCTCCGCACCGAGGATCGTTCGTGAATCCGCACTTGGGGACTCACAGGGGCGTGGAAACTTGGACGCCGTAGTGACCGACCCGCCCTATTATGACGCCATACCGTACTCAGACTTGATGGATTTCTTCTACATTTGGCTGCGGCGAACGTTGCGTGGCATCAGCGCTGAGATGGATACCGTTTTCGCAGAGCCGCTCTCGCCAAAGTGGAATCATGAACAGGCAGACGGTGAGTTGATTGACGATGATTCGAGGTTCGATGGAGACCGCGAGGCCAGCAAGCGGAACTACACCGACGGCATGGCCAAAGCGTTTCAACGGTGCTGCGAACGCCTCACAGACACGGGCCGGCTCGTGATTGTCTTCGCAAACAAATCGGTAGACGCCTGGGAAACGCTGGTCGGAGCGCTCATACGTGGCGGAGCAGAGGTCACGGCGAGTTGGCCGATTCAAACCGAACGCGAAGCACGGTCGCGCGGCCAGGCTTCTGCCGCGCTTTCCAGTTCCGTGTGGATCATCTGCCGGAAGCGCGCCAAGACGGCGCCGGCGGGCTGGGAGGAGCCGGTGTTGGAGCGGATGAAACAAATCCTATTCGACCGCCGGGAGGAACTGGGCGGGAAGAACATCCTGCAGTACTACTTCGACCTGGGCATCCGGGGCCCGGACTTCATCTGGGCCGCGCTCGGTCCCGCGCTCCAGTCCTATAGCGAGCATCCGTTTGTGAAGAAGACCGGAGGCGGCATCATGACGGTGCAGGAGTTCCTGGATGAAGTGCGGAAACTGGTGCTGCAATTCGCCCTGGGTGAACTGCCGGGCTTCCGAGAACTCCAGCGCGAGACCCAGGGCCGGGGCGAGACCGTGGCACTAGACCCTGTGACGCAGTATTACCTGCTGCACCGGGCCTATTTCGGGCTGAAGTCCGCGCCTGCCGGGGCCTGCATCCTCTACGCGAACGCGTGCGGGAAGAACGAGACGGAGCTGAAGGTGGTGTGGAACATCCTGGAACAGGGCGGGAAATCCGGTCCGGGCAAGAAGGGCCGCCCGCGCAAGGACGAAGAGCCCACGGATGACGAGCCCACGAATAACACGACTGGCACGAATGAAGACAGCAGCGGGAGCGAATATCGGCTGCTCGATTGGTCGGAGCGGGTGGACCGCGAGGACCTGGGCGAGAGCCGGGGCGGCCTGGCCTCGCCCCTGGTGGACAAGCTGCACCGGCTGATGGCGTTATTCCAAGGGAACCGGGCCGCAGACGTGCAACGGCTTTACGACGAATGGGGGATGGCCAGCGAACAGGCTTTCCCGCCGCTGCTGCAGGCCATCCGCGAGCTGGCCCTGCAAGATGGGAACGAAACGGAACGGCGGCTGGTGGAGGCACTGGCCACACAATTGAAACTGACCCGGCGGCAAGTGGTGGAAGATGGGGTGATGAAGGAAGGGCCGTTCTTCCCGTCCATTGATGAGGCGACGCGGACGGAGGTGAGCTACCGGAAGGTCAGGAAGTAGCCCGCGAAACACGCGAAACATACGAAAGGAAAAAGACCATGAACGATCTGGTTTACCGAGACGAGTGTTACAGGATCATGGGAGCGTGCTTTGAGGTCTATAAGGAGAAGGGGTGCGGCTTCCTGGAGGCGGTCTATCAGGAATGCCTTGAGATTGAATTCGAGATGCAGGGCATCCTGTTCGTTCCAAAACAGCCGTTGGCGTTGAGCTACAAGGGACGCCCGCTCAAGCAACGATACGAGCCAGACTTCATCTGCATGGACAAGATCATCGTGGAACTGAAAGCGGTCTCTGCCCTGGCCGACGAGCACCGCGCACAAGTCCTGAACTACCTCAACGCTACCGGTTACAAGCTGGGATTGCTGGTGAACTTCGGTCATTACCCAAGAGTCGAGTGGGAACGGATAGCAAACACTGCCCGTGAAACACTGCCGACTGCCCGCGAAACACGCGAAACTCACGAAACAGAGAAACCGTTCAGCCTATGAAAGCCTTCTTCTCCATCCCTTTTCGCGTCATTTCGCGTATTTCGCGGGCAATCCCCTTTTGAATCATGGCAAAGCATGTTCTGAAACCCTGGAAAGAGGTCTGCATCCTGCGAGATGAGATCCGGACGAAGACCCTAACGATGGCGGATTTCGCGGTGGACCTGCACCGCGTCATCTTCGAGCCGGGTGGCGGCAAGTACTACACGGACCCGGAGGCGTTCTTCGCGACCAGCTATGCCACGCCGAACTTGCGGCGATTCTGCCGAGACGTGTTGCGGCGGCTGGCCAAGGAGGATGGCGGCGAGCCGATCATCAATGTGGCGCAGACGTTCGGCGGCGGGAAATCGCACACGCTGACGACGCTGTACTACCTGACTACCCTGGGGGCGAAGCTACCCCGCAAGGCGACGGCGGTGGAACACATCATGGCGGAGGCCAAGCTGGAGAATCCGCCGGCGGCGGTGGTGGCCTCGGTGTCTTTTGACTGGGTGGATTGGAAGAAGGGCGGCAAGGCCAAAGCGCCGGACGGCACGGAACGGTTCTTTCGGATGCCGTGGAACCTGATTGCTTGGCAACTGCTCGGCCAACAGGGGCTGGATATTCTCGGACGGGATGAATCGCAGCCAGACTTCGACACGCCGCCGGCGACGCCGCTGTGGGTGGAAGTGCTGGCGGAGGTCGAGAAGACCGGCAAGGGTGCATTGGTTCTGCTGGACGAGTTTCTGATGTGGGCGCACACGGCGGCCACGCCTGATCCTGATCCCACAAACAGAGGCCGGGGGCCAGATTGGATTCAACGACTGAAGAACTTCTTCCAGTGTTTGTCTCAGGCGGTAGATGGATCCGAGCGATCCTGCCTTGTTGCATCCCTCCTGGCCACCGAACCCGCGAAGAACGATGAAACGGGCAAGGCCATCTTGGATGCCTGCAACCAGGGACTGAACCGGCAGGCCTCCGTGCAGTCGCCCGTGGAAAAAGGCGACCTGGCGGAGTTGTTGCGCCGCCGGATGTTCGAGAAGTTTCCCGAGAACCCGGCGGACCGGCATCCGCACGTCACGGCGTTTTGGGACCGGATGAAGGCGATTGATCCCTCGCAGGCGAAACTGCCCAACGCGGAGGAGAAACTGCGCGATGCGTATCCGTTCCACCCGGATTTGCTGGCGCGGTTCTTCGGGAAATGGACGGAACTGAACCAGTTCCAGCGCACGCGCGGCGTTCTGCAAACCTTCGCCACCGCGCTGCGCGAGGCGAGCAAGTGGGACGAGTCGCCACTGATCGGGCCGCAGGTGTTCCTGGCGGAACCGGGGAGCACCGATCTCAGCCCATCCCTGCAGAAGCTGGCAGAAGTGGCAAAGGAATCGCAACCGGAGAAGAAACCGCAATGGCCTAGCAACCTGAAGACAGAACTACCACGGGTGGTTGACGCACAGAAGGCGGCGGCCGGAACGCTGACCGGGCGCGAACTGGAGGCCGCGTGCGTGGCGGCGTTCGTCTATTCGCAGCCGATTGGCGAACAGGCGGAGATTGGCGACTTGCGCTGGCTGGTGGGGCCGACGTGCGACCTGCCGGCGGTGTTCAACAACGGGTTGATCGCGTGGGCGAAGACGTCCTGGTACCTGGAGGAAACCGACGCCACCGAACCGACAACGAATGTGCCGAAGTATTGGCGGCTGGGGCCGAAACCGAACCTGAACCAGGTTCACTACAGTTACCGGACCAAGGCCCTGAGCATTGCCAAGGGGAAGTTCGACGAACTGGCGAAGAAGTGCGGTCCACTCAAGGAGGGCTGCGACCAGGAGGGCATCAAATTCCACAATCAGCCGAATTCACCGGGCGATGTGGAGGACGATGGCGTGTTCCGGCTGGTGGTGCTGGCGGCTGATTACGCCGGACAACCCGGTGCGAAACCGCACACCGGGGCTGAGGCGTTCCTGCGCACGCATTCGTCCCCGAGGGATAATCGGACCTATCAGAACGTGGTGCTGGTCGTGACTCCCAGCGTGGCTGGTTTGCAGCAAGCCGAGCAGCAGATCGCGGACTGGGTGGCATGGCGGGAGATTCAAGGATCGAAGGACTTCAAGGATTACGAGGCTCATGTGCAAGCGACGGTCACCAAGCGGGAGAAGGAAACCAAACAGTTCGCCGAGACCGCGGTGAAGAACGCTTTCGAGCTGGCGCTGCACGTGGACAAAACCGGCGCGGTGCAAGTAAAGAAGTTCACGATGGGCGCCCAAGCCCTATTCCCGACCCTGTTGCAGGAAAAGGAACTGCGGCTCTTCAAAGAGAAGATTGACGCGGAGACGATCATGCCGGGCGGCCCGTATGCCGTCTGGCCCGGAAACGACGACCGCGTGCAGGTGAGCGCGCTTTATCAGCAGTTTGCCCGACGGCCCAACCTGCCGAAGCTGCTGAGCCAGCAAACGGTGACGAACACGATCGGGGACGCGGTGCAGCGCGGAGTGCTGGCACTACGGCATGTCCGCCCCGATGGCTCGGAGCAGTGGTTCTGGCGGTCGAAGATTGACGTGGCGGACTGGGAGAAGACTGGCGAAGCGTGGCTGCCCAGCAAGGCGGTGCTAAACAGCGTGAGCGCCAAGGCCATCGTTCCCGAGGCGCTGCCCGGCTTGTGGCCCGCGGAACCGAATAGCGTGGAACTGGCGACCTTGTGTTCCTGGTTCGACGGGAGCCATGCCTTTCAGGAGGTCACGCAACCGGGGTATCCGCCGGAGTCACGGCCCATTCCGCAAGTGGCCGTGGACGAGGTCCACAAGGCCGTGGCGCAAGCGGTGAAGGCAGGCGACCTGTGGCTCGTGCTTGGGAATGACAGCGTGTGGCTGGAAGAGCCCACGGCGATCCAGCTTGATCCCAATGCCCGCCTGTTCCGGTGCCCCGCGCCGCTGAACGCGATCGAATTACTGCCCGGCGCGCTCAAGGCTGCCTGGAGCAGCGACGCGGAGCCGAAGACCACCGTGGCCACCCTTCATGCGGAACTGAAGAAGGTGAAGGGCAATCCGTGGCCCCCTCAGGCCTTCATCAACACCTTGAGCGAAGCCATCGGGCGCGGACTGGTGCAGCGGGCCAGCGGCAGTGGCCCGCTGGTATCGCTGGCTGCCGACGGGATTGTGGCACTGACCGTGAAATCGGCTGGGCCGATTCTGCCGCCCGAGCCCGAACCTATCCCGGGCCGCAAGCTCTCGCCGCGTGTGACCTTGTCTCCTGCTGAGTTTCAGGATCTGGCGGACGACGTTTCAACGCTGAGCAAGTCCCTGGCGGGTTACGACGTGCAGTTCGAGGTTGCCGTGTCCGTAAAGTCGAAATCGGGAATGGACCTGACGCAAGCGAACGAGGTTCTTGGGAAAGTCAAGAAGGGGTGGAGACTGTGAGGGTCATGGAGGAGCGAGCCCGTCGATCCCAGTCCCTACGGTTCGACGCTCGAGTCGAATTCGAGGACTCGGTAGAAACGGGTCGGATGCGTTGGCGCGTCGGTGTCGGCGAATTCCGCCACACCGTCGGCGTCGGGCAGAGCGACACCGAGAACGATCCAATTGGGGGCCAGCAGGGCGGTCGCGCCCTCGACGAGCCAGAGCACCGTCGGGCCTCCCGCCAGGCGCAATCGCACGACGCCGTTGGCGTCGCGTTGGATGGCGAAGGAGCGCGTGCGGGAGGCCGACGCGCTTAGTCCGTGAGCGCCGGGTGACCGGACGTTGACCGTCACGATGGCGGTGTCGGCGCCGCCGTAGCCGTCGCCTACCGTGTAGCTGAAGCTGTCCCGTTCCCTAAGGCTGGCGGAGGGGATGTACACGACGCGTTGGTTGGTGAGGATGAGCCGGGCGCCGAGCCGGCTCGAGGGGTCCACGCTCACCACGGCCAGTTCGTCGCCATCCGGGTCCGAATCGTTGGCGAGAAGGTCTGCCGCCGGGATGACCAGGGCGCCGTTGGACGAGCGCCAGACCTCATCGTCGCGGGCGATTGGGGGGCGGTTGACGGTGGTGGTGGTCCGCTGGCCTGTGATCGGCACGACCTGGTTATCGAAGTGCCCGCGACCGTCGAAGCTGGCCGGCCCGCGTGCGTTGGCGGGCGGCGTGACCCGGTAGGTCAACTCGCGGATGAGGTCGTCGCGAAAGGGCCCCCAACTCACCCAACGCGAACTGGCATTGAACGCGCCGCCGTGGCTGATGTTCGAGACCGTCCAGCCTTTGGGCACGCGGTCTTCCACCCGGTACGAACGCACCCCGACACGCGGCGTGGCCAGGTCGACCACCAAGAACTCGACGAGCGGGACGTACTCGGCCGGCATCGAGCAAACCACGCTGTTGCCGGCCATCACCGCGATCGACACCGTTTGCTCGTCGCTGGCGGCCGGCACACCGTTGTCGGTCACTCGAACTGTTACCGTATAGCTGCCGGGCGCCTGGGAGCTCGTCGGGGTCCAAGTAAAGACCCCGACGCCGGTGATTTGCGCCCCAGCCGGCGCACCCGGATCGAGGCTGAACGTCAAGGTATTGGGCGGCGTATCTGCATCGGTCGCCGCCGCGGTGAAAGTCAGCAGCCGCCCTTCAAACGCTCGTTGATTTGCAATAGGGGTCAGCACCGGCGCCGTGTTCACTTCGTTGACCGTGACCGTGAAGCTCTTGGTGTCGAAGAGGCTCGGATTGCCGTCGTCGGTGACCTTCACGGTGATGGTGTAGTTGCCTGGGCCTTGGGCCTCGGTGGGCGTCCAGGCAATGGCGCCGCTGTTGGCGTCGATGCTCACGCCGGAGGGAGCGTTCAGCAGGCTGAAGGTGAGGGTGTTGGCTGGCAGGTCCGCATCGGTAGCGGAGGCGGCTACCGCCAGGGTGCTCAACTCGGGCAAGGTCTGATCGGCGGGCACGGTCAGCACCGGCGCCGTGTTCACTTCGTTGACCGTGACCGTGAAGCTCTTGTTGTCGCTGAGGTTCGGATCGCCGTTGTCGGTGACCTCCACGGTGATGGTGTAGTTGCCTGGGCCTTGGGCCTCGGTGGGCGTCCAGGCGATGGCGCCGCTGTTGGCGTCGATGATCACGCCGGCGGGAGCGTTCAGCAGGCTGAAGGTGAGGGTGTTGGCTGGCAGGTCCGCATCGGTAGCGGAGGCGGCTACCGCCAGGGTGCTCAACTCAGGCAAGGTCTGATCGGGGGGCACGGTCAGCGCCGGCGCGTCGTTGACTGGGATGATGGTGACGCTCACCGTTGCCACCTCAGACTCCGCCGCCCCGTCGTAAGCCTGATAGGTGAGCGTGTCGCTGGTGGTTTCGCTACCGTCGTGAACGTAAGTAAACGAGCCGTCCGGGCTGAGGGTCAAGGTCCCGTGCCGAGGCAAGTCCACGAGCACGGCGGTGAAGGGGTCGTAGTCCGCGTCGGTGTCGTTGGCCAGTACGCCGTGGGCGGTGCCGGGGGCCAGTGTGCCGCCTTCGCTCACGGTGTAAGCATCGTCGAGGGCTACCGGAGGGCTTTGGAGTGCATGCCAGAATCCATAACCGGCAGCGAGCGTGCCATTCACATGCTCGATGGCAGCTTCGCCGACGATAGGTTGGGCGATCGTGTCGGTCACGGTGTAAGGCCCGGCTGTGGCCATGCCGCCGCCACAGGCCCCGACTTCGAGGGCGAGCGCTGCGCCGGTGGCGGTAGGGATGAAGCCTTGCTGGGCAGGCCCTTCGAGGGGAGCCAACCACACCCACACCAGCAGCCAACCAAGGCGGGCTTTGAAAGCCCCGCTGGCCAGACGCGCCAGGGACCGAGGGCGTGTCCACGAAGCCGCGCTAAGGGAGGTCGTCAGCCGACGGCGCATGGCGATTCTGGGCCAGGGGCGGGCGTTGGTGTTCGTGGTCGTTCCAGAACTGTTGCTCGATCAGTTGGCCGTCTTGGAGTCGGGCCTCGGCCTGGACGAATCCACTGGCGAAGTATGAGCGCGCCAGCCCATCGGGTTGACCGGCCTTCATGGTGACCTCCTGGGCCAAGGAGCCATCCTCGTGCCAGCGGCGAAAGACGCCTTCGATCTGGCCCGTCGAGACGGTTGCCTCCGAGAGTTTCTGACCGTTCGGATACCACTTGGTTCGCAGTCCGTGAGAGATGCTGGCGTGGAAGCGTTCGCTGACCTGGAGCTGGCCGTTAGTGTGCCAACCTTCGGAGAGCCCGTGCAACAGGCCGTTCGAGAGGCTCGATCGAGATTGGAGCGTGCCGTCGGGATAGAACTCGAGCATGAGGCCGGAGAAGGGAGTGGTCTCGCCGAGACGACACAGCCGGCCCTCATGCAGCGTGAGGGTGTCGCGTCGCGCCTCGGGGATCGAGTTGGGCTGGGTTGGGGGCTGGCGGCGTAACGAGCCGAGTATCAGGGCTAGGAGGGTGGCCAAGGCCAGCGTCAAGAGAGCGAATCTATGGCGAGGTTTCATGCGCGCGGATGCGTCGCTGCCATTGACGGCCAGTCGGGGTAGGGCGCGCAGTCCCCTGCGCGCCGGCGGTTTGGATGTTCAGAGCGGTTTGCGGCGCGCAGGGGACTGCGCGCCCTACCGCGATGGGGGTGGCTCGGCAGGAGCCTCGCCCTACCGCGATGGGGGCGGCTCGGCAGGAGCCTCGCCCTACCTGAGCACAGTTGTTTGTCCTGAGGTCTGATCATGCAACGGGGCGGCGCCAGCGAGGGTGCGTGATGTCCACGGCGAGTCAGCGGTGCGAAGGGGTGGTTCATGAGGTGTTTCGAGGGCACCTACTGGGCAAGGAGTTTGAAGGCCTGGATCGAGGCTTCGGGGGGGACCTCGGCCTCGAGGTAGATGACGCGCACGTCGCGAGCGTAGTAGGCGCGCAGCGGGGGCGCTGTGGGGCCGTCGTCCGCGAGGCGGAAGGCGACCGGCAACCAGGTTTCGAGGTCGGCGGAGCCCTGGACGGTGTAGGTGCGGCCGCGAATGGCGAGAAAGGCGAGCACTGGGCGCTGCTCGCGCAAGCCGAGGATGTCCAACCGGAAGCCGTCCTGCGGATCGAAGGCGTAGGTGCCGGCCAGGTATTCTTGGAGATTGCTCAAGCCATCCCCATCGGGGTCATCGCCGGGCCGAATGTCAGCCAGCGTCAGGCCGCCCCCGAGCATGGCCATCAGGGCGCGTTCCCAGGCGTCCGGCAGGCCATCGCCGTCGGTGTCCTCGCCCAGGGTGAGATCGAGGCGGGTGCTACGGGCGGGTTGACCGAGGTTAGCGTAGCGGCCGCGCAGTTCGAGGGGGAGGTAGGTGAGTTGCCCGATCTTGACGCGGAGCTGGAAGGCGACCGAGGGCCGCAAGGCGGTGGGCCGGTAGCTGTCTGCAGTGAGGCCGGCGTCCATGGGGACCGCCAAGCGGTAGTTCATGCCGGGCCGCAGGCCAGGCACGACCGGGGTTTTCAGGCACACGCCGGTGAGGGTTTCGAGGACGATCTCAGCCTGGGGGATGGCTAGCGGCTGGCCCAGTTCGTCACGCACCACGCCGTAGAGGGTGTGATGCGGCGCGGGCGGGAAGGCGCGGGCGGCGCCGGAAGCGGCGAGCCAGATGGCGAAGGCGACGAGCCGAGCGGTTGAGGTCAATTGCCGCGGGTTGATGAGCCAACGAAGACACCTCCAACCGATCGCGGCCATCCGGAAGGGCCTCGAGGCTCGGGACCGATCCTCGAGCGGATGGCTGAGGTCAGCCGGGGTGCGCTCGGCGGAGGTGGGCGACAGCAGGCGGGTGCGCGCGTTCATGGCGATGGGAGTGGGATGGGCGGCTTAGTTGCCGGCGTAGGAGTAGGTGACCAAGTGCAGCTTGACGTCGGTGACCGTTTGGATGAAGCGGTCGATGCCTTGGTTCGGGTTGCGGAGGAGGGTTTTGCCGGGGATGACCAGTTTCCATTGGCTATTCCAAACCGAGCGGCCGACCAGACGGTTATTGGTGAACTGGGAACGTTGGAGGGTGCCGAAGCCGGTGTAGAGGTTCGGACTGAAGCACGCCGTCGAGGAGACGGGACGGAAGGCCTGATGTTTGCGCACGGCAAAGAGCGGTTCGGTGAGCGCATCGCTCGATTGCCACAGCGGTTTGGTCGAGAAGCCGGACGCGCCGATGTTGAAGGGCATGGGGATGGCCAGGTCGTCCACGCGCCAGGTGCGGACGACGCTCGCGTCGCCCAACGGCGGGCTGCGCATCGAGTCCACGCCTACGGGGATGAGATAGACATAGGGCGTCGCCGAGAGGGCCAGAGGATCGAGGAACCACAAGTTCGGGTCGCTGGGAGACGTGCCGCCTGCGCCGCCGACGGCCGCGGTCTGGGCGGTGGGATCGTCCATGCCGCGATAGCCGATAAGGGCTACGCCGACGCCGAAGATTTTGGTGGCAAAGGCGCTGGGGCTAAAGGCGTGATCGCCCGCGGCCAGATGTTGGCCGAAGAGGTTATAGCCGTCGGCGATGGTGGTGTTGAAGGTCAAGACCAGGCCGGGCACGGGCAAGCCTCTGCCATCGTCCAGTTGCATGGCGAAGCGGCGGACGTCTTCGTCTTCGAGCAGGTTCCGGCGGCGCGCGGCCTGGAGCACGTCTTTCCAGGGGACATCGCCGTCGGCGGTGGGCAGAATGCGGAACAGTTCGGTGCGCAAGGACAGGGTGGTGCCGTAGCTGTCCGGATTATTGAAGCCGAGCCGGCCGCGGAGGACGTCCCAGTCGGCCTTCATCTCGGCTAGGACACTCGAGAGGCCGGGGTCGCCGGTATTGCTGCCGGCGTACTGGGGTTCGCCGTTGCGGACGATTCCCAGGGCGCGGGCGCTGACGATGCGGTTGCGGACGTTGCGGCCGGCTGGGGTATGGAGCAAGCCGGTTTCGTAGTCGTAGGCGTTGGCGGCCAAGAGGGCATAGCGCGCGGCCAGATCGAAGAGGGTCTTGTAGCGTTCGAGCTTCTCGTTGCGGAAGAGGCGGAAGGCGGCGTCGCGGGTGCGGTAACCCTGGATGACGGCGGCGGCATGTTGGCGGAGGACCAGGCGTTCCTCCTGGATGCGGTCACCTTCGGCGAGGAGGGCCTGCTTCTTGCGGCTGGCGTCTTCGAGTTGGCGGAGGCGCTCGTTGATGGTCCAGAGGTGGCCCTGGATGGTCGAGAGCTGATTGCCGAGGGCGAGCATCGCTTCCCGTTGTCCCAGGTTGTACTCGCGGGTACCCACCTCGTCCCACTCGATCCAGCGATTGGCGGTTTCAGTGGCGTTTTCGAACCCCTTGACCACAACGTTGCGGGCTACCGCGGCCCAATCGATGACGTTCACCACGCTCAGCCCAGCCTTCTTGATCGCGGCTCGCGCGGCGGAGGTCAGGTCGCCGCCGCTCGAAACACCCACAATCGTGTCGAGCGGGAGCGCCGCCTCGATCGCCGCGGCTGTGCCCTTGATGGTCTCCTTGACGGTGTCTTGGTGGACTTGCCACATGTCATTGGCGAAGTTGGCCCATTGCACGGCCTCCTGCGCCTTGAGAATCCTCTTCTGGTACTCATAGATCTCGTCTGTCACATCCCAGAAGTCCTGGAAATGCTTGACGGCTTTGTCCAAGTCGTTCTTGGCGCCGGCGGAGTCGTTGAGGGCTTGGCGCAGCCGGGTGTGGGCCATGATGTACTCGGAAATGGCCTGTTGCAGTTTGCCGGGCGCAGCGCGGCGGCCGGTCCAGGCGGCGGGTTTCTCGAGGAAACCGTGGGACCCGATATCGAACTCGACGTAGTGCACGCCGAGGGTTCGCAGGTCCTTGCCGTCGTCGTTGATGGCGGGGATGAGCCATTCCGTCTTGTCCGAGTTCTCGGTATCGTCGTCCGCCTGGAAGGACTGGTAGAGGTAGGTGGCCCAGTCATCGGGAAGGTTCTGCACATCGATGCGGAACGTGTTGCCGGTGGTGAAACTCCACAGCTCCGGGAAGGGGTACTCGGGCGTCTCGACATACATGTAATGGATCAGGTCGGGCCCAGCGTAACCTTGTGGGTATTGCTTGCCGGGACCGATGTCGTCCGGGTAAGGCGTGCCATACAACTCGATGAGGGCATTCCGAAAGGCCAACTCCTGCCGAGCCACTGCGGCTTGGAACTCGGTGAGCGAATCCTGCTCCGCCCGCAGCAGGGCAGTGACACCCTTGGCATCGTCGAAGGCGGCGACGGCGTTGTTGAGCGCCACCTTGGCACGTTGATAGATCTGCTCGAAGTGCGTGCCGCCTTCCGTGCCCACGACCGCGGACGGGTTGATGTCGAAGGCGAGGCCGCCCTCCGGCATACCGAGCGGGCTCAGGCCGCCCTCGGCGTTGTCCAGGGCCGTCTGCAAAGCTTCCCCGAGTTTGGCCAACTCAGGCAGCTCCGGCACGGTCGTGCGGTCGATCTTTTGGATGCCTTCGTGGTCGGGGTTGGGGTCGACGTCGGGCAGGATGGCGTTACCGACGATCCAGTTCAGGTAATTGCCTTGACCGGAGCGGCAGGCCCAATGATCCAGGCACCAGTGGCGGACGGGGTGGACATCTGTGCCGGCCTGGGTGTAGGTGCGGCGGCGGTTGGCGCGGGTGGTGGCGAAGTGATCCCAACCGGCGGTCGCGACGGCCTGATAGTCTCGGCGCCAGGTGAGGTCGAAGACCTGCCGGCCGGCGCGGGCCAGGGCGGCGGCGGCGGCGGCGAACTTGCGTTCGTCTTGGTAATCCACCGAGACGGGTTGGCCGAGGACATTGACCGCCTCGGTGCGCGGCACCCAGTCGAAGTAGGCATTCAGGAGCAGGGAATAGTAGCCTTTGAGTGCGGTCAGGTAGTGGCCGTAGGCGTCGCCGTGGCCTTGCGGGAACAGCCGGGCGGCGTCTTCGGCATTAATGATGCCGTCGGGTTCTTGGTTGGGGTTTTCTTGGATGTTGTAGTTGAGGGCGTAGATGACCTCACCGGCGTCGATGCCCCGGGTGTAGTTCCAGATTAGCCGGTTATAGACCGGGGTGACCTCGACCCCGGGCACGAGGAAGTCGTCGCGGCCGCGTACCAAGGCCAGTTCCTCCTCGAGCAGGGAGGCCATCTGGCCTCGGAAGGCAAAGAGGGCGGTGGCCATGTCGCTGTAGGCGTGGCCGTGAGTTCCGATGCCGATGGTCGGGTTGGCGGCATCGGCCCAGGCTTCGCCCCCGAGCAACAGGTAGAGATCGTTCAGGTAGCCCGCCGCCAACAGGAGGGCGTCATTGGCTGGGCCGTAGTTGTATCCGGACTCGATGCTGAGCATTCGGCCTCGCCGCAGGACGGTTTCGTAGATTTCGATCAGGCCGAAGTTGTCGATGTTCTCGAGGTTCAGCGCCACATCGCCTTCCCAGCGGCGGCCGGCTTGGGTGAGCATGCTGACGTCGGTGTTGACCTGGTGGTTGAAGAGGTCGGCGATCCGTTGATTGAACGGGTTGATGCCGCCCAGCACGCGCTTGATCCAGCCTTCGCCCAGCTTGGGCGCGGTCCAATCCGACCACTGGTTGTAGAGGGGATGGTCGGCCGATTGCGAGCGGTAGCGCATGACGACGTAGTTATCGCACAAGGCCTGGATGCCGGCGCCGCCGAGGGTGTAGCGGGGCAGGTCGGTGGCGCTAGCCAGGGCCTGGTACCGGGTCATTTCCGCGTCGGGCAGCGGCGGTTGACCGTCGACCGGTGTGGCGATCTTCCATTCGTACTCGAACTCGGCGAAACGGCCGGCCAGATCGGCGGTGTGTTGGAAGGTGACCTGTTCGCTCAGCGGGTTGGCGGCGGCGATGACCTTGACTTCGCCCGCATCGAGTTCGCCGCCGACCTTGAAGACGTGCATCGAGACCGGGTCACCGGGTTGGGTGAAGGCGGTGCCGCTGGATTCGACCAGGGTCACGTACCCGCTGCCGGGACCGGTGGCGCTGAGGGCGTAGGAATCGACTGCGGTATTGGCGTTCTTGACCTGGGCCAGGTCTTCGACCCCGACCGTCTCGGTGAGAATGGCATCGGGTTCGTAGGTGCCGGGTTTGGTGGGCGACTCGCGGAAGGTCTCGAGGCGAGTGGCCAGGGCGCCCACGAGTGTGTCCCAGGCCGATTTGTCCGGGTCGCCGGCCGGGCACAGGGCTTTGACCGCCGCCAGGTCCGAGCCGCGCAGCACGTTCAGCAGCACGTAGCTTTCGCCGAGCACCTCCCGCACGAACTCCCCTTTCAGAGCCAGGCTGCCCTTGCTGCCCCGGTTGGGGTCGTAGGCGACGCGAGACGCCAGGTGCGGCGGCAGATTGGGGAAGTAGTAACGCCCCTGGTAGTAGTCGGCATGGATGCCTCCGGGAAGCTGCTTCAGGTTGTGGCTGGCCAAGTCTGCGTATTTCTCGCGCGTCGGATCGTGGAGGACGACGCTGGGCCGGGCGGCGCCGATGTCAGCCGCAACGGACTGCTGATACAACAGGTGAGCCGTCAGCATGTCGCGGACGCCTGGCAGGCCGGCCTTAGGCAGCGCCAGTGTGGCCCCAAAGAACAATGTCGGCAGCGGCTTGGAGCCGTCCTTGGGATCGCGCACCGGCCAGACCGGACGATACACAATCTCGAGTGACGCGGTGTCTTTCGAGTCGGGATCACCGAGGAATTGGCCTGTCTGGGGGGCCACGGGGCGCAGGTAGGGGACGATGGTGCCCGGGGTAGGAGGGTTCGAGATTCCGGGCCAGTGGAAGCTGGGTTCGGTCTTGTAGTAGTAGCGCATCGTGAAGCTGTTCGACGGTGCGGGCGAGTGGGCCAGGAAGGGCGGCCGGTTGGTGAAGATGACAACGGTTTGCGTGTACGGGTTGATGCTCGGGAGGGCCAGGCCGGCTTGGGTTTGGGCAGTGCCGCTGGCGAGCACCTCGAGGGCAAGGGTGGTGGTGCGGCGGGTGTGGTCGTAGAGATCCTCGACCACCAATTCCAGCTCGTGGGAGGCGACATCGCTGCTAGCGGGCGTGCCATCGAGGGCTAGGCCGTCGATCCTCAGCCAGGGCGGCAGGTTCGGGCTAGTGAGCGAGAGATACTCGTCCTGTCTCGAGACGTGCAGCGTGTAGCGGAACGGCTCACCCACCACGGCCCTCGCCGGGGGCAACGCGACGAACGCAGCCTCCTCCGGGTCGTACCGGCCCACCTCGAGCGCCGGCAGGCCGGCGTGCAGGCCGCGGTAGACCCAGAAATCGTGGTGCCGGTCGCGCCAGGTGAAGCTCTGGTAGTGATCGTAGATCCAACGCACGTTGAACGAAACGTCATCCCAGCTCCCTGGCAGATCGCCCCCCGAGTGGCTGGGCTCGGTGTTGTAGTTCTTCGCTAAGTCACCGCTGCCTTCGATCGGTTTGGCCAACAACGGCAGTGGCATGGGCGGCTGCAGCATCTGACCGGCCGGAGTGATGTAGTCAAAGACATACCCAGCCTCGGGTTTTTCGCGCAAGACCCGGAAGGCGCTCATGGCGGGGCGCCCGTCGGCGGCGGTGTAACTGAGGAGCACGAACGGGTGGGAAGAGTAATTCGGCCCGGCGGTGAGGTTGAGGTCATCGCGGGTGGCGAAGGCCGTGCCGCCGGACATGATGGCGTGCTCCTCGTTGGGGTTGTAGCCGGGTTGGTGGGGATCGTTCTGGTGATAGATCGTGCCCAAGGCTTCCAACGGGTCCAGCGTGCCGCTGCCCAACTTGCTGGCTAAGACGATCTCCCGTCCTAGCGCCGGCCACTCGAGAGTGTAATGGCCGATGACCGAAGGCCATAGGGCCGTCTGGAAGCCCTTGGCGGCGTTGCCCGCATTCAGGCCGGACAGGCTCGAGTTGGCCCGGAACCACCAAACCTCGAGGACGTTGTCGCCCGGGATGGCATTGACCGGGATGATGGCGCCGGTGTTGGCCAAGGCAAAACCCGACGCCAACGGATCGTGGTACGCCCCGGGATGGAAGGACCGCCCGGAGCTTTGGTGGATGTAGCCGGCCACGTACGGGCCGGTGGCCCCCAGTTCGCCGGCGGGCGCGCCGATGCGCCGGCCAACCTCCGCCGTGGCGCGCACGACCCGGGGCCGAATCGTCTCGTCGGGCCAAAGGAAGGTGGTGTTGCCCACCCACGATTTGAGGCGCGCGGCCACGCTGTCAGCCAGGGTTGGTTGGCCGGCGGTCTCGTTGCGATTGAGCACCACGGTTAGGTCATCGATCCAATGGGTGGTGTACGAGCCACCGGTGCGGGCGCCCAGGGCGAATTGGCCGGTCCGAGGCGTGTAACCGGTGGGGACGTCGGCCAGGACCTTCACGTTCTTGTAGAAGACATCCATCTGGCCGTCGCTGCGCAGATCGATCTGGACCGGAACGAACCGCTCGCCGGTGGACAAGGTCATCGGCTGACTGGTGGCGGGATCGGTCGGGGTGGGCTTGACGTACGCGGGCTCGGGATTGGGATTGCGCCCCGCCATGGAGACGGCGGCGACGATGCTTCCGTTGAACTTGATGGCGATGGTGGGCGCCACGTCGTCGGCGCTGTTGTCATAAGAATCGAAGCACACCGAGAGGCCGTTGCCGATGCCGTCTTCGCGCGGGCCGGGATTGGGGATGGAGCCAAAATTGAAGCTGAAACCGTCCGCGGCGTAGGTCGTGCCTCCCCGCAGGCTGACGTTGAACACCGCCCGGAAGTTGCTGACCGGTTGGCCGCCGTTGAAGTCATCGATGACGAAATCGCCCGACTGCTCGCGGACGGCTTCGGTTAGCCGAAGGAACCCGCCCTGGACGGTCGCATGGCCGCGGAGGGTGGCGCCGGAGGGGGCGGTGGCGAAGTCGGTGCTGAAGGCGGTCAGCGTCAGGTTGGCATGCTGCAGGCTCTGGTCGAGCCAGGAGAAGACCCGTTCGAACGCCAAGTCCGACCCGGAAACGAACCGCAGCAGGGTCCGGTGCGCTGGATGGTTCGCATCGAGCCAGGTGTAGAACTGATACGTCTCGGTCAGGCGGGCGCGGGGTCGGTCCAGGGGATCTTGGTATTCGATGGTGGGGACGTTGGCAATGGCGAGGGTGACGGCGGTCTGATG
>Ga0194113_10002672_pt1 | contig 24236 bp, 16 predicted proteins | sample TA2MahC200mmetaG_FD_146193 | JGI IMG/M metagenome (GOLD analysis project Ga0194113, IMG submission 146193) | Freshwater microbial communities from Lake Tanganyika, Tanzania - TA2015017 Mahale Deep Cast 200m | ecosystem: Environmental > Aquatic > Freshwater > Lake | place: Tanzania: Lake... | reverse complement strand
CGGATCAGCTTCGTCTGGACGAAGAAGGGGCGGCGGTGGCAACTCAAGAGCAATACCGGCCGAAAGCGCTACAACATCCTGGGCGCCTATGCGCCGGCGGAGCGCGAGTACATCGATGGGCGTGGTATTGATAATGTGAATGCCGAGACTCTCCAAAAACTGATTGACAAGATTCGCACCCGTCACCCCGAGGCCGGCCGCATCATTCTCATTCTGGATAACGCCCGTTACAACCATGCCCGCTTGGTGAGTGAACATATCGTGGATACCAAGGTCGAACTCCATTTCCTGCCCACCTACGCCCCTAATCTCAATCTGATTGAGCGGCTCTGGCGCTTTGTCCGAAATGAAGTGCTGGAGACCTATCACGAAACCTTCGAGCAGTTCACCGCTGCCATTGATAACCTCTTGGATCATCTGGACCAGTATGCCGACCAACTAGCGACTTTGATGACGGAGAAGTTTGAAATTTTAGTGTGCGCTTAGTATAGTGACTTTTGCTGTCTTGAAAACGGGACGCGGACGAGCGCAGATGAACGCGGATGGCCTTTTTTCACCTGCTGTGGCGTCGCGCCCGGCATGGGCAACTGTCTTGAGAACCGCCCCCGCCAGTCATTGCGAGCGCAGTTTGCGAAGCAATCTCCTGCCCATGGAAGGAGATTGCTTTGCTTCGTGCCTCGCAACCGCAAAAGACGCTCCTCGCAATGACTTTTCGTCCGCCGCAGCGCCGGTCCCGGCCCGCGGAACTGGCTGGCTGCGCTGGCTGGGGGGCGCGCTGGCTCTCATCGCGCCGGCTGTGGTCATCTTCTGGTTGACCGCCGCATGGCCCGACACACCCGATGGCCTGTTCCATCTGCATCGCGTGCGGGCCCTGGCCGACGCGCTGCGCATGGGCGTGTTCTACCCCCGTTGGTTCCCCGATTTCGCGTTTGGCTACGGCTATCCGGTGCTAAATTTCTACGCGCCGGCCTTCTACTATCCGCCGACCGTGCTACACCTGGCCGGACTGGACCTGATCGTGGCCGTGCGCGTCAGCCTGGCGGCCTGGTATGCTCTGTCGGGGCTGGCCGCGTATGCGCTGTTGCGCTGCTGGGTCCGGCCGCTCCCTGCGGCCCTGGGCGCTGTCCTCTATCTGGCTTATCCCTATCGGCTGTATGATCTGTTCGTGCGGGGCGCGCTGCCCGAGTTCGCCGCGTTCCTCTGGCTGCCGTTGATCGCCTGGGCGACTGTCCCAAAAATCGCCTCGCCAAGCGCCGGCGCTTCGGAAGTGCCTGGCGCTTGGGGGGTTTCAATCGGCGCCCCCTGGCCGCTCGCATCGGTCGCGGCTGCGCTGGGCTGGGCCGGGCTGATCTTGACCCATAACCTCACCGCGCTGATGGCCGCTCTGGCCGGGCTGGCCATGGCCGCGCTCTGGACCGCCGCGGTTCTGCTGCGCGGACCGCGGGGCGATCGAAGGCGAGCGCTGCTTGCAGGACCCTGGGCGCTGACCTGGCCCCTGGCTCTCGGTGCGGGGCTCAGCGCGGTCTATGCGCTGCCCGCGCTGCTCGAGGCCCCCTGGGTGGGGCTGGCCGCCGGGGCCGACGGTCGCGGTTACGCGGCCCATTTCGCCGGCCTGGCCGGGCTGTTTGACCGTTCGCTGATCTACCGCTATCCTGCCGCCAGCCAACTGACCGTACCAGCCCCGGGCTACGCCGCCCTCCTGCTGATCCTGGTTGCGCTCGCGCTCCTCCTCCCCCACTCTCGAGGCAGAAGGCTGGGGCTGGGCATCAGCGCGGGGATGACGCTCGGCGCGTTGTGGCTGAGCACGGCAAGCAGCGCATTCCTGTGGGATGCGCTGGCGCGGGTCCTCGGCAAGCTGCAGTTCCCGTGGCGCTGGCAGACCGTGGCCGGCCTGGCGCTGGCCTGCACCCTCGGCTGGCTGCTCGACATCGGCGGCCGTTGGCTGGCAAGCGCCGGCCCTCTGGCCCGGCCGCGGCTGGCATGGTGGGCCATCACGTGCGGCCTGGCCGGCTGGCTGGCGTTCCACGGTTATGCCGGGCTGCCATCCGCGCCGGCGACCTTCAGGCCGGCCGACCTGACGACAGCCCAGATGTGGGAGTTCGATGCGCGGCACGGTCAGCTGGGCGCCACGTGGACGGCCGAGTTCCTGCCGCGCTGGGTCACAGAGCAGCGCTGGGCCATCGGCCGGGAGCCGAGCGGAACCGCGGCCGCGGCGCAACCGGCAAGGCCGGCCTTTCGTTCCGTGCGCGTGCTGGCGCAGAGCCACCTGGGCGAGCGGTTGCGCTACACCGCCGCCGCGCCGGGTCAACTGATCTACCACGCGTTCTACTATCCCGCCTGGCGCGTCGAGGTGGACGGCCGCGCCGCCAAAACGCGCGCCGTGGGCGATCTGGGGTTGCTGGCGGCCGATCTGCCCGCGGGCGAGCACGAGGTCACGCGGCGCTGGGGCGTCACGCCCGCGGTCTGGGCCGGCCGCGGGCTCAGCGCCATCGCCTGGCTGACGACGCTAGGCTTGCTCATCCTGACGCGCGATCGGCGACGACTACTGTGGATTGGGTTGTGGCTCATGGCGGCTGCCGTAGCCGCGGTTGGGGCCAGTGGTTGGCTGGCCCGCGAGCAAGCTGCAATCCCGGTGGACGCCGATTACGGGATCGTGCGCCTGGAAGCGGCCGTGGCGCCCCCTGCCTGCGCCGGTGAGACCGCGCCAGTGACGCTGCACTGGCTGGCGACGGCTTCGCCAGAGCCGCTCACCGCCTTCGTCCACGTGATCACGCCGGATGGTCGGGTGGCGACCGGGCACGACGCGCCGCTGGCTGGCGTCTACACGCCGTCGGGGCGCTGGCATCCCGGCCAGCTATTGCCGGATCGTCACGAGATCACGTTGCCGGCCCATCTGCCCGCGGGCGTCTACCAGCTCAAGGCCGGCGTCTATCGGCCCGGCGCGGCGGATGCGCCGTTGGCGCCGGTCGGCCACGGCCCGCACGATCCCCGCGTCGACATTGGCTTTCTGGAGGTGCGGCCATGATGGCGAGACAGACCCTAAAGGTCTCAGAGACCTTTAGGGTCTCGAAGCGAGCCCTGAGACAGACCCTAAAGGTCTCGAAGCGAGTCCTGGCCGTACTGCTCATCGCCCACCTGGCGTTGACCATTGCCTACAGTGCGATCGTGCCGCTGGGCGAGGCGCCCGACGAGGCCGACCACTGGGCCTATATCGTGCACCTGGCTCGCGAGCGCAACCTGCCAGAAGGCCCGTCCATGACGCAGGCCAAGCACCCGCCGCTGTATCATGCCACGGCCGCGCTGATCGCCTCGCTGGCCGAGCCGCGGTTCGATTTCCTGCGCGCCAATCCCGACGTGCAGATCGCGGCGGAAAGCTGGGGGGATGCGGCCGGCCCTAACTTCTTCGTACACACGTCGCTGGAAGAGCAGCCCTGGCGAGATGGGCCGCTGGCGTTTCACCTGGCCCGCCTCTGGTCGGCGGTCTTGAGCACGTTGACCGTATGGGCCACATTCCGGCTCATGCGCACGGCGCTGCCGAAGCGACCGGCCGTGGCCCTGGCTGCGGCCGGGCTGCTGGCGTTCTTGCCCGAATTCGCGTTCATTGGAGGTTCGGCCAACAACGACAACCTGGCGGCGCTTTGCGGCGCGCTGGCGCTGTGGGGCGGCCTGGCCATATTCCGGGCGGCGAGTCACGCCGGCCGCGGCGCCAGTGCGAATGACACCTGCCAAGCGCCAGGCACTTCGGAAGTGCCTGGCGCTTGGCGGGATATAATCAGAGCCGGCTGGTGGACGCCGCTGGCGTTGGGTTTCGGACTGCTGGCCAAGGTCAGCACGGCTGCGCTATGGCCGATGGTAGCGGCCGCGATTCTGGCGGGCGTGTGGGTGGGTGAGGCGCAGGGAGCTGCGACCGGGCCTGACGGGCGGCGGGAGCAACCGGCTGATCCCCGAGGACTCTTGCGCACAGCCCCGAGCCCCGGAAATGCGCCGAAAGTCTATGGCGCGAGCCGGTTTGTGGGGGGGACGTGGCGCCGCGTCCTTCTGCGTTCGCTGATCGTCGGGCTAGGGGTCTTTCTGCCCGCGCTGCTGCTGGCCGCGCCGTGGTTTGGGCGCAATTGGACGCTGTATGGCGACCCGTTGGGCATGGAGCTGGCCCGGCAGACTGTGGATGTGCGCGCCGGCCCCTGGACCGCAGCCGATACGGCCTGGCTGCTGCGTGGATGGTTCGTCTCGTTCTGGGGCAAATTCGGCGGTGCCGGACACATCCCCATGGCGAACTGGCTCTACCGCGTCCTGGCGGCCCTGACCGCGCTTGCGGTCGCCGGCATGATGCGAGCCGCGCTCAGGTCGCGGGCCAGGGACGAGCGGCAGGCCGCCGGGTTGCTGGGGTTGGCCGCCGTGCTGACGGCCCTGGGCATCTGGCGCTACTCGCTGATCGCGCTCGGCACCGATCAGGGCCGGCTGCTGTACCCGGCGGCGGCCGGCCTGGCTGGCCTGCTGGCGTTGGGGTGGCTGGCCTGGGTTTCCCCGCGGCGGGAAGCCCTCGCCGCGACCGCGCTGACCGCGCTCAGCCTGGTGCTGGGATGCTACGCGCTGCTGGGCGTGATCCGCCCCGCGTTTGCCCCTCCCGCCAGCGCCGGCCGGCCGTCGCCCCAGTTCCCCGCGGCCGCCATCTTGGGCGAGCTCACGCTCCTGGGGGCAGATTTGGATGGGGAGCCCACCCTGTATTGGACGGCCGCCAGCCGCCCCACGCGCGACTGGCGCGTGATCGTGCGGATCGTGGCCGAAGATGGCGCGGCCGCCTGGGAGTGGAAACGATCGCCGGGGGCAGGCCGTTTCAGCGCCGACCGCTGGCCGGCCGGCTATGTCATGCGGGACGTCTATCGAGTGGCGTGGCCCGCGTGGGCCGGCTCCGGCCGCTACCGGTTCGAGGCGACCGTCTATCCCTTTGGTGGCGAGCCCGTCGCGCCGTTTCTCCATATCGGCTGGTTGACGCGTTGAGGAAGGACAGCCCCCTTCCCGCACTTGCCGTGTCAGGCCAGAGACTGCTATAATCGTGCAACGATGACAGCCCTGCTGAACACAACCTTCCAGCGACTCGAAGCGACCCTCTTCAGTCCCGACCAGCGGGTGGCGCGCGCTGCCCAGGCCGGGCTGTTTCTGCTGGCCGCGACGGTCGCGGCGCTGCTGGTGGCGGTCGCCGGCCCCATCTACAGCCTGGCGGCCTTCGGCGGGCTGACCAGCGGTTTGCTGATCCTGCGTGACCTCCGTTGGGGCTACGCTGCGCTGTTCGCCGTGATCGGCCTGGCGCCTTTCGCCGCGCTGCCGTTCAAGATCGGCTTCACGCCGACCTTCCTTGACCTGGCCATCCTGGCGCTCTATCTGGTCTGGATTCTGCGCGTCGCCACGCGACGGCAGCGTGAGTTGGTCGGCTCCTGGTTGGGCGTTCCGGTGTTCGTGTTCCTCTTGCTGGCGGTGTTTGCCTTTGCCAACGGTCTACAGTATCATCGGCCCACTGCCACCACCATCCGCAACTTCGCAGAGCTGGCGCTGGGCATCGGGAGCTTCTTCCTGGTGGTCAACACCCTGCGCCGGCAGGCTGACCTGAATCTGCTGACGCGGCTGATCATCCTGGCGGGCGCGGGCGCGGCGGCCATCGCGGTTCTCTTCTATGTCATCCCGCCAGCCTGGACCGTGCGCATTTTGGATGCGATGGCCCGGCTGAACTACCCTGGCGGCTATGGCGCGTTGCGCTACATCGAGGACGACCCGGCCAACCCGATGCGCGCCATCGGCACGATGGTGGATCCCAATGTGCTCGGCGGCTTCCTGATCCTGGTGGCCGGCCTGACCGCGCCGCAGGTCGTCAGCCGGCGGCCGCTGTTTCATCGCGCCTGGGCCGCGCTGTTCCTGGGCCTCGAACTTCTGGCGCTCTATCTGACCTACAGCCGCGGGTCGCTGGTGGGGCTGGCGGCTGGCCTGTTCATGATCGGCGCGCTGCGCTATCGCAGGTTGCTGTTGATCGGGCTGGTCGGCGCGGCCTTGTTGCTGCTCTTGCCGCCAGCTCAGGCCTACGTCGCCCGTTTCATCGAGGGCATCCAGCTCCAGGATCGGGCGACGCTGATGCGGCTGGGCGAATATCGGGATGCGCTGGCCCTCATCAGTCGCTACCCGTGGTTCGGCGTGGGCTTCAGCGGCTCGCCAGAGGCCGGTCTATACGTCGGCGTCTCCAACGTCTATCTGCTGATCGCCGAGGAGATGGGCGTCATCGGCCTCGCGTGTTTTCTGATCGTCATGGGGGGCTTCCTGGGCAGCCTTTTCGTCGCCTGGCGCAAAGTCGCCCAAAGCCTCCAACTTCCAACCTCCAACCTCCAACTCGAGGCGCTGCTGCTGGGCCTGATGGCGGCGGTCGTCGGCGTCGCGGTCGGCGGCATCTTCGATCACTATCTCTTCAACCTGGTCTATCCGCACATGTCCACGCTCTTCTGGATCTACCTGGGGTTGGGGATGAGCGCAACGCTGATCGTTCGCAGCCCAGGGCCCGCCATACAGACGTAGGGCGAGTTGGCAACTCGCCCCACAGGCCGATTTTCAGAGCAGTTGCTCATGCCGGCCGCTGCGCCCCGGCGGATGAAAAGTCATTGCGAGGAGCGTCTTTTGCGGTTGCGAGGCACGAAGCAAAGCAATCTCCCAGTTAACGAAGGAGATTGCTCCGCAAACCATGTCCTGAGCTTGTCGAAGGATGCGCTCGCAATGACTGGCGGGAACGGTTTTCAGGCCAGTTAGCGCCCAACTGAAATTGCGCGTGCGGCTAAGGGTGTGGTATACTCGGAGCGTAGTTCTGACTCCATATCTGTACTCGCGAAGGAGGCGACTCCCGTGGACCTCATAACCCTCGACATGAAACGTTGCACCCTGGTTCGACTCGGCGGCCGCATAGACGGCAGCGTCGCGCCCGACATGGGCAGCAGGCTGCGCACCGTCACCGATTCCGGCCGCTACAAGATCGTGGTCAACCTCAAAGACGTCACCTACGCCAGCAGCGCGGCTCTGCGCGAGCTGATCAGCTCGTGGAAAACCTGCCGGCGCTGGAATCGCGGCGATCTGCGGCTGGCCGAGATCAACCCCAACATTGACAAGGTCCTCGACCTTACCGGCCTAAGAAGCCAGTTCATGATCTACGAAACCGAAGCCGAGGCGGTCGGTAGTTTCTAGCCTGGAAAGCGTTATTGGTCGGTGGGCGCCAGATGCACTGTTTTTCCTGGCGCCCAACCGTCAGTTTGCGTTGTGCATCGTGACCCCATGACCACTCTCCAGCATGAACTCACGGTGACGGGCGATCACACGGCTCTGCCGCAGATCGCAGACTTCGTCGAAGCAGCCTGCGAGCAGTGCTGTGTTGACCCATGTGCGCGCTTCGACATCCAACTGGCCGTGGAAGAAGCCTGCTGCAACATCATCGAACACGCCTACAGCAGCGCCGGCGGCCGATTGCACCTGCGCTTCGAGGTGAAGGGGCCGGATGTGGAGGTGACGCTGCACGATTCCGGCCAGCCCTTCGATCCAGCAGCAATTCCCACGCCGGACCTGGAACGGCCATTGGAGGAACGACCCATCGGCGGGCTGGGGCTGCACCTGATGCGCCAGTTGATGGATGAGGTTTCGTTCGACTTTGCGGGGGACGCCGGCAACACGCTGGCCATGGTCAAACGAAACGCGGTGCGCCAGCCGGCGCCCGGCCGACCGCCTTGCCCGTCCCGACCTGCGGAGTGCGCAGATGTCTGAGCCCACCGCCGGCGAGTGCGTTGCGCCGGACGAGGTGGCAGCCCTGGCCGAAATCGGCCGCGCGATCCTGGAAGCCCAACTCGATCAGGATCAGCTCTGCGAGCTGATCTGGGAGCTGGCCGGTCGCATCGTGCCCACCGAGAACTTCCAGCTCGGCCTCTTCGAGGGCGATCGCTATCTCGTCAAGGTTTGGATCAAGGAAGGAGTGCGCCAGCCGCCGAACTCCTTTTCAACCCCGCCCGGTCACGGCATCATCGGCTGGCTGCGCAGCAGCCGCCAACCTCTGCTGGTGCGCGATTTCCAGGACGAAACCGAGAACCTGCCGGCCCGCCCCAGCTACATCAGCGACCGGCCTCCCCGCTCCGCTGTCTTTCTACCCTTGCCCGTCGCTGATGCGGTCATCGGCGTCATCGCCATCCAACACTACCAGCCCGCCGCGTTCGGCGAAAACCATCTGCGCCTGTTGACGGTGCTCGCCAACCAATCGGCCTCGGCGCTCAACAACGCCCGCCTCTATCTGCGCGGCCAGCGCCGGCTCAACCAGCTCACAGCCATATCTGAAGTCGGCCGCAAGCTCACCAGCATTCTGGACCTCGACCTGCTGCTGACCCAGGTGGTAGAGCTGATCAGATCGCGCTTCGGCTATTATCACGTGCAGATCTTCTTGACCGAACGCGGCAGCGACCGGGCCTACTTCAAGGCCAGCAGCGGTCATAACCTGAATGAGCAGTGGCGCCGCGAGGGGCGCTCGATGCGCATCGGGCAAGAGGGCATCATCGGCTGGGTAGCGCAGCACGGCGAGTATCTGTTGGCCAACGACGTCTCAGCCGAGCCGCGCTACATCTCGGATGACCCCCGCCTGCTGCCCGATACGCGCGCCGAGCTGGCTGCGCCGCTGATCGCCGAGGGCGAAGTGTTGGGCGTGCTGGATGTGCAGAGCACAGAGGCGGAAGCTTTTGGCCAGGATGACGTCTTCGTGCTCTCCACCCTGGCCGACCAGGTGGCGGTCGCAGTGCGATCGGCTCGCGCCTACGAGGCGCAGCGCGAGGAAGCCTGGGTGACGACCGTCATGCTCCAGGTGGCCGAGGCGACCAGCCAGGCTGAGGGCGTGGCGCAGGTGTTGGACGCGGTCGTGCGCGTAACGACGATGCTGGCCGGCGTGGAGTCGTGCGCCATCTGGTTGTGGGAGGACGAGTACGAAGCGTTTCAATACGCCGCGAGCTTCGGCTTGAACCTGCGCGACGACGCCGACGTGAAGACCGCCCTGCGTTTTCTGTCCGGCGAGTGGCCCGCGCTGGAACAGGTGCGCGCGGTCAAAGCCCCGGTGGCGCTCAGGCCGGACGACGGGCCGCTGCCCGAAACGCTGCGAACAATCTGCCCCGGCGACGCCATCGTGCTGCTGCCGATGCTGAACCAAGGACAGGTATTCGGCGTCATGAGCGTCAGCCTCAGTCAAGAGCGCAGCCCCACCCTTTCCGAGCGACGCCTGGCGATGCTGGGAGGGATCGCACACCAGGCCGCAGCCGCCGTGGACAACAGCCGGTTGGCGGCCGCGCGCGCGGAAGAGGCGTGGATCTCCACCGTGCTGCTCCAGGTGGGAGAGGCGATCCGGCGGCTGCAACCTGTGGATGACATCCTGGCGCAAGTCGCCCGGTTGACTCCGGCGCTCACGGGCGTGGACCGCTGCGCGATCTTGCTGCGGGATGAAAACGACGAGTTCCGGGTGCGCACGGTGCACGCGGTCCGCTCCGAACTGGTTGCCGCCTACCAGGATCTTGTCGTGAGACCTGCAGACCTGCCGCTGCTGGCTGACGCGTGCCGGCTTGGCCAGCCGCTGGTGGTGGACGATGTGCAGGGGAATCCTCAAACGCCGGACGCCTGGCAGGCGCGTTTCGGCTGTCGCACGCTCCTGGTGGTGCCGCTGCTGGTGGCCGATGAGGTCGTCGGCGCGCTGGTGGCCGACGATGTGGGTGCGAGCCATCTGTTCAGCCCGCGGCGCATCCGCATCCTCAGCGGCATCGCCAATCAAACAGCCATTGCGATCGAAAACGCGCGGCTCCAGGCGCAAGAAGCCGAGCGCATTCGCCTGACCCACGAGCTGGAGCTGGGCCACAACATCCAACGCAACCTGTTGCCCCAGGCTGCGCCGCAGGCGGCCGGCTATCAGATTCACTACCTGTGGCGCTCGGCGCGGGAGGTGGGCGGCGACTTCTTCGACTTCATGCCATTGCCCGCAGGCAAGGTGGGCATGGTCATCGCCGATGTTTCCGACAAGGGCATCCCGGCCGCGCTCTACATGATGTTTGCGCGCACGGTGCTGCGCGTCGTCGCCTTCAGCCGGCGAGACCCGGCCGCTACGCTGATGCGCGCCAATGCGATCATCCTGGCAGACAGCGCATCCGATATGTTCATCACTGCGTATTGCAGCGTGCTGGACCCTGCGGGTCACACCCTCACTTATGCCAGCGCCGGACACAACCTGGCGTTCTATCTGCCCGCCAGCGGCGCCGCGGCCGAACCGCTGACCACCACCGGCATCCCGCTGGGCATCGTGCCCGAGGCCAGGATCGAGCAGAAGACCCTGGCCCTGGCGCCCGGCGATGTGGTCCTGTTCTACACCGACGGCGTGACCGAGGCGATGAACGCGGCCGATGAGATGTTCGGCGACGAGCGGCTGGCGACGGTGTTGGCCGCACATCGGGACGAGCCGGCCGAAGCCATCGCCAACGCGATCGGGGCAGCGGTCCAGGATTTCGTTCGCGACGCGCCGCAGTACGACGATGTGACGTTGATTTTGTTGAAACGCACCGCGTTACCGGCATGAACAGGTCAGACCTTATTCGTCTCTGGCTGGCTCGCGGGTTGATTGCGGCCGTGTTGCTCTGGAACGTCCAGGCTGCTGTGGTCTTCCTGGCCGCGCCCGCCGCCAGCGCGGCCGGCTTCGAGCTGCGCGGCGCGACCGCCGCGGCGGTCGCGCGCGGGATCGGCCTGCTGTTTCTGATGTGGAACGTGCCCTACGTCGTCGCGCTGCTCCATCCCATCCGCCATCGCGTCTCGCTCTACGAGGCGGTCGCGATGCAAACGATCGGGCTGATTGGGGAAAGCCTGATCCTCCGGTCGCTGGGGGGCGGGTATCCGGGCGCGGCTGCCAGCGTGAGCCGCTTCATCGCGTTCGATGGAGTGGGGCTGGTCGCGCTGCTCGTGGCCGTCTGGGTCACACGGTCTGCCAAGTGAGCGCTTGTGCAGTAGAGAGAACCTCATGCTCCCGCTCCCGCGGGGACTGCTGAGCGCAGACGCCGGATCAGGCGCAGGGTGCTTGCCGCCGGCCTGGACTTGATGTACAATGCCGTCTATCAAGACGCTTGTCATGCTGAGGCGCGCCATGGAACATGATGCCAGCTACAAGGACCACACATCCCTAAAGTAATTCAGTGGGTGCAGATATAACATACAAGGCGGGTATCTGTTCAATTAAGTGGGGGCCTATGGGGTCACAGACCCCCTGAGAGCAGGCTCGTAGGCGGTCTGTGACCGCCGTTTCCCCGGATTATTGAGAGGATACCAAGGCGGCACCCGCGCCTATTGTGTAGACTTTTCGACTGCGGCGGCCCACTGACTCTCAAGTCCGCACAAATAGTCGGCTTGGTGGTGACGGAAGCGGTGGCGCTTCTGTTCGCGCAGGAGGGCGCTGGCCATCCCTTGCCGGGCGCGGCTGAAGCCTCCAAACCGGAACCTTTTTCCACGGGCCGTCCCATAGGCAGGCTGCGCACCCTGGCCTGCGCTGCGCAGCCAGCCTGTCCTGGCCGACAGGCCAGGGGGCAGGCTGCCGCCGGCCGCGGCATGAGCAACTCACGGGCTGCCGCCGGCCGGCCGCGCATCGGTCGGCGTGGCCGAGGCGGCTGCCGTCGCGGTGGGCGAAGCTCCGATGACGCGCGTCGGAGTGGCTGTGTTGCGCGGCGTCGGCGTTCCTGTGGGCGGCTGCGCGCTCGGGGAAGCTGTCCCCTGCGGGGGGGCCGTCCCCGTCGGGGAGGCTGTCGCACTCGCACTCGCACTTGCGGTCGCGGTCGGGCTAGCGCGCAGCGTAGCCGATGGGCCAGGCGACGCTGTGGCGGTGCGCGTGGGCGTGCTCGTCGGCGTCGGCGATGCGGTCGGCGTGGCAGTGGGCGTGGCCGTCGGGTTGACCGCGGTCACATAGGCCACGTTGGAGACCGCAACCGGATAGTCCAGGTTGGCCGGGTCGTAGGCCGCCAGCCGCACCGAGTAGTCGAGAACGTTGTGGCGCTCCACCGTCTGCACGGTGTCCCAGTCCGCCAGCTTGCCATCCAGGTTGCCCCGGTTCGGCCCTCCCAACACTCCCCAGCCGATGGGCGCAGGCCCCACGCCATACTCCACGCGCCAGATCAGCGGTTCGGGCAGGCGCACCTTGCCCATGATGCGCGCCATGCCCAACACCTGGCCGCCATCCGGCGGGCTGATCAGTTTGAGTTCAGGCGGAAAGGCATAGGCCGGCGCCTCGGCGGCCAATTGCGGGTAGCCGTGCGCCTCAGCCCAGGCGCGATATTTCGGCGGGAAAAGCTTCAGCGCCCGCTCTTCGATCCGATCCGCCGGCGTATACTCAGTGGCTAACCGACCTGTCACCCTGTCCACCCACACGCGCTGGTTCAGATCGTAGCGGGCCGGCAACGGCCCCTGGCCCGCGGCGAACACCTCCTGGCGCTGCGCCGGACAGGCCTCGCTGGGCAGCGCGCCGCTGTCCGCGCAGACGTTCAGGCGTTGGATGCCAGGCGGCTCGGCAAAGGGCCGGCCAGCCGTCCCCTGCAGGCTGCGGCCCAACACGTTGCGCCAGATAGGCGCCGCGCCGCGTGCGCCCGCGATCTTCTGCATCGGCTTGTAGTCGGCGTTGCCCACCCAGGCGCCTACAGCCAGATCGGGCGTGTAGCCGATGGTCCAGGCATCGCGATAGTCATTCGACGTGCCGGTCTTCACCGCGGACGGCCGATCATCCAGTCGCAGATCGGCCGCGGGGCCAAACATCGGCTCGCGCGCCTTTGCATCCGCTAGAATGGATGTGATCAGGTAGACGTGCTGTGGGTTGAGCGCAGCCTGGACCGGCGCGGGCGTTACCAATGGTCGCACAGCTCCACTGGTCTTGGCCGCGGTCGCGCACTCGACCACCGCCTCCGCCATGTTTTCGCGCCAGATCAACCGGCCCTCTGCGTCGGTGACGCAGGCAATCGGGCTGAGCGCCGACCGCAGGCCGCCGTTGGCCAGGGCCGCATAGGCGCCGGTGAGCTCCAGCAGGCTTACCTCGCCGCCGCCCAATGTCAACGACAGCCCGTAGTCGGGCCGATTCAAGGTCGTCACGCCCACCCGCGCCATCAAGCTCTTGAAGCGTTCCAGCCCCACGTGTTGTAACGCCTTGACGGCCGGGATGTTGTAGGAGTTCGCCAGCGCCGATCGCACGCTGACCAGTCCGTGCTCTTTCTCGTCGTAATTTGTCGGCGCATAGGGCGGGTTGGCCCCATCCGGAAACTCGGTGCGAATATCCATGATCGCGGTCGCCGGAGTCCAATAGCCAGGAGGCTCGATGGCGCTGATCTGGCCTTTGCGTGGATCATCCGCCTCTGGCGCTGCGGCCGGCAGCTCGAAGGTCGCCAGAAAGGTGAACGGCTTGAGCGCGGAACCAGGCTGACGCGGGGCCAGCGCCATGTTGATCTGGCCGCTGATGGTCGTGCTGTAGAAGTCCGCACTGCCTACCATCGCCAGCACCTCGCCGGTTTGCGGGCGCACCACCACGACCGCAGCGTTGGTGGCGCCCTGGCCCGCCAACGCGCGCACCTGTTTCTGAACCTCCTCTTCGGCCAGGGCCTGGATGCGCGGGTCGAGGCTGGTGTAGATGCGCAAGCCGCCTTTTGCCATCAGCTCTGGCCCGAAGGCGTTTTCCACCTGGTTCCGGGCGTATTGGGCGAAGTGCGGATGCTTCGAGGTATAGGTTTGGCGCAGCGGCTTGAGGCGCAACGGCTCGTTCCACGCGGCATCCGCCTGGGCGGGCGTGATCAGCCCCTCGCGCACCATCGAGCTGAGCACGATCCCCTGGCGCCGCTTGGCGCGACCCGCCGCGCCATCCGCATTCCACAGATGCGCGTAGGGATCGTAGTAGGCGGGCGCCTGCGGCAGCCCGGCCAGCAAGGTCGCTTCGGCCAGCGTCAGATCCCTGGCGCGCTTGTCGAAGTACATTTCGGCCGCGGCCTCGATGCCATAGGCCAGGTTGCCATAGTGGATCTCGTTCAGGTAGATCTGCAGGATCGTGTCTTTAGAATAGCGCCGCGAGATTTCGGCGGCCAGGATCGCCTCCTTGATCTTGCGGGAAATCGTCTTCTCGGGCGTCAAGAAGGTCAGTTTGACCAGTTGCTGCGTGATGGTGCTGCCGCCCGGCCCCGAGAGATCGCGTTCACGCAGGGCGTAGTAGATCGCCCGCGCGATCCCGATCGGGTCCACCCCGGGATGGCGATAGAAGTTGGGGTCCTCGGTGGCGACCGTCGCCTGCTTGACGTATTCCGAAATCTGATCGAGCGGCACCACGGTGCGCCGGCCATAGTCGGGATCGCCGACCTCGTTGATCAGCCCGCCATGGCGATCGTAGATACGTGTGGAGGCGAAACGGCTGACGCGCTCCTGGAGCTCGTCGGGCATAGGCAGATCGCGCGCGATAGCGGCGTAGCCCACCAGCAGCCCGCCGATGGCCAGCAAGAGCAACGCCGCGCCGAACAGCGCGATCAGCGCGACGGTCGCGCAGCCCGAACGGCCGGCCAGCGGTTGCGCGGGCGTTGGCCGCGCAATCTGGCTCTGTTGTGTTCCCCCGGCGGTCGGCGCGGGCGGAACAGCCGGGGCCGGCGGAGCAGCAGGCGCAACTGCCTTCGTCGGCAATGCCTGCTGGCGCGACGAATAGCCCGGCGGCGCAGAAGACGGCTCTGCGCTGGCCGGCGTCTCCGCGCTAGGTTGGGGCAACGGCGCCGGTCGCGATGGCTGCGGCCAGGACGGCGGCCGATCGCGGCCGGCTGGCGCTGGCAACGCGTTGCGCGACCAGGTGTGCCGTGGCGGCTGCGCAGCCGACGCCCAGTTGTTTGAGTCAGACGTACGATCCGTCATGCGGTGAGATTGCCTCTAGATCAGACCCGTACGCGCCAGGCGCCTGAGAGGATACCTGGCACGTGGTGGGCGATTTTCAGGACAGACGCTTCAGCACAGCATCTGGTTGCATTCGGCTGCGCTCAGTCACCGACCGTCTCGCCGCTGGGCACGTCGGCGGCCGCATAGTCCTTCTCGGTCGTCTTCGGAAAGACCACCACGTTGCGGCCCACCGTCATACCGGCGGGCACAACCGCGCTCTTCCCCACCAGCGTCAGCCCTGTGTTCAGGCGCTCGGGCCAGCGGCGATTGGGGGTGTTGTCGTCGCCCCACCCCAGCTTCGCGGCCTCGCCCACGCGCACCCGCTTGTCGAGGATGGCCCGCTCCACCTCGGCGCCCGGCTCGATCACCGCATCGGTCATGACGATGGCATCGCGGACGACCGCGCCCTCGGCGATGTATGCGCCAGGCGAGACGATCGAACGGATGACCGTACCCTCCACCCGGCAGCCATCGCAGAGCAGGTTGCCCTCGACGCGCGCCCGCGGCCCGATCTGCGCGGCCGGCCGCTCTTCGCTGCGGGTGTGAATCACCCAGTCGGGATCGTAGAGGTCGAGCGCGGGCGTCTCAGCCAGCAGCGCCATGTTCGCCTCGTAGAACGCCTGGACCGTGCCGACGTCAGCCCAATAGCCCTGGAACGGATAGGCATAGACTCCTCTGCTGGCCACCAGGGTCGGAATCACTTCGCCGCCGAGATTGCGGTGCTTCTTGCACTCCCCGACCGTCAAGCACTCCGCCAGCGCCTCACGCCGGAAAACGTAGATGCCCATGCTGGCGAGGGTGCTGCGCGTGCGCCGCGGCTTCTCCTCGAAGCCGATCACGCGGTCATCGGGATTGGCGCTCACCATGCCGAAGCGATACGCCTCGAAGCCAGGCACCGAGCGCACTGCGAGCGTCACATCGGCGCGGCGCTCGCGATGAAAGCGCAGCAGCGGCTGGTAGTCCATCTTGTAGATGTGATCCCCGGCCAGGATCAGCACCTCTTCCACCGACGAACGAATCACATCCAGGTTGAAGCGCAAAGCATCAGCCGTGCCCTCTTGCCATGCCCCGCGCTCGCCCTTGCTGCTCTGGTATGGCTGAAGCAGCCGCACGCCGCCGGTCGTCCGGTCCAGGTCCCACGGCCGGCCGACGCCGATGTGATCGTTCAACGACCGGGGCCGATATTGGGTCAGCACCGCGACATCGAAGATGCCCGAGTTCACGCAATTGGACAGGCTGAAGTCAATGATCCGATACTTGCCGCCGAACGGCACGGCCGCTTCGGAGCGCGCCGCGGTAAGCACGCTCAGCGCCGGGCCTTCGCCGCCCGCGAGAATCATGGCCATCGCAGACATGGTTGCCCCCTGTATGAATCGCCTGTGCTCAACCGACCGTCGAGCCGCTGGGCACGGTATCGCCGAACGCGGCGAACGCCTCCTCATCCACCGCCGCCTTGATCACCACGTTGCGGCCGATGTGGAGGCTGGATGGCACGTGCGCGCCTCTGCCGACGATGGTCGGGCCGGTGAAGAACAGAGCGGGCGCGTTGGCATTGGGCGTGTCGAGGTCATCGCCCCAGCCCAGGTGCGTGCCCGCGCCGACGATGACATTCTTATCCAGGATGCAGCGATCCACCACCGCGCCCGGCCCGATCCAGGTATCGTTCATGATGACGCTCTCGTGCACGGTCGCGCCGGGCGAGACGTAGACCCCCGGTGAGAGCACCGACCGCCTTACCTGGCCGCGCACGATAGATCCATTGCAGATCAGGCTCTCGTGAACCATGGCCTGCGGTCCCAGCTTCGCGGGCGCGCGCTCCTCGCTGCGCGTGTGGATGGTCCATTGGTGATCGTACAGGTTCAGCCTGGTTTGTCCGGAGATCAACTCCATGCTGGTCTGCCAATAGGCGTCCACCGTGCCCACATCCACCCAGTAGCCGTCGAAGGGAAAGGTGTAGACGATGTGCGTCTCCACCATGCCTGGAATGACGTGGCTGCCGAAGTCCAGATCGGGGTGCGCGGGCGCCAGCGCCTCCAGTCGTTCGGCCAGCACGCCCGCGCTGAAAACATAAACGCCCATGTTCGCCAGCGTGCTCGGCGGCTCTTTCGGCTTCTCCAGGAACCGGGTCACACGGCCTTCGTCGTCGGTCAACATGATGCCGAAGCGAGAAGTCTCAGCCGGCGCGACATTCATCACCGCGATCGTCAGATCCGCGCGACGTTCTTCGTGCAGTCGCAGCATTGGCCGATAGTCCATCTTGTAGATGTGGTCGCCTGACAGGACCAACACAGTATCGGCCCGGCTCTCGCGCAGGTAATCCAGATTCTGCAGCACCGCATTGGCCGTGCCGCCGTACCACTCCTGGCGGCCTCGTCCCTGGTATGGCTGCAGCAAGCGCACGCCCCCGCGACTGCGATCCAAATCCCACGGCCGGCCGATGCCGATATGGTCGTTCAGAGAGCGCGGTAGATACTGCGTCAAGACCCCGATATCGTAGATGCCGGAGTTGACGCAGTTGGAAAGGGTGAAGTCAATAATGCGGTACCTGCCCGCGAATGGCACAGCCGGCTTGGCGCGTTGTTCCGAGAGAACGCCGAGCCGGGTGCCAGCCCCGCCGGCTAGAATCATGGCCACGACACGCATGTCAGACTCCTTTGTTGAGGATCAGTAGATCACAATCGCCCAGGCCGGATCCGTGATCCGGCGGGTCATGGACCCGCTCGGAGCATGACTTTACGACCTACTGACGATAAGCGGGTGCATACCTGACTACCGGCATGTTGTATCACGAAAGGGACAGGCGGTCAAGCGCCGCCGGGCAGACCCAGAGATCTGCTGAGTAATTCAACTGCGCAAATGTGATGCAAGTCATATGCAGTTCGATCATGAGGCGATATGCTTATTGCGAATAGTTTGCAACAACCCGCCCGAGATCGGAGCCGAGATGAACCTGACCAACGCGCGACCGAATTCCGACGCCGCATTTCTCCTGGACACAGCCGCCGAGCCCGGCGAAGCGCCGCGCCAGGCCGATACCGTCGCCCTTCACCATGCGCAAGGCGCATGGATGGCCACGCACACTGATGGCGCGGCCGCAACAGCGCAGACCCTGAGCAGCCTGCCGGCCGGTCGCAGCGGACTTGTCGTCTCGCTCGCCGGCGGACACGGCTTCGGCAGCCGGGTCGCCAGCCTGGGTTTCACCATCGGCGCCGAGATCAAGGTGATGCAGAACCACGGCCGCGGCCCGATGATCGTCTCGGTGCGGGGCACGTTGGTCGCGTTGGGACGCGGGGAAGCCGAAAAGGTGCATGTAGTGAGCGAGGCGTAGACGCAACGGGCAAGGCAAACGGAATGACTAAGCAGGATATACGATGACTCATTGCCATGATGCAAGGGGACCAGGCGCCCACGATCCGGCCGCGCTCACCGTGGCGCTGATCGGCCAGCCGAACGTGGGCAAGTCCACAGTGTTCAACATGCTCACCGGGCTGAACCAGCACGTGGGCAACTGGCCCGGCAAGACGGTGGAGCAAAGGACCGGCGTCTATCGCCGCAAAGGCCTGACGCTGAACCTGGTAGATTTGCCGGGCGCGTATAGTCTGACGGCGAACTCCGAGGAGGAGCGCATTGCGCGCGACTACTTGATTCGCAGCCGGCCAGACGTGGCGATTATCGTGGTCAACGCGGCCGCCCTGGAGCGGAACCTCTACCTGGTCGCCGAATTGTTGGCGTTGCCGTTGCGGCTGGTAGTGGCGCTGAACATGACCGATGTGGCCGAACAACAGGGGATCCAGGTCGAAGCTCATGTGTTGGCCGCGGCCCTGGCCGCGCCAGTGGTCCCGATCGTGGCCACCAGGAACCAGGGCGTGCAAGAACTGGTAGACCAGGCCGTCAGGCTGGCAGGCGGCGCTGATTGGAAACCCAGCCGGCCCGCCATTCGGCCAGAACACGAGCCGCAACTGACCGCGCTCCGGGAGCTGATCGCGGGCCACATTTCCCATCCGTATCCCGCCGACTGGGTCGCGCTCAAACTGTTGGAGGGCGATCGCGAGATCATCGAGCTGGCGCGGCAAGCGCTTCCGGCCGACGCCTGGCAACGCGTTCAGGCGCTGCTCGTCAAGCATGAGGACGCCTACCTGGATATCGCCGGCGGCCGCTATGAGTGGATTGGCCGGATGGTGCGCGCAGCGGTCGCACGTCCAAAGGCTGGCGCCATCACGTTCACCGATCGGCTCGACAGGGTCGCGACGCACCCGGTGGCCGGGCTGGCCGTGCTGCTGGCGATGTTCGGGCTGGTGTTCTGGCTCACCTACACGGTCGCGACGCCGGCCGCTGGCTGGCTTTCGGAGCAGGCGCTTGGATGGCTGACCGGCCTGGCCCAGGCGATCCTGGCCGGCGCGCCGGTCTGGCTCAACAGCCTGGCGGCCGATGGGCTGATCAACGGCGTGGGTACGGTCTTCACCTTCCTGCCGATCCTGATCGTCTTCTTCACTATGCTGGGCATCCTGGAAGACATGGGCTACCTGGCGCGCGCGGCCTACGTGATGGATCGTTTCATGCACCTGATGGGGCTGCATGGGAGGTCGTTCCTGCCGCTTTTCCTCGGCTTCGGCTGCAATGTGCCGGCTGTGATGGGTTCACGCATCATCGAGGAGCGCCGCGCCCGCCTGCTGACGATCCTGCTCGCGCCGCTCGTGCCCTGCACCGCGCGGCTGGCGGTGATCGCGTTCTTGGCGCCGGCCTTTTTCGGCGGCTACGCGACGCTGGTCTCCTGGGGCCTGGTAACCGTCAACCTGTTCGTGCTGGCGCTGGCGGGGATCGCGATCAACAAGCTGGCGTATCGCGGGGAACATACGGCCTTCATCATGGAGCTGCCGCTCTATCACATCCCCAACCCGCGCACCGTGGCGCTCTATGTCTGGCACAACACGGTCGGTTTTGTCGTCAAAGCCGGCACACTGATCCTGATCGCTTCGATGGCCGTCTGGGCGCTCTCGACACTGCCCGGCCGGGGCGTCGAAGAGAGCGTGCTGGCTGCCTTTGGCCGCTGGCTGGAGCCGGCCGGTCGGCTCCTGGGGTTGAGCGACTGGCGCATGATCGTGGCGCTGCTAACCAGCTTCTTCGCCAAGGAGAACACCATCGCCACGTTGGGCGTACTGTACGGCTCCAGCGATGTCACGGGTGCGCTGGCCGGCCAGGTGGCTGCCGCGCTCACACCCGCGGCCCGGCTGGCCTTCCTGGTGGTGGTCATGCTCTTCATTCCGTGCCTGGCCACGACCGCGACGATTCGCCAGGAGACTCGCTCGTGGCGTTGGGCGTTGGCGAGCATCGGCCTGCTGCTGGTTCTGTCATTGGCTGCCGGGATAGGGGTGTATCAGGTTGGTAGGTTGATAGGTTGGTAGGTTGGTAGACGGTAAATTGGTAGTTGGTGAGGAGGGGGGCGAGATGGGCCGTGGAGGTTTGCTGCACGAGTTGTTGGCGCTCCTGAACGATGGCGGGCTGCGCTCGACTGCGGAGCTGGCGCGGCAGTTGGGCGTAAGCGAGGGATTGGTGGTCGCGATGGCTGATGACTTGACGCGTCGCGGCTACCTGGCGACCCTCGACCTGGGCTGTTCGACCGCGTGCCACGGCTGCGCGCAGCACTCGAAGACCTGCCAGATGTCCCTCATTTCCCCAACAAGGGCAACGGATCAACCAGCATCCCAAAATCCCGCAGCTCGAAGTGCAGATGCGGCCCGGTGACGTTGCCGTTTGCGCCGCTGGCGCCGATGACCTGTCCCTTGCCCACGATCTGTCCACGCTCCACGTAGATGTCCCTCAAGTGCGCATAGAGAGTGATGTAGTCGTTGCCGTGGTCAATGATCACGCGGAAACCATAGCCCACCGGACTCCATCCCGCCGCCACGACCGCGCCGCGATCGGCTGCCTTGACCAGGGTCCCTTCTGGCACGGCGATATCCAGAGCCCAATGTCCATCGTGCGCGTACTGCGAGATCGGCCCGGTCACGGGCCAGATGAAGCGACCATCCCCAAACGGCCACTCGGTCAGCCCCAGCCTGGCCCATTCGTCCGCGGCATAGCTGAGCAGGCGCATGTCGTGACGATCGGGCCGGGAAGTCGCCGCGGACCGGACCCCTGGCAAGAGCACGCGCTGCCGGGCCGCCACGAAGTAGGGCAGAGTTGTGAAGCCGTTCCACGGCACAGCGACGATCGTATCTGCTGCCAGACCGAAGCGCGCCGCGATGCTGTGCAGCGTGTCGCCTGGGGTGACGGTATAACACAGATCGCGTAAGGCCGGCACGGTGATCGTCTGACCGGGGATCAATGCCTCGGCATCCGTGCCTGATGGCGTCGTGGTGCATGACATCGTGTCCAAGTCGCGGCCGAAGTCGAGCGCCAGCGACCAGAGGGTGTCGCCAGGCCGGACGGTGTATGAGAAGCTCTCCGGGTTGACATCCATGGCCGCGAGGCTGGCATTGCGGCCAACGTGCGGCAAAAACGTCACACCCCCGCGACGAGCAGCCTCGGGAGTCAACGCCAGCAGTTGGCGCGCCGTCAGGAAAGGCGGCGTTGCCGTGGGCCGCGGGGTGGGCGTGCTGATGATCGGCCTGGCGGCCTGGCCGTGGGACGCGGCCGGCCAGCTCAGACCCACCGTCAGAGCCAGGAAAAGCACGAGGGCCAGGAAGCCGAACAGCCGGCCCACACCGCAGCGACAAGACAACATGAGATAGGATCTCCCACGGTAGACGCGATCAGCCGCTATCATATCCGAAAGCCCCGCGCGATGCAATACCCCAAGAAGGCTATTCTTCTCGGTCGCCCGGTCGAGTTGACACACGGTCCGCGGTGCGCTATAGTCGCAGGGCAGTGATCAGCACGGGCCTGTCAGGTTGATGAACCTGACGGGTCTTCTCACCATTCGGACTATCCTATGCAGGAGCAACATACACATGCACGATGACGTAACCGGCCGGCTGCTGGCGGCCTTGCGACAGATCTACGACCGGCCTCAGCCCCCCGTGCCGTGGCGCGATGGCGTCAACCTGCCGTGGGACGACCCGACGTTCAGCAAGCGGATGCTGGCCGAACACCTGGATCAGAGCCACGGCGCGGCCAGCCGACGGCAGCCCGAAATTCGCAACCAGGTGCAGCAGATGCTGCCTTGGCTACACCTATCGGCTGGCGATCACCTGTTCGACGTGACGTGCGGACCGGGCCTCTACGCCGCGGAGTTCGCACAGCGCGGCATCGCGGTGTCGGGGATTGACTTCGGGCCGGCCGCCATCGCCTATGCGCGCGAGATGTGCGCTGCCTGGCCGTGTGAGTTCACGCTGGGCGATGTGCGCGAGATGGACTTCGCGGGCCGCTGCTTCGACGCCGCGATCTATCTCTACGGCCAGTTCACCGTGTTGAAGCCGGCCGAATCAGCCGACGTGCTGAGGCGCATCCATGCCGCGCTGCGGCCCGGCGGCCGCCTGCTGCTGGAAATCCTGGACGAGGCGCACTTCGACAAGCGGAACAGCAGTTGGTGGTACACGGACCAGGGAGGTCTCTGGGGCGACTTCCCGTACCTGCACCTGGGGGAGCGCGCGTGGGATGAGGAACAACGCGCCGCGGTCGAGCGTTTTCACCTCATCAACCTGACGACCGGCGAGATGCAGCTCTACGGGCTGGCGGATCAGGCCTACACCGTCGAGCAAGTCACCGCGATGCTGAACGAAGCTGGCTTCGGCAACCCAGAAGTGCATCCGGCGTGGGACGGCCTCGCGCTGAGAGACGCGCCCGAGTGGACGGTCTATGTGGCGGAAAAACGGTGATCCGCCCGCACATCAGCCCAGACGACTGCTCGCGTCGCCTCGTCATCGAAGACCAGATAGACAAGCTCGCTGATGGGCTGTACGGGTTTGCGGCGCTTCTTGGGGGCCGTCGGCGTGGCGAGATAGCGGACGCGCAACGCAGGTCGCACGGTCGAGCCGAACGACAACCGGCCGGCCGTGACAGCTTCGATGTCTTCGGGCCGAAAGAAGAGATACCACATGCCGATCTCTTCCTCGGGCCGATGGCCAAGCAGCAGCCAGCGCGTGTTGTGCACGATCGCCATCACGGCATGTTCGCGCGTGGCAAAGGTGCGCCAGTAGGCCAGCAGATGCGCGAAGAAGCCCGACTTGCCCTCCACCTCGAAGCGGCCGGTGGCATGAAGGAGGATCTTGGCCGCGGGATCGAGCGCCTGACCGTCCGGCGCGGGCAGATCGGGCTGCCCCTCGAAGACCAGATACGCGCGGCCGGCCGCCCATCGGCGCAGCCAGAGCACAGCGCCCCCCGCGATGATCAGCAGGGCCAGCGCCGCCCACTGCCAGGCGGCCAGCGCAGAGCGTGCCCCCAGATACCAGCGCGCCAGGACGATCACCGCGGCAAGCAACGGCAGCGTCGCCAGCCAGCGATCCAGCGCCCAGCCGCCACAGCGGTGAGCGCGTAATTGATAGGCCCAATACAAGACTCTGGGAAGCATCCGAGCCTTCCTAACCTCTCCCCCGCCGCGTCAGCAAGATGCCTGCCAACACCACCACCGCGCCCAGAATCTGCAGGGGCGTCATGCGGTCGCCGAGCGCGATCCACGCCACCAGGACCGCGACGACCGGCGTCAGGCTGGAGTAGATGGCGGTCCGCGCGCTGCCGACGCGTTGGACGCTGGTGTACCAGACCACATAGGCCACCGCGACCGCCATCGAGGTCGAGTAGAACAGCCCACCCCACGCGGTTATTGATATCGCGGACCAGTTCTGGTGAACGAGAGCCGGCGCGCTGACCAACACCAGGACCGAAGTGCCGGCCACCATGGTCAACGCGGTCAACTTCAGCGGCGAATAGCGCGCCAGCAGAGGCTTGCTGAAGGTCGTGTAGGCGCCCCACATCATCGCGGCGCCGAGGACCAGCAGGTCGCCGACGATGGTGGCGACAGCCGCACTGAGCCCCTTGTCGCCTCCCAGAACCAGCAGCCCCACCCCCAGAAACGACAGGAGGATGCCGACCCAGACCAGCCGGTTGGCGCGCTCGATGCGCAGCAACGAACCGTAGATAGCAACGAAGATCGGCGAGGTGGCCATCAAGAGCGAGGAGTTGGCCGCGGTCGTCCGGGCGATGCCGTTGATGAACAAGATCTGGTAGAGGGTATGGCCGCTCAGGCCGAGCAAGAAAACGGGCAAGAGGTCGCGTCGCGCGAGCGCCAGCGATTCTCCGCGCAGTCGCAGCACCCCAAGGATGATCAGGGTGGCGAAGCCGAAGCG
>Ga0194113_10002662_pt1 | contig 24316 bp, 14 predicted proteins | sample TA2MahC200mmetaG_FD_146193 | JGI IMG/M metagenome (GOLD analysis project Ga0194113, IMG submission 146193) | Freshwater microbial communities from Lake Tanganyika, Tanzania - TA2015017 Mahale Deep Cast 200m | ecosystem: Environmental > Aquatic > Freshwater > Lake | place: Tanzania: Lake... | reverse complement strand
TTCGTGGCGGCCGACGCCGCTATTGTGAAACATGGTTGGGGCTCTGCCCCTCGTCTTGGATATGCATTGGGAACTGTCGGTACGATGGCTTTCAATGACTGGAATTGGCGAATCAAGCGAAGGTACAAGGAACGACCATGAAACCCATCCTCACACTCCTGATCTCCCTGTTGCTGACTCCGCTGGTCGGTGGGGCGACCTATTGCGCCGCCACGGATGGCCAGGACAGCAACGACGGGAAGACTGTGAACACCCCGCTTCGAAGGGGCCAGGTGGCCGCCGCCGAAGCGGCGCCTCCGACAGGGGTCATCCACGACCTCACTCCGCTCCATGATGCGGCGCGAGTGCTGATCAATCCGCACAAAGGCTGGTACCACCATTTCCCCGACAACCACCCGAACAAATACCAGATCGCTCGCGACGCAGACCTGTTGGACTTCCCCGGCATGGATCATCTCTACATCCGGCTGGCGTGGGCATACCTCGAACCGAAGGAAGGCCAGTTCGATTGGGCGGTCATCGATCGCCTCATCGAGAAGTGGACCGCGCACGGGCTGGGCATCGCGTTCCGCATCAGTTGCAAGGAAACCAGCACGGACCGAATCGAGCAGCAGTTCGCCACCCCGCGCTGGGTGATGGAAGCCGGCGCGCAAGGCGGATACTACCGGATGGGCAAGGCCACCGGGCCGGAAGGACCGTGGGAACCAGAGTTCGACGACCCAATCTTCCTCGCCAAGCTCGACCGATTCCTGGCCGCCTTCGCGGCGCGCTACGATGGCAAGCCGTGGCTGCGCTATCTCGACGTCGGCAGCATCGGCGACTGGGGCGAAGGCCATTGCTGGGCCGGCAGCCGCAAGGACTTGTCCTTCGCCGTGCGGAAACTGCACGTTGATCTTCACTTGAAGCATTTCAAACGCACTCAACTCGTCATCTCGGATGACTACGTCCACGCCTTGAACGACCCCGCCGAGCGTGCGAGGCTGCACCAGCACATTCTGGCCCACGGCATCAGCTACCGCGACGACAGCATCATGGTGGACGGTTACTTCGCCGGCACGAGCGACCGCTTCACCGTGCGCAGCCCGGAGTTCTTCGCGGACGCCTATCTGCGGACGCCGACCGTGTTCGAGTTGGAACACTACGGCAAGGTGAAATCGCTCGGAAACTGGGCCGTTCTTCCCAACTCCTCGGCAGCCAGGTTCGGCAAGGGAAAGACAGGTCCGGACTTCTTCCGCGGCGCGCTCGAGTTGCTGCACGCGACCTACATCGGCTACCACGGCGACGCGCGCGAATGGTTCACCGACCATCCCGAACTGACCAAGGAACTGCTGAACCAGTGCGGCTATTGGCTCTTCCCGAAGTCCCTCGAACTACCGGACAGACTCGTGGCCGGCGCCACCGTGCCAATGACCCTGACGATGGAGAACCGCGGCGTGGCGCCGCCCTATGCGCCCTACGAGCTGAGGGTGAAGCTCTCCGGCGGGGGCACGAACTGGGTGCATGTTGCTGGCAGGGCCGAGAAGTCGTGGCGGCCTGGCAAGCCGATTGTCCTGCGGCTCGAACTGCCTTTGCCGGCCTCCCTCCAGCCAGGCCAATATCCGTTGGCCATCGGTCTCTTTGACGCGGCCGCTCCGAAAGAGCGTCCGGTGGAGTTCGCGCTCCAAGAGTCGGCGCGCGATTCGCAGGGCTACTACCGTGTCGGCACGGTGCCCGTGTCCGCTGAAGGGGCGTGGAAGGTATGGTATCCGGTCACCCTCACCTTCACCGGCAAACAGGCCAGTGAAACGCAGGCAACCTTCCGAGATCATCGCCTCGATGTAACATTCCGCAAAGGCGACAAGTCGTTCCGGGTGCCTGGATATTTTGCTGCCGACGGCAACGCAGCGGAGTCGTCAGCCACCAGCGGCAACAAGTGGCGGGTGAAATTTACACCGAATGAGCCCGGCGTATGGACCTATTCCGTGTCTTTCCGTGAGGGGCCGGAGATCGCGGTTCCGGCCGACAGCAGTCCGACCGCGGGGAAATCGGCCGGCGCTCCCGACGGACAGACCGGCTCATTTATCGTGCAGCCTGCAGATCCTGATGCGCCGGGCTTCTACGGCAAGGGGATGCTTACCTATGTTGGCGAGCACTACCTGCAGTTTCAAGGCAGCAAAGAGTGGTTCGTCAAGGCCGGACCGGGAAGCCCGGAAGATTTCTTTGGATACCAGGATTTTGATGGCACCTATGACGACCAGAACAAGAAGGGCGACACAGAGAACAAAGACACCTATTTGTATGAAGATCATGGGTTTGGGGCAGGCAAAGGCGTTGGACTGCATCGCTATCTGTTCCATCTGAAGCATTGGAAGGAAGGCGATCCCACCTGGCAGGGCGGCAAGGGCAAAGGCATTATCGGGGCCATTAACTATCTGAGCGCAATCGGCGCCAATACTCTGTATCACATCATCCTTACCCGCAACGATGACGCGGACAATACCTGGCCCTGGACGGATCGGGAAACCAAACTGATTTACGATGTTGCCAAACTGGACCAGTGGGACATCGTCTACACCCACATGGACCGCAAGGGGATCAACGCCGATCTGTACTTGTGCGAGGCCAGCAACGCTCGCTACCTGAACGGCGGCGACATGGGGACAGAAAGAAGCATATTCTACCGCGAAGTGGTGGCACGATTTGGTCATCATCTGGGTCTTCGATACAACATCGGTGAAGAACACGGGTTGAAAACGGATCAGATCAAAGCCAGTGCCGCTTATCTTAGCGCACTTGACGCCTATGACCACCCCGTCGTCAGCCACAGCTATCATCAAATTGAAAAACAACACGAACAGTTTGAGCCGCTGCTCGGCTTCAAAGATGTTCACGGCGCCTGCTATCAGTTGCACAAGGAGCATCATAGGGAAGTGATCGGCTGGCGGGACAAGTCCGCCAAAGCGGGACATAAATGGATCGTCGCAGAAGATGAAAGCTGGCCGATTGATGAGGGTCAAATCGATCGCGCTGAGGATTATGCCTGGAAAGTGATGACCGCCGGCGGTGAGGGGATGAACCTGTATATTGGCTACAAGGACCCAAGCTACAACGACATCGGTCTGGAAGATTTTTCCCGTATGAAACCGGTGCTGGATTACATCATCAGTCCTGCCGCACTGCTTTCGCTGCCGCAAGTCAACGAGCACCTTACCCAGATGACCCCAGCCGATGGTCTTGTCGGCAATCAAGGCAAGAACGATCCTCCGTTTTGCTTTGCCAAAGAGGGGAGCCTTTATATTGTCTACCACAAAAGAGGCAGCGACATTCGGTTGGACTTGAGTAAGCAATCGGGAACGTTTGCTGTGAAATGGTGGAACCCCCGGAGAAGTGACGGTGGCGGGCTGCAAGACGGTTCGATCACAAGGATCTCCGGCGGTGAGACCCGTTCATTGGGCAATCCGCCCAGTGACCCCGATTCCTCATGGGCCGCGCTGGTTCTATCGACCAACTGAATAGTAGGCCAGCGATCACAAGCGAAAGGAGCAATATGCCATCAACAAACCGACAGAACAGAGTCATACACGGTTTTCTTGTCTTGCCCGGACTGTTGCTATCGCTGAGCGCTTCGGCCGAGGTGGCCTTCGATCCCCGGTCCCCGCAGATGCGGTTTGCGGCCAGTGAAATCAAGGAGGCCTTGGCCTCTCGCGGCGAACGCGCGTCCGTCGCCCTTGAGGTCGATCCCTCAATCGAACTCAAGGCCGAGGGGTTCTCTATCGTCAAGAGAGGCGATGGATGCCGGGTGATCGGCAAAGACCCTGTGGGCGCGATGTATGGCGGGCTGGATATCGCCGAGGCGATTCGCACGGGCACGCTCGATTCGCTGAAGGACTCCGACCACCAGCCGCACATCCAGCGGCGAGGCATTAAGTTCAACATCCCGCTCGATCTGCGTACGCCGAGCTACACGGACTGCTCCGACGCCGCGCAGGCGAACATTCCCGTGATGTGGGATCGCGAGTTCTGGACGGACTTCCTCGATGCGATGGCGCGCCACCGCTACAATGTGCTTTCACTCTGGAGCCTGCATCCTTTCCCCTCGCTGGTGAAAGTGCCGGAGTTTCCCGAGGTCGCACTGAACGATGTCTGGCGCACTCGCGTCAAGCTCGACGACGCCTTCAGCTTCGCGGGCGACGATATGGTACGCCCCGCCATGCTCGCCGATCACGAGGTGGTGAAGCGCATGACGATCGACGAGAAGATCGAGTTTTGGCGCTGGGTCATGCAGCACGCCGCCGACCGGGGCATTCAGATCTACTTCTTCACCTGGAACGTCTTCACCTTCGGCGCTGAGGGCAAGCACGGCATCACGAACGATCTGGGCAACGAGCTCACGAAGAAGTACTTCCGGGCCAGCGTGCGGGAAATGGTAAAGACCTACCCGCGGCTCGCCGGCATGGGCATCACGGCGGGCGAGGGCATGCCGCAGCAGATGGATTCCAAGGCCAAGGAAGCCTGGCTGTGGGACACCTACGGCCAAGGCGTGCGCGATGCGTTGAAAGAGGCCCCCCAACGCGAGTTCCGCATGATCCATCGTTTCCACTGGACCGCACAAGGCGACATCCTGGATGCCTTCCAAGATTACCCGGGGCCATTCGATTTCAGCTTCAAGTATTCGGTGGCGCACATGTATTCGATTCCCAATCCGCCCTTCATCCAGCCGCTGCTGGAGAACCTCGCGCCCGGCAGGAAGACCTGGCTCACCGTACGGAATGACGACATCTACACCTTTCGTTTCGGCGATCCCGCTTACGCACGCGAGTACATCCTGAACATGCCCCCGGCTGACAAACTGGCCGGCTTTTACATGGGGCCGGACGGCTATGTTTGGGGACGAGACTTCCTGGAGCGTCATCCCAACCCCGGTCCGCGCCCCTTGGTGATACAGAAGCAGTGGTATTCGTTCATGCTCATCGGGCGTCTGGCCTACGATCCCTCGCTGCCGGACTCGCACTTCGAACGAATGCTGGCCGCTCGCCATCCCAAGGCCTCGTCGCAGGATCTGTTCGGTGCTCTTCAAGGCGCGTCGCAGGTCATGCCGCTGACCACGCGCTTCTTCTGGGGGGACATTGACCTCAAGTGGTATCCCGAGGCTTGCCTGAGCCATCGCAGGAGCAAGGGCTTCTACACCGTGCGCCATTTCATGGAAGGAATCTCCATGCCGGGCGCGGAGGTGCTGTGCATCCGCGACTGGCGCAACCGCCTCACCGGCCGCCAGCCGATGACCGAGACCACCCCGCTCGAAATCGCCGAAGCCCTGGATGGCTCGGCCGCGGAGACTTTCGCCTCACTCGGCGCCCTCCGCGAGGCCGCGAAGGAAGACGCCGAACTTCGCAAGACCGTGAACGACTGCGAGGCCCTGGCCTGGCTGGGCCGCTACTATGCCTCCAAGATCCGCGGAGCCTGTGCGCTGGCCCTGTTTGACACCAGCGGCGACACGTTCGAGCACGAGGCGGCGCTGCGCCACCTCGGCGACGCCCTGGCCCACTGGAAGCGATACGCGGCCCTTCGCGACGCCTACTACGTTTCGGCCCTCTACAACCGCGTGGGCCATGTAGATGTGACTGCGTTGACGGAAAAGGTGGCCGCCGATCTCGAAATGGCCCGTAACTGGAAACCGGGCACGCTCAAAGACGACGGCAAACGCACCGGCTCCGAAAAAGGATTCCGCAAATGAAATGGAATCTAAAACACGGCTGGTTTGTTCTGGCGATGGGAATGGGGTTGCTGACGGCTCAACTCTTCGCAGCCGATCTTGCCGATCTTGTCAATCGCGCCGAGCCGGACTGGTGGCTCACGCCGCGCCGGATGATCCAAACCAACCTGCGCGAGATTGACGCCGGGATGGATGTAAAGGCTTATGTCGCGTCGCTGAAGGCGGCGGGCGCGAACGTCGTGCTGTTCAATGTCGGCGGCATCGTGGCGAATTATCCCACCGACCTGCCGTATCACTATCGCAATCCGTTCATGAAAGGCGACCTCACCGGCGAAGTGGTGAAACGCCTGCACGCCGAGGGCATTCGCGTGATCGCGCGGTTCGATTTCAGCAAAGTCAACGAGCGCATCGCCCAAGAGCATCCCGAATGGCTCACGCGCGACGCCGACGGCCGTTCCGTTCCGGCCTACAACGGGCAGGTCGCGACGTGTCTGAACAGTTGGTATCAGCAGGAGGGAATGCTCAAGATTCTGGGCGAGGCGATTGACCGTTACCCGATTGACGGCGTGTTCTTCAACATGATCGGCTATCCGCGCAGCGATTACAGCGGCCGGGCGATCGGCATCTGCCAGTGCGTGAATTGCCGGCAGCGCTTTCACGAAATATTCGGACTGGATCTGCCGAAGAGCGGGCAGGAGAAAACTCCGGCGGCGGAGAAGTACCAGGAGTTCACCCGGCGCACCATCAGGGAGCAGTTCGAGAAGGTGAATGCGTTCGTGAAGGGCAAGAATCCGAACCTCGCCATCTGCACCTACACGGAATCGGGCGTGGATGTGGTCCGCAAGGAATCCAACAGCGCGCTGGACAACTGGGTCTACGAGGAGAGTTTCCGCACCCGGCTGGCGCGGTTGAAGTATCCCGATAAGCAGCAGGCCAATGCGGCGGTGCATTTCCCGCATTATCCGCACCGGCACGCGTCCGTGTCGCCGGACCTTACCCGCAAGCGGCTGTTCGGGTGCATGATCAATGGCGGCTGGCTGGACTTCTATTGCATCGGCCGATTCAACGGGCAGGAAGATCGCCTTGGGCTGGACCAGGTGGAGGACGTGTTCCGCTTTCACGCGGCGCACGAGCGATGGCTCACCAATACCGTCGAGCTTGCGGACGTGGGGCTGGCGGTGGAGAGCGAGGGCAGGGGCGATGAAGTGCGCGGCCTGATCGGCATATTGTCGCAGGCGCATGTCAGCTACGAATTCGTTTCGCTTGCGAAGAACGATCTGGCGAAACTGCCGGCGTTGATCGTGCCCGTCAGCGGCCCGCTTCCGGCGGATGTGACGCGAAAACTGGACGACTATGTGAAAGGCGGCGGGCGTTTGCTGCTCACGGGCGGACCGGTGACGCCGGAATTGAAATGCCTCGGCTTGAGGGCGACGGGCGAAACGCGGCCGGCAGAGCAAGGCATTTATATCCGCATCCGGCACGAGGACAAGGCGCGTCTCAAGCAGCCCGTGCTGGCCAAACTCGACCTTGTCCCGTTGAACGGCGAGTTGTGGACGGCGACGATGGCCGAAGGCGGCGAAGGATGGCTGCGGTTCATTCCGCCCGCGATGTTCGGCCCGCCGGAGAAATGTTATTACACGAGCGTCTCGGACATTCCCTGCCTGTATGCGCGTTCATTGGATCGCGGCGCGGTGGCATGGATTCCGTGGCGGGTGGGTGCGGAGTTTGAAGCGTTCGGCCATGCCGGTTACGCTGCCTTGGTGATGGGGGTGCTCGATGAATTATTGAAACTGCCACGGCGCGTGCGTGTGGATGGACCTGCGTTGATAGAAGCAAACCATCGCGCCGACCGTGCGGGCAAGTTCGAGTATGTGAGCCTCTACAACCACAGCGGGCAACTGGACAACGTGATCGGCGCGCCCGTGCCGATCCGCGACGTGACGGTGGAAATCATCCCGGCAGCGCCCGTCAAGCAGGCTCGCTTGCTGAAGTCCGGCGCATCGTTGCCGCTGAAGCCGGGCGCGGCGGGCGGAGTCGCCTGTACCGTGCCGGTGTTGAACGCCTACGACGTGGTGCTGTTTGAATATTGAGAATCAACTTATGAGATTGAACTCCATGAGACACGGGTTGCCCCATCTCCGACGGCGATGGGCCGGCCTTTGCTTCAGGCGCGTACGCTGGTTGCCGGGATTCGTTGGAACCTTGGTTCTGGCGTCGCTGGGTTCAGCTTTGTGCCTGGGTGCGGCTGAGCCGAAGACTGCCGCTGATCCAGAATTGCCGCCGCGCCGAGCGCCTGCTGAGCCGGGCAAGTTTGACAGGGCGAAGCCGCCCCGGGATCGCGCCCGCCTGCCGGTCGCTTCCGAACGGGCGCGGCTGATCGTGCTGGCCGACATGGGCAACGAACCTGACGAAGAACAGCAGATGCTGCATCTGCTTATATGTGCGAATGAATTTGATGTGGAGGGGCTGGTCGCTGTCACCGGCAAATACCTGCGCCCGGAGGACAAGAACCCCTATCGCCAGAAGCTGCATCCAGAGCTTTTCACGCGGTTGATTGACGGCTACGCGAAGGTCTATCCGAACCTGAAACTCCACGCCGCCGGCTGGCCCACGCCGGAACACTTGCATGGCGTCGTGGCCAGCGGCCAGACCGGTTACGGCATCGCGGCGACGGGCGCAGGCAAGGCCAGCGCGGGATCGAAACTCATCATTGATGCTGTGACGAAGAAGGACGCGCGGCCTGTCCATATCGTCGTCAACGCCGGCGCGAACACGCTGACGCAGGCATTGCGGGATTATCGTGCGGGCCATTCGCCGGAGGAGGTGAGGGCGTTCGTCGCCAAACTGCGTGTGTTTGAGAACGGCGCGCAGGACAATTCCGGGGCGTGGATCTGCCATGAGTTCCCCGACATATTTTGGGTGCGGAGCAACTACCAGACTTACTGCTTTGGCGGTCCCTCGAACGTCACTCTCGGCCCGCACAATTGGAAACCGTATCCCTACAGCCCGGACGGTCAGGATGAATGGGCAGCAGAGAACGTTCGCGCGAATCACGGCGCGCTCGGTGAGCTGTATCCGGTTCGCCGGATGGGAAACCGTATCCATTTTCTCGAAGGCGGCGGCACAATTCCGTGGATGGGATTGGTGTGTCACGGTCTCACCGATTCCGCCGAGCCATCTTGGGGCGGCTGGAGCGGGCGGTTCAGCGCGGAAAAGCTGACCAATGTCTGGTCGCGCCACAGCGACATCCAGGCCGATGAGCAGGCCTGTGTGCCGTTCTCCGTTTACACCGAGGCCAAGGATCGCTGGACCGACCCGGAGGACGGCAAGGTGTATGATGATGCCAGCGCGCCCATCTGGCGCTGGCGCACCGCCATGTGGAATGATTTCAAGGCGCGGATGGACTGGTGCGTGCAACCTTATGCCCAGGCGAATCATCCGCCGCAGGCCGTTCTCAACGGCGACCGGAGCGATGCCATTCTCAAGTTCGCCGCGAAGCCGGGCGACGTGCTCGAGTTCACCGCCGCCGGCTCGACCGATCCGGATCAAGATGCGATACGGTGTTCCTGGTGGTTCTATCCCGAGGCTGGACGGAGACCCTACGGCAAGGAATTGCCGGTGGAAGAAGCGACCGCAGAGAAGATCACCATCACCATTCCATCCGACGCGTCCGGCAGCGAACTCCATCTGATTCTCGAAGTCTGGGATCGCAGCACAATCGTTCCGCTGGCAGCTTATCGCCGAGCGGTAATCAACGTGACCAACTGACCGTGCGTCTGCGAAAATGCAGGAAACTCAAAGTGACCGAAGCCATGAATAGAACAATCACCTCGGCGATGCCCTCGCCCACTGGAAGCCGGGCAGCCTCACAGACGACGGCAAGCGCACCGGCTCCGAGAAAGGACTCCGCAAATGAGACTACCGATGAAGACCATGCCCTTCACTTGCATCGCCACTTTCGCCTGGATGCTCTTCTCGCTCCTCGGTTTCTCCACACCTTCGTCGGCGGAGAGCGTCGGGCTCTACTTTGATCCAGCCACACCGCAGATCGCCTTTGCCGCCGGCGACGTCAAAGCCGCGTTGGAAAAGCGAAAGCACATCGTCGAGACGCGCAATCTCGCCTCGCTGGCCCAAGCCGGTTCGGGTAAGAAGATCGTCCTTGCCCTCGCCACCGACAAAGCAGTTGCCTCTCTGCTTGCAGCCCAAGGCGGCAAAGGTGCCGCCGGTTTGGGCGAACAGGCTTATGCGCTGCGTACCACGAGCATTCCGGACTTGAGCTATTGGGTGCTGGGCGGCGATGCCAACGGCGCGATGTATGGCGGATTGCAGATTGCCGAGACGATTTCGATCAATGGACTCAGCGGCAACTATGACAGTCAAGAGACCCCCTTCCTGATGTATCGGGGCATGAAACTGAACCTCCCGCTTGATAAACGCATCCCCACCTACGTCGGCGGATGGAGTTCCCATTCAGCCAGGGAGGCCATCGCGGACGTTTGGGATATGACCTTTTGGAGGACGTTGATCGATCAGCAGGCGCGGCACCGCTACAATGTATTGTCCATCTGGGTTCATCACCCCTTCCCGGCGCTTGTAAGGGTGCGCGATTATCCAAACGCATGCCTGCCGAACATTCAGAAGTATGACGGCTCGACAATAAACCTGAATCACGAGCAGCGCGTCGCATTCTGGCGGGATGTGATGACGTACGCCCACGGCCGGGGCATGAAGTTCTATTTCTTCAACTGGAACATCTACGTTGATTATGCGAGCACTCAATACCCTGCCTTGACAAAGAGTCCGAGCAATCCCACCACGATAGACTACATGTATAAGAGCATGTGGGCGCTTCTGGAGACCTATCCGGAGCTCGACGGATTCGGCATCACGTCGGGAGATGGAATGGGCAGCAACAAGGAAGAGAACACGCAGTGGACCTGGAATGCCATGGGCAAGGCGGTCAGAGACTATTTGAGCGAGAATCCGTCGAGACGGTTCAACCTGATTCATCGCGGCGTTAAGACGGAGCCCCAGACATGCGACGCCATCTACGCTCCGATCAAGGCCGTCACCAATGCTACCTTCAACATGTCAGCGAAATATGCGATGGCCCACATGTATTCCACCCCCACCCCCAGATGGACTGGGGATATTCAAAGCTGCGCCAAGCTTGGGCTGAAAACGTGGCTCACCTTCCGCAATGACGATTTCTTCTATTTGAGCTGGGGGGATCCCCAGTTTGTTCGCGATTTCATGGCCGGTATCCCGCTCAAGGACACCGTGGTCGGCATGTATATCGGCATCGACGGATACAATCCAAGCCGGGCCCGCTTCTTTAAGAATCCAGCTCTGAATGGGCAGCTTGAAGTCGAGCGGAGATGGTACATGGAAATGTTGTGGGGGCGGATCTCCTACAATCCCGGTACGAGTGACGATGTGTTCAAGGGTATGTTGGCGCGTCGGTATCCCACGGTTTCAGCGGGAGACTTGTTTGATGCGTGGACTCTGGCTTCGCGGTCACTGCCCAAGGTCACCGAACTCGTCATGAAGGACTGGAGCTTGGATTTTCATTGGTATCCCGAAGGTTGCTGGAGCGATCCGGGCAGATGCGGTGGCTTTAGAACAATAGATGACGTTGGTGGAGCAAAAGGGGGTTTCGCGGGTCAGGATGTTGCCAAGGGGTCGGCTCTCTGCAATATCGCCGATTCTGCGGCGGGAAAATGTGGCCGCAAGAAATCCTCATATCAACTCGCTGACGAAATGGAAGCCGACGCCAGAAAGGCGATTTCTTTGACCAACACCCTGGAAAGCGGCGGGAATGCCGATCTAAGAGTGGCCATTAACAACGTCAAACAGATGGCCTTTCTGAGCGCGTACTATGCCCACAAGATCCGAGGTGCCACCTATAAGAAAGCCGGAGAGAAAGGCAAGGCGAGGGAGGAAATGGGCAGAGCATACTGCTGGTGGATGGCCTATAGCCGATCGATGGAAGACACGTACCTTGCGGATTCCTTTAGAAACCTAGCGATTGCTCCCGACTGGAAGTTCGCCGATGCGGCGGTGTTGAAGGAATATGCCGACTTGGGAGGCGTGGGAATACCTGATTGCAATACAATTCAACAACACGATTGACTTGTGTTGCAATTCCGGGCCGTGTTGTTAGTTCGAGATCGGAGTCCCAAGAATCAAAAAGACGTACTCGCGTGAAAACACAATTCATGAAATGGATTCCCACCATGTCCCTTCTTTGGGCGTGTTTGGCAAGTGCCGCGGATCAAAGGCCCAACATCCTGTGGATCATTGGTGAGGACAGGAGCGTCAAATGACTCGGCCGCTAGGAAATAATCAACCAGGAACAAAAACCATGAAAGCCAACCTCCTCCGTCTCATGTTGCTGCCCGTCCCGTTGTTTGCCTGCGCATCAGCGCTCCAAGCTGCCGAAGTCAAGGTCGCTGCGCCCAATTCGCCCATGCTGCGTTTCGCCCTCAGCAAGCTGGAATCCGCTCTCCAGCAGCGAGGAGACGCGACGAAACGACTGCCGCCCGATGGCGTTTCTGCCCAGCCTGATATCGTCGTGCTGACGTCGGCCGGCGTGCCGATGAATGCAGGCCCGGAAGGCTTCAGTCTTGCCAGGCGTGACGGCCGTTTGCGTATCACCGGCGGCGACGAACGCGGCGCGATGTATGGCGTACTGGACGTGGCGGAGCAAATCCGCATGGGCACGCCCTGGAACAAGATCCAGGAACGTACGGTCAAGGCGCAGTTCGAGTTCCGCGCCGTCAAGTTCAATCTGCCGTGGGCTGCCTACCGCACCAGCCTGGCCATCGAGCAGCACGATGCCACCTGCCGCGATCTCAAATTCTGGGAAGCCTTCCTCGACATGATGGCGGAGAACCGCTTCAACGTGCTCTCGCTTTGGAGCCTGCATCCCTTCCACTATATGATTCGTCCGAAGAGCTTCCCGGAGGCATGCCCGTTCACGGATGCCGAACTGGCCGAGTGGCAGACCCTGTGGCGCGGCCTCTTCGCCATGGCAAAGGAACGCGGTATCGAGACATATCTCATCAACTGGAACATCTTCGTCTCACCGGAATTTTCGCGCGCCCACAACGTCGCTCCCTGGAGCGTGACGCTGAGCCACATCGGCGGGAAGGAGGATTTCACGGGTGAATTGGTCGAGCGCTACACCAAGGAAGTCGTGACGCAGTTGTTGAATGAATACCCCGATCTCACCGGGCTGGGCATCACGCTCGGCGAACGCATGGGCGGCATGACGCCCGATGAGCGGCGCGCCTGGCTCGACAAGACGTTTTTCGCGGGCATCGCCGAGGCCAAACGACCGGCCAAATTTGTCTATCGCGCGCCGCTGTCGGCGGGCACAGGTTCGGGTGGATCAACCAGCGAGGAGAACGACCGCCGTTCCCGCGCCCAAATTGAATCGCTCACCAACAACATCACCGGGCCGGTTTACGTCGAATTCAAACACAACTGGTCGCACGCGCACTCCTCGCCCGATTTGTTCCATGTCCACGGTGGCCCGCTCTCCGATGGCTATTGGAATCCGCTGCCCACGCGGCACAAGGTGGTCTGGACGATGCGCAACGAGGACATTTTCGTCCTGCGCTGGGGGCAGCCGGATTTTGTGCGCGAGTTTGTGCAACGGCAGGAGACTCGGGACTACGTTGGCGGCGCGTTCATTGGTTCGGAGTGCTACATTCCAGCGCTGGATTTCATGAGCAAAGAAGGCCCGCATAAGAACTGGCAGTGGGCGTTCCAGCGGCAATGGCTGTTCTACACCGTCTGGGGGCAACTGCTCTACGATCCCGCCACGCCGGATTCAAAATTTGAGGCGATGTTCGACGCGCGTTTCGGCAATGGCACGGGCAAGGATTTGCTCACCGCATGGAAACTCGCCAGCAATGTCCCGTTGCGTTTCGCCTCGTTTCGCAAAGGCACTTGGGACGGCTCGCTTTACACGGAGGGTTTTCTCTCCTGGACCGACCGGGAAAACAGCGCGCGCAGTTTCTTCAGCATTGATCGGCTCATTGATCATCCCGTGCTCGACACCAAGCGCTACATCAACATTCAAGATTATGTGAAGGCTGGGTGCGCGCCGGACGGTGTGATGTCGCCCCTCGAGCTGGCCGCGAAACTGGATCAAGATTCCGCCACCGCGATGAAATCCGTCGCGAAGCTGCGGGTGCTTGGCACGACATCGCCCACATTAGAGTGTGAACTTGCGGACATCGAGGCGTGGTGCGCGTATGGAAATTATTTCGCCACGAAACTGCGCGCCGGCGTGGCGCTGGCCACAGCCCGGGCCAAAGGCGACGTAGAACAACAGCGTATCGCCGTGGCTGAACTGGAGAAGGCGCTGGCTCATTGGACACGTCTCGCCCAAGCGACGGAGAAGTTCAATCAACTGCCCGTGCCGTCCAACTGGCGTCAGCCCTTTTCCTGGACAGTGCTGATCCCGGATGTCGAGAAGGACATTGAACTCGCCAAAGCGCCGCTCGCCCGATGAGAAAGTTCTTGATATGAATCCAATTAACATGACACGCACGTTCACATTGTTCACCGCGCTACTCTTGGCGTCGCTGGCTAGGGCGCGCGCGGATGGCGGGCTGGTGGTTTATCCTCCGGTTCCCGGTCTGGCGGCCTCGGAGCATTACAAAGTGCGGGTGCGGGCGGCGGATTCCAGCAACGAGTGGCAAAGCGCCTTCGCGTGGGAGACGATCTGCAAGTCCGTCGAACAACGCACGGACAGATACTTCGATCACCTGGCGGGCTGGACGCACACCTATGTGAATTTTGAAACCGCCGGAGCCGGCCAAGGAGTCCCTTTGGATCGAGGCGGAGTCGGGGACGCTCAGCAAGCCGCTGGCGATCTACGACGATACGGCAGCCTCCGGCGGCAAGTACCTCAGCACGGAGAACCTCGGCCTCATCGGGGCCCGCCTGGACGGCGTGGCGAAATATGCGTTCACCGTCAAGGGCGGCACCTACGCGATTTGGGGTCGTGTGATCGAGCCGGCGGGCGGGGGCAGCAACTCCTTCTGGGTGCGGCTGCCGGGCGCCACGCTGAATACCACGCCGTTGCCCGCCAATGACGGGTGGATCAACTGGAACTTCGCCGTCGGCACGACGTGGCACTGGGACAGGATTGCCAACACGGATGCCGCCAACATCCCGGTTCGCTACACACTGCCGCCAGGGACTTATACTCTGGAACTGGCCTACCGGGAAGACGGCGCTCGGCTCGATGCGATCGTGATCACGAATGCCGCCGAGTAAATCCGGCGGTAGTGTAGTCCGGATCGATCTGTTTGCGCTGCGTCATCGCGCATGAAGAAGTCTGTAGCCGTCGATTGGGGTCGCCCTGTGGGGGCCGTGACGGGCCCCCATAGGGTTCGGATGAGATCCTGGAAAGGAGTTGCCACGATGTCTGGGACGCCGAGGAAGACGGCGGGTTTTACCCTCATCGAACTGCTGGTGGTCATCGCCATCATTGCTCTGCTGATGGGCATCTTGATGCCGGCCTTGAGCAAGGCGCGAAAACAGGCATGGAGCGTCACTTGCGGCAGCAACCTCAAACAGGTGGGCGTGGCCGCCAACCTGTTCGCCCAGGACCACGAGGGCAAGATCCCGCGTGCCGATGATTTGAAGCTGCTCAGCGGGCATACCCACGAGGAAACCACCCGTTGGTTCAAGGCCTTCATGCCGTACCTGGCTCAGAGCGTCGTCAACGGAGACTACCGCAACGTGAACATCTATCGCTGTCCCGCCTATCCTGAGAAGAGACAGACGCTCAATTTCGCCGTGAACGGTTGGAAAGATGGGAGCGTTCCGGTTGTCGGGTTGACCCGACTTCTGGACATCAAGCAGCAGGGAGAGAGGATCTACCTGGCGGACTTTGAAGACTGCACCCCGGAAAACGTTGTGACCAAAGAGACGGACGGCGGCCTGATGCGAGCGGACGTCTTCATACCCAACCACCTGGGGGCTTCCAACGTGCCCTACTCGACCTGGGCGGGTCGGCGCATCGCCCAAAAACGTCACCGGGAGGGCTACAACGCTCTGTTTCTGGACTGGCATGTCACATACGTAAAAGTAGATCCGGATGATCCCGAGTTCAAGCGGCAAGAGATCAGGATGTGGAGGATCTCTAAATAGATGACCGTCAGACAGAGAGAAAGGGAAACGGAATGAATCGACGTGAGTTTGCCAAGAGTGCGCTGTTGACGGGGATCGGGGCCGGGGTGGCAACGGAGGTGCGGGCGGCGGGGTCGAATCCGGGCGGGGAGTTCTACCGAGAGCCCGAGAAGAGATTGCCTGTGCGGAAGTTCGATGTGGTGGTCGCCGGGGCCGGGACGGGGGGCGTGGTGGCGGCGATTGCCGCGGCCCGGCAGGGGGCGAAGACCGCCATTGTCGAGGTCAAGGGGTATCCCGGCGGCACCGCCACCGAGGGCGGCACCGCGCTGCATAGTTTTTACAATCTGTGGAAGGCATTCCCGGAGGTCAAGAAGACGCAGGTGGTCCGGGGGATTCCCCAGGAGATCATCGATCGCCTCATGAAGGTCGGCGGCTGCTCCGGCCACGCGGAGATGCTCGAGCGGTACAACTACGATTCGGTGTGCACCGCCATCGATACGGAACTATACAAACTCGTCACGTTCGAGATGCTCGTCGAGGCGGGCGTGCAGGTCTTCGTCAATACCCTGCTGGCGGGTGCGATCATGGATGGCTCGCGGGTTCGCGGCGTGATCGTCGAGAGTCGCTCCGGACGCGAGGCGTTCTATGCGAAGTCCTTCGTGGACTGCACCGCCTACGGCGACTTGGCCGCGTACGCCGGGGCGAAGTACACCGAGCCGAACGACTATTCCGTCTGCAACAGCGTAGGCATCGGGAACGTCGATATCGATAAGTACTATGAGTTCTTCCAGGCGAACAAGCTCTCCGGCCAACTGGCCAGGGGCATGCGCAGCGGCCGGGCGGACCAGATTGTCCGTGCGGGAGCCGATACCTCGGCGATCAATGTGCCCGGTCTGGCCGAGGCGGCCAAGGCCATCGGCATCTCCTTCATCACCACGACCGTCCACGACAACTACCTGATGTTCATCAAGTGCAACCTCAAGCTGCCGGTCAGCCCGACCAGCCGGGACGAGGTGGCCAAGGCCGAGCTGGAGATCCGTAAGCGTATGGCCAAGGCGGTTGAGCTGTTCCGCCAGTATGTCCCCGGTTGTGAGAAGGCGTTCATGGCCCGCACCAGCCCGAAGCTCTGCATCCGCCGGGGCCGGCTCATCGAGTGCGACTATGACATCTCGCTGGCGGACGTGCTCGAAGGCCGGCACTTCGACGACGAGATCATGGTCTACGGTTTCCACGAGTCCGCCCCGCGGCTCCAAATCAAGAACGGCGGCACCTACGGCATCCCGTACCGGGCCTTGTGCGTCAAGGGTATCGAGAACCTCTACGCCTGCGGCATGATGATCACCTCCAACCGCGACGCCCACATGTCCACGCGCAACACCGTCTGCTGCATGGGCCAAGGCCAGGGGGCCGGCACCGCCGCAGCCCTCTGTGCCGTGCAGAATCTCGGCGCCCGCGACCTCCAGCACGCAGCCCTGCGCGAGGCCCTTACGAAAGGCGGCGTATATCTGGAGAGCTAAAGGGCCGGCATGCCTCCACCGGATTCACGTGCCGGCAACAGGGCCCGGCGAAGATGGACACACCTCTCCAAGTGGATCAAGAGGACTATGAATCGTCGAGAGTTTGATGGGAGCGTTGCGTTGCTGGGCGATCGATCGCGTCCTGGCGTGGTTCAGTTCGCACGCCTTCCGGAGGTTCTTCAGTGAGGAGTTGAGTCATGAAAAAGAACTTGATAGCACCGTATCCAAGGAGGCAGTCCAATGGGGCAGAGAACAAGGTTAGGTGTTGTGATGGCCGTGGTCGTCATGACGGTATCCCTGAGTTGGGCTACGGTGGTGCCCATCGACAGTGTGGTGGCCCTGTCCGCGGACAGGTCGCTGCCCCAGGTGGATTTTGCCGTGACAGAGTTGCGCACGGCCCTGACCACCGCAGGGCATGCCGTCACCGTCACCGGTCTGGATGGCGTACCGAACGATGACGTCCCCACGCGCATCGTGATGGCCGGCCGAGAGCAAACTGCGATTATCGACGGCATGCGTCAAGAGGGCGCCAGCGCCTCGGCGTTTCTGCGCGCCGAAGGCTTTAGTCTGCGCCGGACAACGTCGCAGGGACGCGTCACCTACTGGATCATCGGGGCGGATGCCGCCGGGGTCATGTACGGCGGCCTGGAATTGGCTGAGGTTATTCGCATTGCGGGATGGGAGGGCGTCGAGAATGCCGATCAGAATCCCTACATGGCCCTGCGGGGTATCAAGTTCAACTGCCCCCTGGATGAGCGCACGCCCACGTACCACAACCACAATGGAGACTCCCAGCGCAAGAACGTCCTGGTCATGTGGGACATGGCGTTTTGGAAGGCGTATATCGACGACCTGGCCCGGTTCCGCTACAACTACGTGTCCCTGTGGACCCTGCATCCATTTCCGTCCCTGGTCCGGGTGCCTGGGTATGAGAAGGTGGCCCTGGACGATGTCCGGAGCACGACTCAGACCAAGAAGATGACCATGGACCAGAAGATCGAGTTCTGGCGGGAGGTGATGCGCTACGGCAAGAATCGCCATGTGGATTTCTATGTGGTCACGTGGAACATCTTCGTCGACGGCAGCAACGGGCAATACGGACTCACGGACAAACACGACAACGCCGCGACCACGGACTACTTCCGTAAGAGCGTCAAGCAGATGTTCTTGACCTACCCAGACCTGGCCGGCATCGGCCTGACCACGGGTGAGAACATGCCCGGCATGAGCACGGCCCAGAAGGAGGCGTGGGCGCTTGCCACCTTTGGCCAGGGGGTCCTGGACGCGGCCGCGGCCCAGCCCGGGCGCAAGATGACCCTGATCCACCGCCAGCACCAGACCGGTGCTCAAGAAATCGCCAAGACCTTCCAGAGCCTGTTTGAAAACCCAGACCTCACGTTTCTCTTCAGCTTCAAGTATGCCCAGGCCCACGCCTTCAGCTCCACGGTCCAGCCGTTCTGTAACAAGTTTGTCAAGGACATCGGCCGCCTCAAGACGATCTGGACCCTGCGGAACGATGACAACTTCTACTTCCGCTGGGGCGGCCCCGACTTTGTCCGGGAGTTCATCCAGAATATCCCCTACGACGTGTCCCGTGGCTTCTACTATGGCTCGGACGGATACGTCTGGGGCCGGGAGTTCCTGAGCACGGAGCCTGAGACGCCTCGCCAGCTCGAGATGGACAAGCACTGGTACCACTGGATGCTCTGGGGGCGCCTGGGCTATGATCCGGCCATGACCAATGACCGGATCATCCAGATCCTGGGCTCTCGATTCCCCCAGGTCCCGGCCCAGGACCTGTTCACCGCCTGGCAGGAGGCCTCGATGGTCTATCCCATCACCACGGGCTTCCACTGGGGGAATCTGGACTTCAAGTGGTACATCGAGGGCTGCTTCAGTGAGCCCGGCCCCGCCGAGACGGCCAGCGGTTTTCACGACGTCAACCGCTTCATCACCCTGGGTACACACCCGGGCACGGACTACGTGAAGATCCCGGACTACGTCAATGCCGTGGTCGCGGGCAAGCAACTGGCCGGAACCACGCCGATCCAGGTCTCGCAGCGGCTCCACGGTCACGCTGACAAGGCTCTCCAGATCCTGGACCGGCTCCCCAAGGTCACAGACAAGGAGCTCCGCCTGACCCTGGGCGACATTCGGGCCATGGCCTGCCTGGGCAAGTACTATGCCCACAAGATCCGCGGCGCAACAGAGCTGGCCCTATACCGGAAGAACCGGGACCAGACCCATCAGGCCGCGGCCGTCCGGGAGTTGACCCAGGCCGCGGAGTATTGGGATCGCTACACCTCTACGGCCCTGGTCCAGTACACCAACCTCATCCTCCTGAACCGGGTGGGCCTGTGTGACTGGCGCGCCCTGACTGCGGAGGTACGGAAAGACGTCGAGATCGCGCGAGGGGCCACCGAGTGATGCGGTGAAGATCATTGTCACACTGGATCCATTCAGGAATCGCTTGAGAGCGGACGGGCCCTGTCAAGTCGTGGCGGTGACGGTGCATGAGTTGAACGAAGAGCACCGAATGTCTACCGAAGTACTGCTATCCCAACTCCTTGTGAGGACACAATCTTGAGCGAAAAAAAAACCATCCCTCTGGCCGATGAAGAGGTCTATCGAAGGTTCATGGGTCTGCCGGTCTTCCTCTGCCTGGCCATTGCCAGTGCCGCAGCATACCTGGATGTACTGCCCAAAGGACTGATCGGCGGGATGTGCCTGCTCTTGCCTCTGGGACTCGTGCTGGAGAGGATTGGAGCACGGATACCTGTTCTGAAGGACTATCTGGGGGGGCGCCGCTATTGTTGATCTTCGTGGGCGCAGGCTTGGTCTACTACAAGGTCCTCCCGGAGGCCACCGTCAAGACCCTGGGGTCGTTTATGAAGGACACGGGGGCCGACTTCCTGAATTTCTACATCTGCGGCCTCATCGCGGGGGCGATCCTCGGCATCAACAGCAAGTTGCTCGTCAAGGCCGGCATCCGGTATGCCGTGCCCCTGGCCGCCTGTATACTGGCCTCCTGTGCGATGGCGGCCGCGGTGGGGCCCCTGATGGGCTACCACTGGAAGGACAGCATCTTCAACATCGGACTTCCCATCCTCGGCGGTGGGATGGGCGGCGGGGCAGTGCCCATGGCCCAGATCGTCGAGAAGCAGACCGGCCGGCCCATGAAGGAACTCTTGTCGGTCTTCGTCCCTGCCCTGGCCCTGGGCAATGTCCTGTCCATCATCGCCGCCGGCCTGCTGGACCGGCTGGGCAAGAGGTTCCCGCGTCTGAGCGGCGACGGCGAGATCATGCGGGATTCCGGGATCGTGAATGTGGAGCCCAGGGTCGAGCTGACCGTGTGGAACATTGCCATCGGCCTGGCCGTGTCCACGGCCCTCTTTGCCCTCGGCAGCATCGGCAATCGCTATGCGCCGGACATCCACGGCCTGGTGTTCACGATCCTGGCCGTCTCGATTCTCAAGGTGGCGGGCGTGGTCCCGGAGTATATCATCGTGGCATGTTACTCCTGGTTCCGGTTGGTCGTGAAGGCCTTTACCTGCATCGTCCTGCTGGCCATCGGGATCGTGTACACGGACATGGGGCAGGTGATCGGCGCGATCACGCCCACTTTCATCGTCCTGTGCACGGCTGTCGTGCTGGCCGCTGTGCTGGGGGCCGGGTTTGCCGGCATGCTGGTCGGATTCAACTTCGTGGAGTCGGCCCTCACTGCGGGCCTGTGTATGACCAATATGGGCGGCACCGGCGACGTGGCCGTGCTTTCCGCCGCCCGCCGCATGGGCCTGATGCCGTTTGCGAGGTTTTCCACCAGCATCGGCGGCGGGTTCATCATCATCCTGTGCGGGGTTCTGATGAAGGTATTCTATGCCGCCTAGTCACCTGTCCATCCCCTTTGGAAAGGAGACCCTGGACATACAGGTCCCCTGCGAGTGCGTGACGCTCCGCATGAAGGAGATGCCCACCCTCGTCTCGTCCAGGGACGAGATCCTGCGGGCCCTCCAACGCCCGATCGGATCGCCGGGACTGTCTTCCATCCTACGCTCAAAAGGCAGGCCCGTCGGACAGATGACCGTGTGCATCACGGTCTCGGACATCACCCGGCCCGTGCCTTACAAGGGCAAGATGGGACTTCTGGGGCCCCTCCTGGAGATCGTGGAATCCGCCGGGGTGGCAAGGGCCAACATCCTGATCCTGGTGGGCAATGGCATGCATCGGGCCAGCACAGCCGAGGAGAGGGTTTTCATGCTCGGGCCCGAGGTCGTGGATCGGTATCGCATCCTCGACCACGACTGCGAGGACGCCTCCAACCTGGTCTTCGCTGTCCGTACGGCCCAGGGGACGGAGGTCTACGTGAACAGGCACTTCCTCCAGGCGGACTGCCGCATCGTGACCGGCCTGGTGGAGAGCCATTTCATGGCCGGTGCATCCGGGGGGCGCAAGGGCGTCTGTCCGGCCCTGGTCAACACCAGAACCCTGGAGCGGTTCCACGGCCCCCGATTTCTGGAACATCCCGCGGCTACAAACCTGGTCCTGGACGGCAATCCCTGTCACGAAGAGGCTCTAGAGGTCGCGCGCAAAATCGGCGTGGACTTCCTGGTGAACGCGACCCTGAACAGTCAACTCCGCATGACCGGGGTCTTTGCCGGCGACCTGGTGGAGGCCCACCTCGCGGCCTTCGAGGTCATGCGGGCCTCTGTAGAGGTCCCGATCCAGGAGCCATTCGACATCGTCCTGACCCACGGCGGATACGTGGGCAGGAACCACTATCAATGTGCCAAGGCCGCGGTGGGGGCCATGCCCGCGGTCAGAGACCAGGGCATGTTCATCATAGCTGCCAATAACTCCGATGCAGAGCCGGTCGGATCCCTGGAGTACAGGACCCTCCTGCATCTCTTCAAGATCCTCGGGCCGGACCGGTATGTATCCGTGTTGAATCACCCGGACTGGGTCTTCACCAAGGACCAGTGGCAGCCCGAGGTGTGGGGCAGGCCCCTGCGTAAAGTCGGGCCGGATGGACTGATCTACTGCGCACCGCAGATCCGTTTGGAGGATCGCCGGATCCTCCCGGGCCTGAACGGCTATGACCTGCTCGACATGAACCACCCCTTCGAGTCGGACAAGGACAAGGCTACTGCCATGGTTCAGCAGGCCGTGAATTACGCGGTCTCCCATCCTCGCTTCCAAGAGACACGACCTACGATGGCCTTCATCGAAGAGGGGCCTTATGCGATTCCCATTCGGAAATAAGGATGCAAGATACCATAACGGATGAGGCCCCAGGCCCTCAGGAAAGGGACAACGAATGAACGCTCTGGATCAAGCGCGAGAACTGCTCAAGGGATTCAAGGGAGATGCCTATCTCTACGGCAACGGAGTATTGAAGGACGTAGGCAAGGTGGCTGCAAAGGCGGGCAACAAGCCGGCCCTGATCTACACCGACTTCCCGGGTGTGGACGCATATGTTGAGGGGATTCGGGCCTCTGTCCGGGAGGCAGGGCTTTCGTTGGGCGCCGTGATCGAAGGAGCCAGGCCCAATGCCCCGCGAGAAGACCTGGCGCGGATCGCCCAGGAATTGACCCGGGCAAACCCGGACGTGATCCTCAGCTTCGGCGGAGGCAGCACGATCGACGCAACCAAGGCCGCGGAGGTCTTGAGGACGCTGGGAGGAGGAATCGACGACTACTTCGGCGTGGGTCTGGTCACGAAGAAGCTGCAAGAGACAGGCAAGTCCCTGACCCCACATGTGGCGATCCAGACCGCAGCCAGCTCCGCAGCACATCTGACCAAGTACTCCAATATCACAGATATCCGGACAGGCCAGAAGAAGCTCATCGTGGATGAGGCCATTGTGCCTGCGTATCCGATCTTCGACTACACGGTCACGCACACGGCCCCCCCGGCGTTGACCTCGGACGGGGCTCTCGACGGCATCGCCCACATCCTCGAGGTCTTCTACGGCGCGATGGGAAAGCCCTACTACAATACGCTCACCCAGATCGCCGAGAGCGGCATTGGCATGGTGGTCCAGTATCTACCCATACTCCGCAAGACCCCACGAGATCCCCAGGCCAGGGAGGCGATCTGTCTGGCCACGGATTTGGGCGGGTATGCCATCATGTTGGGAGGCACCAACGGCGGGCACCTGACGAGTTTCTCTTTGGTGGATATCCTCAGTCACGGCCGGGCCTGTGCCCTTATGAATCCCTACTACACGGTCTTCTTTGCGCCCGCAGTCGAAGGCCCGCTCCAGGTGGTGGGCAGGATCTTCAAGCAGGCAGCCTACATCACCGAGGACCTCTCCCGCCTCCATGGACGGGATCTGGGTGTGGCGGTGGCCAATGGAATGTTCGCCTTTGCCAGGGCCATTGGCTTCCCCACCACCCTGGGCGAGGTGGAGGGATTCACCCAAGACCATATTCATCGGGCCGTGACCGCTGCCAAGAATCCGCAGCTCAAAATGAAACTGGAAAACATGCCCATCCCCATGACCGCTGATATGATCGACGCCTTCATGGGTCCCATCCTCGAGGCAGGAAGGATCGGAGACTTGGGTCTGATCAAGAACGTCAAGTAGTACGAACGACGACCGCACCCCGAGCGAGTCCTCTTGACATACCGACTGAAAGACAAGGCCGCAAAGGAGGCAGATAAACCCAAGGAGCACACCAAAGATGAACCGAATCAGAATGCCGAATCATAGCGTGTATCGTGTCCGACCGGTGGAAATCGGCATGTAAAAGGGACCCACGTCGGGAAGAGAAAATCGGCATCGAAAATGGACCCACCGCAGTGCTCTCCGTAAGCTGAGGGTTTTGTAAGAAGGCCCTTGGATGACGGAGAAGAAAGGATGCTGACGGTGGAAGATTACTGTAAGATCCGAATTGCGCATCGGGACGGGATGAGCATTCGGCAGATTGCCCGACGGTTTCACCACTCCCGGCGG
>Ga0194113_10002641_pt1 | contig 24390 bp, 18 predicted proteins | sample TA2MahC200mmetaG_FD_146193 | JGI IMG/M metagenome (GOLD analysis project Ga0194113, IMG submission 146193) | Freshwater microbial communities from Lake Tanganyika, Tanzania - TA2015017 Mahale Deep Cast 200m | ecosystem: Environmental > Aquatic > Freshwater > Lake | place: Tanzania: Lake... | reverse complement strand
GCATCGCCAGTCGAATCCGGTGACCTATGCCCCGGGCTGATAGGGATGACCGACAACGCCCCCGTACGGGTCAAGCACCCTACACAAGCCTGCCCATGAACGGCCGGCTGGTTAGCTTGAAGCGCTGCAGACGCGCCGCCCCTGTCTGTCGCTGTTGGGTATTGGGTACCCTCCGTTGAAAAAGAAACGGGCGCACCGTAAGAAGGCGCGCCCGCTGAATGGAGCTTTATGGCTAGCGCTCCTGGCGACCCCGGCGCTCATCCGCGCCAAGGTCGGTGAGCCTGCTTCCGCCTAGGGCAGTCCCCGGAATTTGTCAGCTTCCGAGGACATCGGCGTGGCTTTGCCATCCAAAACATTCAGAAACGCCGTCAAGCTGCTCCTGTCGGCATTATGGATCAGGTGCCCGGCCGCTGGCGCAGCGCCTCGCGCAGGTGCGAACGGTCGCCCAGCCGCGCGAGTTTCGGCCCGTGACTGTGGAAATCCACGATGGCCAGCGAGGCGACCGGGATATCGATGCGATCGCGGTAGCCGCCGATGTCGATGCCCAGCAGGGCGCAAATGAGGATGCGAAGGGTCGCCTTGTGGGAAACCACCAGCACGTTGCCGGAGGCATGTTCACGCTGGATTTCATCGAGCACCGCCAGGGCCCGGCGTGCGACATCGATGCCACGTTCGCCGCCCGTTGGCCTGTTCCAGCCGGCATCCGCCGTCCAGCGGAGATAATCCGCGGCATGCGCCTGCCTCGCCCAGTCGCTGCTTTTCCCCTCCCAGAGTCCGAAATCCACCTCGGCCAGTCCCGGGCGTATGCGCATGTCCAGTCCGGCCGCCCGACAGAGCGGTTCGGCGGTTTGCCGAGCCCGCCGCATCGGACTGACATAGAGGCCTTCCCAGGGATGGTCTTGATAAGACTGGCCGAAATCCACCGCCATCTGGAGGCCCTCGGGGGTCAAATCGGGATCCGAGGTTCCGCAAAAGCCGCCGGCCGCGCTGGCGGTGGTTTCGCCGTGGCGCAAGAGATAGAGTGAAAGTGTCATGGTTGTTGCATTGAGTAGGAGTGGAAGGGATCATGAAGGCCGTTCGCGGAGGGCGGGAATTCTGCCCGTTCCGCGCCACCCGTGTTCGTCACGCGCGGTTTGCTGGCCGCCGGCTCATCCCGCCGTGGCCGGGGACGCGGCGGGCGGCCGGCGCTCAGAGAGATCGGTGATGATGGCAAAAGCGCCGATCTGCCGGCCTTGCTCGTCCACCAAGGGGCTCCCTTTCACGGAACAGGGCGCCAAACGCCCGTCCGCGCGCTTGAAACTGATTTCATAAGTGCCGACTTCGCCCGCGCTGCGTCGCCGGAGTTGCTCTTTGAGGAAGGGTAGATGGTCCGCGTCAACGAATTCAAACAGGGATCGCCCTAGCAGCATTTCGGGCGCCTCGCCGAGGATTCGGGCCAAGGCCGGATTGACGTCGGTGGTCCGGGCCTCCGTATCGGCAAACCATACCCCCTCATCGGTGGTTTCGAACAGACGGCGCCACTTGTTTTCGTTATCCCGCAACTGCTGTTCGCGACGCGTCAGCTCGACCTGATTCTCGAGTTGCGTCTTCAGGTTGTCCAGACTCAGCGCCACCACCGGCAAGGCGATGTCCAGCAGTTTCAGCCTTTCATCATCGGCTTCGATCCACTCCATCAGGGCCAGTTCGATGACGCCGGGGACATGCTCGGCGCTGACGATGGGAGCCACCACGACGCATACCGGGGAGATTGCCAGGGTGCCGGTTTCCAGCCACGACCAGTCGTCAGAACTACCCTGGTAAAGGCGGCGCCGACGCTCCAGAACCGCCTCACCCGCCACTCCCTCGCCCGGACGATAGCGCTCTACGCAAGAGGCACTCGGGTGGCTGGCGTAACTCGCCGTCAGGACATAATCACCGCTACGGGATTCGAGGCAATGAAAAACGGCCGCCTTGGCGCCGAGCCGGTCGCTGAGTTCGCGCAGCAGAAGGCCGCCGAAGGGCTCCAGCGCCTGCTGGGCCTGGAGCGCCATCAACAATCCCTTCACGAAATGTTCGCGCTCGGCGCGCGCCGTTTCCCCGGTCATGGCGGCCTGGGCCAGACTTTGCGCCTCGCTCATGGCACGGCGCAAGGATTTCTCGACTCGCCTGGCCCGGAACTGCAACCCCCCGCAGGCCAGCAGCACGCCCGCACCCAGCAGGAAAATCCAGCTGAACATCCCGGGGCCGGTGGCGCTCATCGTGGTCGATGGCTGCGCCATCGACCATTTCGTCCCGCCGACGGCCAAGGCGCATTCCGCCAGCGTCAGGATCACGATCAGTCCAGACAGGCAGAGACCCGCTTTCATGCGTCCGTACCCAGCCACTGGTCGAGGATGGCTTGCGCTTGGTCGAAATCATAGCGTTGCATGGCCTGATCCAGTGCGACGACCTCCTCCTGGGGCGCGGCCATGCTCAAGTCAGGGAGCAAGTGTTGCAGGGTCTCGGCGGCATCGCTATCGCTGTCCATGACTTGCCGCCGTAGCTGCGTCAGGCGTGGCCGGAGCGACTCCAGGGCACAGGCATCGCTCGGAAGAGCGTGGTCAGCCGCAGTGGCGGGTTCCGGCGGGGTTTCCATACCCAGCGCGGATTTCAAGGCCGCGATTTGCCGCGCGAGGCGGGTTTCGAATTCGGTCAAGGCCGGTTCGATGGCGGAGCCGGCATGATCTGTCTTGAGCGCCTGCTCCAGGCCCGCCGCCGCCTCGCTGAGGGCGTTGGCCCCGATGTTGCCCGCCAGGCCGTGAAGGGTATGCGCGGTTCGCAGGGCGAGTTCGGTGTCGCTGCCTTCGAGCGCGCCACGAATGATACGGGCGGCGTTTTCCTGCTGACTGACGAACATGCGGAGCAGTTTCAGATAGATCGAGGGCTTGTTGGCGACCCGATGCAGGCCCGCCATGATGTCCAGCCCATCGATGACCTCCGGCAACTCTGTAATGTCCGGTCTGGCCGGGGGGAAGCCGGGTGTCGGGTCGGTTCTGGCCGGACTGATGTCCTTCCCGGCACACCAGCGCTGGATCGTCCGGTACAAGCTGTCGGGATCGATAGGCTTGGTGAGATGGTCATTCATACCGTCGGCCAGAGTGCGCTCGCGCTCTTCCGCCATGGCATGCGCGGTCATGGCCACGATCGGCAGTGTGGCGAAGCGGGGTTGGCGGCGGATTTCCCGCGTGGCCTGATGGCCGTCCATGACCGGCATCTGGATATCCATCAATACCAGCGACCAGGGCAGAGGATCCGGTGTCGCGGCGAGCCGGTCGAGCGCCTCCTGGCCGTTATTGGCGCAGGTGACCCGGACGCCAGCCGATTCCAGCAGTTCGACCGCAATCTGCTGGTTGATCTCATTGTCCTCAACCAGCAGTACCTGAAGGCCCTGGCCATGGAAATCGTAACTGGCGGCGGTGCGGCGGCCATCCTCGACCATCTCCGCGCGCTGATCCGGGGCCAGACTGCCGACCACCGCATCCCAGAGATGTGACAGGGTGACCGGCTTGGTCAGGAAGAAACCGACCCCCAGCGCTTCGGCTTCGTCGCGGACCCCCTCGATGCCGAAGGCCGTCACCATGATGATCTGGGGTTGCCCGGAGGCCAGTGTGGCCACGTTCAACCGGCGGATGGTCTCTATGCCGCTCATGCCTGGCATGCGCCAGTCCATGAAAACCAGCCGGTAGGGATCGATTTCGTCGGCTGACTGGACGGCGATCAGGCAATCTTCCCCCGAACTGACTGCCTCCACGCGCAGGCCCAGGCCGGTGAGTTGCTCGGCGAGAATCTCCCGTGCCGCCGTGTTGTCATCGACGATCAGCACCCGCAGGCCCTTGATCGTAACCGGCACCTTACGGCCCTGTTCTTCCTTACCGATCGCCAGCCAGGCGAGGAACTTGAAGTGACTGCCGCAACCCGGTATGGATTCGACCCAGATCCGTCCGCCCATCATTTCCACCAGTCTCCGGCTGATGGTCAAACCCAGGCCCGTGCCGCCAAATTTCCGTGTGGTACTGCCGTCCGCCTGGCTGAAGGCCTGAAACAGGTGAGCGGACTGTTCCGCCGTCATGCCTATGCCGGTGTCCTCAACCTCGACGGCCAATTGGACGCGCCCATCGCTACTTGCGCCGACGGCAATATCGAGCTTGATGTATCCGGTTTCGGTGAATTTGATGGCGTTGTTGATCAGATTGATCAGGATCTGCCCCAGGCGCAGCGGATCGCCGACCAGATTGTTGGGCACATCCGGTGCAATGTGGATCAGGAACTCCAGTCCCTTTTCATGCGCCTTGAGTCCCACCATGGTCATCATGTTGCCGAGCACATCTTCCAGCCGAAAGGGGATGTTTTCGAGGACCAGCTTATCCGCCTCGATTTTGGAAAAGTCGAGGATGTCATTGATGATGCCCAGCAGCGAGGAGCCGGCGCCGTGGATCTTGTTGATATAGTCGCGCTGCTTGAACGATAGCTCGGTTTTCAGGCAGAGATGCGACAAGCCGATGATGGCGTTCATCGGGGTGCGGATCTCATGGCTCATGTTGGCCAGGAACATGCTCTTGGCCTGGGTCGCCGCCTCGGCCCGTTCCCGGGCGGCTTCCACTTCGGCGGATTTGGCCCTGATTTCGGCGTTGGCCTGGAGCAGCGCCTCCCGCTGCCTGAGCAGCTCCTCCTGGGAGACTTTCAGCTCCTCGGTCTGCTGACCCAGGATCTCGGCCTGACGCTGGGTTTCGTTCAGTAGCTGACGCGTGCGTTGGTTGCGCTCAAAGATTTCTAGATTCATGGCCAGCGGAGCCAGGAGGCTATCGATCAATTCGCGTTCTCGCGCGTCGAAGGACTTCAGGCTGGCCAGTTCGATGACCGCCAGCAGGCGCCCGTCTGGAGCCAGGATTGGAACGGCCATCATGGCGCGGGGGACTGTCTCGCCCAGACCCGAACAAATGTGGATGTAGTCGGGAGGAATGTCGCGAATCTCGATGGGCGTCTTTTCCAACCCGCATTGCCCCACCAGCCCCTGGCCAAGTCTGAACAGCGTGGGTACGCCCTTGCGCTCGCGGTACCCGTAGCTGCCCACCAGGCGGAGTTCGTGGGCGGTTTCGTCAAAATGGAAGAACACCCCGACCTGTCCGCCGACCACTGGCGCCAGCCGCGTCATCACCACCCTGGCGAATTCCGCAATGGTTTGCTGGCCCTGCAGCGCCGCTGAAATCTCGGCCAGTTGTGTTTTGACCCAGGTGGCGCGGGCCTGCGCCTGGGCGGTGAGTTGCAGTGCCGCAAGGGCCTGGGTCATGGCGCCAATCTCGTCACCACGGTTCCGATCCGGCAAGGCCGTTTCCAGCTCGCCGGCGGCGATACGACCCATGGCGCCCGTGATGGCATGGATGGGCTTCAGGACGGACCGGCTGAGCCACAGGGCTATCGCACCTATCAGTAACACTACCATCATTCTGAATGGCGCCATTACCCGTAAGGCCTTTTCATAAGTCCCTGTCGCCCGCCGGGTAGTTTGCTCCGCGCGCAGTTGGTTGTACTCGACCAGGCGGTCGACCGCCTGTTTGGCCGCGATATAAAAATGCTCCGGTTCCCGCAGCATCAGGGCGTGCGCCTCCTGCTGCTGACCCTGTCTGGACAACTCAAGCACTGGCGGCAAGCGCGATTGAAATCGCTCGAAAGCACTGGAAAATTCCTTGGCGTGACTTGCTTCCTGTCGATCGATGATGATGGGCAGATAGGCTGCCCAGGATTTGGCGATCTTGTCGTTCAGTTCCTTGATGGAATTTTCGCGCCTCAATTTCTCTGGAAGGGTGGGCGACAGCATGTGACCGTTGATCTTGCGGCGTTCCTCCGCCAAGCTATCGCGAACATCGCTGAGATGGCGGATCGCGGTCAACCAGTTGTTATTGGTTTCCCTGGCGGCATCATTGATGTCGCCTAGCCATGACAGAGTAAGAATGCCGTTGACCAGCACCAGCAGCGCAATCAGCAGGATCCCTAGCAATAATTTCCTGGCAATCGAGACGTTATGGAGAAATTTGAAGTCAATCATGGCCGAATCGGGTTGATGGGATTAGGCGGCGCCGGGTGGTTGCAGGATATTCGGGATGCACGCGAGCGGGAGCGTGTTGTCTAAAGGGCCCGCGGCTGTGATCGGGAGGGGGCAGTCCGGAGCGACGGAGAGACATCCACGCCAGCGGCATTCCCGAAAATCCATGGTAAAAATAGTGTTTCGGATCTCCATGCAGCCTAGCGGGAACCGCGCGGAGCCGTCGGGATGCATTGTCAGGCGACATCATCGATCATGGCATCCGACCCTGTGCCTCCTTCGAGGCCTCCTCACACGCCGGCACGCTGTTGACGTTATCCAGGTTGGGATGTTTTCCTGTGACTTCGGACAGTATCAAGTCCGCTACGATTTGCCGAAAGGGCTCACAGACGCGGACCATCTTTTTCGCCGCCGCCGTGAGTTGCAGAGGATCGTCGAGGTCGTCATCGGACCAGTCACCCATTGATCGAATCAAACCGTCGGAGACTTTGGCATGGAGGCTATTGACCTGCTCCACATAATGGACGAACTCATCGGGTGACATTTCGATCATCTGACCCGACGGCGTATGCAAGGTGACGGTTGAACAACCCGAAAGCAGCGTAAAGAGTGCCATGCCTGAAATCACGCGATTCATGTTTAGCTCCAGTCCGTTCAGCCCATGCGGCTAATCGCTAGCCGCCGGCAGGAAATTGATCCTCATACCAGCCGCCCTGGACAAAATCGGGCTGGATTCTGTTCATGCGCTCACCATCGCTGGCGTGCATGATCTGCTCGATCATGACCCTGACCTTCGCCGCGCGAATCTCCGCCAACCAATCCGAATAGCTTTGCGGGTCATCACGCTGCCAATACGGCGGATGGAAAAACCCTGCATTGAACCTGACGAAATCGGGGGTCAATTCGTGCAGGTGCTGGGCGCGAAATCGCTGGACAAAGTCGTTGCCCGCCCGCTCCTCGAATTTGACGGCGGTGGCATAACCCCTGTCCCGATAGGTTTTCAGCCGTTGCAGCAAGATTGTCTGTTGAGATTCGTAGACGGAATCCAGGGGCAGCGTGATCACCACCCGGCTTACGGGAAGTTCGCATTGCCGGATGATATCCTCAAAATAGGCGCCGTGATTCTTCTGCACTGTCAGCACGTGCTGGGGATGTACATGGAGAAAAATATAACCTTCGGCTTGTTCGAGGCTCAGGTAGTTCAGAATATGCACGGTGCGCCCTAGCCGGTCAAGGCAGACGATATCGGTCATGGCGGCGTTGGTTTGATGCTCCCGCGGTTCCGGAGAGCGGCTGACCTTGAAGACTAGCGGGTTGGTGTCATAGCCGCGGATTTGAGCCGGATCGGCATGGAGGCGTATGGGTTTCAGATGACTGGAAAAAGTCAGGTTGCCATAACGGCCCTGGACTTCTGCTCCGGCATGGCTCAGGGGCGGCGTGGTTGTCTCATATTCCCTGAGAAAGCGTCCATTGAAGGTGTCAATAAGCTGTTCCAATCGCATGACATGACTCACGTTAATATCCCTTGGGTTAGCTGGATTCAAGCTGGATTCCGATCACAGAAAAGACGCTATCCGTCTATGGCGCGCCCATCCGGGACCGGCGGAAGTGCGACATCATTCCAATACGAAAACGGCTGCTGGTCAGGATTGAAAAAATCAATCCCCTGCGATCACCATTGTAGCCCGGGCAAGACATAAAATTTAGCAATGACTATTTACAGAAACCCATTCCGTTGGCTGTATCAGGAGAAATTCGCGCTCATGGCCTGGCTGGCGTGGCTGTTGATCAAACTCCTCCCCGGTATCCTGACATGGATGACTGGCTTCAGCCTGTTCCTGGGGCTGGCTTGCTTGCTGATGTTCGGTTTGTTGCTGGGCTGTGTCTTTTCGGTGGTACGCCATGCCGATGAACTGGCGGAACGCCTGGGCGAACCCTACGGTACTCTGGTTCTGACCTTGTCGGCGACCTCGATAGAGGCCGCCTTGATGCTGAGTTTGATGATGGCGGGGGAACAGAATCCCACACTCCTGCGCGATACGGTATTCGCAACGCTGATGGTGGTACTGAATGGGCTGGTGGGCTTGTCCTTGACGGCGGGCGGCTGGCGTCATGTCGAGCAGGCGTTCAACCTGCGCGGCGCCTTGGCCTTTCTGCACATCATCGCGCCGCTGTCGCTCATGATCCTGGTATTGCCGAATTACACGACCCATCAGGGAGCCATCATGATGCCCGCGCAGGAAGGTTTCATGGGGGTGCTGTGTATCCTGGTCTATGCCGTTTTCCTGCGCTTGCAGACCGGCCGGCATCGCTCACATTTCGATCACGTGGTTGAACATGCCGTTTCCGCGGAGAACGCGGGGGAGTTTGCGCACCAGCATCCCATAACGCGATCGTTTGCCGCCCTGGCCTTTGCCCTGCTGCCCATCATGCTGCTGTCCGAGTCGATGGCCGCGCTCCTGGAGCACCTGATACTGGATTTGCATCTGCCAGCGGCATTGGGCGGACTTCTGGTGACCTGCCTGGTTCTGGCGCCGGAGGGGCTTGGCGCCTTCAAGGCGGCCGTGGACAACCGTGTGCAGCGTTCCATCAATATCTGCCTGGGTTCGGCGCTCTCGACGATCGCCCTGACCATCCCTACCGTCCTCGTGGCGGCGGCGGCTCTGGGGCACTCGCTGATTCTGGGCATCGATGCATTGAGTGTGACCCTGCTCTACGCAAGCCTGACCGTTGCAATCATTACCTTCATCAGCGGACGGGCGAACCTGCTCCAGGGTACCGTTCACCTGATGATTTTTGCGGCTTACCTGTTCTTCATGTTTAATCCCTGACAGGGTTATGCACCACGTGGATGCAGCCAGGCGCCCCAACGGGTTTCAGGCACTCTCGAAGCTCAGATTCAGAATATTGCATTCACCGTCATGCCGATATTGCATGTGTTGGGTGTACTTCCGAATCAGGTGTATGCCTCTGCCATCAGGGGTCGCTTCATGCAGGTTGTCCGGGGGAATGAAGTCGGCCTGTGACGTCGGGTCGAATGGGCGCGCGTTATCACGGATTTCGATCGCTATCGTATGGTCACCCCGATGGAATTCCAGAGTGATCCACCGGCGCTCCCTGCCATTGTCGCAGCCATGCTCGATGATATTCGTCACGGCCTCAGTCAGGACGAGATCCAGGCGGTAAGCGGCAGACGGCGAACAGTGGTGACGGATAGCCAGCTCCCCGACCCAGTCGCTCAGCAAGCGCAGTTGATCGAACCGGCTTTCGATCGCCAGACGGTCCGCCATTTCGATCAGTGATTCACCGCGGCGACAGCGGCGGGGTAATCCTCGAACAAGGGTATCAGCTTGGCGATACCCGACACGCTCAGGGATTCCATGATGAGAGGATCCGCCCCGTACATCACCATCTTGCCGCCCTTTGCCGCGTTCTGTTTCGCGGTGGTGATCAGCAGGCGGATGGCGACCGAGGCCATGAAGTTGACTCCACGCACATCGATGACGACTCCGGAACCGTCCGTGACCTGGGCGGTAAACTCATCACCGACTTCAACCACGGCCTGCAGGTCGAAGCGCCCTGTCAGGACGATGAGGGTCACCCCTCCCTCGACGAGTTCTTTCTTCAAAAACATTCAGACCTCCGGGCGAAAACATGGCATGAAACGGTTACTGGAATGCAGCCATCCTGCCGGAAACTGGCCCGAACATGAACATGGCTGACGGCTGCAATGGCGATTATGGCAACAAATCGGGTTTTGTGGGCGCGAGTGGGCTGACCAGTCGTCGGATCCCCGGGAGGATTCGGGAACTCAGCGATCATAGACGCCCATGGGGCCGTCGATTTCCACTGGCTGCATGGAGTCGTTAGGGTTGAATTTGAAATTGTCGCCATTGCATTCCCGATTGCCGGAGCGCCAGCCCCTGGCATATTCCGGATCGTTCAGATAGCGTTGCTCGTCACGGACAAACGCGCCGGTCTTGTTGCTGGCCGTGGCGGTGCCATTATCGCAGCCCGCCTTATACCCCTCGGCGAAGGCGGGTGAGGAGGTGGAACGCAGGAATTCCTCGCCGCATGCCGTCAACAGAAAAGGTAGCAACAGCGGGGTCAGTCGTCGGGTGAAGGGGTGCATGGATGTTTTCTCTCGGTCGTCCAGGTTTCAAACCATGCTGGACCCGCGCAGGGTCTCCAGCGCCTCCCAACGTGCATACGCAGTTTCCAGTTCGATTTGCCATTGGGCCAGCCGAGTCTGGGCAAGCGTAATGTCGTCCCTGGCCTGCTGATAGAAGTCGGGCTGGGTCATGGACGCATTGAGGGCTTCGATAGCGGTTTCGAGCTTTTCGATGATGGCCGGCAAGGTTTCCAGTTCCTTCAGGTCCTTGAAACTCATCTTGCGCGGCTTTTGCGCCGTGGCGGCTGCCGGCTGAACCGGGAGCGGGTCCTTGACCTGGGGTTCCCGCACGGGTTCGGTGATTGGAGTCGGTGCAGGACGCTGACGCACCCAGTCGTCATATCCGCCGACATATTCGTTGACGAGTCCATCGCCTTCGAAGGCCAGCACACTGGTGACGAGGTTATTGAGGAAGGCGCGGTCGTGACTGACCACCAGCGCCGTGCCGCTGTAGTCGATCAGGAGTTCTTCGAGCAGGTCGAGCGTATCGGCATCCAGATCATTGGTGGGTTCGTCCAGCACGAGCAGGTTGGCGGGCTGCGTGAACAACCGGGCCAGCAACAGCCGGTTGCGTTCCCCGCCCGACAAGGATTTCACCGGCTGGCGGGCGCGATCGGGCGTAAACAGGAAATCCTGAAGATAACCGATGACATGGGTGTTGCGGCCATTGACCGTGACCCGGTCGCTGCCCATGGCCACATTGTCGATGACCGTGGCGTTTTCATCCAGGGTGGCCCGGTATTGATCGAAGTAAGCAATCTGGAGGTTCGTACCGAGTTTGACCTTACCGGCGGTCGGTTCCAGTTGTCCCAGCATCAGCCGCAGGAGTGTGGTCTTGCCGCAGCCATTGGGACCGATGATGCCGACCTTGTCACCCCGCAGGATGGTGGTGGTCAGACCCTGGACGATGGCGCGGTCGCCATAGCTGAAACCCACATTGTCGGTCTCGACGACCAGTTTGCCCGAACGCTCCGCCTGTTGCGCCTGCATGCTGACCTGTCCGGAACGCACGCGCCGCTCACTGCGCGCCTGGCGCATTTCGACCAGCCGTTTCACCCGGCCCATGTCGCGGGTTCGCCGGGCCTTGATGCCCTGGCGTATCCAGGCTTCCTCCTGAGCCAGTTTCTTGTCGAATTCAGCGTTGACCTTCGCCTCCGCCTCCAGCAGCTCGGTCTTGCGGCGCAGGTATGTCGGGTAATCACCGAGAAAATCGGTCAGACGGCCGCGATCCAGTTCGATGATGCGCGTGGCCAGCCGCTGCAGGAAGACCCGGTCGTGGGTGATGAACATCAGGGATCCGGACCAGCCCAGCAGGAAATCCTCCAGCCAGAGGATGGCTTCCAGGTCGAGATGATTGGTGGGTTCGTCCAGCAGCAGCACATCCGGTTGCGAGGCCAATGCCTTGGCCAGCAGTACGCGGCGCTTCAACCCCCCCGATAGTGAGGCGATATCATCATCGATGGGCAGACTCAACCGCGTGAGCAGATTTTCCACCGTCTTTTCCATGTCCCAGGCGCCAGCGGCCTCGATGATATGCTGACAGTTCTCCAGTTCTTGCAGGATGGCTGGCGAGGTGTCCCCGCTCAGTTCATGGGTCAGGTGATGGTAGCGGCGTATCGCATCGCCAATCTGACCGAGTCCGGCAGCCACCACGTCGAACACGCTGCCCGCCGTATCCGTCGGAACTTCCTGCTCCAGCCGCGCCACGCGCACACCATCGGCAAAAGCGAGTTCCCCGTCATCAGCCGCCACCTCGCGGTCGATCAGCTTGAGCAAAGTCGATTTACCGGCGCCATTCCGCCCGACCAGCGCGACGCGCTCCCCCTTTTCCAGGGCAAAGCTGACGCCATCCAGCAGCGGGTGGCCGTAACCGAGGTGTATATTCGTCAGATTAAGCAGGGACATGAATGATTCGGGGTATTCGGATTAAGGCTAGCCTTCAGTAGGGTATTACACACACGACATCAATGCCGAAGGTGCCAGAGCGATTCGATCCAGGCCAATCGGCCATTCTCGAAGTGCAAGGCCTTGGGGACGCTGGAATCCTCGTAGTACCAGGTTTCGATTTCCACGGGCACCGAATAGCTGATCGGCGCTTGGGTGCAAAGCATCCGGGGTATGGTTTGCAACGGCCGCCTTTTGCCAGGACCCGGTTCGGCGCTGGGCATCGGCAGGGTCTCGAATACCGTCTGGCATTGGGGCTGGAAGACTGTCTGCAAGCGCCATTCGGTACGCCGCTCCGAGGTTTCAGGGTCGCCACACTTTTCATTGACCTCGAAACGGCTCTGGCCGGGTTCGATCAATCGGGACTGACACCGCCAGGCGAACGCCGGCTGGGCGACCGTGAGCAGCATCGACGCCAGCCCCATGTACCACACCGTGGTCGTGACCTTGGTCATCAGGGATCCCCAACTCCAGGCGATGTGGGCAGCGCTCCCGGAGCAACCGCCACTGACTGATGCGTCATGCGGACTCGCTCCGTGATTCGGCCGGGACGTAACCGCGCTGAGTGGCTCCGACATAGATCTGACGGGGGCGGGCGATGCGGGTGCCGGGATCCTCGATCATCTCCTTCCAGTGCGCGATCCAGCCCGGCAAACGCCCCAGGGCGAACAGCACGGTGAACATATTGGTGGGAAAACCCATGGCGCGATAGAGGATACCGGAATAAAAGTCGACATTGGGGTAGAGCTTGCGCTCGATGAAATAGGCGTCGGTCAGCGCCACTTCCTCCAGTCCCTTGGCGATATCCAGAATCGGATCATTGATACCGAGTTCGCCCAAAATCTGATCACAATATTTTTTCAGGATCACGGCGCGAGGATCATAGCTCTTGTAGACCCGGTGACCAAAACCCATCAGGAGGAAAGGATCGTTTTTGTCCTTGGCCTTTTCAATATATTTCTTATAGTTGCAGCCGTCCTGGGCGATGTCTTCCAGCATCTCGATGACGGACTGGTTGGCGCCGCCATGTAGCGGGCCCCATAGCGCGCAGACACCGGCCGAAATGGAGGCGAACAAATTGGCCTTGGACGATCCGACCATGCGCACGGTGGAGGTGGAGCAGTTCTGCTCATGATCGGCATGCAGAATGAACAGGACATCCAGCGCCTTGCGGATCGCTTCGCTGGGCACATAATCCCGCATCGGAGTGCTGAACATCATGTGCATGAAATTCGACACATAGTCCAGTTCGGGGCGGGTATAGACAAAGGCTTCGCCGACGGAACGCTTGTAGGCGAAAGCGGCCAGGACGCGCACTTTGGACAAGAGTCGCGTGATGGTCTGGCTGGCCTCCTTGGAACTGGGATTCGGCCTCAGCAGTTCCGGATGGTAGACGGACAGCGAGCAGACCATGGAGGACAGAATCGCCATCGGATGCGCATGTCCGGGATAGGACGTGAAGAAGCTCTTCATGTCCTCATGAATCAGGGAGTGCATCAGCACCTTGTCCTTGAACCGGGTGAACTGCTCCGGCGTGGGCAGTTCACCATGAATCAACAGGTAACAGACCTCCATGAAAGTGGATTTCTCGCACAATTCGGCGATGTCATAACCGCGATAACGGAGGATACCCCGGTCCCCGTCGATGAAGGTGATGGCCGATTTGCAGGCGCCGGTATTGGCATAGCCCGGATCCAGGGTGAGATAGCCTGTGCTGGACTGAAGACGGGTGACGTCGATGCCCTTTTCATTTTCAGAGCCAACCACCACCGGTAGTTCAACGGTTTGTCCATCGAGGACGAGCTTTGCGGTATCACTCATGGCAATATTTCCCTTAACTGTGAGAGTTACATAACTCCCTTGAGTGTAGGCCATGCCATGCCTGATCGGCTACCCTTGACCACGAATAACACCATGAACGGACAGCAAACGCCCGGAACCTGCACCATGCAACCAGAAATTGACCTAAGTAGTGTGGTGTCGATCCCCGGCGATACTCATTTAGTCTAGCCAGATACTTGGCAAACCCCCGTCAATCCCGATTCCAGTCACTGGAACGAGAACCTGCCTGGGCCAATAGACACGGATTCAGGGATTTAGTTGGCAATATGGCTGCCAGACAGGGCGCTGGATTTCGCCCTCCAGGGCCATGACGAGGTCTGAGTCACAGAGAATGGCGGGTGCGATGAAGGCCTTGCGTCCCTCCCGACAGGCGCTTGGTATGATCCTTGTCTCTTCGTATCGTATCCTTCAGGCTCCCGATGGCGTTCATGCGCCGTGATTCTCAATGCTGGTGCGCTCAATTTCATCTGAGGTTAACGTGAGGGCAGTGTTGGTTCCTGTTTTGGCCTTGACACTCATCGCCGCGCCTGCCGCCGCGATTGAGGTACTCGACAACTTCGATGCCGTGACCGGTTGGAGCACGGTCCCGGCGCGCGGCGCTCTGGTCAGGGTCACCCGGGATCGGGCGCCACGAGGCTCGGCGCTGCGCATCGATTTCGATTTCACCCAGGGGGGTGGCGAGATCATCGTCCATAAGCGCATCCCCATCGCCCTGCCGGAGAACTTTGCGATCCGCTTGAAGTTGCGGAGCACGAGCCCCCGCTATCCGCTGGAACTGCGCCTGGTGGATGCCGCCGGCCAGAATGTCTGGCGCTACACCGATCCCGAATTCAGCGTTCCGGTGACCTGGCGGGACGTCAGGATCAAGCAGCGGCGGTTCGAGTTTGGCTGGGGGCCGGCGGGTGGCGGCAGACCCAGGGAACTCGGCTATCTTGAATTCGTCATCGGGCGGGGCGCGGGTGGCCGGGGTACGCTTTTGATCGATGATCTCCGCCTGGAACCGCTCCCGGTCGACCAGCCCTACAGCGGGACGCCTCAAGTCACCGCATCGAGCGCCCAGCCGGAACGCCAGCCCGAGCGCGTCAACGAGGCGCCGCCCGGCCCTGGCTGGCACAGCGCGGCCCGCCGCAAGCCCGAGTGGCTGGTACTCGACTTCCAGAGCCCTCGGGAATATGGCGGCCTCATCATCGATTGGGATGAGCGGGACTACGCCTCGAACTATCGGGTCGAACGCTCCAACGATGGCAAGACCTGGACGCTGGCGTATACCGTGCAACACGGCAATGGCCAGCGCGATTACCTGCCGCTGCGTGAGGCGGAGTCCCGCTATCTCCGTCTCCGTCTGTTGGGAGGCCCGCCAGGAAGCGGCCGGGGTTATGGAATTAGGCATCTCGGTGTGGAGCCGCTGGATTTCAGCGCCTCGGCCAACCGGCTGTTTGAGCGGGTCGCCAGGGAATCGCCGCGCGGGCACTATCCCCGCTACCTTCTGGGCGAGCAGCCCTATTGGACCATCGCGGGCAGTCCCGGTACGGAACTTGCGGGAGCGGCGCGCGAGGCGCTGCTCAGCGTGGACGGCCAACTGGAACCCGAGGAGGGTTCGTTTTCAATGGAGCCATTTCTGTATGCCCATGGCCAACTCCTGAGTTGGGCCGAGGCGATCCCGAGTCCCTCGCTGGCGCGCGGCGATCTGCCAATTCCCTCGGTACGTCTCGCGTATGGTGATCTCGCCCTCACCGTGACCGCGCTGGCGGATACGCGAGCAGCATATCCCCTGCTTGCCCGGTATCACCTTCAGAACACCGGCCAGAAACCGGTCGACGTCAGCCTGTTTCTGCTCACGCGGCCCTTTCTGGTCAATCCGCCCTGGCAGTCGCTGCACACCACCGGCGGCGTCTCACGCATACACCGCCTGAGTTTTCGTCAGGGCGCCCTTTGGGTCGATGGTCATGCCGCTGTCATTCCCATGACGCCCCCCGCCCAAGCGGGTGTCGCGGGTTTCGACGGTTACCCGATCACGGCGGATCTGGCCCGGGATGCGGTACCTCAGGCCCAGGCGGTGGACGATGCGCTGGGCTGGGCCAGCGGTGCGCTGCGTTATGCCTATCACTTGCCGCCTGGCGCCGACCGGGAGGTCATTCTCGCGCTGCCCGAGCGCACCGCTTCGGTAGCCGTTACCCGGCCCCTCCGCGACGCCGGTCCCACCCAGGTCTGGGAACAGGCCTATCACGAGACCGCCCGCCGGTGGACCCGGGAACTGGATGGCGTCCAATTCCGGGCGCCGCCCGCCGCGGCAGACCTGGTCCAGGCCGTGCGCAGTACACTGGCTTACATCCTCATTCATCGCGATGGACCGGCGTTGCGGCCCGGCTCGCGCCGCTATGGCCGCACCTGGATTCGCGACGGCGCCATCACCTCCGCAACCCTCCTCGCCTTTGGCCATGCGGCGGAGGTGCGAGAATTCCTCCGTTGGTACGTCCGCTATCAGGGCGCGGATGGCGCGGTTCCTTGCTGTGTGGACCCCTGGGGGCCGGACAGCATGATCGAGCACGACAGCGTGGGCGCGTTCCTTTTTACGGTAGCCAACTACTATCGCTATACCGGTGATCGTCGTTTCCTGGAAACGCTCTGGCCACACGTCGTGCGCGGTGTCGACTACCTGATCGCCTTGCGCGAGCAGCGGCTGGCTAGCGCCTATACCCAGGGGGAGGCCCGGCGTTTTTATGGGCTGCTCCCCGAGTCGGCCAGTCACGAGGGCTACGTCGCCAAGCCCATGCACTCCTACTGGGACGATTTCTGGGCGGTACGCGGACTGGATGACGCCGCCTGGCTGGCCAACCGGATGGGCGATCCGGCACGGGCACGCCGGTATGCCGAGATCAGGGACGCCCTCCACGGCGATGTCGAGCATTCGATTGCCCTGACCCAGGCCCATGCCAGGATCGACTACGTGCCGGGCTGCGCGGAACTGGGCGACCTGGACCCCACTTCCACGGCGATCGCCCCCAGCCTTGGCGTTGGCGACTCCCCTGCCCTGCTGCCCTGGCTGAGACGAACCTTCGCCCGTTATGTGACGGAACTCCAGGCCCGGACCGCCGGAAAGTCCAACTGGCAGGCCTATGCCCCCTATGAGTTTCGCAATGTAACCGCCCTAGTCCGACTGGGAGAACGGGGCGCGGCTTTCAGCAGCCTGCAATCCCTGTTCGAGGGTCGGAGGCCGGCCGCCTGGAATCAATGGCCAGAGGTAGTCTGGCGGAATGCCGCGGCGGCCAACTTCATCGGCGATCTCCCTCATACCTGGGTCGGCGCGGAGTACATCCAGGCGTTCCTGGCACTGTTCGCCTACGAGAAGTCCAAAGATCAACTGGTGCTGGCCGCCGGCCTGCCGCGATCCTGGGTGGAAGCTCCAGGGGGCGTCGGCATCGAAGGCTTGCACACCCCTTTTGGCCCTCTGACCTACGGCCTGGAGGCGCCCGACCCTGGCGAAACCCGGATGCACATCGAGGCGGGACTGAAGGCGCCATCGACAGGCATCGTCGTCGACCCTCCCCTGCCCCACCCTGTCCGCGAGATCGAGGTGAACGGCACGTCCATCCCATGGACGGAAGGCCCGCTGGTCATTCGCGAATTGCCTGCCCGGATTGTCTTTCGCCATTGAACCTCCGGTCCTCACCCCGGGAAAGCCTGCCTTGACCCGGCGCGGTCTTGCCGGGGAAACTCCGATAGGTCCCGGAAAGCAGCCGCCTGACACCCAGGATGGCAGAATCCAGCGCCGTCTGGCTCACCTTGCAGAGTGGCCGGAGGCCTATGCGATATTCACACCCATGCAATCAGGGTGGTAATCAGACCGACGGAACGAATCCCGGCGGAGGGCTTCAACCGAAGTCAGTCAGCCAGCCTGGAAAGGGATACTCCCGGAATGTGAGCACCGCACCATCCAGGTGGATGCCCAGGTCATCGAGCTCAGCCACGAGGCTGTTGACGGCGGTTTGAGAAGTTCCGCTCTTGAGCACCAGCACCCGCTTGTCTGACGCCCTTGCGACGACACCGGTCTCGGGTGATAGCTGAAAGGGTGGGACATCGAAGATGATGTGATCGAACGCCAGACGCGCCTGCTGAATCAGCGCCTGTAACCAGGCAGTTCTCTCCTGGGTTGTCAGGGGCGGACGGGGCAGGATGGTGAGCACGGTCAAGGCGCGCGGTACGCGCCATAGTTTATCCGGAAGGGTATCTCCGATGTGGACCAAGGCATGGCTGGCCGTTGCGGGAGCATGCCCGGGATCGAATTTCATTTCGACAAACAGGGTGCGGCTGCCGCCAATCCTGGATGCCAGGTGTTGAGCCAATAGAGACGAAAGGGTTGTGACACCCGCACGAGGGGAAATCCCGACAAAGGCGAGGCAAATATTGCCCTCCAGCGCCCAGCGGCCAAGCAGATTCAGGGCGATTCGATGTATCTGTGGCGTCCGGCGATGCGTCCATCGCAGTGGTGGGGCCGGGGCCATGTCTGCTTGGGCAGGGTCCCCGCACACGGCAAACGAGTGGCTGGAGCCATGAATGGCGGACTCAGGCTCCCTCCCGCTGGCTTCATCCAGCGCTGTTTCATCGGGGTTGTCAGGGCCGGCTTCCTGTTCCGAGGCTCTCATCTGGCCAGGGCGGCGGTAGAGTATGTCATAGAAGGATGTCATGTGGCCCCCCTTTCATCGGATGAGGAGCTTGATGGGTGGGGTACGGCCGCCCGCTCCAGTTCACCCAGACAGCATAACGGGGTGTGCAGTCCGATGTCAGTCGGGGTTCGCAACCTCTGCTCCAGTCGGTAGGCGATAGCGCTACCCGCCATGGCCAACAGCAAACCTAGCAGGATACCGGCCGGCAACAATAGCGCCAGTCTGGGAAAGACTGGACGCAGGGGTGGCTGGGGCGCGGCGGCCAAGCTGATATCCACGGCTAAAGCCCTATCCTTGACCTCGCGGATTCGCGCCTCATCCCTGTTCTTGCTGTACAAGACGTACTGGTCCTTCAGCAGCTCCAATTCCAGTTTCAGCCGGTCCAGCTCGGGGGCGGCGCTGGCGGTATTCAGGGCTTTGCCCTGAATACCGCTGATCTGCCTGCCCATGGCGGTCACGGCCTGTTTGAGCGAGGTCTCGTGCATATTCAGGTCACCCAGGATTTGCTCCAGATAAAGGCGGCCCTGTCGCCGCATATCCGCATAATGGGCCTTGGCTTCCACTACTGGCCAGGAGCCCGGCACAAAATCATGATCCGCGCGGCGCAGCTCGATGATGAGTTGCGTCAGGGTCTTATCCATCTCCGTCATGGCGGGATAATCGTTAATGATCTCCTTGGGCAGGCCGATCAAGCGATCCGTCGTGCGGAAGCCTTGCAAGGCTTTCTCGACGCTCTTGCGCCTGTCGCTTACCGTGATAAGTTCGGTCATCAGGGCATTCTTGCGCAGTTCCAGATCCCTAGTAATGCTCAGTTCACTTTCTTTTTGTGTGACAGGATCGATGAGTCCTTTCTGCCGTATGGTTTGTCCCACCAAATTACTCAGCTTTTCATACTGACGCTGGAGCAAGGCGCTTCGCTGCTCAAAAAAAGTCAGGTCGCCCGGCGCTGGCCGCATGTGATATTGAAGATAGGCATCCACCAGAATCCCCAGTTGCTGGGTAATCACCCGCGGGTCGCCCCCCCCGAGGCTGACGCGGACGGTATTCGATTTTCCACGGACTTCCACCTTGAGATGCGATCGAAGATGATCGGTTAACCTGGCTATGGCGACCTCGTCGTCCGCACCGGCAAGCCGGGAACGGATCACCACCTGTCTGAGTAATTCCGACGATTTCAGGGGAACGACATAGGTCTCCATGTCCTTTTCCGGTAGCCGGGCATCGATGTAGACATCTTGCGAGCCCCCATCCGGCAGGTAGGATTTCGACTGAGCGGGTTGCAGCAAAAAATCCGCGCTAACGGTGTAGATAGGCGGAGCCAGCAGGGCCACGGCCAGCGCGACGAGGATGACGCCGAGGAATATCCCGAGAAACAATTGCTTTTTGAAAAAAAATACACTGACCAAATCGCAGAATATCTGCCGGTATGGAATGTTCGTCATGACCGCGATTTCTTTAGCCATGGCGTGTCAATCCTTGATGGTTTCCTGGCGTGGGTAAACGGAAATACCTCTGAAAGCATTCGTTCCAAAGATTGGATATTTTGGTCATCCACGGGATATCATACATATCAGCACCATCCAGTCGGGTCACGGAATTCAGTCAGCTCCCGCACACCTGTTCGGGTGGTATACAGGAGCCCGTGCCACTGGTCGCGGAGGGCTGCGGCCGACGTCCAATGTGCCTTGCCCATTTCCATTTTTAACGACCCACCAAACATTGGCCAACGTATTTTCATAGCCATTCTGTTTTTTCAAATGCTACCGGCATAATCGGGTCAAATACTCCAAACGGGCGTCCTGTTGAGTTATGAAGACGTTCTTGCAGGGGCTTTGTAGAAAAGCCTCAGATTCACCGGGATAATGCGCCAAAGGTAATCCGCCGTCAGATCCGCCCGAGTCAGCGGTTGAGAGGGTACATACAGGACATCCCCCTGTCGCATGAGTACTTCGTATCCGGGGTCGCCTTTTTCCACGGGTTTGTCAAGGTCCAGGATACGCCCTACGGGGTAACGCCTCTCATCGCGGCTGATCCATAAGACCGACCTGGACATCCCATGGCTGGTCAAGCCTCCTGCCGTGGCGATGGCCTGGAGCGAGTTCGTTGGACGCGTTAGTTCATAAAAGCCGGGCTTCCCAACCGCACCGGACACATGAATGAGATTTCCCGTGGCTTCCATCAAGGTTGAGGTGGCAACCATGTAGGGGCTGATGCTCTGGTAGCCGGTAGTGATCCGCCGATGTAATTCCTCCATGGTGAGTCCAGCCGCGGCGATCGGTTCGTCCAGCAGGGGCAGGCTGATCCTGCCATCCAGATTGACGCGTATCAGCCGGCTCATGCCGCGATCGCTCGTATTGATGGCGTCCTTCAGTTCACGCACCTGCTGACCATAGCGAATGAGGCTGACCGAGGAGTGAGGACGTCGCATCAGTTTGGAGTACCTCTTATTGATGGCGCTTGCCAATTGCGCGGTTGTCAATCCAGCGGCATCGATGTCCCCCTCATAGGGAATAGTAATACGGCCATCCGGGCGTATATCCACGGTTCGATCAAACCGCGGGTACTCAAGAAATTCCACCCTCAGTTGATCACCAATGGCGAGATGATATTGATCCTCCCTGATGTCCGGAAACTGATAAATGACTTGAATCTGGTCTCCCGGGGACAGAAGGTAGTCGCGGTCAACAGTCCGTTGCGAATCCTTAATGGTGTGAATTGGACTGTCGGTTATTGGCAATTTCCGCTCAGGCGCTTGGCACCCGGTTATAGGAAGGCTGAGCATGGCCAAAACCATGATTCTCATCGTCCGCATCCAGACAGAAACCAATTTGAGCTTATAAATCATTCTCGAATTTCATGCCAGGTTACGTTATCCCCGGTTCCCGCCAAGAAGAGTATTCGACCATCTGGTGCTGAGCGCGGAAACCACGCGCCGCCGTTTCATGGACTGGATGCAAGGGGGATTAGCTGTTGTATCGGACGCCTTGGCAACCCTGCTCCGGGAGTAAAAACCATTCGAACTCACACTTCGATATACTGAATATTGCGTAACGAGTCGCATTATAGCCCTCTGAATAAGCAATCAGTCCCGACCCTCACCCCCCCGCGCTGGCTGGAGGGGAAGTGATTGAACCAAAAAGCGGCAAGTTGGAATACAGAAAAGCCGTTCGTGCCGAACAACGTCGAAGCATGAACGGCTCACCCATTGCGTGCGATTCAACATCCAGCGAATCGACTCATGTGTATTGTGAATCGTGCCACGAAAGCCATGGAACCGCCAGCCCTGAAAAGCCCGTCGCATCAGCGTGTAAATCACTGGCTGTGACTGAACCGACGATCCCTGAATTAATGCCTGACGGGTACGCTCACAAGCCACCATGGAGCAGGAGCCCCTGTCCATATCCCGTTCAACGTCGCCAGGGCAAGCGATCGATCAGCACCGCTAGCAACAAGCCTAGCGGTACCGAAAGCAGGCTTAACAGGAATGTCCAGCGCGTGTCCGCGCCCGCGTCCAGTGGCGCCTGCGGCACGCGGACGCTCTCCAGTGTCTGCCGTCTGACGCGATTGACTCGCTCGATCTCATTCCATTGCGCCAGCGTGGCCGTATGGGTTTGACTCGCCGCTTCACGTTCCCGGCGCAAGGCATCGAGTTGGCGTGCCAGTTGGGCGGTCAAAGCGAGATGCGCTTCCAAGGCATTTTGTTCCTTTTGCATGCCTTCCAACTGTTGCCATAGTGCGGCAAACTCGAGCTGAAGCTGGCCGGATTCGGTATCCCGCTCCTGATTCAGTGCCTCCAACTGGCCCCGCACAGCGGTGATTTCGCGCTGGAGCCGCTGGGTCTCGGCGTCCACGGGTTCGACATTGGCGCCGGCAGGCTGGCGCCGGCTCAAAAAATTCTTCAGGGATTTGATCTTGTCCTCGATCGGGGCGAGGTCCTTGCGGGTGGTGTGAGGTAACGCGAGGATTTGCTCACGGGTCTTTTCCAGATTCAGCAGGGTTTCACGCATGCCGGCCAGCACGATCGGATCCAGCGGTGTCGGGGTAGCCGCTGCCTTAGGCTTTGGCGGGTTGACCTGCTTCGTACCGCCGCGCCGAGCCTCCAGTTTTTTCTCCAGCCGGGCCAGTGCCTTCTGGGTTTCGCGGATTTTGTTGGCGAGTTCATCCCCACGCACGGTTTGCGCCGCTGTGGCGTGCGACGGTTGTTGCCTGGCAGACTTGCGGACAATGGCGGCGATGCGACTATCCAGTGTCTCAAGTCTTGATCGCTGGATTTCAAGTTTCAGTTGGAGGGGCCGCGCCTGGCGCGGCGCATACAGACGCTGCCGCGCCGCCTGGTACACCTTAAGAAATTCGCCAAGCACGATAACCGACAGGTCCCGATTATTGTGGCGAAAGCCCAGCGTGATGAATGCTGAAGCGCCCTCCTGTCGCACCGTCAGCGCGCCCCTGAATCGGCGCAGGGCTGTATCCAGCAACCACTGCCGGCGCTCGTCGGCGAGCGCCGCCGGGGATACGGGCGGGGAGCCACGAAACAAGCGGGTTTGCATTTTTCGACTGAGTTCGACCCAGAGTGGCAGCCGCCCGCCCTGAATACTGGACCCGATGTCCGGATAGAGAGCCTCAATGCCCATGCGGTCGAGTGTCTTTTTCGACAGCCACCGGCTCTTCAGCATGTCCATCTCCCGCCGCAGGCTGGCATCCCCCTCCGAGACAGATTCCACGTTGGGTACCGGATTGGGCAGTACATACAGCCGAGCCTCCGCAAGATACCGATTGCCGAGACGAAACGCCAGAAAAACCGAGGTCAGCACAACCAGGAGGAAAACCAGCAGGAAAAGCCAAGGCGTGCGAATGAGGGGGACGGAGGGTGGAATGACCTTGGCCTCGCCCTCCAGGATTATCGGGACATGGGCCCGCGGGTGAATGCGCGTGGGAAAACGCCGTCGATCATCGTGCTCTGGCGCCGGGCGGTTGGGATAATTCATAAGCAACTAGGGCTTCACGTCCTGGATTGAAGTCCGCGAGGGTAAGCTTTCATCGCCCCCGGCCTGGGTGACGTGCTGAAGCACCCGATTGCCTCGGTATTACGATCGCCGTGAATATCGTCGAATTTCAAGGGTCCCCGACTGGAGCCGGCGCCAAGCCCTACAACCATGTCCTGACTTGCCAGAATCACGCACGGCTGCGTTTTCGGCTCATCCTGCCCAGGCGAACATACATGGCAAAGGGTTTAACACTACCAGGCAAAGAAATACCCGTCGGCGTAAACCAGTAACGCAACCTGAACGACGATGAAGGTCAGGACCGCGATAATGAGAATGATCGAACGTGAGGTCAGGGGCCGTGCGTCGGCCGGTTGTGAGGCGGATTCGAGCTTTCCTTCAGGCGCGTGCAATGACCTGTAGGAACCCTGGGTAATTTCCAGCATGGCCGAGGTAAGATCGCGCAATTCCTTGCGTTCGGCATCCAGGTGCCTGCGGAGACTGGCATTTTCGGATTCCAGAGCGGCAATCGTGGCCTGCAGTAATTCGATTCGGTTCATCAGCGCGGGGTTCTGTCCGGCTTCATCCCTGGCTGCAACCTTGAGCAACGCAAGGCCAATGTGTATCGTCAAAAAGCGGAAGAATTGGAAAAGCATGGCAAAACAGCCGAATTGGAGACTCACCTGATGTCTTCAATCAAGGAGTTACCCGACTCGGGATGGCTGCGCC
>Ga0194113_10002638_pt1 | contig 24397 bp, 15 predicted proteins | sample TA2MahC200mmetaG_FD_146193 | JGI IMG/M metagenome (GOLD analysis project Ga0194113, IMG submission 146193) | Freshwater microbial communities from Lake Tanganyika, Tanzania - TA2015017 Mahale Deep Cast 200m | ecosystem: Environmental > Aquatic > Freshwater > Lake | place: Tanzania: Lake... | reverse complement strand
AATACTCTGAACGCGTGTTTCTCATCTTCCAGCGCCTGCACCGCGAGGCTTATCCTGGCACCGGCATCGGCCTGAGCATCGCCAATAGAATTCTGCAGCGCCACGGCGGTAGAATGTGGCTAGAATCTAAACCGGGCAAGGGAAGCACGTTCTATTTTACAATTAAGGCAACAGGCGTGAGGCAAAAGTAAGATGCAAGTTACAAGAAACAATCTTTATTCCGTCATTGCGAGCCCGAGTGTAGCGAGGGCGTGGCAATCTCCCCCGCCCGCCTTCAACCAGGGAGGTTGCTTCGCTGCCTGCCACGCCTTCGGCTCGCAGCTTCGGCTTGCAATGACACGATGGCTTGTCATCGCGAGGGGCAAAGCCCCGTGGCGATCTCTGCCGAGGCAAACATCAGCACCACGCGGAGATTGCTTCGCCCTTCAGCGGAAGGATTCGCAATGACAGGCGTATCCTCTCTCCCCTGGCGGGAGAGAGTTAGAGTGAGGGGGAGAACAAGGACACCCTCACCTTCTTCCTCTCCCCTCAAGGGAGAGGAAAGCAGAGATACTAAGGTGGGAGGAACTTGCAACTAGCGTCGAGCGACGAGCGACGAAATACGAGGAAAAGGATAAACAGACAGCTATTATGAAAAGGAACATGCGGGAGGTGGAGCTATGACTCTGGACATACGGACACTCATGGTCTTATATGCGCTGGTCAACGCCGCAACTGCGGCGGCCATTGGGATAGTATGGTACCAGAGCCGGAAACAGTACGCTGGCATCACCTTCTGGTTGGTTGACATCATCCTGCAAACAGCCGGAGCCACACTTATTCTGTTACGTGGCAGGGTACCGGATTTCTTTTCCATTACATTGAGCAATACCATGATCCTGGCCGGGATAATAATCATCTACATGGGCTTGGAACGTTTTGTGGGCAGAAAAAGCTCGCAGATACACAACTATGTCCTGCTGGCAATCTTCATTACCATCCACAGTTACTATACCTATGTTCAACCTAACCTACAGATTAGAACCATTACTATCGCCGCCATGACCCTGATTCTTACCGCCCAGCCCTTCTGGCTCATGCTACGCAGGGTAGACCCGGCTATGCGCCCGATGACATTCTTGGTTAGTACAATCTTCGGAGGTTACGTCGTAGTCAGCGCCCTCCGACTAATCCTGCTCATTGTCTTTCCCCTTCAGGGAAACGACTTTTTCAAAACAGCTACACCGGATGCCTTGACCATCTTGACGTATATCATACTGACTGCCGGTCTCGGCTTCAGCCTGATACTGATGGTGAACAGGAGGCTACTTGGGGAAATTAAGACCGACGCCGAGGAGCTGCAGCGTTCTAATGCCGAGCTGGAGCGCTTTGCCTACGTGGCTTCCCACGACCTGCAGGAGCCGCTGCGCATGGTGGCAAGCTATACTCAATTGCTGGAAAAGCGCTACAAGGACAAGCTGGACGCCGATGCCATGGAGTTCATCAATAACGCTGCGGACGGGGCAACACGCATGCAGATTATGATTGAGAGTCTGCTGCAGCTATCGCGCATAACCACCCGTGGGAGACCATTCCAGGTGACCGACTGCGAGAAAGTATTCCAGAAAGCAATGGCTAATCTACAACTGGCCGTTTCAGATAGTGGCGCCAAGGTAACCCATGACCCTCTGCCGGAAGTAATGGCTGACGATGTGCAATTGATTCAACTATTTCAGAACCTGGTGGCTAACGCCATTAAGTTCCGCCGGGAAGAGCCTCCCAAGGTACATGTTTCGGCAAGACAAGACGGAAACGAATGGGTCTTTGCAGTGAAGGATAACGGCATCGGTATTGCTCCTAAAGACTATGACCGTATCTTCGTAATCTTTCAGCGGCTCCATAGTCAGGGGGAATATCCCGGCATTGGCATTGGGCTGGCACTCTGCAAGAAGATTGTGGAACGGCACGGCGGCCGTATCTGGATAGAATCACAGCCCGGCCAGGGAAGCACATTCTATTTTACGATTAAGGCAACAGGCATGAGGCAACAGGCGTGAGGCAACAGGCAATAGTGAGTTATAAAGACCTGCTAGTGTGGCAGAAGAGCATGGACCTGGTTGAGATGGTATACCGGCTAACAGAGGAGTTGCCGGCGTCTGAGCGATGGGGGCTTACTTCCCAAATGCGCAAGGCTGCTGTCTCCGTGCCATCCAACATAGCTGAAGGCTACGGAAGAAAAGCAACAGGTGAATATCGACACCATCTTTCCATAGGTCGAGCTTCTCTATTGGAACTGGAGACCCAGGTAATCTTAAGCCAGAGACTGGGTTATTTTAGACAGGGCGAGGTTGATGCTGTGTTAAATCAGGTACAAGATATTAGCAAAATGCTGTCATCTTTGGTATCTAAACTCAGGTAGACTTCACCTGTTGCCTCATGGCTGTTGCCTTGCAACGAGCCACGAGTCCCGAGCGACGAACTAAAAGGAGGAGCAAACCAATGACAGAAGCTTTTGTCAGACCAGCCGAAATCCTGCTGGTGGATGATAACCCCGGCGATGTCCGCCTGACCAAAGAGGCCCTGAAGGACGCCAAGGTGCTCAACCAACTGCACGTTGCCAAGGACGGCATCAAGGCGCTGGAGTTCCTCAGGCGCCAGGGCAAGTACGCCAAGGCAGTCCGTCCTGACCTCATCCTGCTCGACCTGAACCTGCCCAGGAAGGACGGCCGCGAGGTGCTGGCGGAAATCAAGGATGACGCCGACCTCAGGCGCATACCGGTGGTCATACTCACCATGTCCAAGGCAGAGGAGGACATCATCAAGACCTACAACCTCCATGCCAACTGCTACATCACCAAGCCGGTTGACCTCGACCGTTTCATTGAAGTGGTCAGGGCTGTCAAGGACTTCTGGCTGGCAGTGGTCAAACTCCCACCCAACGGTTCAAAACCAAAATGAAGAAGGCCTCATGACAGAAAGGGCGTTGTCAGCGCAAGGAACATACCAATTTGTCATTGCAAGGAACATACCAATTTGTCATTGCGAGGAACGGAGTGACGAAGCAATCTCTCCCGTCTGTCTTCAACCAGAGAGATTGCTTCGCCCTTCAGCCGAAGGACTCGCAACGACAGGGGGCTGTCATTGCGAGGAGTCCCGATGCAATCGGGACGACGTGGCAATCTCTAACCGCTTAGTTACATGAGTAAACAGTATTACGTGTACATAATGACCAACATAGACAACAAAGTGCTATACACAGGCGTAACCAATGATTTGAGAAAAAGGGCCTACCAGCATAGGGAAAAACTAATTGACGGTTTCACCAAACGATACAACGTGATGAAGTTGCTGCACTACGAGGTATTTGACGATATTACGAGTGCCATCTCCAGAGAAAAACAGATAAAAGCCGGGTCGAGGCAAAAGAAGATCGAATTGGTTAACAGAACCAATAAGGAATGGCGTGATCTATATGGTGAACTATGAGAGATTGCGAGGGACGAAGTCCCGTGGCAATCTCTCCCATCTGTCATTGCGAGGAACGGAGTGACGAAGCAATCTCTCCCATCTGTCATTGCGAGGAGTCCCGATGTAATCGGGACGACGTGGCAATCTCTCCCGTCCGTCCTCAACCAGAGAGATTGCTTCGCCCTTCAGCCGAAGGACTCGCAACGACAAGGGAAGACTGTTGCCTGTTGCCTCATGACTGTTGCCTTGCAACGAGCCACGAGTCCCGATGTAATCGGGGCGACGTGGCAATCCCAGCCTGGGCAGGTACTTACGCCATGCGGAGATTGCTTCACCCCGACAAATCGGGGTTCGCAATGACAAGGGAAGACTGTTGCCTCATGGCTGTTGCCTTGCAACGAGCCACGAGTCCCGAGCGACGAGCGACGAAATGTGAAGGAAGGGAGGCGTTAAATGACAAAAAAGCCTGCTGAAGTACTTCTAATCGAAGACAACCCTGGTGACGCCCGGCTCATCAAAGAGATGCTGGGCGAGGTCCCCGATGCCCGCTTTCACCTCGACATTGCCACCAGGCTGTCCGCAGGGCTGGAGAGCCTTGCCCAAAAGGAGCCTGATGTCATACTGCTGGACCTGGGGCTGCCAGACAGCCAGGGGCTGGAGACGCTGGCCAGCGTTTCCGCCCGGGCACCGGCCACCCCCACCGTGGTATTCACCGGACTAGACGATGAGGCGCTAGCGCTGGAAGCAGTCCGCCGCGGCGCCCAGGACTACCTGGTCAAGGGCCAGCTAACCGGCCACGCCCTGTGGCGCGTCATACACTACGCCATAGAGCGGGCAAGGGCGGAGGAGGCGCTGCGGGAGAGCGAGGAAACGCACCGGGTGCTGGTCGATGGCTTGCCCGACATCGTAATGCGCTTCGACCGGGAGGGGCGGCATCTGTTCGTCTCCGACAATGTCCGCGAAACGGTGGACTTGGAGGCCGCGCAGTTCATCGGCAAGACCCATGCCGAGCTGGGCTTTCCCGAGGAACAGTGCCGGATCTGGGAGGATGCCATCCGGCAGGTGTTCGACAGCGGCAAGCCCTTCGAGACCGAGTTCGCGTTCGAGGGCAAGGCCGGCCCCGTCATCTTCAACTGGCGGCTCGTCCCTGAACGGGACACGAAGGGCGCGATGTCTTCCGTGCTCTCGATCAGCCGCGACATCACCGCGCACCGCAAGGCCGAACGGGAATACCAGACCCTGTTCCGCGAAATGCTGGACGGCTTTGCACTGCACGAGATCATCATCGATACGGCCGGAACGCCCGTGGATTACCGCTTCCTGGCCGTCAACCCGGCATTTGAACGTATGACCGGACTGAAGGCCGGGGACATCGCTGGCCGCACCGTCCTGGAAGTTCTGCCCGGCATCGAGCGGCACTGGATCGAAACATACGGCAAGGTGGCGCTCACCGGCGAACCGGTTCAATTCATGAACTACAGCGCCCCCCTCGGAAAGTATTTTGAAGTGACCGCCTTTCGTCCCGCCCCAGGGCAGTTCGTCTGCATTTTTCAGGACATCACCGAACGCAAGCGGGCAGAGGAAGCGCTGAGAGAGAGCGAGGAGAGGTACCGGACTATTATCGAGGAAACAGGCGATGGCTATTTTGAGACTGACCTTGCGGGAAACTTCACCCTGGTCAATGATGCCATGTGCCGGCTTATGCGCTACTCCAGAGAAGAGCTGATGGGAATGAACTATCGGAAATACACGCCTGAAGAGAAGGTCAAAGGTGTGTTCGAGGTATATAACCGCATTTACCTGACGGGTGAACCACTGCGAGACTTTCCCTACGAAATTATCCGAAAGGACGGCAGCCGCGCATTCGCTGAAACCTCAGCTTTCCCTTTGAGAAATGATAAAGGTGAAATCATCGGCTTTCGGGGAATCCGCCGCGATATCACCGAGCGCAAAGCTAGGGAACAGGAGTATCAGGCTATCGTCAGCACCACTATAGATGGTTTTTGGCAGACGGATATGCAGGGGCGCTTTTTGGATGTGAACGACGCTTACTGTCATTTGACAGGTTACAGCCGTGACGAGCTTCTAAATATGGCGATCCCGGATGTTGAAGCTATAGAGAAACCAGACGACACGGCCAGACGCATCCGAAAGATAGAGAAGGTTGGCTCTGACCGCTTTGAAACTCGTCACCGATGTAAGGATGGCAAGATTGTTGACGTTGAGATTAGCGTCAACTATTTGCCAGTTGATAGTGGACGAATGTTTGTGTTCATCCGTGACATCACCGAGCGCAGGCGAGCAGAGGAAACACTGCAGAAGTCGGAGGAGAGGTACCGCACCATTATCGAAGATATGGATGAGGGTTACTTCGAGCTAGATTTGGCGGGTAATTTCACAGTAACCAACGATGCGAACTGTCGTAACGTGGGCTATACCAGGAAAGAGCTGATTGGCATGAACTATAGCAAGGTGGTAGTTGATGAGAACCCAGAGGCTGTGCGCCTGGGCCTTAAACGCATGTTTAAGACTGGGCAGCCCAGTTTGGGTCTCCACAGGAAGGTCCTCCGAAAAGATGGAACCATAAGGCTTGCTGAAATCTCCACGTTCCCTCTGCGTGGCGGTGATGGAAAGATAACCGGTTTTCGCGGAATCGGCTGGGATATCACCGAGCGCAAACGGGCGGAGGAGACGCTGCGAGAGTCCGAGGAGAAATACCGCACCATCCTCAGCAAAATAGAGGACAGCTATTTCGAGGTAGACCTCGCCGGCAACCTCACTTTCGTCAATGAGGCTACATGCCGCAGCCTGGGATATTCCAGCAGGGAAGAGCTGCTGGGGATGAATTATCGGGACTTCACGGTTGAAGAGGATATTAGGCACTTGTACCAGGCTTTTAATAGGGTCTACACAACAGGCGAGCCGGATAAAGGCTTCCCCTGGGTAATCGCTAGAAAGGACGGGAGCAGGGGATTTGCAGAAGCTACAATTTCCCTGGTGCGAAATGAGAAGGGTGAAATCGTTGGCTTCCGGGGAGTTGGCAGGGACATCACCGAGCGCAAGAAGGCGGAAGAACACAGGCGCCAACTGGAGCTAAAGGCTCAGGTCTCCAGCCGCCTGGCTTCCGTGGGCGAGATGTCAGCAGGAGTAGCCCACGAAATCAATAACCCGCTCACCGCTGTCACCGGCTATGCCCAACTGCTCCTGGACAGGGAGGATATACCGCCTGACGCGAGGAAAGACCTGGCAGCTATCAACGACGGTGCCAGGCGTGTAGCCGGCATTGTGCAGAGACTTTTGACCTTCTCCCGCCAGACTAAGCCGGAGCGAAAGTACGTTGACATCAACCAGCTTATAGAAAGCACCCTCGTGCTGCGGGCTTATCACCTGAGGACGAACAACATCAAGGTCACCACCAGCCTTGCCCTCGACTTGCCTCAAACCATGGCTGACCCGGGCCAAATCCAGCAGGTGCTGCTCAACTTAATCGTCAATGCCGAGATGGAGATGAAATCGGCTCATGGCAAGGGCAGGCTCACCATAACCACGGAGAAAAGCGACGGCACTATAAAGATATGCGTCAAGGACGATGGCCCGGGGATAAAGCCTGAGCTAATGGACAGGATATTCGACCCCTTCTTCACCACCAAGGAGGTAGGAGAAGGAACTGGCCTGGGCTTGAGCCTGTGCTACGGCATAGTAGCCGAACACAATGGCAAGATATACGCCGAAAGCAAGACGGGCAAAGGGGCTACCTTTATCGTGGAGCTGCCCGTAGTCACGGAAATAGAAACATCGGATGCGCCTGAGCCTGCTGCTGACGAGCCTGAGAGGGTGGGCAAAGCCAGGATACTGGTGGTTGATGACGAGCAGGTAATCAGGGACCTGGCGAAACGGATGCTGGCTGGAGAAGGCTACCAGGTAGATACCGTGGACAACGCCACGGATGCTTTGAAAATGATTGAAGGGAAGAGATACAACCTCATCCTGCTGGACGTCAAGATGCCTGGGATGAGCGGGCCTGAGCTATACCGACGAATCCAGAAGATAGCCAAATCGCTGGCAAAGAGGGTGGTGTTTGTCACCGGTGATGTCATGAGCGCGGATACTGACAGGTTCCTCGCCGAGACTAAAGTTGCCCACGTTGCCAAGCCCTTCGATGCTGCGCAGCTAAAGAAAGAGGTGAAGCGAGTGCTGAGCGAAGAGCAATAGAAGACCATATCCTGCTGCACTATTAGCCTGTCTTGTTCACCACCATGTTAGCCGCACTCCCAACCCAAACCGCTATTGACTTCGCCTCGAGCCAGTATGCTATACTAATCGCAAACTGAATAAAGCGTTAGGGGTGCCTTCGGGTGACCGAGGGCTTAATTGGAACGCAAGTCGGCGCAATTCCGGCACAGTCCCGCCTACTGTGAAAGTCAGGACGCCAACCCTGTAAGCTTTATCTGCCTCCGCGGAGTAGGGGGTGGGATTTGTTGTTTGATGAATCCCCCTGTTCCACATGGGCAGGGGGATTGTTTTTATTATGAGGAGGTTTGCCATGAAAAAGTACATCTACAGCATTCTGACACTCACGGCCATCACCTGCCTGACGCTTACCCTTGCCTGTACGCCAACTCCCACTTCACCACCTACTGCACCGCCACCACCTCCTCCATCACCAACACAGGAGAAACCACCGCCGCAGGCAGCACCGCAGGAAGAGCTGCCCACCTTCCCAATCACAGTCACCGACGACCTGGGCAGGAAAGTGACCATCCAGAAACTGCCCCAGCGCATCGTTTCGCTGGCTCCCAGCGTCACCGAGATGCTGTTTGCCCTGGGGCTGGACGATAGAATCGTGGGCACCACCGACTACTGCGACTATCCAGAAGCAGCCAAATCAAAAACCAGGGTCTCCGGCTACAGCACGCCAGACCTGGAGAAAATCGTCGCCGTACAGCCAGACCTGATAGTGGCAGAGTCCATACATGAGAACACGGTCCTTCCCGCTCTGGAGAAGCTGGGGCTGCCCGTCTTCGTCACCTTCGCCACCTCTATCGACGTGATACTGAACGACATCACCGTCATCGGGCAAATCACCGGCAAGAGCAAAGCAGCACGGAAACTGGTCAGCGACATGACCAACCAGATAGACGCTGTCACCTCCAGAACATCAGCGCTGGCTGCCAAAGACCGCCCCGGCGTGCTCTATGTTGTCTGGTTTAATCCCATCTGGACCATGGGCTCCAAAACCTTCACCGATGACCTGATTGCCAAGGCCGGCGGCACAAACGTGTTTTCCGCTGATTTCGAGAAGGCGCGCGTAGTCTCGCTGGAAGCAGTGGTCACCAAGAACCCACAGGTCATCCTGGTAAGCGCCATGGCTACCACCGCAGACCTGGTCTATAACAGCATCAAAAAGGAGACCAGGCTGGCCGGCGTGGATGCCATCAAAAACAACCGCGTCTACAAGATAACCGACTCCAACCTTATCGAACGCCCTAGCCCCAGAATAATCCAGGGACTGGAAGAGGTAGCCAAGCTGATACACCCGGAGATATTCGGGACAGGAGATTCAAAATAGAAATGCAACTCTCGCGTCAACACGTCGTGAGGCCTCCCAAATAATTAATTGTCATCGCGAGGAGCAAAGCCCCGTGGCGGTCCCTGCCTGGGCAGATACTTGTGCCTTACGGGGAATTGCGAGTCCTTCAGCGGAAGGACTCAGTCAGAATGATAGGAGAACGACAGAAAAATGCTCGAGGTAACAAGACAAACAATGTAGGGACAGACCTGAAGGTCTGTCCGCGGATGGGTCCAACGTGAGTCAGGTTTTTAAACCTGTCCGCCATTCCTGCGGGCGCGCCTGAAGGTACGCCCCTACAATATCCCGATATAAAGATGGGCATATCCATGAAAAACAGATTTAAGAGACCAATCGGCCTGCTGGTCATTGCCATAGCGATTATAGCCAGCATAATACCAAACACATACCCTCGCCCAGCGCTGGCCGACCCTGGCGTTCTGAAGTGGGACCGTGCCTACACGCCTGGGAGCATCGTTACCAAGAATGACATCGCCAGCCCCTGCGAGGTCAACCGCATCGCCATCGGCTCGGACGGCAAGACTTTTTACGCCGTAGACATCCCCAATGCAGACAATTCCGCTGGCAGCAACGCCCTTTACAAATCAACAGATAGCGGCATAAGCTGGGGCGATAAAATCGGCCAGAACTTGTATCAAAGCATGTCCCCTGCTGAACAAGCCAACTTTCGCATCTGGAATCTGGCAACTGCCCCCGATGACGTAAATTTCATAGCCGTGGTCACCAACAACGCTATCAGCAATCTACCACGAAACATCTGGGTATCCAGCAACGGCGGCTCCCAGTGGCACAACACCAATTTCAGTGGCCCCCATAACATCAACGCCATCGATATCTCCTCAAACTACGCCAGCCATGACATTTGCATCGGCACCAGAGACGGCAATGGCAACGGCAATGTCTGGGTTCTGAATGGCCCAGATTACCTCACCTGGGCAGACCAGGCATTCACCGGAGACATTATGTCCCTGGAGTTTTCTCCCTCATACCAAAACGACTTTGCCATTGCTCTTGTCTATTCAAATGCCAAGGGAACATACGTTAATGTGGGATTCCATGACGTTAACCAAAGCTCCACCAACTGGGTAGCCTCTTATGGAGGCTCCCCCCCTGAAATCACCGCTGGCGCTGCCAGCACATCACCTAATGCCAGCCAGATTATCACCGCAGGCCTGGAGTTGCCCAGCGACTTCTCCGGCCAATCCCCCAGCTTGCGTCGCTATTACATCTGCACGGACGATGCAGGAGTCACTGGCCAAGCCGGCATTTACCGCATAGACAACACCCACTTGTACAACCTGATGAAAGCCACACCGACAAAACGGATTTGCACCATTGCTTACCACGGCACATTTGCTTCTGGCAAGCTATTAGCCGGCGAGGTGTTGGGCAACACCCGCGCTGCCACCGTCATGACATGGTTCACCGATTCGCCCACCACCTGCCCCATACCCTGCTGGTATCCCGCTCTAAAGCCAGCCACCGGCGCCGCCGGCAGCGATAGCTGTGCCGGCTCGGGCTACGGCAACGCCCAGGTCGCATGGTCTCCCGATGGTTCAATCGCCTATGCAGGCACCGCCAGCAGCGCCCCACTGCGCCCCGGCCCCGATTGGCCAACGCCATATCTAACAGGACAACCACTGGACGAATCGGCCTTCTCGCTTAGCCGTAATAACGGTGAGACCTGGAATCAGCTCGCCCTGATAGACACCCAAATCAGCCGCTTCACAGACATCGCCCCAGCACCCAATTGCTCGACCCTCTACCTAGCTTCTGTAAGTGACAATGTCAATTGTTCAGGATTCGACAGCGTCTGGCGTAGCCAGGGTTCACCCCTGGGCAACGATTGGGAACGCGTACTCTGCCAGCTAACCACAGCGCAGGATTGCGCCATCGGACAAACAGACAACGCCATTCTGGGGCTGGCCGGCAACAAACCTGATGGACAAATTGTTTTCTGGGCAGCCGTAGGTACCACCAAACTCATGTGGTCGCCAGACTTCGGAGATTACTGGACCAATATAAATACCAGGCTAGCCATACAGGACATGGCACCAGAGGACAGCAAGACCCTGTACCTCCTCAGCCCCGACGGCTGGGTGCAGAAGTTCAGTTATAGCGGGACTGGCTGGGTTCTGGAGCAGAACACGCTAACAGAGCTCGGTGCTGCTTACAGCATCGCCACCGCCTATACCGGAATAACGCCGGACAACCACAAGGGACATGTAATCGTGAGCGGGACTGGCGTCGGGCCTTATGACGTTGCCTATTCCATAGACGGTGGGAATACCTTCAGCCATGTTCCCACCTCGCTTCCCACGCAAGGAAACACGCTGGTGGTCGCCAGTTCCGCCTATAGAAGCGATGGCTATATCCTGGCTATAAACTCAGGTGGCATGTACGCCTGTGGCATCTACTCCGGAACCGACGAGTGGGAAACATGGTGGGGCGGTATCGCCTGGCCCACCCCGGTCACCAGCCTGGCCATATCCCGCAACTACAGCTTCTACTTCTGTGAACCAGCTACCTGGGCCTCAGCCACGCCCTACGTCAGATGGTCAGCAGCTCTCGCAGGCTTAGACCCAACCGTTTCGCTGGGAACAGCAGACCAACCAACCAGAAGATTCAGGATATGCGGCGGCATGGAATTGGGTGACCCTATAACCATCTGGACTATCGACCAGCAGCCCTACAATCCTCCCCAGGGTGGAGTTTGGAATTACACCGACACGCTGGCATGGAACGGCCCCAGGCCAGTGGCACCGATATCAGAGGCAGCTGTGGACTGCGACCCTGTCTCCGGCAGGGCTGGCCAGATAGATTTGCAATGGAAGCCTATCTCCCTATCTCGCGGATATCGAATCGAGATAGCCAAGGACGAAGACTTTGCCCTGAAGGTCGCTGACATTGGCAATATATGGGGAGGAAAGACCTCATCTCTCAGCCCGATTCCCGCTCCTACCACATATGCCCCTTACGTGCCGCCCGACCTCGATGCTCCGGCTTTAGTCATCCCGCCAAGCGGTGGCACAGTAATAGACGCCAATGGTAATACCTGGAATGTGCCCCCGCTGGAAGCCAACCACACCTATTACTGGAAGGTCACTGTTCAGGATGTTGTCACCGGCGATGCCATCACCAGCCCGTCATCATGGCGCGAGATATTCAAAGTACGGCCCGGCCTGCCAGTCAACGCTAAATACCTGGGACCGCAACTGCTGTCTCCCAATAATGGTTGCATCGGTTGCAGCATCAAACCGGCATCATTTTCCTGGTCGCCTTTCCAGGGGACAACCAGATACAGGTTCGTACTGGCCAAAGACCCGACTATGACCGAGGTCATCACGGACACCGAAGTCAACACCACAGCCTATGAATTCAGCGGCATTCTGGAACCTGGCATCATCTACTTCTGGCGCGTAAAAGCACTTGAACCGTTCCCCAGCGACTGGAGCCCCACTTTTTGCTTCCAAACGCAACCCAATCCTGTTCCACAATCCACACAAAATTCGCCAGCAGTTCCGGCTTGGACATGGGCAATTATCATCATCTGCCTGCTCATAGACATTGCCTTACTCACCTTCATCCTCCACCGCCGCTTGCGATAGACAACAGCACAAACAAGAATACCCATACACTTGACTATCGACAATTGTCCCGTGTAGCACTATAATTGTTTGTTAGAGAGATGAGATTTCTTCATCAGCATAAGTCCACACCTGACGGACTACTTCTCAGGATAATTGCCCATCTGCTACCCGTCATGTCCTTATTGATAGGCATCAGCCTATCGCTGGCAAGCCCAGTGCAGGCACAGCCATCCATCTACCCCTCCCCCCTGCCCAACGGCCAGGTTGGCACACCCTACACCACAAATCTTGTTGCCACAGGAGGCTCGCCACCCTATACATGGAGCATCATCAGCGGAGCTTTGCCACCGAATTTGACATTAAACGCAGCAAGCGGCACCATCTCGGGCACCCCGACTACAGCAGGGACTTTTAGCTTCGTTGTAAGAGTCACCGACTCAGCAGCAGGCACTGGACAGCAGGGTTTTTTCATCACCATCACCTCGCCACCATTGACATTCCTCACCAGCAGCCTGCCTGACGCCAAGGAAAACACTACCTACGCTACAACGGTAAGTGTCAAGGGAGGAACTGCACCCTACACCTACTCCATCGTTGGCGGCTCGCTGCCTACGGGATTAAAGCTGTCAGCAACCACTGGCCTTATCTCTGGCGTCCCCGCCAAAGGCACCGCAGGCACCACCAGCTTCGTCATCGGTGTTACCGATAGCTCTTCACCGCAGCTTTCCGGCCAGCAGAGCTTCACCCTGCTCATAGAAAAGGGGGCTTTCGAACCGCTGGTCACCATCGGCAGCGGCTTGAAAGCAGGCGAGACCAAGGTCATCGCCGGCACCCAGCTCGTAGCCACGCTACGTGGTGGCGAATCAGTGCGTCTCTCCATGGAGCTGGGCACCAGAACAACGGTAGCCGTTGACCAAATCGTCAATCACCCAAACAAGAGCGATGTCAGATACAGGGCTGAAGTAGACAAAATGACGGTGAGCGAAACCTCCCCATCAATCGAGTTCCCCTACTATGCTGAATACAAGATAGACTTCGAGGCCGACCCCTCTGACGTCACCCAGCTTTCAGGCTCTGGCTGGTATAAGGAAGGTTACACGCTAAGATCCACCGCCCCAGAACAGGTCACCACATCTGACAAGCCAGGCACGCAGTACCGCTTTTCTCAGTGGGTATTGCCCACGGGAGAAACCCAATCAGGCAGAGACCTGAAGCTGACCGTTGAAGCGCCCGGTACCTGTGTTGCCAGGTACGATACCTACTACCAGCTCACCCTTATCTCGCCCTACGGCGACCCACAGGAAAGCGCATGGTATAAAGCAGGTAGTCAAGTAGAGTGGCAAACTGATACCAGGGAAGTCAAAATACCGGGCATCCTTGGCGTCTTCGGTGGCAAGATGAAACCGCTTAAGAGCAGCGACACCGTTCTCATGGATGGCCCCAAGACAGTTGAGGTGAAATGGGCACCAGACTATACCATGCCCATGCTTCTGATACCGCTGGCAGTGTTACTGCTTACGGCAGGTATCTATGGCCTGTATCGGCTAGCAAGCCCACGACCCAAACCCACGCCCTGGGCTCCACCAGCGTGGGCTCCACCCCAGATGATGTACCAACCACCTCCACCACCTCAGACCACGGTAGTATTGATGGGAGGAGAACAACAAAAACAACTGCCACAATCAACCAAAGAACAGCTCATGGAAAAGTTCGGTGAGCTTCTGGACAAGTACGGAGAGGAGATCAAGACTACTCTGCAAGCCGGCCAAGGCCCAGCATTGCCTGCTGCAGATACCCTCAGAGTGGAGAAGAGCCTGCCCCTAGGAGAAACCGCACCACCACCCACGGTCGAGGCTGAGTTCGCTCCTGCTGAAGCCACAGAAGGAACCCTGCTCTGCAACTTCGCCTCCAAGAGACTGCTACGAGCAGTTGCCGGAAATTGGAAACAGACAGGTACCAGGCCAGCTTCTACATCTGGCGAAGAACCGCCCGAAAGTACTGCCTTCGTCGTCGTCTGGTCCAGGGATATATACCAGGAATGGGAAATCTTCAACTGCTCCCTGCCACCATCCCATAAAGGGACACACGAGGGCGAAACCCAGACGGTATACACCTTGCTCAATACCATCACCGAAGAGAGAACCTACGAAGCAGAAGAGGAGATAACCCCACCCAAGCCTCACTACACCGATGGCATGCCACAAGTCGATGTATCCGCTAAACAGATAGTCAATCCAGACGAGCTTCCTGACTAACCCCATAACCTGTCTGGCCTGACAAATAATTCCACTTCCCAATCATAACTCTAACAACGATGCGCAGATTTAAAACAGGGTTACTTCACAAACCCGATAGAATTCACCGAAAGAGGCAGGTTCTTAAACCCGCCAGCCATCTCCAACAGCTCGTACTAACCTTGGCTTTATTCATAGCTGTCTGCCTTAGCCTCTTTCCTGCTTCAAACTCAGCCCAGGCTGACACTCTAAAGTGGACCGTGGTTGACACACCCAGCGCCCAAAATAACATTGTCCTAAGCCCATCCGAGGTCAATGCCATCGCCATCGACCGTGATGGCAGAACCTTCTACGCTATCGATATACCCAACGGCAAGGTATTTAAATCAGTCAACAGTGGTATTGGATGGGATAATATCACGACGATTTTGACCAACGCCGGCGCCGTTATGCCGGCCTGGCACATAGCACTAGCACCGGATAATCCCAACTTCGTAGCCATAGTAACCAGCACCGCCGCTGCGCCCAGAAGGGTTTTTGTCTCGGTCGACGGGGGTAACAATTGGCATGACACCAACTGCACAGCCACCAGCAACATCAGCGCACTTGACGTGTCACCAAATCGGAACGGCTACAACGTCATGGTTGGCACCAGAACCGGAGCCGGCAACGGTGATATACTCACTTACAGAGCCGTAGGCATGGACAACTGGGCATCCCAGGGATTTATCGGCGATGTTCTGTCAGCCAGGTTTTCGCCCAATTATGCCGCAGATGCTAGCCTGGTAATCGTTGCCGCTAGAGCCACCGGTACCACTATCAATCTTGGCATTCACGACCCGGCCGCCAATACCACCAACTGGAGTACCTGGAGCCCAGTAGAGGTGACCACAGGAGGTGCCGGCACTTCACCAACCTCAGCCAACATTATAAGCGCCGACTTGGAACTCCCCATAGATTTTTCCGGTCAGGCTCCTTCCCTGCGCCGGTTCTACGTCAGCACTGACGCCCCTGTACCCAACGCCGGAATCTATCGCTTCGATGATACCGCAGGCTACTTGCTCATGCCTGCCGCATCCACCAAGCGGATTTCCAGCATCGCCTATTTCGGCACCTATGCATCGGGCAAACTGCTGGCTGGAGAGGTTACAGGCAACCCAAACTCAGCGCAGGTCAATACCTGGTTCACCGATGCTCCTACCACCTGTCCTATCCCCTGCTGGTACCAGGCTAAGAAGCCACCCACCGGTGCCGCCGGCACAGATGCTTGTGCCAGCTCAGGCTACGGTAACGCCAAAGTCGCCTGGTCAGCCGATGGTTCAGTTGCCTATGCTGCTACCGCTAGTAGTCTTAGCCTGATTCCTGGTCCCAACTGGCACACTCCATACCTAACAGGAGAGGATTTTGATGAATCGGCATTTTCCATCAGCCGAGATAACGGTCAACTCTGGAACCAGCTAAGCCTGATAGATACAGGAATCAGTTTCCTCTCAGATGTAGCTGTTTCAGCTAACTCTGATACCCTGTACCTGGCATCCATCAACAGCCATGCTGGCTGCAACGGCTTTGACAGCCTGTGGCGAGGCCATGGCCAGTCCACCTACAAGACCTGGGAACGCGTGCTGTGCCTAACCGCCACCACCAATTATACCCTCGTCAGGATGAACCAGGCTAAACCGCAGTCTGTTTTCCTGGGCATCTGTTCCACTGCTAACCTGTATGCATCGCTAGATGGAGGCCAAAGCTGGCAAAATATCTTCCCCGGCATCAACGTAACTGACTTCGCAGTCTCACAGGGCAAGACAGCATTACAAATATACGTGCTGGAAAACAACTATGTGTGCAGAGCTGAAGGCAGCTTCCAAGCCTGGCAATGGAAACAGAAAATGGACACCGGATTGGCAACAGGACATTCCATAAACGTCTCGCCCAACGGCATCATCACCGTGGGCGATGCTGGCGAGGGTAAGGTAGCCTTCTCTGCAGACAATGGCAACCAGTTCATCAGCCTCCCCCCTGTGCCTGCGCCAGGTAACATTCACGCTGTCGCCGACCCCAGAATCACAAAATACATCGTCATTTACGCCGGCAGCGACAGCCCTGGTGGCAACATCGACGCATGGGTGGTCGGCGCCACTCAGAACTGGATAGATATGGGAGCGCCACAGCGAAGTACCTACGGGCTGGCTCAAGGCGGAACGCTATACGGCGCCTGGTCAAAAGGCGGGAACAGCGGAGTCAACCGCACGCTGAACCCTGAGTCCCTGGCAGCTACCTTTGTAGAATGGGATAACCTCACCGCTGGCCTACCCGCTGGCGTGGTCTTCACCAGAGAGCCATCATCGCTGAAAATATCAGGAAGCGTTGACCTCTGGGCCATCGATAACCGCCCATACACAGCTAACACCGGCAGACTCTGGGTTTTCTACGATTGCTTCGGTGTTGGCCCCCAAATTACAACGCCGCCAAGCCGGGAATTGCTTTTGGCAGCCCCTACCCCAATAGCACCAGCAGCCAATGCCATCATGCCGATAGACCATGACAAAGGCACTATCGCCGACATTGTATTCAGATGGAGACATCCTACTCAGGCACGAAAATATGAGCTGCTGGTGGCCAAAGACAAAGAGTTCAGCCAACTGGTTACTCAGCAGCCCATAATTCCGGACAGCCCGCTCATGCCCACCTGGACGCTATCCGCCAAGGAAATAGCGCTGGAACCCACCTCCACCTACTACTGGAAAGTGCGAGTCACGCGCGATGCCACCAGCGAACCCGCCGAAGGCCAGTGGTCAGAGATAATACCCTTCTCTATAGCCGCAGCGCCAGAGAAAGAGCTATCTGCCCCCGGTCCCGAGTTGCTCACGCCAGCCAACGGCGAAACTATGGTTAACCAATCACCATCCTTTACCTGGCAACCAGTAAGCGGGGCCAATAAATATGAACTCACCCTGGCTAAAGATAGAAACCTGAAACAGCCAATCATTAGAGCCCAGATCTCCGGGACAGCCTATCAATATGATGGGACATTAGAACCAGGCAGAAGCTACTCCTGGCAGGTGAAAGTGATTGAGCCCCTCGTCAGCCAGCCCAGTCCCCTGTTCAGCTTCACTGTGTCACCGGAGCCCGCCAAACCACAGCAGAAAACAGATGGCATACCACAGACGGTAAACATAGTTACCCTGCTCTGGATAGCCATACCACTTCTCATAGTCATAATTGCTATCATCTGGCTCATCGCAGCACGAAACCGCTCCTACCGCTGATACCCCACCACTCCCACCAATTTTTCCTAGGTGGCACCTGCCCACAGGTGCATCATCCTGCGGTACAAACCATTACGGTCACCTGTAGGCGAGTGACACGTAGGAATGGCCATCAGGGTCGTGCTACTTGAAACTTGTGACTTGCAACTGTCATTTTTGCTTTCCACTCCGATATGACATACAATTAGCCACGGTGAAGTGGGTGCAAAACGAAGAGCAAATAACACAGGAGACAAATAACTCATGAGAAATGACGGCTTTGACCAATTCAAAGGCTCCCACGACTACGTAACTTCCGAACCGCTGCGAAACGCCGTAAACGTTTCCATAGCGCTGGGAAGACCACTGCTCGTTCGCGGCGAACCGGGAACTGGTAAGACACTCCTGGCGCACAGCATTGCCAAGGGTCTGGGCAAGAATCTCATAGTATGGAACATAAAATCCACCACCAAGGCTCAGGAAGGCCTTTACGTTTATGACACTGTACAAAGGTTGAACGATAGCCGCTTCGGCGACAAAGATGTCTCCAACATCAAGCACTATATCAAGCTGGGCAAACTGGGACAGGCGTTCACCTCCAAAGAACAGGACGTACTCCTCATCGACGAAATCGACAAGGCAGACCTGGAGTTTCCCAATGACTTGCTCAACGAGCTTGACGAAATGAGCTTCTACATACCAGAGACAAACGAGACCTTCAAGGCAATCCACCGTCCCATAGTAATCATCACCAGCAATGCCGAAAAGGAGCTTCCCGATGCCTTCCTCAGGCGCTGCATCTTCCACTACATCGAGTTCCCCGACCCATCCCTGATGGAGGAAATAGTCAGAGTGCATTACCCGGACCTAAAGAAAAGCCTGCTGGAACAGGCCATGTCCGCCTTCTATTCCCTGCGCCAGATCGACCAGTTCCGCAAGAAACCATCCACCAGCGAGCTGATAGATTGGATCCACGCCATCCTGGCCAGCGGCATCGGCAGCATAGACCCCGCGAAAGAGTTGCCGTTCCTCAGCACTCTTATCAAGAAGGAATCGGACTATAACCTCTTCATGACTACCTACGCTAAGAGAAGACAACTCAAAGTATCAGAGACATCTTAGGTAACGCTATAGCCGAAGGGAAACATGTTCACCGATTTCTTCTATACCCTCAGGGAAAGAAGTGTCCCCGTCTCGCTCACCGAATGGATGGCACTGATGGAGGCACTCTCCAAGGGCTGCATCACCAACTTGGATGAATTCTACTACCTGGCACGCGCCATCCTGGTGAAAAGCGAAGCCTATTACGACCAGTATGACGTAGCCTTCCAGGAATGCTTCAAGGGCATCCAGGTCCCTCCGGAAATTACGGAACAGATTATGGAGTGGCTCAAAGACCCGTTCAATCGCTTACAGCTCAGCCCAGCGGAAATGGCCCTATTAGAAACCATGAGCCTCGATGAGCTGATAGAAGAGTTGGAGAAGAGGCTGCGAGAACAGGACGAGCAACACGATGGCGGAAATTACTGGATAGGCAGAGGCGGCACATCGCCCTTCGGGCATTCAGGCGCCCACCCCGCCGGCTTCAGGCTCGGAGGCTCTGGAGGTGGCAGGAGCGCCATGAAAATCGCCGAGGAGAGAAAGTTCCGCAACTACCGTCATGACTTAACCCTAGACGTACGCCAGATCAAAGTAGCCTTGAGGCAGTTACGACAGTTAAACCGTATTGGTCCTGAAGAGCTAGACCTGGATGGCACCATAGATGCCACCTGCAAGAACGCCGGAGAACTGGAGTTTATCTGGAAACGCAGCCGTAAGAACGCGGTGAAGCTGCTACTGCTGATGGACGTGGGAGGCTCAATGGAACCTTTCGCTCACCTCTGCAGCCTGCTCTTCTCCGCTGCCCATTCCAGCAGCCACTTCAAGGACTTCCAGTATTACTACTTCCACAACTGTGTTTATGATTATCTCTACAAAGATATTGAGCGCCGCGACAGAATAGGCATCGACCACGTGCTGCGCACCACTGAATCAGATTACAAGGTGGTGCTGGTCGGTGATGCCTGCATGGCATCATCGGAGTTGATTGATTCTCTTGGCTCTATCTACTACTACGAACGCAACTACAGGCCAGGCATCGCCAGGCTAAAGCAAATAGCCCAGCACTTCACCCACTGCATCTGGCTCAATCCAGAATCCAAAAGCTACTGGAACCATCCTACCATCGCCGCCATTGCCAAGGTCTTCCCCATGTACGAGCTTACTATCGAAGGCCTGGGCCAGGCCGTCAAAAAGCTCATCGTTAAACGCTGAAGCCTATCGCCCCTCATTTCCACCACCTGCCTTGCTCAGCAACCCTTAATAATTCATTAACATTTTGGGGATATACTGTAAGTATAGGCTTGAATCTACAGCAGTGTGCCGTATGAAGGAAATTATGCGTTGATGGTCCTTACCAGGAGGATGACGGATATGCGGCAAATACATTTCTGCCCTAATTGTGGTGTACCTGTTGCTTATGTCGGGAGATTTTGCGGCAACTGCGGTGGCAATTTGAACCAATGCCAGCGGCCGCCAATTTGTAATAACACCAGCACAGTTCCCCAAGTGCAGCCCAAAACCTCCAAAGGCACCGCAACACCAATGCGTACTGAGATTCTCAAGCTGATGGCAAATCTGTTAGAAAAGCCCTCTAATACAACAAGAATCCCCAATAATCGAACTGGAACACCCTCTAAAAATTAACAGGATTTTAACATTGGCCTGTTATCATGAGGCTATACTGCATATAAAGGAGGTAAGCAAGACGGAAATGTGGCGAAGCAAAAAGTTCATTCTGGTCATGGTTTTGGCTGCTGTACTATTAGTTGGCAGCATCGGCGGCATAGCCTTTGCTGCTGACAACGGTGATAGCAACCAGCCCAAGGCTCGAAATGGAGCTATGCTGGACAAAGTTTGCGAAATCTACCAGCAAAAGACAGGAGTCGCTATCGACAAAGAAGTGCTGAAAGAGTCATTTGCCCAGGCCATGAGCGAGATGCGACCTCAGACTTCACCAGCGCGCACCGGGAAGGGCCCCGAAGCCATGCAAGACCATCTCAAGAAACTGGTCGACGATGGCAAGATAACCCAGGAACAACTTGATGCGCTTAATAAATGGTGGGAATCAAGGCCTGACGTCCCGCTTGGCTTCGGCCCTGCCGCAGGTCCCGGTAAATTCCGTGGTATGGGTGGACCGTGTGTCCCACCTCCACCGGCAGAATAGGAAACACACCTAGCACAGACATATCGAAGTCACCACAACAAGAAAAGAGGGGGGAATAAGTCCCCCTCTTTTCTTATCACAACAACAGCAACAGGCTCATGAAATAGCCCGCCCTTAACATTTACTTAACATTTGCGGTATAACATAATAGGAGCCTGCACAATCACAAAGGTATACATACATGTCAGCTAACAGAGTACTTGTAGTTGATGACGACACCAAAACGGTGGACTTGGTCAAGCTCTACCTGAACCGAGACGGCTACCGAGTCTTCACCGCTCAGAATGGCATTGAGGCACTACGCTTGGCCAGGGAGAGTCACCCCGACCTTATCGTCCTCGACCTTATGTTACCGGGCATTGACGGGCTTGAAATCTGCCGCAGGCTAAGGAACGAATCAGACGTGCCCATAATCATGCTCACCGCCAGAACCACTGACGAAGACAAGCTGACAGGCTTGGACATGGGCACAGATGACTATGTAACCAAGCCATTCAGCCCCAAAGAGCTAGCCGCCAGGGTGCGGACAGTCCTGAGACGTCTCCCCGGAGAACGCGGTCCTAACGAGATCAGACATGGCGACATAGTGGTAAATTTCCCAAGACGGGAAGTATCACTTGCCGGCAGACCCCTGCACCTTACCACGATTGAATTCAAACTACTGGCAACTATGGCCAAGGAGCCTGGCAGAATTTTCAGCCGTGCCCAGCTTGTAGAAAAGGCCCTTGGCTACGACTTTGAAGGAAATGACCGAACAATCGATGTGCATATCCTCAACCTTCGCCGAAACCTCGAGCCAGACCCCAAGCGCCCAAAGTATATTAAAACCGTGTACGGCGATGGCTACAAACTCGCTGAGATAGCAAATGATACATAGCTTGCAATTTCGCCTTCTGGCAGCTTTTGCTCTTGTGATTCTAATCACTATTAGCAGCATATTCTTCCTTATCAGCCAAGCCACCATAGCAGAAGTTCGCCAATTCGGAGAGAGGTTCGAACGCGCATATACTGGCAAGATGAGAGCCGACCTATCCCGTTACTACTCCACACAAGGAGGATGGGAAGGCATTCAACCTGTGGTAGAGCAATGGGGCGAATTATATAAGCAACGCATCATAGTAACCGATATTACAGGCACGACAATTGCCGATTCCAAGAAAGAGCTAGTAGGCAAACCTTATTCTCCTGATTCACCTGGCATGCTAATACAAAGCCCCCGTAAGGGAGCAGAAGATACCGGCACTGGTACTGAGGGCTTCGGAAGACTGCTACAACCCCCCTGGGAGCGAGAAACGATAGGCATGCTCTATATTAGCCCGGGGCTTTTAGCAGATTCAGAGCGAGTTGCCCTGCAAATCATCTACAGCAAAATAGGCCGTTTCTTCCTCTGGGGAGGCTTGATAGCAGTTGGTATCGCTCTGGCAATAACGTTCTTCATGTCACGACGAATTCTCTCCCCGGTCAGAGCGCTCACCGCCGCTGCTCAAAGCCTGGGACGCGGCGATTTCTCCCAACGGGTACAAATCAAAGACAAGGGTGAGGTAGGGGAACTTACCAATGCCTTCAACTCCATGGCAAGCGACCTGGAGCGTGCCGAGTCATTGCGACGCAATATGGTAGCAGATGTAGCCCACGAGCTGAGAACCCCGCTTTCCAACTTGCGCGGCTATCTCGAGGCAGTTCACGACGGGATTATCAAACCAGATGTGGATACCATCCACTCCCTCAATGAAGAAGCAATGCTGCTATCACGGCTGGTCGACGACCTCCAGGAACTCAGCCTGGTTGAGGCAGACAAAATAAAGCCAACCCGCCAACCCGAACAAATAGCTGACCTCATCAAACAGGCGATGGCAACGACACAATCTCAAGCTACAGCAAAGGGTCTATCTTTGACAGCAAACTTGCCTGACAACCTGCCACCAGTCGATATCGACCAGCAACGAATCGCTCAGGTTCTGCACAATCTAATAGAAAATGCCATTGCCCACACCTCTGAAGGCGGTACCATTACAATCGATGCCAGGGAATGCCAGAACTGGGTCCAGGTAAGCGTCACCGACACCGGAGAAGGCATCCCGCCTGAGGACCTGCCTAATATCTTTGAGCGTTTCTACCGCGTGGACAAGTCCCGAGCCAGAGCCACCGGCGGTACCGGCCTAGGCCTTACCATCGCCAAGCGCTTGGTCGAAGTTCATGGCGGCAAAATCGAAGTTCAAAGCGAGCTGGGCAAAGGGAGCCGCTTTACGTTTACCATCCCTGTATTTGCCCAATCTTAACAATTCATTAACAGTTTTCTGCTATGATTAGCAGTCACATATCTCGACTCCAATTCAACCCGAATGAAAGCCTTACGAATGAATAACAAAACGCTACTGAAAATCATGGCATCGATGATGGCTATCTGCGCCATCATCCCGCTTGGCATAGGTTGCGTCGCTAAAAAGTCCACGCCAGCACAACCGACACAGACAGTCGCCATACAGCGTGGCAATTTGACAATATCTGTACCGGTAGATGGCAATTTGGTAATGCCCCAGGCTTTTGACCTCCGTTTCGGCACACCAGGCGATGTCAGGGACGTACTGGTAGAAGAAGGAGACCACGTAAAAGCAGGAGCAATACTGGCAATGCTGGACAACACCACGCAGAGATTGGACATCCAATCGGCCAACGCCTCTTTGCAGAGAATCTTAAGCAATCTCTACCAAACCGTGCCACGTCTGCCCCAATTTCCGAACCAACTTTACGATGTCAACACGGTGACTACGACTACTACTACAACTGTTTGGGATTGGCGTGAAGGGTACGATTCTCTGGGTAATCCCATAACCGATTCTCCACTTCCTGGCGGGAATCAAGGATACATCGGAGTTCCCAGTACCGTTACCACGACCACGACCAGGACTACTATTAAAGCAATACCAAATACTCTCCATTCAGATACCAGTTATCCATTTTACTACCCCAACCACACAGCCTTGATAGCGTTTGCCTGGGCACAAGAAGCGCTCTCCAGAGCAGAT
>Ga0194113_10002613_pt1 | contig 24491 bp, 18 predicted proteins | sample TA2MahC200mmetaG_FD_146193 | JGI IMG/M metagenome (GOLD analysis project Ga0194113, IMG submission 146193) | Freshwater microbial communities from Lake Tanganyika, Tanzania - TA2015017 Mahale Deep Cast 200m | ecosystem: Environmental > Aquatic > Freshwater > Lake | place: Tanzania: Lake... | reverse complement strand
CAGTCCTCTGCGCGCCGCACACCTCAAAGCACGAAACGCGCAGAGACGTCCCTCGATGACAGACCACCATCGGTAGGGCGCGCAGTCCTCTGCGCGCCGCACACCTCAAAGCACGAAACGCGCTCAACCGCCTCTCGAATTCAGAACCGCCACCGGGGGGCAAGCTCAGCCGAATTGCGCCGGTTGACCGGTCGTGGCTAGGACGGCGTGCCAGAGGTCGCCACCGGGATCGACGCGCTTCTTGGCGTCGGCCAGGCGCTCGATGGGCACATGAGTGAAGGCATCGTGCATCAGCCCGATAACCAGACCGGTCTTGCCTGCCATGGCAGCGTGGACCGCGTTTCGAGCGAATTGATCGCAGAGGATCGAGTCCTCCGCGTCGGCGGGTCGGGAGCGGATGATGTAGCTTGGGTCGAAATAGCGCAGCACGAACGGGATCTTCTCCCGCTTGAAATACTGGGCGATCCGATCGCGGAGGTGCAGCCCGATGTCCCCTAACCGGAGGTTGCCAGAAGCGTCGCGGCTTTCCCCCTCGGCCGAGAGCAGGTCTTGCCCGGCGCCTGTCAAGGGGTGCCTTACTGCCCGCCACCCGTCAGTCGCGCCACCAGGAAATCGCGGAAGCCATCGAGGCTTTTCCAGGCTGTGGCCACTCGCATCGACTTGGCCTGATCGTCCAGCAAGGTGAATCCCTTTTCATCCACTCGAACGCCCAGTTGCTCCATGGTGCAGAGCTCCTGGGTGAAGGCCAGATAGACGGCTACCGTGTCGAACAGCGTGCTGGAGCGGCTCTCGGCCACTCGGTTGTTCTTGTCTTTGTCGGTGCTCCAGAAGCGGTAATTGGCGACGATGGCCGCCGCGACGGGATCCCGGGAATCCCGCACACGCGCGTAACGGTCGCCACTCAACTCGACCAGGCCGCAGGTGTCCAGCGGGGTGATGGTGATGTCCCACGGAGCGCTCAGGACCTTCTGGCAGGCCTTGGCATCGGCCCGCACGTTCCATTCGGCCGAGATCTTCGGGCTGCCGCCATAACCCAACCGCACGCTGCCGTGCATCCCCACAAACCGCGCCCGGTGCGCAATCTTTGGTTCGCGCTCCAACGCCGCCGCGAGGTTCGGCAACGGTCCGACCGCGATAACGGTGATCGGCTCCTCGGACTGCATGATCGTATCGATCATAGCCTGCACACCGTCCGAATGGATCTTGCCCGGATACGACTTGAGGTCGTAATCCTTGACCCATTCCCGCTGCGGGCCCGAGTCGTCCGGGTTAAGCGGCAACCCTCTGCCAATGGGAATGTCGGTTCGGCCTGCCGCCTGCAAGAATTTGGCGAAGATCTTCGTCCGATACTCCGGCTTGCCGTAATCGCCGACCACCAACTTCACGTCCAACTCCGGGCACTTGAGCAACAGGCCCAACGCCCAGGTGTCATCGATGTCATCCCCAATGTCCGAATCGTAAATGACGGGAATTGGCTTGCCGGCCGCCTGCGCGGCGGCGGGCGGGAACGTTAGTGAAAGGGCCAAGCCCAGAGCCGTCAGCGCGGTCAACCCCACGGCGCGGCGGCAACCATACGGCAGCGAGGAGGTTCTCATCGTCATGGCGGAGGATTGGAGCATCCTCGGCGACGTCTTTCGAGCGTTATTTTGAATCGCGGGACGAAGACCCCGAGGCGTTTGTCCTGATCGCCTGGCGGGAGCGTGGCTGGCTGGAGGAGGTGGCTCCGGGCAGAAGCGGCCGCGAGCAGCCGGCATCGGGTCCCGAACCATGCCCCTCCGTCCTGACCCTTGAACCGGTCGATCGCCTACCCTGCGTCGTCATCCTGCCCTCGCTCAGATCTCCTGCGACCAGCATGGTCACGGTGTCCTCGCGCGGTAAAACGCCGCAGCCATCCCAGGGTCAGCATCGCTGAACTGGAGGGTACCCTGCGCGAACGTGTTGGTCCACACCGGCGACCAGGCGCGCAGATCCTGTGAGCGCTCGACGACGACGGTCCGTCCGGGCGACCCTGCCAGGGAGAAGCCAAACTGGCCAGCCTGGAATCCGAAACTCGGACCGTTGGCGGCGATCTCGATCGCTGCTCCAGCGCGAAAGGCCGCTTCCGGGGCGAAGGGGCCGTGTTGTCCCGCGGAGTCGATGGCCTGGACGCTCCAAAAATAGGTTCGCCCTTCCACCAGGTTGCGCAACGCCCAGGAGCGGCTTGCGCCAGGGTTGGTATGCGCGGGCAGAGCAGCGGGGGAGAGGACATCCGCGGCCCCGGGTCGAGTGCCGACCCGCACCACGTAGCGCAACCCAGCGCTCGGAGTCTCGGCGTCGGTCGCCGCGCTCCAGGAAAGCTCGACCCGGCTTCCCTCCACGACCCGCGCGAGTCCGCCCGGTGCGGTCGGGGGTGAGTTAGGAGGGTTGAGATCGTTCCTCACCGCCGCTGCGCCGGTGAACAGATCCGCGTCGCCGTCGTTGTCGTAATCGCCCCAAACGGCGCTGGAATTGTCCACGTCCCTCAGCTCGGCTTGGACAGGCTCGAACGTGCCGTCGCCTCGGTTGCGGTACAAGCGCGTGGCCGGAGTGAGTGTCGGGGGCTTGAACGGGTTAAGCGGGTCAACGGGATCCGTGGGCCGAAGGACCCCGGTGATCAGCAGATCGAGGTCGTTGTCGTTGTCGTAGTCGCCCCAAGCCGCCGAGCCGCGCGCCACGTGGTCGAAGGTCGTGAGCACCTCGGTGAGTGCGATCCCGGCGGCGTGCCCCGTCCACGTTACCGTAAGGAACGCTAGGCTACAGGCCAGCCAGAGGATCGTCCGAGGCAAAGATGACGCCCGCCTACTGGCCGAGCGGGGTCCGGAGCCGGTTGACCCCTGCGCCTGACCGCTTCTGACGCGATCGTTGCTGGTGGTATGCTTACGTGTCGTTCGGCTGCCTCGGCAGGTCCGCCGGCCCTCACACCAGGGACCGCCCAGGGACGCTACTGTGGAAGCTCTGCTGCTGCTCTGTGGCCATTGGTTGTTCATCCGCGGGTTACCCTCGCCGAGCTTGGCGCAGTTGTGAATCCGCCCACGGGCGTAATTTGGGGTAAGCCCTGGTGCGTATTTTGTCTACGCCCTGGCGCGTAGGGCCCTCGAACAAGCAGCCACCAGTCGCATGCCCAGCAGACCGCGTGCTCGCGGGCGGCGACGGCGGATTCGCCCGCCCACATGACCGAGCAGGCTGTCGTGGCGGTTCGCCACGGTCTTCATGGAGTCGTGGTGGCGTTGGTCCCCGTCACCCCGTTGGTCGACGGTTGGGTCCTGAGCTGCTGGCAAGTCTGTATGAAAGCTGCGCCCGTCCCGTGCCCGCCGTATTTCGCCTCGATCGCGATCGCCGCAATCATGACGAGCAGATCACCGGTACGCCCGGCCCGGTCCTGATAGTAGGCATCGAGCTTCTCTAGGGCCGTGCGCTCGCTGGCCGTCATGCCGTCGCTTCCCCTGAATCGCTCGATGGCGGCTCTCGCCGCTTGGACCCCGTCCCGCTCTTCGATCGCGAGGATCTGCACCGTCCATGAGACAACTCGGCTGGTCAGGAGTGGCTCAAGTTCCCGGGCAAACTCCTTTGCCATCGCAAAGTTGTTCGTCTTCACCGCGGCTGCGATTTCACCCAGTTTGCCGGCGATCGCTTCCAGTTCCTGGTAGCCTTCCTTCGATTCCTTCACGAACCGCTTGGCGTCGTCGCAGCCAAGAAGGCTAACCAGTGCTGCCACGCAGAGCATCGAGCTGGCGAATCGTGTCATACGCACCATGCCGCCGAAAGGTGCTCTTCATGTCAATCGCCAAGACCAACGTGAACGATTCGGGTGTGCGCTTTCATCGGCTGAGATGGCTAACGTGGGAGCTTACGGGTCGCGCTCCCGGCTGAGCTCGTTGCGCCAGGCATGACTTTGCACAGCCTCTGGCCTGCTGCTTCCTCATGGGTCACTGAGATGGACTACAAGTCGGCAGTAGGGCGCGCAGTCCTCTGCGCGCCGAGCTTCCTGTGTCCACGGTGTGGTTTACGGCGCGCGGAGGACTGCGCGCCCTGCCGCGCCAGCCCACGTTTCCGCCTACCCCGCCCCATATTCTCCGCAAGAACCTGCGCCTCCGTGTTGGCAAGTGCCGGTTCCCGATGGTAGGCTCGCATCCGACATATGAATGCGCCGCAACCGCCGCGAATTAACGGCCACACCGGCGCCGCGACAGCGGCGACTGGCAGCTCCAGCGGTGGGGCGCGCAGCCACGTCAGCAAGGCCCAACCCCGGCTGACGCAGACGGTTTGAGCAACGAGGTTCACATGGACAAGACACGCGCTTACAGGCTCGTCGAAGAAGTCCGGCTCCAGTGCCGGTTCGCCCAACTCGCTTACCAGAACTTGCGTGCGGCCGTGAATACGCCGGATACGGAGCGGGTTTTCGTCCACGCCCACTCGGTAGCGCAACACGCCGTGAACGTCGCGCGCTTGCTCTGGCCGGAACGGGCCGCGTCGGCGGCACGCGGCGAGTTCCTGCGCTCGGAGCTCAAGGCGACCGACACGACGCCGCTGCGCGGGCGCGAGTTGCTGGCGCAGGCCAAGCCCTCCGACGAACAGTACGAGGACTGGGTGGCGACCCTCGACAACGCCAATTACGTCGACCTGAACATCATGCCCCAAACGGCGCTCGGCCCCGGCAAACAAGATACCTTCCAGCGCAGCCTGGATCCCGACCTGCTCCAGTTCCAGTTCCGCGGCGAGACATGCGACCTGGCCAAGCTCGTCGAGGAGATCCGACGGCTCGAGGGGACATGCCAGCAGTGGCTGCGCGGGCACACGCCCTGGTAAAGCAAGTACCGGAGCCTCGCCCTACCTGAGGGGCATGTTCAAGCGGCCTCTTGACTTGCGCCCGCGCCATGCCAGCGCTCAAGCCGGGCTCGGAGCGGCTCGAGGTGGCTAGCCTCGGTGGCGAGGCCTGGGAAATCGCGCAGGATCTGCTCGAAGGTGGGGAGTTCGCCCCAAGCCGTGACGGTGAAGACCTCGAAGGCATGGGCCGAGGCGATGCGCAACTCGCGGTTCTTGCGATCGAATCGGTGCCGCAGCGTCAAGCGCCACTCTTCGAGGCTGCGTGGTGCAGCCATCCGATGTCGGCCCACCCATGGAAGCCACTCGGCAATTTGGGATTGGTGGCACCAGGTCATCGCGCAGATCTGGTCGTAGGCGTCCTCGACATCCACCGCCAAATCGTGCGTGTTGTCGCCGAACATGTACCCATCATAGACGGCGACGATGACCGGCACTTTGCAGGGCTGCGACTGGGTTTCGGCGGCGGGGTATTCCGGCGTGAAGGCGTGCGGCACGTTGATCATGTAGGCCACTTCGCGAAGGGCTTGGGCCACGGCCACGTGGTCCACGTGCACCCCAGCCAGAGGATCCACCGGCAGAGGCGGCGCCAAGAGATAGTCCGGCTCGAAATCCCGAATGGCTTTCCACAGGGCCGCCAGTAACTCGGGCGTCACCCGCAAGCACGCCTCGCGCGGCACCTGGCCGTTGGGCAGCCGCAGGAGGTCGAATTCGTAGCCACCGATCTGGGCCGAACGTGCTTGTTCCTCGAGCCGGAGCCGGCCGGTCTCGGCCCGCGTGCGGCAGTGGTGGCCGGCCTGGCCGTCGGTGCAAACGATCACCCGGCCGCGAAACGCGCTGCCGAGTTGCCGCCGCCACAGCTCGAAGGTGCCCGAGGCGGTGAATTCGTAGTCGTCGAAGTGCGCGTGAATGTAGAGGACTTTCATGGCGGCAAAGCAACCGCAGCCGCGGCGCAGGCGGCGAGTCTCAAACGCGCCTCAGGCCGTGGCTCGGCAGCGCCGACGGAGTGCGTCATTGCGCCAGCCGATAGAAGGTCGCCTGGGCCGTTGGGGCCACCGAATGCGGGCTCGTCGCCCCGGCAACATCCGTCCACATGCCCAGCAAAGTCGGCGCCGATTGCAGCCGGCCTGCGCCAGCCCACGTGATCACCGCCTGCGCGCCTTCGCGCCGTATGGCGAGCGGTCCTGGGGCGCCCTGGAGGAGGTTGAGTTGGGCGAGGGCCTGCCGCGGTTGGCCGCCCAACCGCGTGAACACCCCGCCCACAAGCACCGGGCCCGCGCCGCGGATCGCCAGCGCATTGACCGCGAAGTCCGTGCCCAACACCGGGTCCATGCCCCCGTCCAATTGCCCGGTTGGACCGATCAGGGCCAAGTTCTGGCGGGGTGCCCCGTTGAATTGCGTAAACTCTCCACCCACAAGCACGCGGCCGTCCGGCAGCAGCCGCATCGTGTACAGCGCCGGAAAGTCACCGCCCGCCACCCCGTCGCTCGGAGCGAAGCTCAGATCCAGGGTGCCATTGGCCAACAGGCGAGCGATGCCACGACGAGCCTGGCCGTTGACACGCTCGAACGAGCCGCCCACCAAGATCTTCCCGTCCGGCTCGAGGCCAAGCGCGGTCACAAAGGGGAACTCGCCCGTGAACTGCAGATTAGCCGCGAAGCCCGAGTCGAGCGTGCCGTCGGCGTTGAGACGCGTGAGATGGGAACGAGCCTGGTTGTTCACGCGATCGAAGAAGCCGCCCACCAGCAACTTGCCATCCGGCTGCACCACGATGGTGTAGGCCTCGTGAACGATGCTCGGGTCCGCCTGATAAGCCAACACCGGCTGGAAGGTCTGATCGAGCGTGCCATTGGGCTGGAGCCGACCCAACCGGCTGCGCGCGATCCCATTCAACTGCGCGAAATCGCCGCCCACCACTATCTTCCCGTCCGTTTGCCGGGCGATGGTGTAGACCTCGCCGTCTGGACCCTGGCCCACCAGGAAACCCTCATCCACGGTCCCATCGCTCTGGAGCCGTGCCAGATTCGGCTGCGCTAGCGTCCCCACTTGGTCAAAGGCCCCGCCCACCAAGACCTTGCCGTCCGGCTCGAGCACCAGCGCGTTAATCCAGCCGTCCGGACTGAAGATCTGGTCGAAGCCCAGATCCAAGGAACCGTCCGGATGGAACCGGGCAAGATGGTTGCGCCAACTCCCGTTGGCCCGCTCGAATCGACCGCCCACGACCCAGCGGCCGTCCGGTTGCGCCACCACCGCCGAAATGCTGTCCACCATCTCGAACCAGGCGTCCCCGTGCGAGAAACCGCTGTCCAGGGCGCCCGAGGGCTGCAACCGCGCCAGGTGATGCCGCGGCACACCGTTGGCCCGCTGGAACACCCCCGCCACCAGAATCTTCCCATCCGGTTGCAGAGCCAGCGCGTTGCCCCACGTCTGCGAACCGTCCGACCACTCGAGCCCGCGGCCCGGATCGAACCCGCCGTCCGCCATGCCGTCGGAGCGAAGCCGGGCCAGGCCATTGAGCGGCACCCCGTGGAGGTTGTCGAAGTCGCCCGCGACCAGCGTCGTCCCATTCGCCAGCGGGACCATGTCATGAATGGCCGGGCTGATGCCCGTGAACCCACCCAAGGGGTCGAACCCTTCGTCCAGCGAACCGTCGCCGCTCAGCCGCGCCAGGCCGGGCCGGCTCAAGAAATCGACCGTGTCGAAAAACCCCGCAATCAGGGCTTTGCCGTCGCTCTGGACCCGCGCCACCATGACTTCAGGCAAGCCCGCCCCACTATCAAGCAAAGCGATGAACCCGGGGTCCACGCTCCCGTTCGAGCGTAAACGCACCAAGCCGCCCGCCGGCACACCGTTGAACTCGGTAAAGAAACCCGCCACCAGCACGCCCCCATCCGCATACAGCGCCAAGTCGTTCACGTAGCCCAGTTGGTTCCCCACACCCGTGCCCGGATCGAAACTGCGATCCAGACTCCCATCGGCGTTAAGCCGCGCCACGCCGCGTCGAGCCACCCCGTGCACCTCGTCGAACGCGCCCCCAATCAGCACCTTCCCATCGGGTTGGAGTCGCACCGCCGTGAGCACCACGTCCGCTCCCCCGACCGGCACCTCGAATGCAGCGTCCAAACCGCCCTGCGCCTCCAATCGGGCCAGGCCCACCCGGGGCACGCCATCCACCTCGACGAAGTCCCCAGCGATCAGGATCCGGCTGTCCCCCTGGATCGCCAAACCGTAAACGTTGCCGAAGACGCCCCCACCCACTTCGAACGTCGTGTCCACGCTCCCGTCTGGATGGAGCCGGGCCACCCCCGCCCCCGGAACGCCCTGCGCCAAGTCGAAGGTCCCAGCCACGATCACTTTGCCGTCCGGTTGCAGCGCCGTCGAAAGCAAGCCCGTCTCGGCAGTCGTGGTGATCGCCGGTTTGAAACTCGGGTCCAGCTCCACAGACTGCGCTAGGCCGACCGCGCATGCGCCGCTCAGAAAGAGGAGCTTGCCGAACCGGTGTTGAAGGGCTTGAGCGATGTTCATGAATCTGAATCTGACGCAGCCCCAGCGTGCCGCGAAATCCTCAGAGGCGCAATCGGTTTGTCAGCCGCCGCGTTATACCCCAGTTCCCCGCGCCGCGGCCAAAGCTCCCGCGGCTCGAAGAGACCCACGGGCGTGACGATGCCCGTGATGAGCTCCGGCGGCGTGACGTCGAAACCCGGGTTGCGCGCGCCGCTGGTCGGGTTGGCCACGCGCACCCACGTCCGCCGCCCCTGCCCCGTAACGCCCCAGGCGCCCAACACCTCCTCGGCGCTGCGTTCCTCGATCGGGATCTCCCGGCCGGAGGTCAGCGTCCAATCGATCGTGGACAGCGGGATCGCCACGTAAAAGGGCACCTTGTGCCGGTGAGCGAGCACGGCTTTGGTGTAGGTGCCGATCTTGTTCGCCACTTCGCCCGTCCGTCCCAGCACGCGGTCGCTGCCCACGATCACCAAGTCCACCTCGCCCCGCTGCAGCAAATGCCCAGCCGCGTTGTCCGCAATCACCTCGTGCGAAATCCCTTGCTGCGCCAGCTCCCACGCCGTCAGTGTCGCCCCCTGCGCCCGGGGCCGCGTCTCGTCGCAATACACGTGGAACTGCCGACCCTGCGCCTGTGCCGCGTACAACGGCGCGGTGGCACTGCCCACATCCACAAAGGCCAGCCAACCGGCGTTGCAGTGCGTCAGAATCCGAGCCCCTTCGCGAATCAGCGGCGCGCCGTGCTTGCCAATAGCCTCACAGTGAGCCACGTCTTCGTCGGCGAAGGCCTCAGCGGCCGACAGCGCCAAGGCCTGCTGCTCCGCCACCGTGCGGCCGGTGGCGACCAGTCGCCGAACCGCGTTCAAGGCGTTCACCGGGTCAACCGCGGTCGGGCGCGCGCCTGCCAGGGTGGCATAGACCCGTTCGAGGTGCGCCCGAAAGCGCTTGAGGTCCGACCCGCGGAACGCCCGCGCGCCTTGGGCCAGACCAAAGGCCGCCGTAGCGCCGATGGCGCCCGCGCCACGGACCGTCATGTCGCGGATCGCTTGCGCCGTTTCTTGGAAGCTGCAAGTGCTGACCCGCCGGAAGCGGTGAGGCAAAAGCCGCTGGTCGATCAACCGGACAACGTTCCGCGGCGAGTCAAAGGCAACCGTGCGATACGGGCGGGCCTGACCTCGGACTAGGACCTGCATAGCGATAGTGTCCGCGCCCGCTCGAGGCTAACGCACCTCGACCTGCATCGCGCGAATCCGGCTCCGGAGCTGTCGGTAAAGCCGGTGTTTGCGGAACGCCGCCAGATCGGGATCGCGGGACAACCACCGGAAATCCCGGAACCCGCGGTCGATGGCGAGATTCAGTGCGGCAAACGCCGCCTCCGGCTGGAGGGTCAGCGCGTAGCTGCAGGCCAAGTTGTAGTGCGCCATGGGGTCTGCCGGACGCAGCCGCGCCAACTGCTCGTCCACCTCGAGACCTTCTCGATACCGGCCGCGGCGGGTGTAGTTATCGCCCAACAACTGCAGCGCCTCGACATACCCAGGATCGCGCCGCGTCAGCCCGGCGAGAAAACTGATCTCGACGTCCAGCTCCCGCAATTCCTCGCCCGTCAGTTCGACCTTTCGACGTTGTCCCATATCGCGGCGTCGGATCATGACAAAGACCCCCTGCAAGTCAAGGTCGCCGAGGATCAGTGCCCGTGACCCACCTCTACTGATCAGAGCTCGGGACAGACGACAAGTTGTTGGTAGGGCGGCACTCTGGCGAGTGCCGCTGTTTAGGCCGTGAACGACTAAGGCCCGGCCTGGGGCGGCCGGCGGATCGAACAGCGGCGAACGCCAGTTCGCCGCCACGCCAGGGCTCGTTGCCGTCGCCCTCTGGAAGTAGGCCTGATCCCCCATGGTGGCTGTTCGCAGCTCGCCCCCCCCTAACCGGTAGGCCACCGATGAGAAGGGTCCTCATTTATTCGCCATGATCATAATACTTGACACGCTCGAACGGCGGGCATGCAGTCCTAAAGGCCTGGCAGGATTGAGATTAAGGTTGAGGCTCGACACCCGCGAGCGAGCTGAACTTCGTGCTGAGGACCTGCCGAAACCGGCCGTCCGCCTCCCGCACGATGAACAGGGCGGCCGCGCCCGGCCAAGTCTCGATGAACTCCAGACCGCGCTCGAGACCTAGCACAAACAGCGTGGTGCCAAGGGCATCGGCAGTCAGGCTGTCTGGAGCCACGACGGAGACGCCCGCCAAGTTGTGCTGCACCGGCCAACCGGTCCGCGGATCGAACAGGTGACTGAGGCGTCGGCCCTGGGCGTCGGAGAAGAACTTCTGGTAGTCGCCCGAGGTGGAGAGGGCTTGATTCGACAAGGCGGCCACGGCAGCCATCGGATCGCCTTCGCGCCAATGCTCGAGCGGGGCCGAGATGCCCACCCGCCAGCGCGACCGACGCGCGTTGTGGCCCGACACGCGGACTTCACCCGCAATCGCCACGTAGACGTTGGTCAATCCGCGCCCTCGCAAGAAGCCCACGACTTGGTCCACCCCAAAGCCCTTGGCGACCCCACTCAGGTTCAGCGCCAGCCCTGGGATCGCCTTGGCCAACTCGTTGCCTTCAGACACGCTAAGGTGTCGCCAGCCCGTCCGAGCGAGTGCGGCGCGGAGCTCGGCTGCGTCCGGCACGGCACGTTGCTCGGTCTGCTCGCCAAAGCCCCAGAGGTTGATCACCGCGCCCAGTGTGGGATCGAACGCCCCTTGCGAACGCCGGCTGAGGTCGAGTGAGAAGCGGATCACGCGGGCGAACTCGGCTGAGACCCGGAACGGCCGCTGCGCCGGGGCAAGGTTGAATCGGGACAGCTCGCTGTCGGCTTGGTAATGGGACATCTGCCGGGTGACCTCGGCCAACTTCCGCTCGACTTCGAGCTTGAGCGCCTCGAGTCGGTCAGCCGACAAATCCGCACCCACAACCTGGACGGTGTAGGGGCTGCCCATGGTGCGACCTTCCCATCGGACCAGCGGCAACTGGGCGGTTTCCTGGGCGGCTGCGCTCCACGCAAGCAGGACGAGACGCAAGCCACAGCGGGCGCCGTGCAGAGGCCATCGACTGAGCCGTGGCAGGCGCATCGGGTCGAAGGGCGGCTACGGCACCCGAAGTCGGTAGAAGAGCGACGGGAGGACCCACTCGATCGCGTTGGTGAAACTGAGCTGACCCAGCGCATCGAACGTCCCCGACCCCGCAAGCGTCCATTGGTCCCCAGGCTGAGTGGGGTTGATCGAGCTCAGCAGCGTGCAAACGCCATTCGCCGGGCCACTGAGGTCCAGCGTCAGCCGGGAGCCTTCGCGGCGGACACCGGTGAAGCGCGCCGGCACAACACCGATGACGATGCCAAACGATTGCGATGCGTTAGGTAGGGTGCCATTGGCAGCGGTGAGGTTGCCCGTGTAGGTCCCGGCGGTGGTGGGCGTGCCGGAGATCAGGCCGCCGGGGCTGATGCTCAGCCCGGGCGGCAGACCCGAGCTGCCGAAGGCGATCGGCGTCGTGCCCGTGGCGGTGCAGGCGAAGCTGTAAGGCACACCGACGGTCCCCTCGGCCGTTGGGGGTGCGCTGACGATCGTCGGCGCAACGGGCGGCGGCGTGTCTGGCGTCCAGGTGACGCGCATACTGGCGAAATGGGCGCCTTGATTCGGGTACGTGTTGGTGGCGCCGGCGGGGCCCTTGACCCAGGACAACCCGCCGGAGGTGAACGGACCTTGACCGTTGTCTTCTGCGTACTGCACCCAGAACTTGTATTGGCCGTCGGGCACCAGGTTGTTGTTGGCGTCGCGACCGTTCCAGGTGCAAATGACGGGGCTGTTGGTGCCTTTATAGTCGGCTGCCGTCGCGCTGGAGTAGCCGTCCAGGGCCGTGCTGCCGGCCTTGGCGTTGTACCATTCCCGACAGTGGCTGTTCCAATGCGAGGCGCCGATCGACGGACCCTGCTTGCGCAGCGTCTTGAGGAACGCACCCGAGCTAGTGGTAACCCACACCACGGTCCAGTGCTTGGTGCCGGAGCCGTTGTAGTCGAGCAGGGTGACTTCCACCCGTGCCGACCCGCCGGTCTGGGCGCGCGCGGTACGCTCGAACAATAAAGGGCTCAACAGGACCAGCACGAGGCTCAGGAGGTTGGCGATCGTCTTCATGATGAGCGAAGGGGCTTCCCAGGCTGCGGGTTGCATGGCACCCGACCCTGGCCCAGACCTTGACCCCGGGCTTTACGAATCTTGGCGAGAACCAGCCATCGGTTGCGGTCGGCGCGGCAACGGACGGACAGCCGGCGGTCCAACTGCACCCTGCCCGCGCCGGCCCGCTCCTCGAGGTCAGCGCCTCGGTGATCGGGGGAAGCTCGCTCAGTGGTTGGATCGTATGGACCCCGCTCCCCGGGATGTCGAAGGCAATCACATCTGCGCCCGGATTGGCATTGGCGGCCGTGATCGCCTCCCGCAGGGTGCATTCCGCGGCGTTGCAGACACCGTCGCCTGGATCGAGGGTCGAAGTAACGACAAACGTGTCAGCGCTGGAGCGCGGTGCGGCAAGCAGCGGCACTCCGCTCAGCAGCAGCGGAGTCCATCGGTGGACTGCCACCCGGACAGAAGAACGCGGGTGGGGACCTCGAACGATTGGCTTCAGCGACGGATGTCTGAGAGGTGGCTTCATAGTGTGAGCAGTGGTGTGGAGAGACGGGAGGGTCGCCATGCCTGACGGGAGCAGCCGGATCCTTGGCGTTGGTTGAGGGAAACCACCGCTCCGAGTTGCATGCCGTGCAGCCCGAGGAACGCATACCGGTTGCGAGGTCCCCCCTGCCGGCCTCCGGTGGACGGCAGGACCATGCTCCGAGTCATACAACCGCCAGAGGCAACGGCGGCCAACTACTACCCGGCCGGCAGGGTGTCGAGCAGGAAACCAGCGGAACCAGCGTCCGGGGCCGGTTGGAAGTGGGTGAGGTCAGCGTAGCGGCGAACTGGCGTTCGCCGAAACCGCACGGTGCGCCCCACCCGTCGGCGGATGCCAATCCGCCGCTACACGCCAGAGTCATTGACCCGTGACCAGGTGCAGAGCCCGATGAAGAGCTTGGGGGGTCACCCCTCGAACGAGACAGCTCCACTAACTTGCTGCCACGAGCTCCCATCCTCACTTCGGAAGACGCGAAAGACCTGACTCCGCCGCTGAAGTCGCAGCCAAGTGGGAAACCTTGTCAGAGGTCCGCCGGCACCGTTCGGCCACAGCTCTGGATAGGCCGGTCCCGTGGCCGCCCGGCTCTCGACCCACCAAGCGTAGTTGCCTGATGCCATGAGGTAGGCCGCCACGAATGGACTATCGAAGTCGAGTGATGCTCTCGCCATGATACCGGCTGCCGGTACTCTCGCGGCCGACTCGAGGGCCTCCACTTGCACGCCGATGTCGAAATCGCCCTCGATCTGCTCATGGCTGAAGTGGAAGTCGTCGCCCCAATAGGTGCCGAAGCCGCTCGCCACCACCTCGATGGAGCCGTCTCCCCGATAGGTGGTGAAACCGGGGTCAGGAGGATGGCCGACATCGCTGCCTTGGAGTCGCCGGTCGGGCAGCAGCGTAGGCGACTGATTGACCTCGCGGATAACGAGCGTGACCACGTTGGTCGTCCGGAACTTGGGCGAGGCGATGGCGGTCGCGACAACCGTGATTTCATTGGTGCTGGGGCCCTGCGCCTCGGTGGGCGTCCAGCGGATCAGCCCGTCATCGGGATCCATGGACATCCCGGCGGGCACCTCAGCTCCGAAGGTGAACGCATGCAGTCCGTAGTCCGCGTCCGGGCCGGTGACGAGGTTCGTGACCACCAACTCCGAGAGCTCGTCGCCGTATTGGATCGGGAGCGGAGGAAGCTGCGGCGGCGTGTTGGATCGGCTCAGGACCAAGTTGTATTTACACGCTTCGACGCTGACCCGGAAGATGCGGGCATCGGTCACGCCTGGTGGCTGAGGGACGAGCCGGCGGGGTGTCTCGGTCCTGACCTGCTCCAACATCTGGTGGAGGAAGACCGGGTCGGGTTCGGAAGCATGCGGCACGGCACCTCCAGCGACTGAGGATAACAGCGGCTATAGGCCACGCCGTTGGCGAACATCATGTCCGTGTCCACCGGCCCATCCCACTTGATGACGGTGGTTGTCGGGTCCTCTCCCACCAAGCTGGCGCTCAACCGGGCGAAGAAGTCCAGGGTCCGGGTGATCCGATACGTGCCGGCTGGAAAGTAGACCGCCGCGGCGTGGCCGGGTGTGGCGACCTCGTGAAGGGCCTGCTGGATGGCGTCGGTGTCGTCGGCCACACCATCGCCGACCGCGCCATAGTCGCGCTTGACGTTAGCCCAACTGGGGAACGGCCCGACGAACTCCTCGTCCACCCAGCCGAAGAACGGGGCCTCGGTGCCGGCGGTTACGAGGTTGGCGGCCGTCGAGCGATCCCGCAGTCCGGCGACCTGCACCGTGTAGGGGATGCCCGCCGATTGGGGACTGGTCGTGAGGACGACGGTCTTGCGATCGGCCAGCAGCACGGCGCTCGAGACGGTCAGGCTGCCGCTGAGAGCGTAGTTGGCGCTGTTGGTTGCATCCTCGAGCCGGATCGGTTCGGAGAAGGTCAGGGTGAGATGTTCGTTGGAGACATTGCCCTCGGCCGAGAGCAGGGCGGGCGGGGTGGTGTCAGGGCTGACCGTGAGGGTGGCGCTTTGACTGGTCGCGGTGGCGCCCGGTGTGGAAACGAGGCAGTCGAACCGGTCGCCATCGTCGCCCAGGGCCAACTCCGACAGGAACAGGCCGGGGCTGTTCGCACCAGGGATGGCGACGCCGTTCCGGCGCCATTGATAGTAGAGGTTGGAAGGCGAACCTGTGGCTTGGAGAGTGAAGGCGCCGGATTGGCCTTCGGCAGCGGTGACGCTCTCCGGCTGTTGGGCGATCGCGACGACGGCGCCGGTGGGATCGCCGAGCACGGCCAGGTGCGCCCCGGCGATGGGGGGATGCCCATCGCGCAGCGGCGGCTGACCGGGCATGCGCCAGGCCAAGCCGAGCACGTTGCCGGCGCTGCTGGTGGCGAGGACCTCGAGGTAGTAGGCCTGGCCGGCCTCGAGGCGGATGGGCAGCGAGGTGTGGGGCTGGGGGTTGCCATGCCAGCCGGGGATGGCGTGGTTTCAAACGCGCGAACCGCTGCCGCCGCACCCGAAACCGCACGGCTCGAAGGCAACGCGGAATGTGTTCAAGGGGCTGGCATCCCGGCTCAAGTGGAGTGCCGCTTCCGACACGTTGCAGAGATGGAACGTGTATTCGCCCGACACCGGAGGCAGCAGCCAACCCGAGAGCCGGAGGCCATCCTGATAATACGCGTGGGGCGTAATCTCGAACTCGTGCAGCAGCGTGGTGGCATCCGGTGCGTTCGGGAACTTCGCGTGCTTGATCAGTGCCTGCAGGCTGCCGGCTGGTTCAATACCAGCGTAGGTCTCCTGGCGGAGGAAACCACGGTAGAGATTCAACGCAGTGAAGGCGATCGAGGTCTCCGGTGCGATCGCGTTCGGGACGCGGGCGCGATCGAGGACGTTGCGCACGGAGAGCGTGTAGCGGGTTCCCGGAACAAGGCCCGTCGTCTGCAACCGCACCGACCTCGGGTTGATGCCTAGCCCGGCCGAGAGGATGCCGACGCCCTGATCCAGCGCGTAGTGGGCGAGATTCGTCGCCGAAGCCAGCTCCAGTGCCTCGGAGAAATCCACCGTCACCAAGTTGCTACTCCCGTAGTTGCCCGCCGCGAGCATCGTGGGGGCGGTGGTGTCCAGATCGCTTAACTTCAACAGGAAGGCTTCGCCGGCGCCGCCGTGGGCAGATTGGACGGCCTGGCTCGTGGGCAGGTTGGTCGAGGTGGTGTCGCCCAGCAGGTACACGTGGCCCAGCGGATCGGCGGCCACCGCGATGGCGGTCTCCAGTCCGGATCCACCAAAGGGGCTGGCGAACAGAAGACGGTCGCCGTCGGGAGCGACTTTCAACAGGAACGCATCGGTGCTCCCACCCCCGTAGGTGGGCTGAATGGGGAGGATCAGCGGAAACTCGCCGGTGGTCAGTTGGTGGTTCTGCACCCAAACCGGCGACCCACGCGTGCCCGCCCCGTCCAACGCCACCCCCCCAGGGCGTCCGCCCGGTAGCCGAACCGAGAACTGGAGCCTGTCTCCCTCCGGCGCCAGCTTCGCCAAATAGAGCACACCCTGCCTGGTGAACAAATCGGGATAACGCGCCGTGTGTGTGAGGGGAGCAGGAACGAGAGGAAAGTCGGCGGAAGCCGACATATCCGCGACATAGGCGCAGCCCTCGCCATCCACGGCAAGATACCCGGCCGACGCGTCCCATTCCCCGCCACCCAGGTAGGTCGAGAAAAGCAGCCCACTGCCGTCTTCGGCAACCTTGGCGATGAACAGGTCATTCGCACCACCGCCGTACTGGGCCTGGAAGGCCCCCGCGGTGGTGGGGAAATCGGCGGACCGAGTCAGCCCCGCGACGCAGGCGTTCCGGTCGCGATCCAACTCGACATTCGGGCCGGTGTACTCGAACTCGTCGCCGCTACCGCCAAGGTACGTCGCGTACGCCAGGCTTTGGCCGTCGGCACCCAGCTTGGCCACGAACACATCCCAAGCACCCGCCAGATGGCCTTGCAGCGCCCCGGCCGCCACCGGGAAATCGCTCGACGCAGTCATCCCCACCACATGCGCCTGCCCCAAACCGTCCACCGCCACATCCCGCCCCTGATCGCTGCCCGTCCCGCCGAGGAAGGTCGAGTACAGGAGCGCGCTCCCGTCCGGGCTGAGCTTCGCCACGAAGGCGTCCTGTCCGCCCGAGTGACCGGACTGCAGGGCATTGACCAGCGGGAAATCGGAACCGCCCCACGTGTAGCCGGTGACGTATGCGTTCCCGGCTGCGTCCACAGCGATCCCAGTCCCAAAGTCACCGCTGCTCCCCCCGAAATAGGTCGCGTACTCGAATCCCGACCCGTCGGACTTGAGCTTCACCACAAAGGCATCGGTATCCTGCAGGCTCGCATCCAAGGCATGGGCGGTAGGGAAATCTGCGGACTGCGTCCACCCGCACAGATACACGTCACCCGGCCATCGAGTCTCTCACCGCCTGCCAACCGCGCCTGCGCACGGGCGCCGACCAGGCGCAATCGTACCTCAGCGACGCCGCGGGTCGGATCCGGCTTGGCGCCTGACCGTGGAGGAGTTGCCGGCTCCGTAGCGGCCGGTTGCCGTTGCCGCGGCAGCCGCAACCGCACCGTGTCAGCGCTGAGCCTGACGTCGTAGCCCAGGCCTCGGGCTGCGAACCCGGCGGGGAGCTCGGGCTCAGAGGCCACAGGCTCGAACCGCAGTGGCAGGGCAAGGGACTTGGCCTCCATTCGCAACGCGGCAGTCTGCGGTTGGCCCTCGACGCCAACTGGCGCGTGGGGCCGTGCGTTGGCAAGCTCCAGAGCCAGGCCGGCACAGACCGGCAGCCATCGGAGCCAACGCTTGGGGAGCCAGAACGTGGTCTTCATACTGATAAGTCACTGAGCTGGACTACAACTCGGCGGTAGGGCGCGCACTCCGCTGCGCGCCGCGGCTTCCTGTGTCCACAACGGTCTACGGCGCGCAGCGGAGTGCGCGCCCTACCCTGAAGCTGTGGTCTACCCAGAGGTCTCATCGGTCCCTCGGGGTTCGTGGACTCCAGCAAGGCAAGGACTGGTTGGACAACCGGCGCCATAGATGCAGCGAACTCGGCGGTTCATGGCGCTCTTCACTCGACCGCCTCTACCCGGTAGTAGCGCGCCTCCCCATTCGAGAGCGGCTCGGCAAACTCCGCAACCGCACCCACAGCTTGGACTTCCACCAGCTCAGTCCACTTGCCAGCGCTCAGATCGTCCTTGACCTGCACACGATAGCATCGCCCCACTTGCGCCTCCCACTGAAACTGGATCTTCCCAGCCACCACCTGAGCACCGGTCAACACGGGCGACTGCGCCCTCCCTTGCACGCCGATCGCAACCAACTCACTGTCCTGTAGCGCCGGCGAACCGTCGTCGACCACCGTCACCACGACCACGTTCGCACTCGGCCCCTGGGCTTCGGTCGGCGTCCATGCCACCTGACCGCTCGGGCTGACCGTCAATCCGGCCGGACCACTCACCAGACTGAACGCGAGCGCGTTGACCGGCAGGTCCGGGTCGGTCGCCACAAGTTCGAGAGTCAGAGGCATCAGTTCGTCCACCGTCTGGTCTGGCACCGCCGCCAACACCGGCGCACGGTTCACTTCGTTAACAGTCACGTGGAAGGAGCTCTGGCTTGACAGCAATGGCGTATCGTTCGCCACCACCAAAACGTGGAAGGCGACCGATCCGGGCCCGTTTGCCTCGTTGGGCGTCCAGCGCAGAGTGCGGGTGGCCGTGTCGATTTGAGCGGCGGGCGGGCTGGGCTCGAGGAGCTGAAACCGAAGGCTGGGTGCGGCAGCGTGGGCGCGCGCCAAACGCAGAGGCAGGCTCAAGCTCTCGGTCTCATCGAGCGCGAGGTCGAGTCGGCTGTCGAGTTCGGGCTCCCAATAGAGCGTGGCTGGGAACAAGCCGACATCCGAGGCGGGCAAAGCGCCCTCGAGGACAACAGGGCCGGCGAATCCACGGGCGGGGCTGCCGCCCTGAACTCGGAAGTCGAAGTGGGACTCGTCCCGGAACAGTGGCTCGAGGAGGAACACCGACGTGCCCGCGGGTGAATCGCCCCAGAGCTGCGCCCAGGTGCGGTCGGGGAACAGCACCGAGTGATCGAGCCGTAGCCGGGCGCGTGGTTGGCGATGACGTTGTGGGCGACCACGGCGTCGAAGGCCGGCAAGAACAGGCCGGTCCCAGTGGCGTTGTCCACCATGAGGTTGTTGTACACCTGCACGGGCGGCTGGGTTTGACTCAGGATGAGGCCACCACGCCGGTTGCGAACCAGGGCGTTGCCCCGGATCACCAGGCCGTGGGAGCCGAGCCGGTCACCCGGCACGATGCCTTGCTCACAGTCCACGACGAGGTTGCCTTCGATCGGATAATGCCGCCCGCCCCGGTCGGTGCGGTCCGCGATGCCCATCCCAAGTGCCCCGACGCAGACGTTGTTCAGGATCCGACATCCCAGGCCGGCCTGGTCGCTCCCACCGAGCAGGAGAACGCATTCCGGACCCCACTGCGGCGGCGGCCCCTGATCGGCCGGGAACCCCACAATCTCGAACCCGTGCAGCCAGACATGCCGCACGTCGTCCAGGACTACCGTGGCCGACGTCGACTGCGGGTTCAGCGGCGCGCGCAACCGCACCTGCTCGCCCGGGTAAGCACTGACCACAATGGGGCGCTCGAGGGTGCCGGAGCGACGGACCAAGAGCTGTTCGACATACTCCCCAGCCCGCGCGTAGAGCACATCCCCAGGGCCCACCCGTGCCAACGCATGGGCGAAGGTGCGCCACGGCTGGGTCTCGGTCCCTGGAAACGCGTCGCTCCCGTCGGTCGCAACGAACCGAGTGCTTCCGAACGCCGTAAACGAGTACGACCGCCGCGGCATCACGGCCGAGAACAGCCCGCGAGCGGTATCGACCGCCACGCGCGCAAAGCCGACCGGCAAGTCGCCCTCCGGAGGCGAGACGCGCACCACAGCCGGCGCGCTAACCACGAGCTCGCTCGCCGAGGTAACCACACAGCGAAAGACGGCCCCGTCGGCCTCAAAACCTAACGGCGCCTCGACGTAGTCCGGCAGAATGGCCCCAGGAAGGTCCACCCCGTCGCGCTGCCATTGGTAAGCGAGCACGGGCGACGAATGCGTCGCACGCACACTCAGGCTGAGGCGCTGCCCCGCCTCCAACGTGGCCGGGCGCGGCTCGAGGACGATGTCGGGCGCACCCAGATCCGGGTTCGCGTAGCACCAGAGATAGGCCCCAGGAATGGGCGCGTCGCCTTCCAGAGGTTCTGCATCGCCCGGCTTCCGCCAAGCCACCCCGAAGTGGTCGCCGCCACTCCCTTCCTTCATCAACGCTTCAACGTAGTAGCGGCGGCCCGCCTGCAACGCGATGGGCCGCGAACGCCGGCCCGGTTGGGCCGGGTCAGCGCTCTCGTGGCCGCCCCAGGCGCGTGGCGGGCTCCAGTCGGTGACCGCGGCGATCATCCTCCGGTTGGCAGGCAGTTCGTCCGTCCTCAGGAAGACGGCGCTGCGGTCGTCCGACGCCGCATAAAACGTGTAGTCGCCGTCCACAGGCGGAGTCAGAAAACCCCAGAGGCGCACGCCGTAATTGTCCCCGGTGTTCTGCGGGATCTCGATCGAGCCCACGAAGTCGGCTCGGTCATACTGATCGGGGAACTTGGCGTGGTTGGTCAGATGCCCCACCTCGTGGCCCGCAATAGCCTCGAATCGTTCCAGGCGCAAGCCCCCGCGCGCGAGCATGAACGCCGTGAAGGACGCCGACGTCCCCGGTGCGATCGCGTTCGCAGAGACGGCCAAGTCGCGGAGGGCGCCCACCGTGACGGTATGCCGCGTGCCGGGCACCTGCGGGCCCGTGCGCAAGACCACCGTGCGCTCGTCCGCCATCAGCGTGGCGCGCAGCACCGCGAGTCCGCCGGAGACCTGGTAGTTCGCGGCGTTGGTGGCCGGCCCCGCGTCCAACCACTCGGAGAACCGCAACCAGACGCGGTCGAACCGCGCATCGCCCTCGATCGCGACCAAGCTCGGCGGAGTCAGGTCCGGTGCCACCGTCAACACCGCATCGGCGCTGCGCTCGCTCGAAAGGCCGTTGCCGGCAACCACGTGGAAGACCGCCCCGGTGTCGGTCGCCCGCACCCGCGGCAACGTCAAGCTCGGGCCCGTTTCGCCCAGGATCTCCTCGCCGTCACGGAACCATTGGTAGTCGTAGGGCGGTGTGCCGGCGAGCTCGACCCGGAACGTGACCGTGTCGAGTTCGTTCGCCGCGAGGGCGGCCGGCTGCGTCACGATGGTCGCCGGCACCGACACCAGCGTCGACGAGAGGAACTCGCCTGGGAGCGGCGGCGCGCCATTGAAGAGCTCGGGATCGCCCGGCTTGCGCCAACTGAAGGCCACGTTGTCCCCATACGTTTCCGCTTTCATCAGCGCCTCGACGTAATACTTGCGGCCGGCCTCGAGTCGGATCGGCGCCGAGATGTTCTCGCGATTGGGTCGGTCCTGAGTTTCGATCCAGCCCCGCGGCCACATCTGCTGGGGCTCGAAGGCGACGAGTTGACGTCCCCCCGGGGCCTCGTCGGGGCTCAGCCACAACGCGCCTTGGTCTTTCGAGTTGAATAGAAGACATAGTCCCCTGACACCGGGGCGGTCACGAACCCCTCGAGTTGCACGCCGTAGTCGGCCCCGTTGTTCACCAGCTCCGGCTCGACGATCCAGCCGACGTAGTCGGGCGCCACGGGGAACTTGACGTGATTGGTCAGATCGCTGAGCCGCCGACCGGGGAGCTGGCGGAATGCCTTGTGCGTCAGAACACCCTGAGTCGGCACGAACCGGATCTGGGAGCCGGGCTCGATCTGGTTCGGCACTGCGGCCCGGTCTTTCACGCCCGTTACGGTGAGCGTGTAGACGCGGCCTTCGGCGATCGGCGAGGTGTGGAGCCGCACTTTGCCGGCCTCGATCAGGCTCGCCCACTCGACCGTCACACCCTGGTCGATCCCATAATGGCGGGCGTCGGTCGCACTGACCGCCGTGACGGGCACGCTGAAGGTCAGCATCACCGCGCGCGGGTTGCCGCGCGTCTGTGCCGACACCAAGCGCACCACAAAGTTATCCCAGCGATCATCCAACACGTCGGCCAGGCCATCCCCGTCCGAGTCCAGGGGCCGATCCAGGTCGCCGCCGACCTCCGCACCGTCCAGAACTCCGTCGCCGTCGGTGTCGGCCAGGCTCGGGTCCGAGCCGAGCTGCCGTTCGTACCCATCCGTGAGGCCGTCGTCGTCACTGTCAGACTCGAGGGCGTCGATCACCCCATCCCCATCGGCACCGCGCGGTAGCGCGAGGTTCGACCCCACCTCGACCCGATCAGGCACGCCGTCGCCGTCGGTGTCGGCCCGCGGCGGGTCGGTGCCGAGAACCGCCTCCTCGAGGTCGCTGAGGCCGTCGTTGTCGTCATCGAGGTCGTTCCACTCAGAGAGGAAATCGTCGTCGTGGTTGGCGGGTCGAGACGCTGCGTCATGAGGGTCACTCTGGCTGCCGGCGCTTTCGTCTGCGTCGGTGAATCCGTCGTTGTCGTCATCCGGATCGAGCGCGTCGGGGTCGCCGTCGCCGTCCGCGTCGGGCTCGGGTTCGAGGATGTCGGCAAGGCCATCGCCGTTAGCGTCGGCAGCCGGCACCAGGTCGAGCTCGAACCGGTCGAAGTTGAACGAGCCGTCCGCCTCGACGCGGAGGGTCCCCTGCCCCGCTGGCAGTGCGAACAGCCCGCTCTCGACCAGGCGCAGATCGCCCCAGTCAGTGGCCGGCACCATGAGGCGAGTCAACAAGGCGCCGTTCCAATAGAGCCGTGCCGCCGACGGAGCCGGGGTGCCCACGCGGGCGCGCAGGCGTCCTACGCCTTGGGTAGGTAGTACGAACGTGTAATGCCACCAGTCCCCTGCTCCAATTCAACCGAGTGCCGCGCCCACCCCACCCTCGATGCGGCCGATCGAAATCTCGCCGCGGTCGCGGTACTCGAGGTCATCGCCATGGCCGCGGTTGGCCTGGTAGAAATCGACACCGGGACGGCCGTCCTTGCCCGCGCCATAGGAAACGCCGGTGGCGGCCTCCGTGGCGTACCCGGGAGCGGGCCCGTCAGTCCAATCGTAGTCCTCAGCCTCCCGGTAAAGGGTCGTAGGCCCAGCCAAAACCACCAACCGATGAGTTACCGAAGCGCCTGCAGGACCGGCGACCACAAACGGCGCTTGTTCGGAAGGCGAGGCCAGGACCCGTGGAACCGCGTGCAGCGAGGATCCGCCTTGCACCTGGAAATCGTCGAAGACCCATCCCCGCCCGCGGGTCGCCAGACCCACCACCCCGTCGGCGGCGATCGCCGTCTCACCCTGCAGCAGCGTCAGCCCATCGACGCTGACGAGGACCACGCCCGGCAAAACATCAACGACGACATCGTAACTCTGGTTCCGGCGCGTGGGCCAGTACGCGCGCCAGACTCCGATCTCGGACCGAAGCTGCAGCGTGCTCGTCGCCCAGTCACCCAGCGGCTCCGGCATGTCCCACACCAACGCCCGCTCCGAGTCTCGATCCGCGTCCGACCAAAGGATGCGGTGCTGGCCAGGTGCGCGGCCGGTGGAGGCAACCCTCACCCCGACCGAGTAACGCAGGCCCGCACCGCTGGCGTGCCAAACGCGTGCCTGCGAAGCGCCTGTATCCGCCTGCTCGAAGCGGCCGTCCGCCACAGTCCACGTGCCGTTGGCCGTCACGAAGCCTTGGGCCGCGCCATCGTCGAAATCCTCGACCGCAATGGGCGTCGGAGCACCCAGCACGTACACCATGACTTCCCCCATGGCGAGGCGTCTGTCGCCATCCAAGCAAATGGCACGGACCGTGTAGGCCCCCGGCCGCGTGTACGTGTGCGACGTCGTCGTCCCCCACCCGACGCCACGGTCGCCGAACTCCCATTGGACCAGGTACGGCGGTTGGCCACCCACCACCCGAGCGGTGAACTGGACGGTGCCGGCATCCGCCTCGACCCGGACCCGGTCTTGCTCGAGGCGTAGGTCCAGATAGCGCGCGGCAAGGTCAGCGTGCAGAGCGGTCATTTCTTGCTGGAGATGGCGTTCGGAGCTGACGGCGTGGTCTCAGCCGTCCCAGGCGAAGTAGCCGAAGCCCGTGACCGGCGCGGCGCTGCGGTGCACGGCCTCCCATTGTTGGTCAATCCCACCCCGGGGCGGCACCGGCCACCCGCCGTTGTCGAGGCCAAAGCCGGAGCCGAGCATGAGCCAGCCTTGGTCGGAGCGGCGCGGCCAAAGGGTCTGCCATTCGCGGAGTTGGTGCGTCAACCAGCCGACATCGCCATGCCAATCGATGGGGTAATGGTAATGCGCCACCCCATCGAAAGCCTCGAAGGCCACCTTGTGGTCGGTGCCGAAGGTGCCCGTCCAGAGCACG
>Ga0194113_10002611_pt1 | contig 24506 bp, 16 predicted proteins | sample TA2MahC200mmetaG_FD_146193 | JGI IMG/M metagenome (GOLD analysis project Ga0194113, IMG submission 146193) | Freshwater microbial communities from Lake Tanganyika, Tanzania - TA2015017 Mahale Deep Cast 200m | ecosystem: Environmental > Aquatic > Freshwater > Lake | place: Tanzania: Lake... | reverse complement strand
GCGCGGCGTGCCGCCGCCCGGTGTGGCGCGGGCAAGGGGATCGAGGACAAGGTGGCGTTCAACCGGCGGTTCCGCATGCGCAGCGGGCTGACGTACACGCATCCCGGGCAGGGCAATCCGGACATCGTGGAGTCCGCCGGTCCGACCGATCCGGAAGTCGGCGTGATCGGCGCGTGGAACGAACAGCGGCAGCTCGTGGGATGCGTCGTCAATTTCGCGTGCCACGCGACGACCAGTCCGGGCGGGATCTCCGCCAACTACGTGTACTATCTGGAGCAGGCGATCCGAGGCAGTTTCGGCCCGGAGGTCGTCGTGGTGTTTCTTCCCGGCATGTCGGGTGACGTGACGCAGGTGGACAACTTAAGTCCGACCCAGCATCCGGGTGCCGAGGATTGGGCTCGCCTGGTGGGCGGACGAGTGGGCGCGGAAGCGGTGAAAGTGCTGTTGACCATCGTCCCGGGCGACCTTGGGCCGGTCCACGCCGACCAGACGGAGCTCGACATCGCTCGCCGTGCCCCCACGCCCGAGCGGCTGAAGAGTGCCTTGGAACTGGTGCAACAGGATGTGGCGAAGGTCGGCCACACCGATTGGACGTTCGCCAAGGAGATCGTGATGCTCGACGCGCTGCTGCAGGCCAAACCGCGTGTGAACGTGGAAGTGCAGGCGGTGCAGGTCGGGCCGGTTGTCATGTTCGGACTGCCCGCCGAGGTCTTCTGCCAGTACGGTCTTGACCTGAAGGCGGCCAGCAAGTTCCCGCTCACGTTCCCCGTCTCGTTCGCCAACGACTGCGTCGGCTACATTCCCACGGTCGAAGCGTTTGGCGATCACGGGGGAGGCTACGAGACGCGCCTGACTTCCTACACGAACCTGGACATTTCGGCCGGCCAGCAGATGGTGGACGCCGCGATCCGCCTCGCCGGCACGATGGTGCCTGGCAAGGTCCCCACGCGATCGCCGCATGCGCCGTTCGGCGGCCCGTGGGAATACGGCAACGTGGCGCCGCAGATTCACTGAACCGGAAGACGGTGACCGGCTCGGTGAAAGCCCGTCCGCCGCGCCCGCGTCGCTTCCGCGGCAATGGTCGACCCGCGATTAGTCTGGGAGTTCGACGAGCCAAACCTCGGAAATCACGGCATTGGGGCCTCGCAGCAGTTCGATGAGGCAATCGAAGCCTCCCGTCGTGACCAGCTCGGGAGGCACCGCAAACGAGAGCGTCGCTGCGAGTTGCTGTCTCCCGTGATAGGCGGGCAGCGCTGTCGGTTCCAGGACTTGAAAAGACCGAGTCCCGTCCGCGGACGCCAGTCGCACTGATTGGATGCGCCCGCCGTTGTCGTAATCCCACCAACTGACAGATAGTTGGTACTTCTTCTCCGCGCGCAGGCTTGCGACCTGAATACGCACAGGGTTCCCGGAGACGACGTAGCCCAGGGCGGGTTCCGATTCAAACACGTCGCGCGAGCCGGGAAACAGGTAGGCGTCCCCCGCCACGGAGATGGTCTCGCCCGAGAACGCGGTCTTGTCCCATTCGCGTCCGCAATCCGCATACACGAGCAGCTTCTCGCCGGCCTTCATCTCCCGTTCGATCTGGCGCATGCGGGCTTCCAACTCCTGGCGGACGACGGGATAGTATCTCTCGTCGACGATCGGTTGTGCGGGTGCGACCACCTTGGCCGGAGTCTCCGGGACTTCCCGGCGTCCGAGCCACAACACGGCGTTGCGGAGAATGGTGACGAATTCCTGGCTCTGCAACGCGCGCAGATCGTGCCCGAGTACCGTCGTAAACACGTGGCCTCTGCCGTATCGGTGCAGATAAGCCATCGGGAAGTCCTTGTTGACGTTGGCGGACGTCGCTTCCGCGAGCACTTCGATCGGCCGACCGTCCAGGGCAAAGCACGTGTACAGTTCGTCGAGGATCTTGAAATCGGGAACGGCTCGCACGATCGGGTGGTCGCGTTTGACAATCCTGACGTCGAATTCGCGAAAAGGATCGTGTCCGGGCAGCGACCGATCGTAGACACGGCCGATGATTCGCTCGACACGTTCCTTGTGCGTCTCGAAGACGCCGATGGCGAGGTGATAGACGACGATTCCTTTTCCCGCCTCGAGGTATTTCTCGAGGTTGGTTAACGCCAGGTTGTCGTCCAAGGACGGGCTGTCGTCCCGGGAATTCCAGAAGTTGAAGAACAGGACGTCGTAGTCGAAGATCTCGTCCGAGCAGAGGACGTTGAAGTTGGTACAGAGGGTCACCTCGATGGCGGGGCAAGCGGCCAGTTGTTTGGCGATCTGCGGCGCCGTCTCTCGCCAGTTGTGATACTCGATTCCCGTGACGAGAAGGACGGTCACTCGCCGCGGTGCGGGCGCTGCCGGCTCGTCCGACGCGTTCAGCGTCCCGCCCGCGACGTTCAGCAACAGAAGTGTGGCGAAGAACGTGTGGCGCGCCCGGCCTGCGGTTGTTGTGAACATCGGAGTTCTCGTCATGTGGGGGTCTCCTGGTTGTGTTTGTGGCTCGCGCTCGTGCCTCGTGCTCGTATGATGGATGGGCACCGACCAATGGCTGCGTGAAGACGACGGAATGACGCGTGGGACGAATGGGACCGATAGGACCAATGGGTGTGGGACATTAGCTCGTGGCGGGCTACACGACGGGCAGTTCGTATCCTGCCCGTCGCGTGCGGATCATCGACGGGTGGTCATTCGCTGCATCATCGTTGACGAACCGTTCCGACGCCGCGTCGAACAGCAGTTTTCGTTTGACTTCCCGGGCGATGACACCGAAATGGCAGAGCATCGTGTGGTAGTGGGCGATTTCCACGGTGGTGATTGGGTCGTCCCCGGTTCGCACGCAGTCGAGCCAGTTCTTGACGTGTCCGGACTCGGAAGGATCCAGGTCCTTCGGCATCGCGGCGGCGATGTCCGCGGGGTTGGTGCGGAACTGGTTGCGGTTGATTTCGGCCTTTCCGTGCGTACCGAAGAAGATGCCGCCGAAAGCGGGTCCTCCTTCGACTTCGGCGCGCATGAGGATAGTGGTGCCGTCGGCGTATTTCATGAAGAAGGGACTTCGGTTTTTCGGGTTGTTGGTCTCCGTGGCACAAATCTCCACGGGGAGTTCTCGGTCTTTGTTGAGTGCCCACTGGATCTGGTCGAAGGCGTGTGTTCCGAATCCTGACATGCCCCAGGTGCTTCCGCCTCCGTCGAAATCGCGGTAGAGGCCCCAGGCCTCGGTGCTGCCCAGCAGATCGGGATCGCAGGGATAGAGGGTGGCCTGATCGGTCCAAAGATCCCAGTCGAGCCCCGCGGGGCAGGGTTTGAGCGCCGCCGGTATTCTGTACTCGCGCGGAGAAAGGAAGTTGGGTACTTCCACTTTGGCGATCTTGCCGATCGCCCCTTTGTGAATCTGCTCGACAGCCCACCGGTTGATGGCAAGCGAACGGGCCTGAGTTCCGACCTGGAACACGGTCTTGTGTTTGCGGACGGCCTTGACCAGCAATTGTCCTTCCTGGGCGGTGAGCGCGAACGGCTTTTCGGCGTACACGTGCATTCCCGCGGCGATCGCGATGAGCGCCGGTCGAGCGCGGACGTGCGTGGGGGTAGTGACGAACACGCCGTCCAGTTTCTCTTTGTCGAGCATGTGGCCGTAGTTGGCGTACTGCGCGGCCTTCTCTGCTTCGGGAGCGGCGTCTTTGTACCAGTTGAGGAATGACGCGATCTGCGGCGCGTTGCAGTCGCAGACGGCCTGGAGGTACATCTCCTTGGGCCAATTCAAGAGCTGTCGGATGCGTAGTCCGAGTCCGATGATTCCGACCTTGACCCGGTCGTTGGCCCCGGGGTTGCCGTTCTGAGCAAGCACGTGTCGAGGGATGAACCACGGGGCCGCGAGCGGGGCGGTCGCCGCCACCTTCAGGAATTGCCGCCGATTGACTGCGCGACTGAGCATGCGTTTCTCCTTCGGACAAGGGTTACTTGTTTCGCATGAGTTTGCCGAAGCGATGCACGACGGCCAGGGCGGGGTCCAGAGGAACGTCGACGCCCACAGTGTTTGCGGGGATGCTGACCGCGGGCAGACTCTTTGGTGTCTTCCCGCCGAATTGCGGAAGAAATTGCTTCTGGCCTTCGAACATCTCAATCGTCATGTCTCGGATCTGTTTCAAGGAGAGCACGGCGGACGTCAGGGGGTCCATCGCGATGGCCGCGACCACGAGTTCCGGATCGCCGGTGAGTGCGGCTTCCGTGCCCAATTGCTGCACGGTCACGTTGCTTTGGTTCATGGCTGCCAACGGACTCGGCAGACGCCCGATCCGCACCGGGTGCAAGCCCAGGCGGTCCGCGTAGACCGGCACCTCCACGCAACAGTCCCGCGGCAGATTGGCGATGAACCCGTCGTTCATCACGTTGCCGTTGAAGCGGAAGGGCGAGCCCGTCTCCAGGGCCTCCAGGATGTGCGAGCAGTACTCGACGCTGCGCGGCGCCAACTCGCCGGTTTCGTACTGCAGATAGTCGGTGCGACCGTACTTCTCTTCCATCGCGAGGCTGAACGCATAGGAGAACCCGGACTCACCGCCCAGCCCGGGTTGGTCGCAGTATTGTCCCAACGTCGCCTCGTTCTTGCGAAACCAGGGCAGGTAGTCCGACAGGTGCCCGCTGCTCTCCGTGCAGAAGTAGCCGAAATGTCGGGCGACCTCGCCGCGCACCTTCTCGTTGATGTAATACTCGGGCCTCTCCAGGTTGTGCAGCACCCGCGGGTAGAGGTCCTGGCCGTTCCGCTCGATCCTCAGGAACCAGGCCATGTGGTTGATGCCGGCGGCCAGGAAGTCGATGTCGGATTTCCGCACGCCGGCGTACCGGGAAATCAGGTCGAGCGTCGTCTGCACCCCGTGGCACAGGCCCACGAAGCGGATCCGGCTGGACAAGCCGACTGCCGTGCAGAGCATTGCCATCGGATTCACGTAGTTCAACAGGCACGCGCGCGGACAGAGTTCCTCCATGTCTCTCGCCAACTCCACCATCACCGGAATCGAGCGGAGGGCGCGGAACACCCCGCCGGGGCCGACGCACTGGCCGACGCATACGTCCACTCCGTACTTCTTCGGTATCGCGTAGTCGACCTGGAATGCCTCCATTCCTCCGACTTGAAACGTCGTGATCACATAGTCCGCGCCTTCGAGCGCTTCGCGGCGAACGGTCGTCGCGGCGACGGTGGCCTTCAGCCGCTGCCGGTCGATGAGCCGCCGAATGTGATCCTCGACGCGCCGGAGCTTGGCGGCGTTCGGATCCATCAACATGAATTCGGATTCGCTCAGGCTGGGAGTCGCCAGCATGTCGTTGAGCAGCGTCGTGCTGAACACAATGCTCCCGGCGCCGATCATCGCGATCTTGGGCATGGTCAGCTTCCTCCTTGTCGGCGGTCATGGTGCGGATGAACTGCGTCATCTGCCCGCTGACGCGGCCCGCCGCCGCAGCCGGATCGGGCTCCGTGCATTTGACACCCTGCAGCCCAGGCCTTCAACACCGCGGGCACGGCCGAAGATCACTTTCCGACGCGACGGCTTAGCGGCCTGGAGATCGCCACGGCGAGGTGTGAAGAATCCCCGGCGTTCGCCCCCGCCTCCACCGACGTGAAGTCGGTGGAGACGGGAACCGAGATGTTTCCGGAACGACGCCGACGGCAGCGACGCCGTCCTCCAGTTCCGGGCGGCGGACGTGGGTGACGCTGACCGCCTTTCGCGCCCCATCCGCCGACGCTCGGGCCGCCGATTCACTCGTCGCGCCAAAGCGGCCAACTTCCAGCCGTCACCCGATGCCCCACACGACAGAAGCTGAAATGCACCAGGTGGACGCTTTGAAAGGGACCGCTTACCGCTGCGCCTCGCGGGCGACCGCCCGCGGCGGCCGCGGCCGACCGCCCCCCCGGCCTGTCAAGCGACCGGGAAGGTGGGGGCTGTGTGTTTGCCAAGGCATTTCGGTCCGAGCCAAAGAACTCTCCATGCCCCGGCGCGTGCTCCACATGCCGTGGATTCTGTTGGCACTGATCGCGCGAGGTCCTTCCTGGACGACCACGACTTCGCCGGCACAACGCGACATGCCCGTCTCGACCGCCGCCGCGACTCCTTGCCGGTGACGGTGCCGCACCACGTGCAGTTGCGGGTAGCATTGGGAGAGCTCGTGAGCGATCTCCTCGGTGTGATCTGTGGAACCGTCGTCCACGACGAGGATCTCGAACTGGGATGTGATGTCCGCGAGCACGTCCAACAGCTCCGCGACCTGCCCTGTCAACGTCGATTCGGCGTTGTGAACAGGCAATACGACACTCAAGGTCATATCCACTGAGGCACCTGTCAACTTCTGCGAACTCGGAAGGGCAAGTCGATTCCGGGAGGCTTGCCGGTACAAGTTCCATCGGCCGGACATCCCTCGCAACTCAAGGTCGCAGCCAGTCAGGCATTGTTGTGCAATTGTTAAGGTCCGCAGCGATTCTCCGAAATGCAATGTCGGCACCCCAGGATGCTCGCGCGGGTCGCAGCAGTTGAGCCGCACGTGGCTGTCGCGCGTGGGTTCGGTTGTTCCGACCCGTGCCGGCAAATCCGGTTGTCCAACCCACTTGACGGATTCGGGCAATTCCCGAACATTCATCGTGTGATTGCGGTTGGGTTTGGACACTCCGAATTCCTGGAAGGGCGTATCATGAGTCATGAGTCGCGGCTGCGAGATTTGAAACTGGAACTGCCACCAGCGCCCAAGCCGGTGGGCGTCTACAAGCCGATCCTCGTTGTCGGCAACATGGCCTACCTGTCCGGGCACGGGCCGCTGCAATCGGATGGTTCGCTCCTGACCGGATGCGTCGGCAAGGACGCGGACGAGCAGGCCGGTTATGCCGCCGCCCGCCAGACCGGACTGGCGATGTTGGCGACTTTGCGCCAGGGCCTGGGCGGCCTCGATCGTGTTCGCCGCGTGATCAAGGTCGTGGGGATGGTCAACTGCGTGGCTGAGTTCGCGCGGCATCCGGCGGTGGTGAACGGTTGCAGCGAGTTGTTCGCCGAGGTGTTTGGGCCGGACGACGGAGTCGGTGCGCGAAGTGCCGTGGGCATGGTATCGCTCCCCGGAAACATGATGGTCGAAGTGGAAGCGATTTTCGAGATCGAGCTGGTGAGTCGCTGACGCGACCTGGGGCCGCAGGCTTGGCCGGGCGGGACCCGCTTTGGGGCGAGGACCGCATCTGGTCCATGGTCTGTTGGTTAGCGCGGACTATTGACGAGTCGTAGCGGAATTCGCCAGAAATCCGCGGCAGCCGCAAAGTCAGCTCGGAACTCTTGCGAGTTCCGCTACAACAGAGTGCGCCGACCTGGCGCTATTCGTGAAACGTCGGGGTCGGCGCGGCGACCTCGACCGCGCGGTCACCCCAGCTCGGCGACGGTCACCTCGGACGGGCGTTTGCCGGTCCGCGCGGCGACGGCGGCGGCCTTGCCGGCGGCCTCGCCGAGCGCAGCGGCGTTGCCGGTGACTCGGTAGCTCGAGTGCGCGATGAAGTCGCCGCTGATGCAGCGCCCGGCGAAGAGCAACCCGTGCACATCCTTGGCGACCAGCGCGCGCAGCGGGATGTCGTACGGCTTGGCGCGCCATGGGTGTGCGTCGATGCCTTTGTTTTTCTCGGGGTCGAGTGCGTGCACGTCCACGCCGAAGGTCACGCGGCAGACTGCGTCGTCGAAGCGCCGGCCCTGCTTGAGGTCGTCCGCCGCCACGGTGTACAAGCCGCGCAGGCGCCGCCCCTCGCGCACGCCAATCTGCTCGGCCGTGGCCACGAGGCGGATATCCTTCCAGACCCCGCCCGTGCCGCGCAGGCCGTCGATCAGCGCGTGCAGCTCCTTGCGGGCGCGCAGCGTGGCCGCCGTCACGTCGCGCGCGCTCGTGCCCTTGACGCCGTACTCGTGGTTCGCCATCAGGATGAAGAGGTCGTCGCGTACCCGGAAGAGCGAGGGCTTGGCGTAGGAGGGCGAGTGGCCACCCGCCTCCATCGCCGCGCGCAGCGCGTCCTTGGGAGCGGCCCACGACTGCGGACTGTCGAGGTCGTTGAAGAAGGGCGTCAGCTCCGGCGCGCGGATGCCCGCCACCAAGCAGATCAGGCTCATGGGCTGCGTAAGCCCGGTCTCGGGCTGGCCGAGGTCAAAGCCGCACCCGGCCTGCGAGCCGAGGTCGCCGTCGCCCGTCGCGTCGACGAAAGCCCGGCCGGCCACCGCCTCGCGCCCGGACTTGGATTCGGTGAGCACGTGCGTGAGCTGGCCGCCCGAGGTGACGGCCGCCACCGCGCGCGTGTGGTAGCGCACCCCGACGCCCGCCTCTTCGCAAAGCTCCTCCAACAACACCTTCATAACCTCCACGTCGTAGGCGTTGGTGGGTTGGCCACCCGGCGTGACCGTGCGGGCACCGCGCGCGTTCAGGCGGTGAATGACCTCCGCCATGACGCCCGTCTTGTTGTCACAGTCCAGCAGCCACGCGAGCAGGCCGGCGGTCCAGATGCCGCCGAGGCAGCCGTGCTGCTCCAGCAGCAGCGTCTTCGCGCCCCTCCGCGCCGCGCTGATGGCCGCCGCCACGCCGGCCGGCCCGCCGCCGCAGACCACCACGTCCGCCGTCTCGGCCACCGGAACATCGCGCGCCGGCTCGTGCACCGTCTCACACCTCGCCTCCACCTGCGGCCGCACCGCCGCCGGCGCCAGAGCCGCCAAACCGCCCGCTCTGATGAAGTCCCGCCTGTTCATCTTGCCGCGTCCTTCTCACTCATCCAACTTGCACGCGCACACTTCGACACCGCCCAGTGACAGGGATTCTGATCCGCAGCTGATGGAAGGAAATTGTAATCTCCGGCTGTCGCCAACCACAAGCTGAGCCCCTCGTGTTGCAGACGGCTGGTTGCTTTGCGGCGAGCGCATGTTGTAGGACGGGGGACTCCTGCCCATCCAAATATTCGGGACGGGAAGCAGTCCCCGTCTTCCATTGGGTGCGGCCGCCGGCCGTGGTAGGTCTTCAGTACACTGTCTGAAGGTACGCCTGTCACATGTTGGTTGCGGCTCTGTCGCGTCGGGCGCCCAAATGCCAATGGCGACGATCGCCAAGACGATGTCTGCTCGCAAACGTCCGCGGATACACTGTCAGACCGCGGCACGGTAACGCGACGCCTCTCAATGGACGACCGCCTCGAGGACGCAGCTCGTCTCTTGGGCGTCGATCTCGATCGGATCGGCCAGTCGCGGGCCGCTTCCGGCATCGATCACGGTAACGCTGGTAACCTGCAGCTGAGCCAGGTCCATTGCCGCGCGGAGACGGCTGAGCACGTCCGGGGCGGTGTCCGTGGGAAGCACTACCGCAATCGCCGCCTTCACGTCCACGGTCACGGTCTCGCCATCATGTTCAAAACGCGTGTGGGCGATCTGGTGGCGGATGCGTTCGATGGGCATGAGCGCATCTTCCGGAGCGACGTCGTGTGAGAACCATGCGAAGCGGTGGTCGTCGACGCGAAGAACGCAACGGTCGTTCCGCAGTTGGGAGGCGATCCGCGATTGCACGGCGTCCGCCAGCAGGGATGCGCGCCGCGCGTCGAGGTCTCCTTGCGATATGACGGTTACCATGGATGCGCTCGGACGTTCGGCACGCACCTCGGCCTGACGCCACGCGTGAAGTTGCTCCTGCAGGCACTCATCCGGCGGAAGACCGGGCGCCGTCACGCTGGGTCTCTTCACGTTCAGGACGATCTTCCCAGGAACTCGGCGCACCGGAGCGGGGCACGGCCGAGTCGCCGACCGGGACGCCCGTTCAGCCGGCGGCGAGACGCGGTGTGGTGGCTTGGAGGAATCGGGCGACGTGCCGGCGACCATCTCAGGTGCGCTCTCGGCGCCCGCAGCTTCTTTTGCTGGCGAAGAACCCGCGGCCGACACGCGACGGCGAAATGGGAGCGGCAGCCGGGGCGAGAAGTAGCGGATCTCGAGGACGTTGTCGACGTCCGACCAATTGCGAGGCCCGCGGCCCAAGAGAAGGGCGGCCGAGAACCCTAGGAACAGGTTCATCAGGGCAATGACGATAATAACGGCCATTGCGAATATGACGCTGCTCATGTCTGGCCCCGCGTGTGGCAGTTCCCATCGGATACCCTGCAACTATAGGTCACGCGGCGCCGCCGACTGTCGCAACGACACATGGGTCCCTGGGGTTTGGGACGAACCGCAATCCCCATTCGCGCAGCATCGCGCGAGGCCTTGACCTGAGAACGCGGATTTCCATGCACCGAGTTCCGCCGCACGACCGCGCCACGTCTGTTTCAGCGGTTCTGGGCGCGGACCACAGGGCCCGGATCGCTCGCCGCGGGGTGTTGGCGAGGACCGGGTTGCACCTGCCGCGGCAGCTCGGCAAGACGTTCCAGTCCCGGCGCGTTCGATTCCATGGCAAGCCGTTGGATCAGATCGGCTGACGGGCGATCCAACACGTAGACCTTGTTGCCGCCCTGCGGATTGGATCGCGAACGCACGATGCAGATCACCTCCGTGTCCGCGTCGACGGCCGATGCGAAGTCGGCCGGACCGCTCGGTGCGACCGCAGTGCGCGGTGACCCACCGGTCGGTGCCGCTGCGGCGTCGGGCAGCGGCGTCGACGCCATGGATTGCGGTGGCGAGAAGATCCGCTCCTGGCCGATTTTTCTCAGTTCATCGTGGATGACCGGCAGCCTCGCGTAGATGCCGCGGTCTTCCTCCAGGTCCGCTGCATTGCAGACGCCGATGAGGCGTCCGTCCGATGAAAACAGGCCGCCACCGCTGCGACCTTCCACGGGATGCCCCAACACCTCGAGATTCGGCGATCCCAGGTAACGGTCAACGGCCGAAATAGTCGTGGTCTGAACGGTCGGATCGCGGCCCTGGTCGCAGCCGATGGAGAACGCGGCCTCCCCACGTCGCGGAGCGTAATCGGGTGCGGCGACGGGCACGGGCACCACGGGAATGCCGGGCCGGATACTCACGAGCGCGATGTCTCGCTGCTCGGCCTCGTAGGAAAGCAAATGGCCTTGTACCGCGCTGGTGGCGCCGGGTGCGAACAGCTCGACAATGATCTCACCCTTTCCCCCTGATTCGCGGAAGATGTGTCCGCATGTCACGACGAGCGCCTCGTCGCCGTGCGTGTCGATGATCGTGCCGGTCCCTCGTGATTGCCCGGTGGAATCGACGACGATGAGGCGGACTGTGGCGTGCCACGCCCGTTGTTGCGGGGACAGGGGACTTCCTGGGGCGCCGACAGAAGCTGCCGACGGTGGCGTTTGCCCGAGCGAACGCCGCGGGTCGCGGACTTCGGCCAATCGCGTCGTTCCAGGACGCGACGGTTCGTGCGCGATGTCAGGCGATATTGGATGGGTCGCTCCAACACCGTCATCGGGAGATTGGCCACGGAATGGCGGCTGACTTTGCGACGGGCAGAAGCCGGCCGAGTGGAAGAGGTCGGTCAGACGATCGAAGCTGGCTGCTCCGACGACGCGATCCACTTCCTGGCCGTCCGCGACGAGAACGAAACAGGGGATGGGACGGATGCCAAATCGTTGGGCAAGGTCCGGACGCTGGTCGACATCGATGCTCTGGACGGCATAGCCAGAATCGCACAAACGCGCGACGGTGGGCTCCATCGTCCGGCACGCCGCACATCCACGGGAAGAGAAGTTGAGCAACACCGGGTCACTGCCGTGGGAGGCAGCGACCAGCAGCACGAGCGCATGAAGTGACGCCATCGTTTCCCTCCTTGGATTCGATGTCCGGGCAGATTCATCCCGTCCGGCCCGTGCAGCCTGCATGGTTGCGGAGGCTGCCCTTCGGCTTGTCCTTGCCAGAATGTGGACCGTCTGGATCAATTCGTGCGGGTCAAAGGCGGCAATACTTTGTCGACCCTTGGTAAATCTTACAAGGCCAGTTTCCGCGAGCGTCGTTGGTCGACGTTTGCCCGCCCATCACGGGATCCCCGCCACGTGCCCCAAACTGCAGTGCGACAGAGACTTGCGGATGGCGGCCAAAATCGAGGCCGCCCGCGGGTTTCGGCCGCCGTTGATGAGTGCAGTTTGCGTGCCAGCGGCCGCAAACCTGCGAGCCGCCCGTCAGGGCGAGCCGCCGGTGTCAACCGGCGGGTGACCCTAGATAAAAAGACGCGAGGGACGATGTCAGCGCAGCGCTGCGGCCGTTGCGCATGGAAGCTCTGTCGCCGCTTCACCCCCTCACCCTAACCCTGGGCTGACAAAAAGCCGCGTCTGACGACGTCGTCGCGGTACCGCGGCTGTTACGCATGGAAGCTCTGTCGCCGCTTCGCCCCCTCACCCTAAACCTCTCCCCCATCACGTGTTGCGATCAGACGGTGACGCACTGGAGGCGGTAACGGCGCAACACGTGACGGGGGAGAGGGGACTTTTTTGCCCGCCGTTTTCATCAGCCCAGGGTCATTTTCGCGCAACCGAGGCAGCCGCGGCCCGCAGCCGGAACGGGGATCGCTGGTGGGGGGAAGTGAACCCCTTCGGACTGCGCCTCGGTTGCCCTACACTAGAATGTCCCGTTCATGCGAGCGTGTGGTTTGTGCGGGTGCCGGTTTCACCGCCTTTTGGCTCGGACGGAGCGAACATGTCCCAGCGCAGAATCCTGGTCACTGCGGCTTTGCCGTACGCGAATGGACCGATTCACCTCGGCCATCTCGTCGAGTACATCCAGACGGACATATGGGTCCGTTTTCAGAAGCTGTGCGGACACCGATGCATCTACATCTGTGCCGACGACACGCACGGCACGGCCATCATGATCCGCGCTCGCCAGGAATCGCGGAGCGAGGAGCGGTTGATTGCCGAAATGCAGGACGCGCATCTGCGGGACTTCAGCGCGTTTGACATTGAGTTCGACAACTACGGCAGCACCAACAGCCGGGAAAACCGCGAGCTCTGCGCGGAATTTTGGCGATCCATGCGGGCGGGAGACCTGGTGCTGGAACGGGATGTCTCGCAGCTGTTCGATCCCGAGGCGGGAACGTTCCTGGCTGATCGGTTCGTCAAGGGAATCTGTCCGAAGTGCAACGCTCGGAACCAGTATGGCGACAACTGCGACAAGTGTGGTGCGGCCTATCGAGCCACCGATCTGATTGACCCGGTCAGCACGTTGTCCGGCGCGAAGCCGGAATTGCGATCGGAACGGCACTTGTTCGTGCAGTTGGAGAAGTTGCACGGATTCCTCGAACAGTGGACGCAATGCGGGAAGCACCTGCAACCGGAGGTGGCCAACTACTTGAAGGGTCACTTCTTGCACGAGCCGCTGCGCGATTGGGACGTGTCGCGTCCGGCGCCTTATTTCGGTTTTGAGATTCCGGACAGCCCCGGCAACTACTGGTACGTGTGGTTTGACGCGCCGATTGGTTACCTGGCGTCCACCAAGCAGTGGTGCGACCGGCATGGTGAGGATTTCGATGACTGGTGGCGGAGCGACGACGTGGAGGTTCACCATTTCATCGGGAAGGACATCATCTATTTCCACACGCTGTTCTGGCCCGGCATGCTCAAGTCCGCCGGGTTCTCACTACCGACCAAGGTCCGCATCCACGGCTTTCTGACCGTTGGCGGCGAGAAGATGGCGAAGACCAAGGGTACGTTTATCATGGCGGAAACGTACGCACGGCATCTGGACCCGTCCTTCTTGCGTTACTATTACGCGTCGAAACTGGGACCGCGACTGGACGACTTGGACATGAACTTCGACGAGTTCACCGCCAAGATCAACGCGGACCTCGTGGGCAAGGTCGTGAACTTGGCAAGCCGCTGCAGCCGATTCGTTCACACTGCCGGACTGTCCGCCACCTATCCGGACGACGGCGGTCTGTTCGCCCGCGGAGCTGCCGCGGGGGCCGAGATCGCAGCCGCATACGAGGAGGGAGATTTCAGCCGGGCCATGCGTCTGACGATGGAACTGGCCGACCGAGCCAATCCGTTCGTGGAGGCCGCCGAGCCCTGGGCCTTGGCGCGGGACCCCGCGCGCGCCCGAGAGCTACAGGATGTCTGCACGATTGCCCTCAACCTGTTCCGGCAACTCGCCGTCTACCTCGCCCCGGTGCTCCCGCGGCTGGCCAAACAGACGGGTGACCTGTTGGGAAAACCCATTGAACGATGGGACGAATCGCAGCGGCCTTTGACCGGCACGCCGGTCGCCGCATTCAAACACATGCTGCAACGTGTCAACGAAAAGGACGTGGCAAAGATGATTGACGAGAGCAAGGAGAACGTGCCGGCCAGCCAGTCGGCAGACGCCGCTCAGGGTCCCAGCCCGGCACTGCTCGCGGAACCGCTGGCCGCCGAATGTTCCATCGATGATTTCGCGAAAGTTGACTTGCGCATCGCCCGGGTGATTTCCGCCGAGGATGTCCCGGATGCCCGAAAACTGCTCAAAATCACGGTCAGCCTTGGCGGAAACGAGCAGCGCACCGTATTCGCGGGCATCAAACAGGCCTATCGACCGGATCAGCTCGTCGGCCGCCTGGTCGTCATCGCCGCCAATCTCGCGCCGCGCAAGATGAAATTCGGCACCAGTGCGGGGATGATCCTCGCGTCGGGACCCGGAGACGAGAACGTCTTCCTGTTGTCGGTGGACGAAGGAGCCGAACCCGGCCAGCGCGTGCACTGACGCCTCAACGCGAATCCGCGTGGGGCGCGCCGGCGGGCTGCGAACGCGCGTCCCCCCCCACGCTCGTCTGGCGCGATGCCGCCAAACCGACCGCGTCGGCCAGGCAGCCGTGTGCCGGTGCCTCGCCATCGCCTGCCGCACCGAAAGGCGCGCCGGCGGCTCGCACGGCGGGGTGCTCCGCGCCCGCCTCCCACCCGGGCGCTCACCAGACTGCCCGCCAACGATGCGGCCGGCCAAAGTCGCCGATCACCGCTTGTCTGGCGGCGGCAATCTGGTAGCTTTTAGCCCAAGTCGGCTTCGGTCCGGATGGCCGCCGAGCGGTTCGTGGGGTCCGCCGTGCCGACGGCGGCGGCGCCGCACGTCGACGTCCGACCTGTGGTGCTCTGGCGCTTCACGCGGCTTGGTCGACGCGTGCAAGTCCGTTGAATTTCCTGGAGAGGGCCATGACCAATCAGGCGTTCGTGGAGGGGCAAGTTGCGTGCATTCGGGAATCCGTCGGCGGCGCCTTGGCCATCAACGCGCTCAGCGGCGGCGTGGACAGCGCCGTGGTCACGGTGATCGGGCACCGTGCACTGGGCGATCGGTTGAAGACGATTTTCGTCGACAACGCATTGATGCGGGAGGGCGAGCCCGCGCGGGTGGCCCAGGTGTTTGGCGGGATGGGAATCCCGGTCCAGATCGTGGATGCGCGGCGAGAGTTTCTCGACGCGCTCCGGGGACTGACCGACCCGGAAGACAAGCGTAACGCGGTGACGAGCACGTTCTACAAGCAGGTGTTCGGCAAGATCGTGCGGGAAAGCGGTGCGACGCACCTCCTCCACGGCACGATCCTGACGGACATTGAAGAGACGGTGGATGGGATCAAGCGGCAGCACAACATCCTGGAGCAGTTGGGGATTGACCCGGAGAAGGAATACGGCTACCGCGTTCTGGAGCCGCTCAAGACATTGCGGAAGGATTCGGTGCGCGCCGTCGCGCGCGTGGTGGGGTTGCCGGCGGACGTCTCCGATCGGATGCCGTTTCCCGGTCCGGCGCTGGCGACGCGGATCGTGGGTGAGGTGACGGCGGAGCGTCTGGAGACCGTGCGCCGAGCGACGGCGATTGTCGAGGAGGAGTTGGCGGGCACGGAGGCGTTTCAGTACATGGCGGTCTTGCTGAACGACAAGGCCACGGGGATTCGCGGCGGCCGGCGTGAATTCGGCCAGATCGTCGTCGTGCGATGCCTGCACAGCGTGGACGCTCGAACGGCCACGTCGGTCGACTTGAATTGGGCCGTGCTCCACACGATTTGCGACCGCATCACGGCGATCCCGGGGGTCAATCGCTGCCTGTACGACATCACACCCAAGCCGCCGGCGACGATCGAGTACGTCTGAGCGGCACGGGCGGGCCGGCCTCGCGCGTCGAGGTGCCCGCCCCGTTCTCCCCGTCGCGGCGCGCGGTGCCGGAAGCTGCGATCGGCGTCGACGGCAGGGAGCTGGACAGACAACCAAGAGAGTCCGTGCGCGCGTTTGCGCGCGGACCCTCCGGTGAATCGGATGCTAACGTGACCGCCTTCCCGGCGGCACAATCGTGAACTTCGTGCCAAGGAGGCCCTTCCGTGCCAAGACGCGACGACATCCACAAGGTGATGATCATCGGATCGGGACCGATCGTCATTGGTCAGGCCTGCGAGTTTGACTATTCGGGCACGCAGGCCTGCAAGGCGTTGCGCAGTCTCGGATACAAGATCGTGCTCGCCAATTCCAACCCCGCCACGATCATGACGGATCCGGGCATGGCGGACGCGACCTACATCGAACCGCTGAATCTGGCGGCGATGACGGAGATCATCGAGCGGGAGCGACCGGACGCGCTGCTGCCGAACCTCGGCGGGCAGTGCGGCCTGAATCTGTCGTCCGAGCTGGCTCACGCCGGGGTGCTCGACAAATACGGCGTCGAGATCATCGGCGTCCAGGTGGACGCGATCAAACGTGGCGAGGACCGGCAGGCGTTCAAGGACACGATGACGCGGCTGGGCATCGACATGCCGCGGAGCAGGATCGCCAACGACCTCGCGGAGGCGGAGGCCGCGCTGGGGGAAATCGGATTGCCTTGCGTGATCCGGCCAGCCTATACGATGGGCGGCACGGGCGGCGGATTGGTCAACAACATCGAGGAATTCCGCATCGTGGCGCAGCGGGGACTATCGGCCAGCCTCGTCCATCAGATCCTGGTCGAGGAATCCGTGGTGGGCTGGGAAGAGCTGGAACTGGAAGTCGTGCGGGACGCGAAGAACCAGATGATCACGGTCTGTTTCATCGAGAACGTCGACGCGATGGGCGTCCACACGGGCGACTCGTACTGCACGGCCCCCATGCTGACGATTGACGAGGGGCTGCAGAATCGCCTGCAGAAACACTCGTACGACATCGTCGAGGCGATCGAGGTGATTGGCGGCACGAATATCCAGTTCGCCCACGATCCCAAGACGGGACGCGTCGTCGTGATCGAGATCAATCCCCGCACGTCGCGCTCCTCGGCGCTGGCCTCCAAGGCGACCGGCTTTCCCATCGCCTACGTTTCGTCGCTGCTGGCCGGCGGGCTGACCATGGACGAACTGCCGTATTGGCGCGACGGCACGCTGGATAAGTACACGCCGTCGGGCGACTACGTCGTCGTCAAGTTCTGCCGCTGGGCGTTCGAGAAGTTCGAGGGGTCGCAGGACCGGCTGGGGACGCAGATGCGGGCCGTGGGCGAGGTGATGAGCCTGGGCAAGACCTACAAGGAGGCGTTTCAAAAGGCGATCCGCTCGCTGGAAATCGGCCGTGCCGGACTCGGGTTCGCCAAGGATTATCATTGCCGCACGCTGCAAGAGCTGTTGGCCATGCTGGCTCATCCGAGTTCCGAACGGCAGTTTGTCATGTATGAGGCGCTGCGGAAAGGTGCCGACGTGCAGGCGCTCTACGCACTCACGCACATCAAACCGTGGTTCATCCAGCAGATGAAGGAACTGGTCGAACTCGAGGAGGAAATCCTGAAGTACAAGGACGGCGAGCTGCCCGACGCACTGCTGGCCCGCGCGAAACAGGACGGCTTCTCGGACAAATACCTGGCCCAACTGCTCGGCCGACCGGAAACGGAACTCCGCGCGCGGCGGACCGGACTGGGCGTGGTCGAAGGCTGGCACCCGGTGCCGGTCAGCGGCGTCAAGGACGCCGCGTACTACTACTCGACCTACAACGCACCCGACGCGACGGAGGTCTCCCCGAACAAGAAGGTGATGGTCCTGGGCGGAGGGCCGAATCGCATCGGGCAGGGCATCGAGTTCGACTACTGCTGCGTCCACGCCGCCTTCGCGCTGCGCGACGCGGGCTACGAGTCGGTCATGGTCAACTGCAACCCGGAAACCGTGTCCACCGACTTCGACACCTCCAACAAACTCTACTTCGAGCCGTTGACCATCGAGGACGTGCTGAGCATCTACCAGAAGGAGAAGCCGGAGGGCGTGGTCGTGCAATTCGGCGGCCAGACGCCGCTGAACATCGCGGCCGAACTTGCCGCGGCCGGCGTGCGGATCCTGGGAACGTCCCCGGATACGATCGAATTGGCCGAGGATCGCGATCGCTTCCGCCACCTGATGCGCGAGCTCGGCATCCCGCAACCCGAGTCCGGAATGGCGAGCAATCTGGACGAGGCGATGGAGATCGCCAACCGCATCGGATACCCGCTGATGGTGCGCCCATCGTTCGTGCTCGGCGGCCGAGCCATGGTCGTGGTCCACGACGAGTCCATGCTGACACGCTACGTCGCTGCCGCCGTCGATGTATCGCCCGAACGACCCATCCTGATCGACAAGTTCCTCGACAACGCCATCGAGGTGGAGGCGGACGCCATCGCGGACGGCGAAGATGCGTTCGTCCCCGCCATCATGGAGCATATCGAACTGGCCGGCATCCACTCGGGAGACTCCGCCTGCGTGATTCCCCCCATCAGCCTGTCGGCCAAGCACATCGACACCATCTATCAGTACAATCGCAAGATCGCCATCGAGATGCGCGTCGTGGGATTGATGAACATCCAGTACGCGATCCACAACGACACCGTCTACATTCTCGAAGCGAATCCCCGCGCCAGCCGCACGGTGCCGCTGGTCTCGAAAGTCTGTGACATTTCCATGGCACGCATTGCCATGCAGGTGATCCTCGGCAGGAAGTTGTCCGAATTGAACCTGGGCAGGAAGTCCATCCCGCACTACGGCGTGAAAGAGGCGGTCTTCCCGTTCAACATGTATCACGAAGTCGACCCGGTCCTGGGGCCGGAAATGCGCAGCACGGGCGAGGTGCTGGGAATGGCGAGTTCGTTCGGGCTGGCCTTCTACAAGGCTCAAGAAGCCACCGGCATGCAGCTGCCCCTGGAAGGCACCGTGCTCATCACCGTCGCCGACCGCGACAAGCCCGCCGTCCGCGAGGTCGCGCGCAGATTCGCGGAACTCGGTTTCACCATCAAGGCCACCAGCGGCACCCACGCGGCACTGGTCGAATGGGGGATCCCCGCCGAGCCCATCTTGAAGATGCGGGAAGGCCGGCCAGACGTCGCCGACGCCATCATCAACGGCCAGATCCAACTGGTCATCAACACGCCGCGCGGGAAGACGAGCAAAGCGGACGACGCCTACATCCGCCAGACGGCCATCCGCTGCAAAGTCCCCTACGTCACCACACTCGCCGCCGCCGTCGCCGCCGCCAAAGGCATCAAGGCCTGCCGTGAAGGCCACGGCACCGTCAAGAGTCTGCAGGATTACCACGCGGAGATCCGCTGATGAAGGGGAACGAGGTGAGAGGTGAGAGGTGAGTGGTGAGAGGTGAGTGGTGAGTGGTGAGTGGTGAGAGGTGAGTGGTGAGAGGTGAGTGGTGAGAGGTGAGTGGTGAGTGGTGAGTGGGAAGTGGGGGGAAGCCCCCGCGTTCACGCGGCGGGAGGTTCACCATCTCCCTAAGTTGAAAGTGCCCCACGTCCGCTGTAAGGTTGAGTGTGGCAGCACGTTCGTGGACCGCCACAAGGCAAACGCTTATCGCCATTCCTCCTTTTGTCGTGAGGGACACCATGTCTTCCCGATTGCTCGAGACTATCGCCATCATCATCGCGAGCCTGCTCGCGTCAACTCGTGCTGACGGCGCAGCCGACAAACGACCCTGGATCGAGATCCGCGGCATCTACGGCGGAGTACCCGCGGAGCTGCTCGAGGAAGGAAAGTCGCTTGGTGACATTGGCGTCAACGCCATCTTCATGGGATCCGGCGGGATTACGGCGGACCGCGTCGCTGCGTTGAAGCGACAGGGTGTGAAGATCTTCGCCGAGTTCAACACGATGCACGTTGCCGCGTACCTGAAAGAACACCCGGACGCGGCACCCGTCGGCAAGGACGGAGAAGTCTGCCCGCCTCCGCATGGCTGGCAGGGCATCTGTCCAACGCACGAGGGTTACCGAGCGTACCGCATGGAGGACTTTCGCGGAGTATTGCACGATTTCGAAATCGACGGCATATGGCTCGATTACCACCACAGTCACGCCAGCTGGGAACGGGCGGAGCCGGACATGCCGGACACGTGCTTCTGCCGGCGCTGTCTCCGCAAGTTCGCCGACGAGACCAAAACGGACCTGCCCGACGCGCCCTCGGCCGAACTGGCCGATCGGCTGCTGCACGGTCAGAAAGACCGGTGGGTCCAGTGGCGCTGCGACGTCTTTACCGACTGGGTCCGCGAATTCCGCGAGATTGTGAATGGCGTGCGGCCCGGAGCACTCCTCGGGACGTTCCATTGTCCCTGGACGGATACGCAATACGACGGCGCCTTGCGGACCAAACTGGCCATCGATCTGCGCGCCCAAGCGAAGTACCTGGACGTGTTCAGCATCATGCCCTACCACGCTCGATTCGGGCACGCCACCGACCCGGCATGGATCTCGCGGCAGACGGCATGGCTGGGCGAATACCTGGGCATCGCAGGTCGACCCGGCGAACGGCCCGCGATCTGGCCCATCGTGCAGTTGGCGGATTGGGGCGAGGAGGTGCCTGTTCATCAAGTGCGATCGGTTCTGGACCACGGCACGCGACGTCCCGCCACCGGCGTCATGGTCTTCGCCTGGGGCTCGCTGCGGAAACAGCCCGAGAAAGTCGCCGAGTTGGGCACGTTTTACCGCGCTATCGCGACGGGCGAATGACCGCACCAACAGAGTGCGATGACCAACGTCGCGGCAAGTTCCACAGCCTCTTGCTTGGAGATATCAACGCTGCCCGCAACCGGGCCCGCCAGCTCGCGTCGCAGCGGGAATCTCTTCCAGGGTTGCCGCATCACATCGCCCCGCCACAACTCGCGGATCTTGCCGTCGAAGAACTCGCCGCCGCCAGCACGATCCACGGGCAGGATGGCCGCAAGGCCGCGACTTCCGGCGGGGTCGTTTCCAGTTTCCTGCAGCGAAATTCCCGCATCGCCTGCTGTTCGCGCGCCGTCCTTCGTACGTACGAAATCGCGGCCCGCCGGACGGCGCCAGCACATCATTGCGGAACCGTCCCCCATTATTGCCGGGACCGGGCCGCCAGTTCCGCGACAGAGACGTTGTCAGGATATCGGCGATCTTGTCCAGAACGATTTGTTCCGCCGCGTCCAGGGAACCCGTGATCTGCCACGCCGCTCGGATCAGCCGCTCGGCTTTGGGGCGGTCCCGCCAAGAGGGCAGGTTGCCGATCCGCACAAGCCATCGGTAGATCTCCTCCTGGTCCGCCTCTCGCAAGTCCTTCCCTGGCAGATCCAGCCCTCGCGGATAGTCTCGTTCGTCAGGTGTCATCGTACGGGGTGCCTTTCCGCCACGCAGGGTCGGCAGTTACGTCGAGTGCCTTGCATGGGCCCATCATTGTACGCGGTTTCGAGCGCTGCAGTTACACCGAGTTGGCGAGTTAGCCGCGATTTGGGCAGTCGCCAACCCGTCGCGGATTGTGATACAATCCTCGTGCTGCTCGCAGAATACCAACCCCGCAGGTAAAGAGGTATTTCAGAACAAGGCATATCAGAAACATGGAGAAACTGGTGACGAAGGTTCTCGGCTCGGGCGGAACAGCTCTTGAGCCGATCGATATCGCGGTGATTGTCCTCTATCTCGTGGTGATCGTGGGGCTCGGATGCTGGGTCGGCTTGAGTCAGCGGCGAGGCACGGAAGGCCGCTCGTATTTCCTGGCCGGCGGCACGTTGACTTGGCCGGTGATCGGATTGGCATTGTTCTCGACGAACATCTCCACCATCCACCTGGTGGGATTCGCCGAGGAGGGCTACAAGAACGGCTTGGCCCACGGCAATTTCGAGTGGATGGCTCCGTTCACGCTCATCGCCCTGGCGCTGTTCTTCGCGCCGTTCTACATCCGGTCGCGCGTCACCACGTTGCCGGACTTTCTCGAGATGCGTTACAGCCGCGGATGCCGTGATTGGCTGGCCGTGTTGTCGATTGTCTCCGCGATCGCGGTCCACATCGGATTCACGCTCTACACGGGCGGCGTGGTGCTCAAGGGCCTGTTCGGTGTGCCGATCGTGACGAGCATCGTCGTGGCGGCGGTCCTGACGGGCATCTACACGATCGTGGGGGGCCTGCTGGCGGTCGTGCTGACCGAGTCGCTGCAGACGATCGTCCTGCTGATCGGATCGATCATCATCACGCTGGTCGCGTACTCGCAGGTCGACGGCTGGGACGGGCTGGCGGCGAGCGTGGATCCGGTGAAGCTGACCATGCTGCGACCGGCGAGCGATCCGGCCAACTTGCCGTGGTATTCGGTGTTCTTGGGTTATCCGGTCATTGGGCTCTGGTACTGGTGTGCCGACCAGACGATAGTCCAGCGAGTGTTGGGTGCCAAGGACGAGAACCACGCGCGAGTCGGGCCGTTGTTTGCGGGATTCATCAAGATCCTGCCGGTGTTCATCTTCGTGCTTCCCGGCACCTTGCTGCTGGCGCTGGTCAATCAGCAGAAGCTGCCGCCGCTGGAAGACACCAAGGACGCCTACGCCTACATGATCCGCCACTTGCTGCCGCCGGGACTCACGGGCGTGATGGCCGCCGCGCTGTTGGCGGCGTTGATGAGCACGGTGTCGGGCGCGCTGAATTCGATCGCGACGCTGTTCAGCTACGACCTCTACAAACGCTGGAAGCCGGACACGCCGGATCGCAAGCTGGTCGTGATCGGCCGGATCGCCACGTTCGTGGCGATGATTCTGGCCATCCTCTGGTCGCCGCTGGTTGGGCGGTTCGAGACGATGTACCAGGGGGTGAACACCGTCATCTCGCATCTGGCCCCGCCCGTGACGGTCGTGTTCCTGTTCGGCGTGTTCTGGCGGGGCGCGTCGTCTGTCGGAGCGATGACGACGCTCGTTTCAGGGTCCGTGTTGGGTTTCCTCGTGTTCCTGCTGGGGTTCTACAAGGACGTGACGGGTTACCACGTGCCGTTCATGATGTCCGCATTTTACTTGTTCCTGGCGTGTTCCGCGATCATGATTGTCGCATCGCTCGCCTATCCCCACAGACACACCAGCGACAGCGAGAGACTCGTGTGGCGCAGCCCGCTGGAGGCGCTGCAAGGCAAAGCCTGGCCGGGGCTCGGCAACTACAAGTTCCTCGCCCTGCTGCTGTTCGTCACGATGGTGACGCTGTACGCCGTTTTCCGGTAAGCCGCGCTCGGACGCGGTCGGCGCTCGATCGTGCGAGCCAATCCGTTGCCGGCGGAGCAGCCGGTCGCTCCGCATCATCCAACAGCCAAACGGCGTCAGGCCTTTTCGTGAAGTGGCGAACGCGCGCGTGGAGCTGGTGCCATGCCAAGGACAACCCGAGCGGACGAAGCGAGTGGTCGGCATCTGTTGACCCGACGGCTCGGCCCACCTAGACTGGCGGAGGTGGTTCCGATAGGAGTGCTGGCATGTCTTCAGGCATTTCACCTACAGTGTCGGTGGTGACGATCGATTCCGATCCGCCGGTCGAGCCCATGTGGCGGTGGAGCGTCGATCAGTACCATGCGATGATCGGCAGTGGCGTCTTGAGCGAAGACGATCCGGTGGAACTGCTTGACGGCTGGCTGGTGATGAAGATGCCCAAGAACCCTCCGCTCTGCTCGTCCACGGCCGGCACTCACGATGCCCTGACATCGGTGCTCCCTGCCGAGTGGTCGATACGATCTCAGGAGCCGATCACCTTGTCCACGAGCGAGCCGGAGCCGGATTTGGTCGTGGCGCGAGGGGACCAGCATCGATACTGCGAGCGACATCCGGGTCCGGAGGACATCGCGCTGGTCGTCGAGGTTGCCGCCGCGAGCTTGGAGCGAGACCGGAACTTCAAGAGACGACTCTACGCCCACGCGGGGGTCCCGGTGTACTGGATCGTCAATCTTGCGGGGAGCCGATTGGAAGTCTATTCAGAGCCCTCCCGCGCTGAGGAACGCCTTGACTATCGACACCGGCGGGAATTCTCGGCGTCCGATGAAGTCCCGCTGATCATCGAAGGTCGCGAGGTCGGCCGACTGCGCGTGCGCGATCTGCTGCCGCTGCCTCGCGAGTGACACGGTGCCGGACGGCAGAGGCCGTACGCCATTGGACCTGCCCTGTGCCGACATGAGAACGGAGTCTGCCTCCGTTTTGGGTGAATAGGCAATCGTGAAAGTCGCCCAGTTTGCCAAAATGGAGGCAGACTCGAATGGCACTGTCGCCATTAAGCCGAACTTTTTTTGATTTCGCGAATCAGAATCGGCTTATTCCTCGGGAATTCCGGGGTTTTTGGGGCCGCGAGAAAAGTTGAGTTCTGGCTACCCGACTGAGCCAAGTCCGAGGAGTTTGAAAACGT